>Ga0172362_10000305_pt1 | contig 38961 bp, 47 predicted proteins | sample LakKivs1_kivu2a2_FD_114534 | JGI IMG/M metagenome (GOLD analysis project Ga0172362, IMG submission 114534) | Sediment microbial communities from Lake Kivu, Rwanda - Sediment s1_kivu2a2 | ecosystem: Environmental > Aquatic > Freshwater > Lake > Sediment | place: Rwanda: Western Province, Lake... | reverse complement strand
TGTTTTCTTGTGTATATCCATTCCTATGAAGTTCATTTTAACCTCCTTTCAATCATTAAAGAATTAAAGCCTTCTAGCTTTAATTCTTTTTAGAATTCTCATATCATCAACAATATAGAAAAGATATTACTTTTTTTGCGCAGCATGATGTAAAATTACAAGGTTTACTTTACATGTTGGTTTTTTTATTTGTGGCAGAACCAGAAAATAAGCTTGTTGCCTTCTTTTCCATTGTATTTGGCATAGCCAAACTTTTCAAAATAAACAGTTTCCTCTTTTTTTGGCTTTATTTCTGATATGGCATAAGTATACTTGTTGTCAGGCATCAGCACCTTTAGGTTAGAATTTTTTTCATTTGACCTCTCAAAACTCGCTTTTCTCGTTTTGCCCCTTAAACTCTCCCTATTAAATTTGTTTAAAACTTCAAAGAAGTCTTTTTGGCTTATTACTTTATCAACTTCAGATATCCCCCTTTGGATTACATACTTTTGAAACGCTTCTGGAACATAGCCGCGTTTCTTGAAAGTTCTTGCCAATGGCAGCCTTATGTCATCCCATCCCGAAAACTCTCCCCTTTTTATCCTTTCTGTAATTTTTGTCTTGGAAATCTCCAAATCCACAAATTTATATCGCCCGATAAAATAAGTGTAAGGTTTCTTTATTCCTAAGGCATCAAAAATCATTTCTTGCCGCAAGGCATTGTCTCTATGTTCTTTTCCTCTGATGATGTGGGTGCATTTTTGCTCCATATCGTCATAAGCCACACACAAATTCATCAAAGGCCATACTCTGTATTTTTTTCCTTGTCTCGGATGAGGGGATTCATTAATTCTTGCAAGTGGGAAGTCTATTAAGGCGGGATTAGAAAGATTGGCATTTTTAGACTTGAATCTTAACACAGCCTCCCCTTCTTTAAATTTCCCCCTGCCCAGCATATTTTTCCATTTTTCCTGATTGTCCTTAACTGAATTATTCCTGCAGCTGCATATTTTTCTTGGAAGGCTGTCATCTTCTTTCTTGCATGTGCAGACAAATGCAAGCCCTTTTTTTATCATCTCTTCAGCAAATTTATAGTACTTATCCATCCTGTCTGACTGGGCATACCATTCTGTGACGTTTCCAAAAATCCATTCTGATTCTTTTGGGAAAGATTCGTAGCACTCTGGAACAGTTTTTACAGGATTAGTATCCTCAATCCTTAGGTAAAACTTGCCGCCGTATTTTTTTACATAAAGAGAAGCAGGCAGGCCGGTAAATATATGCCCGATATGGAATGCTGAGGCGCTTGACGAAGGGGAAAATCGGGTTATTATGCCGCTCTTAGCATTTTCTAATTCAGGAAGCCCTTCTCTTTCTTTCCTGTGCCCTGTCTCTTTTTTTAATTCAGAAAATTTTTCTTCAATATCTTCCAGTTTCATGCCGTTGACTTCTTTTACGGTTTTTTGTATAAGCGGCATTACTTCTTTTACGTCCTTTTTTTCCAAGCCCTCGTGAAATAAGGAGTTTAAAACAAAGTTATCTTTTGCCTTTCCTTCATGCTCAACTGCATTTTTCAGCGAATATGCGAGAATCTTTTTTTTCCAGTCGATTTTCATATCTTCTATAAATCAGCATTTAATAATACTTTTTTTTGATTTTTGAAAATGTGCGATTTTCTTGTTATTTTGTTTAACATTTTTATTTAACTATTTTCTGATTTAGAGATACATTCTATAGTCCCACTCTTCTTTCAATTCTTTCAAGTTTTTTTTCAAGCAAGTCTATTCTTTCAGCTAATTTATAAACTTTATCGCTAGTTTGGCTGGATTTTATCTTCAAGTCCCTTAATATCCCCTTTAATCTCTGTTTTTTTCCTGAGTCCAGGATAATTGAGGAGGGTTGCTCTTCTCTAATTTTGCTGTCTGAACCTGATGCTGCCATTGAGCCTAGGAAACCAAGCGGACTTTCACTGGTATTAGAAAGGTCAATTACGTCTTCTTTGTCTTTTTCAGGCAGCTTCGGCTTATAAATGCCCCGTTTCTGCAAGTCAGATAAGTCAATAATATTATCTTTTTTTCTAAAAAAGTCTTTTATTCCCATCTTAAATAGCTTTTCTTTCGTAAAAGTTTATTTTCCGCGAAAATTAAAATTTTCGGGGCTCAGAAAACCCTCAAGGTTTTCCTTGGCTCTGAAAAGAAAGGTTTGCCCGCTTTTAAATTTATCGTGATTGTTAGATAAGAGTTCTAATTTAACATCTCCCTGCTTTCAATAATATAGAAAAGATATTACATTCCTCATGCCCAGAATAGTGAAACTCATTATTATGATGTCTTGATTAAATGTTGTGAAAAACATTTAAAAACTCCTTATGCGTTTGAAATATGTAAAAAAGGTAAAATGGCAGATGAATCTATTTTAAAAATCATAGAGAAAATAAGCCCATATTACAGATCTAAAAGCCCTGCAGAAGAGCACAGCCTTGTTTATGACTCTACTTCTGAGACTTTAGAGCCTATTTATTTCTGGATTCTTGACTTCATGAACTCCATGTTTGATGGTAAAATTGATAAATTAATTGACAATTTCTCTTCTTCTCCTGGCTCAGGGCATTTTTCTGAGCTCGGAATGAGAGCCACGAGAATGCAGGAAGAAGGGATGAAGATTCTTGGGGCAGTAAACACTGTTCTGAAAAGCATAATTAATTTAATTTATGATTTAAAAGAATTTGAAATAAGAATCTCTAACTACGATGCTGCTAATTCTAAAAATAAAGATGATGCAGAAGCCGGCATTCTCTCTTTAAAGCAAATGTGGATGGATAATGTTGATATAAAGAGGGGAAGAGGCGCCATTAATATGATGGCTCAGGACCTTAATTTTGTCACATTGAGAGATGCTTTTATGATAGCAAATTCCGTTGAAGAAGTGGATAAAATGGACTTGAATGACAGGGTTAAAAGAATTTTAAAGCCAAGGCTAAAGGAATTTTTTGAGTGGAGAAAGCGCTCAGAAACAGAGTTAAAAAAAAGATTCCAGATAGAAAAAGCTTACTTGAAAAGCCAGTTAAACTCTCTGCAGTTATACACTAGATGGGCTAAGCCATACCTTATAGCAGCAGAAAAGCTCAGGATGAACAATATGGATGATGCAGCACTGGTCAATATTTTCAACACAATTGTCCTCCAGCTTACTTTATTCGGAAAGTCTGAAATAAAAGTGCAGGAAGAGGTTTGGGAAAAAAACGTGCCTGAACAATTTTCAAAAAGAAGATTCAAGAGAAAATACTACAACTGCGTGTTGGTGGATTTTGTTTTTAGGGGCATTCCCCAGAGAATTTCAGGGCAGCAGGCTCACTATGTTTTTGGAGGCAGGACAGAAGTTTCATTCAAAGGTTACTGCCTTAATGAAGACGAAATGACTCTTCTAAAGGAAGAACTGAAGAAAAGCGACATTGAAGATGCATTAATGATGGTTGAAGGAATAACTTCTGATTCCTTAGAGCAGTTAAAAGACGACATAGACTATTTCCTTAAGAGCGATGAAGAAAAAGCTAAAGAAGAAAAAGAAAAAAAGCAGGCTCTGAATATTAACCCATTTTCCGCCCTGCTTGGCTCTTACAATTCAGGAAAAAAGAAAAAACAAGAAGAAAAAGAAAAAGCTTATCTAGACAAGTTAAAGGAAAAAGGCGCAAGAAAAGACGATTTTGCTGAAAAAATACTCAGGCAGATAGGCGAAGCGCGCGCAGCCGGGAACTGCTATACAATTTTTGATACTTACAAAAAAGCCCACGGAATGGCTTCTTACCCTAACCCTTCTGAAAACGAGCCTCTTGAAGGAGATTGGAGCTAGAAACAAGGGAACGGGCGTACCCCTTTTTTGGAACCTTGATGTGATGGACTTTCTAGAAAAAGAAAAAAGTTATTTCTCTATATAATATACGGAAGATAAAGAAATTTCTTAAACCCTAGATTAATATATCGGAAGAGTATCCAACCTTTTAGTTCATTTCTTAAATTACAAAGATTTTATAAATCTCTGTAACTTTTTTGATTATGCTCGACCCAAATAAAATAAATAGGAAGGTTCCAGTTAATGAGTTTATATCCTTAATAAGGAAATACTCTCCTAAGAATATTGAAGACAGCGGCCATGCGTTTAAGAGACTAAGTCAGAGGCAAAGAGAATTGTTTACTATTGAAGAGATAAGGAAGCTTTTACTTAAAGAAAAGCCTTTTCTTGTTGGAATTCAGGAAAATAATAATCATGCTGTTTTTTACAAACACCAAGGTAAGAACCTTAAAATTATACTTAAAACAGAGAGCCAAAAGATTAAAATAGTCACTTTTTATAATATATTAGAATGGCAAATACCAAAAATATGATGAATAAAGAAAGAACACTTGAGGCAGAAGGAGAAATGGATTACGACTATATAAATGACATCCTTCTTTTTAAGGTAAAGGACAGAGAATATGATTTTTCAATAGAATTCCAGAATATGGTTGTGGATGTTGATAATGAGCAGTTTATTGTTGGGATTCAGATTTTTGATGCTTCTAAGTTTTTAAAAATTGATAAAGAACATTTAAGAAAAATAATTAAGTGGCAATTTAAAGCAAGGCTTAGAGATAATGAATTCAGGATTGATTTATATTATCAGGTTGTTATAAGAAATAAAATTGTGAATAATAACCTCTATCCAATTATAGTTCGGCAGGACATGGGGTTGCCTACTCCGCAGGCCGTTTCTACCATTTAAGGGTATGAGAGTTATCTCTAGCAGAAATTTAATAAGAATTAATAATTTTTATCTTTATTTACATAAGAACAATTAAACCAACATTAATCTAAATCCCATAAATTATTAAATAGTTCAAAAACATAGAATTTATAGATGAAAAACAAAGAATATTTTCTGATCAGAGCATTCATAATTATCTATATTATTTTTCTAGGGATCATGTTTTTTAAGGTTGGATACCCATTTACTCCTGAATTAGTTGGAGGCATTTTTAGTTCTGTTATCATACTTATTTTTATGGGTGTTTGGAAAAAGATGAAGATGGATAAGAGGAGTGTGAATAAGAAATTTCTTTTTTTAATAGTGGCTGAGTTAATTTATATAGGAATATTTTATTTACTGCCACTTTGGACGGGATGTGGTGCTCCTAGTTTTTTCCATCCGTTTGGTTATTTAAAGCCAGGATATGTTTGTGGTTTAACAATCTCTGGTTTGATGATTTCAGCATCTCCAGGACCATTTTTCTATTTTGGACTATATGCTCTGATAGCCACGGTTATATTATACTTATTTTATCTTATTAGAAGCTTTTCATTAATCAAGAAGATTATTGTTAACCTTCTTTTTGTTATTCTCTGCATTATCATTGCTCTAGTTTTATTCTCTAATATAACACGTGGTACATTCGGTAAGGTGAGTATTGCAAATATCTTTTCTGCTATAATCTTTATAATTATCTTTCTTGTGTTAATCGCAATATATCGTTGGAAGAAAATAAAAAACAGCAGTTTTCATAAAAAATTTCTTTTCTGGATAGCTTGTGAAATTCTCTTATCCCTTATATTTTACCTACTACCTATACCCTACCCTACTCCCTGCGATACTCCAGATTTTTTTCATCCACTCGGGAGAGGTTATGCTATTTGTATTCAAGTTATTGCATTTGCTCCAAGTTATTTTTTCTACTTTGGGTTGTATGCTTTAATAATTACTGTTCTTGCCTACTTATCTCATCTTATTAGTAAGTTCTTTAGGAAAGATAAAATAGCAACCCTAAACAAGAAAAAATTTTTTATTTAAAGAAACCTGTAGAACATAGGGTTGTGTTACTTTAAAAGGTGACGGCTCTTTAGCCCCTAAACTCAATAAATTCTAGCATCTCAGAAATAGGAGTATTAAATTTGATTTTGAATATTATTAATATCTAACTTTTAATCTTTAGTCTATTCAATTTTGCTAATATCACTTTTCTTTTTATCACCCGTTAAGTTTACAGAACCGAACATAGCAAGCCTTAAATATTTCCTTATTCTTTATATATAATGGCAGATGACGAGGATGTTTTGGAAAAAGAAAATGAAAGTCCTAAAAAAGAAACTGAAGTTTCTGAAAATGAGCCTTCCTTGGAAGAAATAGCAGATTCTCCTGTAAGGGAAGCAGATATTTTTTCAGAATCTTCTATGGAAGTTAGGGATATGCCTACTCCTACAATACCCGCTTCTGAGTCAATAGCATCTCCATTCCGGGAAAATCTTGAGCAAAGTGCAGCAGAAAGTATCGGAGAAACTGTAAAACAGACTCCTGCTTCTCAGCCTTCTCAGAGAGTTAAGGAACAGGAAGAGTATGTTAATGTTTATAACGCGCCCGACTATACGAGCAGGGAAGAAGTTGTCGCTTTTAAGCAAATGAGGGAAAGGGGAATGGCAGCAAATAATTTAGAGGAATTAAGGCAGACTCAGAGAATAGTACCTTTTGAAACGCCCTCTCAATTAAGACAAACAGAAAACCTTTCTGATGAAAGGGACTACGCAGTTATGGAAGTAGGGAAAAGAGAGGATGAGCATCGCTCTCCTCTTGAAAGAAAAAAGGATTACAGGCCTTTAAAAAGGTAAGGTATTTAAAATGATTATTCCTTATAAGTAAAGAGGTGGATGATGGCTTATGAGTTTTTTCAAGACGCGAATCCGTATTCTCTTGACCCGGAATACGGGAACTTATTCATAGGGTATAGGGTGCCTTTTAAGCAGATAGGGGCCCCTACATCTATACAAACTGCCAATCAGCTTCAGGAAGTTTCTAATCTTTTAAACCAGGGAATGAGGCATATCGAATTACAGCCTCTAAACCCAGAAGTTTTTGACCAGATTCCAAAACAGCATTTTAAGGAAATAGCGCGCCTTCAGGAAATGTCTGGGGCAGAAACTTCAATTCACGCGCCTATTCTTGAGCCTTCTGGGCTTGGGAAAGAGGGATGGAGCGAAGAAAACAGGGTTGCTGTAGAAAATCAGTTCAAAGATATTGTTGAAAAAGCCCAGGACCTTAATCCTAAAGGAGGAATGCCTATTGTAATCCATTCCTCTGCAATACCCGGAAGCGAGGAAAGCCCGATAGAACCCGAATTAAAGAAAAAGTATATAGACAGCTTTAAAAAACTAAATAATGGGAGAGAGCCTTCAAAAGAAGATCTTGATGGACTGAAATACAAAAGGATTGTTGCCATAAATCAGGAGACTAAACAAACTATGCCTGTAGAAATGGAGGAAAGAATCTATCCCGGAATGACTTCCCCTAAATTAAGCACTGCCAAAGAACAGTTAGAGATAGCAAACCACAGCCAATGGGATAATAAGCTTTCACAGCTTGTTTTTTATAAAGACAGAGGGCATGAGATTTTTGAAAAATCCTACCAAGTAGTTGCTCCTGATATATCTCTTTTTATGTCTGGAAAAATATCTGAAAAAGAATTTAAAGAAAGGATAAATGCTAATGCCCAAAAAAAAGTAGCATTAAGTCAGGTCCAGAATGCACAAGTATATCTTGAGAACACTGATTTAGAGTTAAACTCTTTGTTCAACCAGGCATGGCACTATGGCTCTGAAGAAGACAGGGAAGAACTAAATAAACTTTCAGTAGAATATAAACAAAAGATGAAGGATTTTCGTGAAAAAGGAAGAATAATGGACATTGGCTTAAAGTCAGAAATACAGCAGGATATAATTGAAGGCTTGAGAACTCTGCGCCCGCAGGTTTTTATTCCAATAGAAGAATTTGCAAAAGATAAGTCCTCTGAAACATTTGCAAATGTTGCGTGGGATGCCTATAAGAAGAATAAGGACAAAGCTCCTACAATCTGCATAGAGAACTTGTTTCCTGGAATGGCTTTTTCTCGCTCAGATCAATTAAGGCAGTTAATAGATGAAACAAGAGAAAAATTCACAATACAGGCAGTGAAAAACGGCTACTCTAAATCGGAGGCTCAAAAAATTGCAGAAAGGATGATTGGGGCAATATGGGATGTTGGGCATCTAAACATGCAGAGAAAATCCGGATTTAAAGAAAAAGATATAATTGAGGAAACCAAAAAAATAGCCCCTTATGTAAAGCATGTTCATTTAACTGATAATTTTGGATATTCAGACTCCCATCTTCCTCCTGGAATGGGAAACGTCCCTACAAAAGATATCCTGAAGGAATTAGAGAAAAAAGGTTTTGCAGGAAAGAAAGTTGTTGAAGCGGGAGCTTTTGTACAGCACTTCAAAATCTCTCCTACTCAGGCAACAATGGAAGCTTTAGGCTCCCCGCTTTACACTATGATGGCAGCTCCTTACTGGAACCAGATAGCAACAACTCACGGAGACTATTTTTCAGGATACGGTCCTTTCCCTGAGCAGCACTTTTCAATGTACGGAGCAGGATTTTCAGGAATGCCTGTTGAACTAGGAGGGCAGATGCCAGGAAAGGGAAGCAGATTTTCAGGAACTCCAAATGAATAGCCATCTGTCATGTGGATGGCTTTCTCAGCCTTGTGCTGAGGTTTGCTACAAGATTGTTAATCTTGTCAAGGGACGCCGAACGAATAAGCCAGCAAAGTTTTTATAAGAAGATTTAAATATATATAATCAAATATATTATTTATAAAAGAGGAAAAATGGCTAGAAAATATACAGAAGAAATACCTTCAATTCCATTGCCTCATGAATTAAAAGGAAATGTAAGAAAGGAATTTGAATTAAGCTATGAGGCAGTTCCAATAGCTAAGAATAAGAAAGTCCCGCAACCTTCTGTTAAACTAAATAAAAAAGACTTCCCTACGCTTCAGATTAAAAGCGAGTATGATATTGCTATGGATTTTTCTGCTAAGGTTTATCAGCAATTCAATAAAATAGTCAAGTCAGTTATTTTGTTTGGCTCTTCTGTTAAAAACACTTCTGTTGAAAGCTCAGATATAGACATAATAATTGTAATTGATGACGCTGCTATTCAGTGGGATATGGAGCTTATAGCATGGTATAGGGAAGAGCTCGGAAAGCTTATCAGGGCCAATCCTTATAGCAAGGAACTTCATATCAACACTGTCCGATTAACAACTTGGTGGCAGGATTTAATCAGAGGCGACCCTGTTGTTATTAATGTTCTAAGATACGGAGAGTCCTTAATAGACTTCGGAGGATTCTTCAACCCTCTGAAGATTTTGCTTCAGGAAGGGAAAATCAGTTCAACCCCTGAAGCAGCTTATACCTGCCTTCAGAGAGCACCTGCCCATTTAGCAAGAAGCAAAGCTGCTGAATTAGGGGCAGTTGAAGGAATTTATTGGTCAATGGTTGATTCTTCACACGCTCTTCTTATAACAGCAAAAATAGTTCCTCCTTCCCCGGAGCATGTTCCAACTCTTTTAAAAGAGCATTTTGTGGATAAAGGATTATTGGATATAAAATATATAAAATGGTACAGAGAATTATTCACGCTTCACAAAAAAATAGCTCATGGAGAACTTATAGACATAAAAGGGATGGAATTGGATGCCTGGCAGGACAGGGCTGATGAGTTTATGAGAGTTATGGCACAAACAATAGAAAAAATATTAGAAAAATAAAAAAAGAAATTTATTCATTCTTAGGCTGCGAGCCTATATTTCTTTCTAGGATGCAATTTTATTATATTGTTTTCTTTATTATTCTCAGATTCTACAATTCTTTCAAGAAGTGAAGTAGTTCCTTCGCAAAATACTTTTCCGAATAATCTGCCATACATCTTTGTAGATTCAATACTCTCTACTCCAAAATAAACTGCCTTTGCATCTTTATCCTTTTTAGCAGCATCTTCAAGTTCTTTCAAATTCATTCCTTCATATTTGCTGACTTTTTCCTTGAAGTTTTCAGGTACTTCATAGCCATTTGCTTCTGCTCTTTCAATAATATCTCTTACTGTTACATTTTCAAGTGCATTATTATAAATACTATCATGTACCCCTAATGCGTTTAAGAAATCTCTATCCATAACTTTTCCTCTTTCCTTCAAGTCAGTAGCTGCTCTTAAAAAAGCGCCTGCAATAAATGGGTCTTGAAGAAGGGTTCTTTGTCCCATCTGAAAATTCTCATAAAATCCCGCTAGTGCAGGCATTAAAGTACCATAAACTTGCTTATCCTGGCTTTGTTCTGCAATTGCTGCCCATCTTGCTAATTCATACCTTGCAAAATCATCCTTATAATTTATTGCAGGTTTTTCTTCTTTCTTTTTGTCTTCTTTTGCCATTTTATTTTTATAATTAATTTTATATAGAATCTAAATGCATAAAGGGTTTATAAATCTTTCGGTTTTGTAACAACTATCTAATAGTAACAATATTAGGTAAAAGTTATATAACGCCAAAATAAAGCTTATTAAGGCTTAAAAACAGGTTTTTTAGTTTATATCTTGAAATTGACTTGCAGAACTTACAAATTGGGGATTTTTCCTCAAATTATGCTTTAATAGCCTCATTCCTCTTTCATATATCTGCTTAACCTTCTCTCTTTCTACCCTAAGGTTATGGGATAATTCTCCTAATGATTTATGATTGTATAGTATTTCTTTTAGTACTGTTTTTGTTAAGTCATCTGTCTTTAAATTAATTATCTGCTCATGTACAATATCAGAAGTTGATGCATCAATCATAACTTCAAGAGCATTTTTTCCATTCACATCTTCTAAAACATTTACTAACTCATCATCTGTATCTTCATTTAGGGGCTTATTTAGGGAAGATACTTTAATACTCTCATATTTTTGCAATAGCTCCTCAACATCCCCCCCACAATATTTTTTAGCACTGGATTTATTTAGTTCTGCTGCGATTTGTTCATGTGATGGCTCTTCTGAATGAGCACCCAGATAATCAGTAATCACCTTATGAATCCTTTTTCTAAGTTCTCTCTGCTCTGGAGGTAATTTAATAAACTCTTGTTCTTCAAAATAAGAAAAAATTCCGTGCTTCACCCACGGAGTAGCATATGTGCTGAAGCGATAGCCTAAGTCTGGGTTGAATCCATCAACAGCATGGATTAATCCTTGATTTCCTTGTTGAATAAGCTCGTCTGAGATTCCATTTTTAGAATATTTTCTGGCTATTTTTACGACTAACCTGAGATTCGATTTTATTAATAATTCCCTGTTAGACAAGTCACCCTCTTTGGCTAAAGTGGCAACTTTCCTCTCTTCTTCATGTCCTAATCCAGGATATTTTCTAATTTCCCTTAAATAATGTTCCAGCGCCATTCAATTAATAGCCCCCCTTTCTTTTAAGCTCTTCTGCCAAACCCTTTTTTTAAAATATGTCTAGAATTTCATGCCCCTCAGAATCCTGTTGAACCTTTTCTGTGTTTTCCTGAACAACACTGCTTTGCGTGCTTAAATCCTTAATTTCCTGCTCCACCTGCTGTATTTCTTTTTCTATTTCCTCAATCTTTTGTTTTTCTGACTGTTCTGGCTTTTCTTCTATTTTATTTGTCTTTTCCGGAAAGTTTCCTGATTTTATCTGCTGTATTTTATTATTGATTGCCTGCTGAATCCTCTGAAATTCAGGAGTATAAAGGAAGTCTGTATTGACATTTAAAAAATAACCTGGCTTTTCTGATTCTTCCATCTGGCTTTTTATATATTCTGCTTTTTCTTTTTTATGATGGACTGTCTTTTTTATTTCAATTTCTTTAGAGGAAATTGTTTCAGGTATGTCATCTATATTGCTCTCTCCAATTTCCTGCGTTATTCTACGTATAATGGGCTCTGGCTCTTTCTTTTCCAGTTCTTTTTCTTCTAGTTCATGGATTAGCTGGGATACTGCATTAGCAGAGTCCGCATTAACCGAGATGCTGTTTATTCCTTCTCTAACCAGCAGTTCAACCATCTCAAGCTTACTCCCCGCCTGTCCGCATATTGAAGTCTTAACGCCGTTTTTCTTGCATATCCTTATGACATAAATTAATTGTCTTAAAATGGCGGGGTGCAGCTCATTATAAATATCCTGCACATCTTCATTGTTTCTGTCTACTGCAAGAGTATACTGAGTAAGGTCATTGGTTCCAAAGCTTATGAAGTCAAGCCCGACATCACACAATTCCTGGATAATCTGCACAGCTGCAGGCGTCTCAACCATAATTCCAAACTCCATATTCTCGGTTCTTATTTTTAAAAACTCTTTTCTTGCTTCAACGGCCTCCTTAACATTAATTATCTGTGGAAACATTATTCCTATTTTTTTGAGAGGGAACTTTTCAGCCACTTTCCTTATAGCTTTTAATTCTGCCTGTAAAATATCCTTGTGTTTCAAGCTGAATCTTATTCCATGAAATCCTAGCATAGGATTCATTTCAATTTCCTTAGGGCTTCCTTCTAAGTTCCTGTATTCATCTGAACGGATATCTGATGCTCTGACCCACACAGAATCAAAAGGTTCAGAGATTTTTTCAACTCCTTTCTTGATAATATCAGAATAAGCATCCATCCTTTTTTCTTTTACAAAATGAAGTGGATGTTTTCCTGACATTGCTATTATTCCCTCCAGCCTCAGTAATCCTACAGAATCGCACTTTGTAAGTGCTGCGCGCTCTGCAAATTCAGGAAGGTCTAAAATAACTTTAACTCTCGTCTTTTTGGTTTCCACAATAGGCAGTATCTCTTTTTTCTTTTCTTCTCCTACTTCTCCCTCATAGATATTTCCTGTAGCTCCGTCGACAGTGATAATCTGCCCGTCTTTGAGGAGCTTTGTTGCATTTTTTGTCCCGACGACACACGGAATGCCCATTTCCCTGCTTACTATAGCGGCATGGCTAGTGCTTCCCCCTTCATCTGTAACTATTGCATCGTTCCTTTGCATTGTAACAACCATATCCGGATTAGTCATTTCAGTGACGAGTATGTCGCCTTTCTTTACTTTGCTTAAATCATTCATGGAATTGACAATCTTGACTTTTCCAGAAGCAACTCCGGGGCTTGCTGCTAATCCATTTAACAAAACCTTGCCTTCTATGTGCTTTGTTTTAATTTCCTTTCCCAGGGTTGTTATTGGCCTGGACTGAACAATGTAAACTTTATTATCTTCAATAGCAAACTCGATATCCTGGGGTTTTTTATAATGCTCTTCAATCTTCAATCCAATATCAGCAAGCTCTTTTATCTGCCCTTCAGTCAAAACCTGCTGATTGCTTCTTTCTTTTGTAAGCTTAATCTCTTCTGTCTCTCCAGACGCATTCCTGACAAGAGCTTTTTTCTTATCAGCTATTTTTTTGTCCAGAATTTCCAGGTCAGTATTAACAACATAATTATCAGGATGTATTCTTCCTGAAACGATACCTTCTCCTAATCCAAAAACCGCCTCTATAACAACAGTACTGTCTTTCTTTACTGGATTCTTTGTGAACATAACTCCTGATTTCTCTGAGTTAATCATTTTCTGGACAACAACTGAAAGAAGTGCCTTCACATTTTTGAATCCCTGCTTGTCTCTGTAGTATATTGCTCTCGGAGTATATAGCGAGGAAAAGCATTTCTTTATAGATGCAAGAAGCCTTGGATTCCCTTTGACATTCAGGAAAGTATCCTGCTGCCCTGCAAAGCTTGCTTCAGCCAAATCCTCTGTTGTTGCTGAACTTCTTACTGCAACAAAAACCGGCTCTTTTGCCAGCCTTAGGATGTTCATGGCATCCCCTGTTATGTGGGCATCTCTTTTTTCTGTTCCAAGAATTTCATAAGCTTCTAAAATTTCTTTTTCCATTTCTTTTGGAAAAGCCTGTTTTTCTACCAGCTCTCTTATTTTCTTGCTGCTTTCATTCAATTCATCTGTTTTGTCAACATCTGTAATTTCAATTATATTTTTTATTTGTTCATTAACAGCACTTATAAATGCCTCAAAAGCCTGGGCAGTAACAATAAATGCAGGAGGCACTGGGAAACTATTCCTGTACATTTCTGCCAATGACGCCCCTTTCCCGCCAGCTATAGCAACATCTTTATTAGAAAGCTCAAAAAGCCATTTCACATACCCTTCTTCCTCTTTTTTTCTTCCCTCTTTTAACCTAATCATATAATAAAGAAAAATAAAGAATATTTAAAGTTTTAGTTATCAGGTTTTGCTGAATAAAAAAGGAATGAAGAAGATTTTATAAAGCTAGACTACATTGCTAATTAATGGAAGAGCAATATCCTTTTCACATTAATTACGTTCTTAAAGCAAATCCGAATAATTGGAATATACACAAGATTTCTTATCTTATATTAGAAAGCCTAACTGAAGATTGTCTTAACGATAATAATTTTGCTCCTGATTTCATAAACAGAAGTGGTGATGAGCCATATGATTTTATGAGATTAAGGAGAGATTGTAAAGGAAAAGTAGAAGCTTGGGTTGAAATCGAAGTTAGTAATAGAGGATTAAGTGCCTGTATTTTTTCGAAAAAACCAGTTTCGCAAAAAGCATGCGAAATTGTGGCTGATTCTATTTTATGGTCTGTATGGGGCTCTAGAATAACAAAAGATGTAGAAAGACGAATAGCAGGAAGAGTGGCATAGATTATTTCTTTCTTTCTTCAAACAGAATATTAGAAGAGCACGGAAGCTTTGGTTTTGCTTTTTCCAGTGCTTTTCTGACGACTGCTGTGAATTTCTTATCAGCAAACGCGACTAAGAAAACATCCTCCCCTTTTTCAATGAAAGCTGCCCTTCCTACTGTGCTTCCAAATGAGCCAGACATTCCGGTATTGACTCTCTCTCCTTTGCTCCCTCCACTATACATTCTGTTTTCCCTTAAAATATGATGAGGATACTTCCTTATGGAAAAATAATAGTTTCCAGGAAGATTTTGTTCCAGGTCTTTGAGAATTGTCTGCCTGCATGCCTCAAGGGAATTATCCCTTGCCTGGGCATTTTCTCTGCTTACCAGTCTTAATATAAACCTGTATTTTCCCTTCTGATACCCTTTAGTATCCCCCATGTTGAACTTAATTATCTTATTGGAAGGGATAGTCTTAATGTAATTTTTGCTTTTTTTCTTGCTCTTCCTTGTGTAAGGGCGGGCGTACTTTTTTGAATATGCTTTTGCGTTTCTTAATCCCATTTTAAATATCTCCAGCCTCCACGCCTGCTAATAAGAGATGCCTTTTATAAGAACTCTGAGTTTGTTTAGCTTTATGAGTTGCAGCATAAACTTCAATATCATCTGTAGCTATAAGTCCATATTTTTTAATTACTTCCCATGCTCCATTAGGGCTTGCTCCAATAATTTTAGCAACAAATCTTCCTCCCTCTTTAATCCTCCAGTCATAGATTCCCCCTAATAAGTCCATATTCTCAACTAAAATAGGTTCTGCATAGTGTAGGGCTAGAATGTCACGTTCAATTTCTGGATTAAAATTAATATCTTTAACTAACATAGCAGTTAATTTAGAAAATCCCTCTCTAGTTAATTCTCCTTCCATTTTATTTTACCTCCACCTTTTCAGTTATTGCCTGTCCAGGAAGCCCTTTTTCAAATATGGCCCTTACCATTCCTTTATTTCCGTGCGGAGAGGCTATTTTTCCCTTTATAATCTTGCCAGCCGGGCTTTTCCATTTTATTTCCTTTCCTACATATTTCTCTGCTTCTTCCCTGTTCTTTGCCCCGACATCTAGGATAAAATGCCTGGGCTTGTAGGTTTTTCTTCCTCTTCTGAACTGTATAACTTTTCCTTCCATTTTAACACTAAGATTTAATACTTTGTAGAGAAAATCTGGGTTTAAAAAGGTTTTCTAATGATGTTACTGAAATAATTTATTGTGTAGCAAGATGCAGGATTGTAATCTCTACATTACAAATACTTGTTCATAATTTTAACTTAGAAATAAGCCCCCTGATTTCTTCCATTTCCTTCCTTACTTTTTCTTCTTTATGCTTCAAGCCATGTGGGAGATTAAGTTCAGAAGGAGGAAATTTTTCATAGAGTATTTTACATCTGTCTTTATATTTTACTTCGTAAACAACTGAGTCATGATGTTTTACAACTACTACAGAAGTTATAATTGTAGGAGCTATAGCATCTATTATATAATCTCCCTCATAAGGATTTAATCTCCCGAAACTGAAGTTTTCAGAAGAATAGCCTGTTGTTGCGCTGGTACGTCTTTTCCTTCTGCTCATCTTATTTATTTTCCACACCGTCTTCCAGCGATTCCAGTTTTTTTATGGCTCTTTCAACATGCCACTCTGCTAATGGCTTGTATCTTGTTGCCTCATCGTATACTGTTTCATTTCTTTTAAATGCAGTAGCCTGATAAACTGTAAACGGATAGGCTCTCTTTTGCTCTCTCATAAATACAACAGAATCCTTAGTTCTCATTTGCTCCCTGAATATTTCACTATTAACTTTATTGTCAAAGAACATGGGGATTTCAAAAGCAAGTGCTATGGCTATTAATGAATAATAGATTCTTCTTGCCAGTTTCCCTTTAGAGATTCCTTTTTTCCGAGTCCTTGATTCTTCATACATATTTGCAGGATTCTCAGCTCCATCTAAATCTGAAAACTTTTCATAAAATGCTAGTAGTTCTGTTCTTATATTTTCTTCAAGTTCCATTTTTAACCATAATGACTTTTAGTTTAGAACACTGGAATTTATAAATCTTCTGTTTTTGTTACTATTTAGAAGTGTATACTTTTCAAATAAGTATCTCGAAGTCTCCCAATTCTTTTTTCAGGAGCTCCAGGATTTCAGGAGTTAGTTTTCCTGACTTGCCTTTTTGCTGCTGGAGTATGTTATGGAATTCTTCATTGCTTGAATCTTCTATTTTATCCGTTATTTTCTGTATTTTTCCTTCTCTTATTAAAAAAGTGGGATTTGTTAAAAATAAATCAGCTTTTTTTCCTTTCTTAAATGCAAGTATTACTTTTGCTTTCTGTAACTCAACTAGCTCGCATCTCTGCCCGTATTCAATTAAATTGTTGATTAAAAGAGCAGAATTTTTCCTTACTTCCTCTACTTCATGCTTTGTCGGCTTATTTTTATTTTTCAGCTTTCTCTTAGCATCAATCAGTTCGTTTAGTGTTCTTAAATATCTAGGGTCTATTTTGCCGTTATTAACAAGCTCTTTTTCAAATTCTTTTACTAATGAAGTCTCATTTTTATCCCCAAACAAGCCTTTTAAAATTTTGAAAATAGTTTCATGAGTCTCTTCTATTGTTCTTTCCTGTGCTCTTTTTTCAATCTGCTCCCTTAATTCTTTCAATCTTTTCATATAATCTTCAGCGTCTTTCAACAGCCTGTCAACATCTTCGCCCTTAACTTCTTTAATTTTTCCGTGCTCATATCCTTTGTAATATTTTATTACAATCTCTTCCAGTATATCAATATATTTTTTCTCAAGCATTTTTTCTTTATCATGGAAAATCCTTTTCATGTCTGGCACTACTTCTTTGGTTGTTGGAGGAGGAAGCCCGTACAGCATTAATAAAGCCTGAGATGGAGTTATAACTCCCCAGTACAAATCTCCCATAACAATATCCATCAGCCTTCTTTTAATGCTCTCGCTTAACTTGTCCCCCATAGACATAAACATGTCAATTGCCTCTGGGCTTGGTTTGATTTTCCCCATTTTTAACAATAATTTCCAGGGCATGAAAGTTCCCCGGTCATATAATGGAACCCCGTCTCTTATCATAGTAAACATAACTGGGTGCGCATCCTTAACACTCTCCCAGAATTCTGTCAAAATATAAACCTGGACATTGAGAATGTTCTTAACTCCTGCGAGCTCCTGAGCTTCTACAATATAAGAATAAATTATGCCTCTTAATTTCTCTTTTAATTCCAGCCTTGGCATTCTTTTAACATCTGTGTCATCTATAACAATAAAAACATCCACATCTGAGGTTTTTTTTGCATCCCCTCTGACTAAGCTTCCGGTGATAATGTAGCTTGTTACGTATCTTTCAAATTTCCTTAAGACAAGGCTTTTGTGTATCTGAGCCACTCTTAATGAGCTAAGAAGCCCTTTATCATACAGCGGGAAAGACATTCCGATTGCTTCTGAAATATCATACTTGCCATCAAGGGCAAAATTCCATAAGTCAACAGGAGTCATTAAATTAAGCCATAGCCTAGGAGTCATATCCTTGCTCTCTTTAATTAATTCTGCCTTTATCTTATTGATTTCTTTAAATTTTTCTTCAGGGACTATAACAACCAGATGCATTGGCTTCTGCTTTTTTTCCTCTTCTGTCAATTCATTTTCTTCATCAAACTTTTCAGCAGCCTGGGGCGGAATAATGCCGATAGCCATAGTAAAAGGATACTTCTTAAGTATAAACTTCTTGAATTTTTCCAGTTTTTCGCGTGTTTTCTCCATCTCTTTCTTAGCTTCTTCACTCACCCCTGGAATTGCTTTTCCAGGCTTGTAGCTTTCTGTTATCATGCTCTTATCAAGCGCCTTTTCAGAATCTTCCTTTCCCATGCTTAATGTAAAAAGTGTTACTATTTAAATTTAATGGCAAATGTCTTTTTTTTAAAGTTTATAAACTGCATAAAATAAGGTATATTATGAAAAAGAAAAAAAGGGAGATTACTCTTATAATTATCTTAGCAGCTTTATTTATCTTTCTGTTAATTAGAAGCTTTTCATCCAGACATCTTGATGACTTACATCCAGATATACCTTGCGAAAAGGATTTAATAGAAAAATCAGGATCTTTGGCAGTTATACCATTGTATAACAATAAAAGCATAGCAGAAAACAAGGAATGGTGTCAATATATTTCAGGATTTAACAAAACTTTAATCCTGCATGGAGTTTATCATACTTATAATGAATTTAATGATAAAACGGGTAGGGAGTATTTTGAAAAAGGAACTGCAGAATTTGAGAAATGTTTTGGCTATAAACCTACAGAGTTCAAGCCTCCTCAGCTTGCAATTTCAGGAGAAAATATGGCTTTATTGAAAGAAGAAAATTTTAAAGTCCATACCCCATTTTCTCAGATATTCCACAAAGTCTATCACTGCAATGACTCGGGAATACTCCCAAATTGGATAATTGATTTAATTTGAAATCATTTTTTGTTAGTGTCTAAGAGCTCTTCTTATAATGTCTCTGTGCTCTTTTTTTGTCCTGAAGTCGCGCACTACTTTTATTTTTTTAAGAGTATAAGGATTCAATTCAGTGTGGTACATGCAGGTTGAGATTGTCATAGGTGTTGGAGTAAATATCTGGAACTGGTCTATATTATTCATGTTTTTTATTTTTTCTCTTAATTCCACTATTTCCTCTCTCGATTCCCCGGGATGGCCAATCATAAGATAGTATCTTAAAAACTGCTTTTTTTTCATATTCAGAGAGTTAAATAATTCTACAAATTTGTCAAAGTTTTTTGCATGCTTGTTCATGAGACTGAGAACATTAGGAGAAAAATGCTCTGGAGCAATTTTCAGGCATCCGGAAATGTGGTGCTCTGAAATCTCTTTTATATACTCCTGACTGTTTAAAGCAAGGTCATATCGTATCCCGCTTCGTATAAATATTTTCTTTATTCCTTCTATTTTTCTGGCTTTTTTCAAAAGCTGGATTATCTTCAAATGGCTTTTGTCAAGCGAAGGGCAGGTTAAGCACCATTTATCGCATTTTGTTTTGCAGTCCATTCCATACATGTTTGCGCTTGGCCCTCCAAGGTCGTCAATATATCCCTTGAACAGCGGATGCTTGGTTATTTTTTTTATTTCCTCAAGTATGCTCTTCTCAGACCTGGAGATTATCTTGTCTCCCTGGTGAAGTAAGAGTGAGCAGAAATTGCATTTTCCTATGCATCCTCTGTGTGTAACAACTGAGAACCTTGCCATTTTTAAGAAAGATTTTGGGTTAAGGTTTCTTGAAAAAGGAAGGGAGTAAATCCAGTCAAGATATTCAGTTGTGTATTCAGGAGACTTGTACTGGAGAACATACCTGCCATTATGCTCCTGCGCCAGGTTCTTGCTGTTTGAGAGGCTTATCTGCATTCTACAGAATTTTTTTTTGTCTTCAGTCACTTCTTTTAGAGATGGAATTATTTCAAAGCTTTCTGGAACCTCCTTTGCTATAATGCATGTCCCGGGTATTCCTATAAGGCTTTTTCCATTTTTCAGTCTTTCAGCTATTTCTGCTGCCTGCATCTCTCCATTTCCATATACAAGAACTGATGCTCTTGTGTCAAATATTATGCTTCCCCTTACCTTGTTGCTCCAGTAATCATAATGGGAAAATCTCCTCAGAGATGCTTCAATTCCTCCAATAACTATTTTAGATTCCTTGAAGTATTCTCTTATTTTATTAGAATAAAATATTACTGCCCGGTCAGGCATTGGCTCAAAACGCTCGTTTAGAGTCTCGTCTTCAGCCCTTGCCCTGTTAAGTGCGGTATAATTATTCAGCATGCTGTCAATTGAGCCAGAAGTTATTCCAAAAAACAATTTGGGCGCTCCAAGCCTGGTGAAATCCTCTTTTGAAGCAGGCTTTTCTATCACCCCTACTTTAAACCCTTTTGCATCAAGAACCCTTGCTATAACTCCTGCAGGAGACAGGGGATGGTCATCATAATATTCAGCTGTTATAATTATAGCATCAAAATCCGAGCCATTTTTAAATATCATAGCTTAAGTTGTCTGAAGAACTATTAAAATCTTATCCTAAAGGCATTTTTTAGTAAGCCTTTTTAATCCAGTATAACAGATAAATAATGATTATGTCAGAAATGCACTGCGAAAACCACATTCTTTAGAATGTGGATGAGCATTTCTGAGCATCCTAAAATTCCAACAAACGAAGAGGAATTTTTTGATACTTAAAGCTAATATTTCCTCAGTTTTGGCCAATTTATTTTTTCTTCGGTTTTTTAAAACTTAAGCTTAATATTAATGATAAGCCAAGAACAATGATGCTTCTTATCAAATGAATTAAATACAGCTTAGTTCCAAAATCGTCAATTCCATCAATAATCAAGTCTATAACTATTATTATAATGATTGCATAAAAAAATCTCTCTTTGTTAATTGTTACCATAATTTATCCAATTAGCTAAGGTATATAAGAGTTGTTAAGGAATGATATTGTAATAGTATTTATCCTAAAGTTTTATGAATTTTTATCCATCTTGTCCATTCTTCTGTTCCGAGCTTTTTTCTTATTAAAAGCAAGCCAACATATGGAAGAACGCTTTTTTTGCCGTTTTTTGGGTCATACCAGCTGAGAAAGGTTTTACATGGAAATTTTTTGCACTCTCCGCAATGTTCTACTTTATTATTTTGAGAACACTTCCAAATTGGGCAAACAGTTATGTTTTCATATTCCTTAGGATGCTCAGATTCTATGCATCCTTTAGGGCTTCCACCTGACTCAACACATCCCAGGCAGAGCCCTAATCTTTTGCCCTCGCAGGTTTCTGTGCTGCACAAACGGCCGCAAGGAGGATATTTTATTATAACCATAGTTAATATAGATTTTAGAACTTAATAATCCTTTTGTTTTATACACAATATAATCACCATAATTCTTAAAAACTAACTGTAATTTCAGGAGCCATGAAAAAAGTAGTGCTGGCTGTGATGCTTATTATTTTATCTCCTTTAATTCTCGCGCAGGAGACAATTTGGATTGCTGGAGATTCTTTAAGCCTTAATTATAATGGTGAGGGCTATCCTCCACAGCTTGATAAGCTAATGAACTCTAATTCCATCTTCTATAACCTTGCCATGCCAAGACAAAGATGCGATTATGTTATAGAGTATGAGATTCCCAGGATAAATGATGGGGATTATGCAATTGTTTTATGCGGAATAAATGATATTTATTCAGGAGAAAATTCCTCTCAGGTTATCCAGGATATAAAAGAGATTTGTCTTTTATTGCAAGAGAAAAATATAACTCCAATTTTTCTGACAATTTCTCCAAACGACATGCCTGAAACCTGCAATACAGTTTTAGAGGTTAATTCCTACTTAAGACAATTTGCCTCAGAGCAAAATCTTATCTTAATTGACAGCTACAATTCCCTTACAAATGGAGATAAGTGCCATATTAATAAAGATTTATTTCAAGATTATGTTCATTTGAATAAGAAAGGAAACTCTATAGTTGCTAACCTTATCTGGGAACAGGCATTTAATAAGACTGTCTATTCGGATGAACTTTATTCAGAACCTAGCTTAATAAAAAGGATTTTAAGTTGGTTTGGGTTCTGAGGAGATTTAAGTGTAAAAGAATTTATCCTAAAGCGTATAATAATAAAGCTGCTACTGCCCCTAACACCAATAAGATTATTCCAATAGCTACTGCAATTTGCTTTCTTTTTTGTTCAGATTCTGTAAGAGGTCTTATTTTTCCCTCTTTTTTCATTTTTGCTTCTATCCCAGTTCCGATACATACCCCAACAGCCACTCCTAAAGCAGGCCATATTCCAATTAGTCCAGGATTTTCTGTTGTAATTGAAAGAGGAATTCCAACTGCTGTAAAGATAGCAATCCATATTACCATCCAAATTCCTACAAAATGACCTTCCGGATATTTTTCTTTTTGTTTCATTCTAATTATAGCAATACATATTATTTAAATACTAGTATGGGCGATACCAGAATCGAACTGGTGAATTCTCAGTGTAAACACTAGGATATAATTCTGGGAGGAAAATTAATAACTTTATAAGATTAGAATTAAAAAATCACTCTTTTTCCTGCATTTTTGTATAAATTTCATCAGCCCACATTGCTCTTTGCCATTCTCCATTAATATATTCCATCCAATCAGGAGACTTTACTAATAAGTCCATTGACTTAGGGAATTTAGTTTTTCCTACATCCAAATCAACATATTTAAATTGTAAATGTCTATCCAATCCCCCATCAGTACACATTTGAACTGCATCTGTAACTCCTCCCAAACATCCATGTGCTTCATCTATAGCTAATACTAATTCAGAATTCATATCAATTGGATTTATTTTTGCCCAATCAGGAGAATAATGTCTCTTACATACGGTCGTGCTTAACTCTGAAAGAGTTACCCTGCCACTTTTTCTATCTACTAATGCTAAACTGACTTCATAAAAAGGATTGTATAAATTATCGCCACATTCATGGCATACTTGTGTCATTTTGATAACTTCTGATATCTAAAAATTTTAGACATCCTCAGTATTAAAACATATCTACCTTGTGTAAACAAATGTATCCTTTTATTAACCTTTTAGAGCGAACTACTTGTTTATTTTAGTAATCTGAGTTTAGATGTTGCAATTAGCGCTATTCCTACAATACCTAAGCTAATCTTAACAGGTAAAGGAATATCTTGGTCTCCTAAGAACATTAATATTGCACTACTTAAACAAAAAATAATTCCTGCTATAAACTGGATTAGATTTATTGTTTTTTTATCCATATTATTATATTCTTTATAAAGTTTATAATTCTTTCTATAAATATGGGCCCACGAGGAGTTGAACCTCGGAATGCTCGGTTTTTATGTTTTATAACAATCAGCCATGAGCCTATTTCTAGGATGGTTGAGTGTCAAGGAAACGTTAGTTTCCTTGCATTGTAAACGAGCCAGTTATACCGCTAGCTTATGAGCCCGATAAAGAGGAGTATAAAGATAACTTTTTAAACTCTTCTGTCTTACATTAATAAAATGAGAATCCTTAGAGCTGTTGGAGTCGGAGTATTGGTGTGGGTTTTAATTTTTGTAGAGATTTCTATATTTCAGATAGGTTTACAGCTTACCAAGCTTTTTGCGGAAATAATACACTACCTCTTGCTCATACCAATCGGAATTATAGGAGCAAGGATATATTATAAATCAGAAGATGGAATAAATGGCTTTCTTTTAGGATTGTTTGTTCTAATTGTAGGAATTATTCTGGATGCTGTAATAACAATCCCTGTTTTTTTAGAAGGAAACTATGCGGATTTTTATTCTGACCCATTTTTATTGGTGGGATTCTTAGTTTTAGTGGTAGTGTTCGGAACTTATGACCTGGCAAGAATGAAATAAGTCTACAACAATATTTAAAAGTCTATCTAATGGCAGTTAAGCAGCAACTAAATTATTTGAGGACTTCTCATAATCAGGCAATTCCTCTGAGCCTCTTTTGGCTAGAGGCATTTCCAACATTGGAACATAAATGAGGGGGACTTCTCTGACCCTTCCGATGCTAGAAGGATTATATTTGTAAGCAGTTATTCTAATTTTATCTCTGGACATTCTTTGTCCCTCGGAGCCGTGTGCTGGATGAGCAAAAATATGAAAATCAATGCCGCTTTTGTGGAAATGTTCAGCAACTAGGCTGTCCCCGCCCTGCTTCCTAGATATAAAAAAATTATCAACAACTGTGCCTCTTTCATAGTCTCCTGCTAATTCTTTGTTTGCAGACCAATAAGGGTCAATAATATCAATTACCTCACCAAATCTCCTTGAGTGAGAATGTGCCGGTACTAGCGTATATCTTTCGCTATTTGAGGCAATCAGTCCTTCAATCCTTCCAGGGATTCTCCAAGGAGAACCCTTATCTTCAGTACCCTCGTCTAACTCACCATAAAAAACGATAAGCCCGTTTTTCCTTCTTTCTGCAATTAAAAGGCCAGAAAATTCATTTGGATATCCCATTAGAGTATAAAGCATATCCTTTATGTCAGTTGGCATGAATATCTGCTGCTTGCCCTTGCACATAATCATATTATAGGGCTTATAACAATATTTAAAAATCTTCTTAATTTCCTACAATTATGCGCTTGTGGTTTAGTGGCAGAATACAACGTTGCCAATGTAAGGAAACTACGTTTCCTTGACAATCAACCTTCCTATAAAGGTTCAGGACTGATTGCTAAAAAAGCAGAAACGTTGAGACCCGAGTTCGATTCTCGGCATGCGCATATGCATTCTTTTTGTATCAAAAGAAATATGCTTGCCGAGTAGGCATGCGCATTTGCATTCTTTTTTCATTAAGGAAATCTTAGGGTATCAGACATAAATTTCTTCTTCAACGCCTTTAATCAAATTCCAGTCTAATTTCAATAACAGCCTGACAGCAGGGTTTTTTGTATTAAGTTTGTATAAATCTGACTTTCCGACTCTTCTTGTTTTTATGACTATTTTGTTCTTTTCTAACCTGCTCCAGAAAGTTTGTAAGGTAGAATAGCCTACCCCTGAATTTTTAGCTATTTCTGTTAATGGGTAGTCGAATAACTGAAATGTTATAAGAAAATCCAATACTTTTATAATAGGATTGTTACCAAAAACCTCAACAAAAATTGTTTCGTTTTCCATATAAAAGAGTTGTTGCAGCAGTTTATAAATGTTTCTATTTATGTTATTATATTTTAAATATAGAAATATTTAAATATTCTTATTCTCTGTAAACATTATGGAATTTAGTGATAATGACATAAAAGCAACTATTTTATATCATCTAAGAAGAAAGAGAATCATTGGAGCAAAACACGCCCCTTTTGATACTTTAAAAATGGGATTTCCTTCTCATCTTGGCAAAGATATTAAAAAAATTGCCGAACAATTAATCAGGCAAGGGTACATAATTACAAAACCGACAAGTTATGGCTTGCAAGTTTCTTTAAACAAAGAAAAAATAAAAGAAGTAGAGGACTTTATAAAAAGGGTTTTAGGGTATAAGTTTTAAGTGCCCTCCGCATTTAAGTTTAACTTTTTTCAGCAGTTCTCACATTCAGCAACACAGTCAAACCTGAGCTTGCTGCCGCACTCGATTTCTCTTTCAAGTTCAAAGAAAGTACTCTCTGAGCCGTTTAAATCCTCCAGTTTCTTGCTTGCTTGAATCTCTATGTCAACAACAGGATAAATGCACGGCCTGCACCTTACAGTAATGTCTTCTGCAGCTTCATCGCCTATGTTAGTTACAGTTCCATTAACAGCAATAAAGCATTTGCCTTCTTTAGTTTGATAATCAGATGACTCCAGAGACACAACTAAAATAGGGGTGTCTTTAAGCGTCACTCCCGGAGATAAAGAAGCAAGCCCTTCTTCGTCTGGAGAAGAAGAGATAGCAATTGCAAGAATAAAATAGCTGATCACTAAAATAGAAAAAACTACAAAGAATAATTCAACAACCGTCTTTTTGTCCATCTTCTTTTTTTCTATACCTCTATACCTCATAACACAAACATCTCCTAAATATAAACTTTTGTATTTTACAGGAAATATATGTCAGGAAAACTGAAACAACTAACAAAAAGAAAAGTGCAGGATAAGTGCTCAATGTATAAATGTGCCATCTTCCTACATAAACCATAATAAAAGCCTCGTGAAGTAAAAAGATAGGCAATGTTCTTTTACCGAGGAAGCCAAGGATTTTGGACGGAAGATACTTGGAGTTTAAAAAATAAATAAAGTAAAAAGCAACAAATGGAGCAACCATGAAATATCCTACCACAAAAGTCAATAAAGCAGAAAAGAGGAACGGGCTTTTTTTATCATAGGCGAATAAGATTCCGAAACAGAATTCTCCTAAGAAAAACAAGGGATTAAATGAAGTAAGGCCGCCCCGGTTCATCCTAAACAGAATCATTGCAGCAAAAACTATTGATAAGAGATAATTATATTTCTTAATAAACCTGTTACAATAAGGAAACACCAAATAAAAGACTATAAGCGGGACAAGAAACCATGCAGCGCTTATTATTCCATATGCAGTTTCAGAATAAAAAAAGTCAATAAACAAAAAATGGGCCATTAAATTTTTAGATAAACTTCCGGAATATACCTGTTTTCCAAATAACAGCACTATTGCAGTAAGTGAAAGATAGTACAAAGCAGCTATTTTAACATACCGTTTCAAAAACCATTTTAAGGAAAATTTTTCCAAGCTAGGATATTTTGAAGCAAGCAAATACCCGCTTATAATAAAAAATAAGGATATGCCAAAAAAACCAAGCATCCTTAACCTGTTATCAGCAGTGAATTGATACACAAAATGAAAAAACAAAATAGAGACTATTGCAATAGTTCTTAATAAATCAATTGAAATTTCTCTTTTATCACCCATTTTTACTATATAAAAGAAAAAGCAAGTATATAAAATTAATTCTTGTTGGATTTGCTGAAACCACCTAAGATTGCATCTAATTAGCAAAAGATATTAATAATTTTATGTCAGAAAAATTAAACTGCATCCTTCAGGATGCAGAAGTTGCTTTGCAACTTCAGATTTTTCTGAGCATCCTAAAATTCCAACAAACCACACCTTTTAAGGTGTGGTAAGCGCAGAGGAATTTTTTGATCTTAATAGAAATAAGAGAGCTATCGATCTTAGTGAAACGCTCTAATGCGGTAGCACATAAAACAGAAGATTTATTTAACTCTTTATTCATAATCCCCCATTGGAGGCATCTGGGGCGGCATCCTAGGACTTCCGCCTTTTCCTGAAGAAAGAACATCATCTATTCTTAGAATCATCATGGCAACTTCACTGGCAGAATTAATGGCCTGGCTTTTGATTTTTAAAGGCTCAATTATTCCTGCTTTTAGAACATTCTCTACTTTTCCTGTAAATATGTTAATACCCGCATACTTGTCATTTTCATGCGCTGCTTTTAGTTCAGTTAAAGTGTCTATAGGATCTAACCCTGCATTTTCTGCAAGAGTTATAGGCATGAATTCTAAAGCAGAGGCAAATTCCTCTACTGCCAACTGCTCCCTGCCCCCTAATTTCTTGCTGTACTCTCTCAATCTTTTAGAAAGCTCTATTTCTACTGCTCCTGCCCCTGCGACTATTTTGCCTGTTTTTAATGCAGATGAAACATCCCCTAATCCGTCTTTGATTGCCCTTTCCATTTCATCAAGGACATGCTCTGTTCCTCCATGAATCATGATTGTCATGGCTTTAGGATTTCGGCACCCTTTAACATAAGTAAAAACATCGTCTCCTTTCTTAATTTCTTCTACTTCTGCTGCCAAGCCCAATTGTTCAGGGCTAATGTCATTCAGATTGCTTATTATTTTCCCTCTTGTAGCTCTTGCAAGTTTTTCCATGTCGCTTTTAGCTACTCTTCTGCACGCATAAATTCCTTCTTTGGCTAGATAATACTGCGCGATGTCATCTATACCTTTCTGGCAGAAAACAACTCTTGCTCCACTATTCTTGATTTTTTCAGTCATTCCCTTTAATATTCTTTCTTCTTGATCAACGAAATTTTTTAGCTGCTCTGGGCTGCTTACAGAAATTCTAGTGTCTGTTTCAGGGCCTTTAATTTCCAGAGCAGAATCAATTAAAGCTATTCTTGCATTTTCAACCTTTTCAGGCATATCGACACTGACTCTTTCTTTGTCAATTACTATTCCTGAAATAAGCTCTGTATCTTCCAATCCAGAGCCTTTATTTTTCTCTATTTTAATATTAGTTAAGTCCACCTTGCCGTTATCTGTTATTTGTCTTACAGCCCTGACTATAATGTTTGCAAATTTTTCCTTGACTGTTTCTGCCCCTTTTCCAGTCATTGCAGTCATAGCTATATGATTCAGAACATCTTCCTGCTCTGGTGTTATTGGCACAGCAATCTCATTTAAAATTTCCTGCGATTTATCTGCAGCCAACCTGTAACCCTTTGTTATGACAGTCGGGTGAATCTTATTATCCAGAAGCTTCTCTGCATTCTCCAACAATTTTCCAGCCAGCATAACTGCAGTTGTTGTCCCGTCCCCTACTTCATCTTCCTGAGTCTTGGCTATTTCAACCATCATTTTTGCAGCAGGGTGCTCAATTTCCATTTCCTCCAAGATTGTAACGCCATCATTTGTTACAATAATGTCGCCTGCAGAATTAACCAGCATTTTGTCCATTCCCTTAGGGCCGAGAGTTGTTTTGACAGCGTCTGCCACCATCCTTGCCGCCATGATGTTGTTTCTCTGCGCGTCTTTCCCTATCATTCTCTGGACATTGTCCTGCAGTATGAAAATAGGCTGTTTGTCTGACATTTTTTACCTCTCAATTAAAAATTCTGTCTGTTTATATTTTTAAAGATTGTTGTAATGGAGAATAATTAAAGTTAAGTTTGCAACCCTAAGCTTCCGGTTCCTTTTTCTGTTTGTAAATCTTTTACAGTCTTGATAGGCTGGGTTCTTCTGCCATCCCTGAATCTATTGGAATTACGCTCAACAGCAGGACGAGCACTGCGGGAGAGTTTTTCTTTGAGTCCATTAATTAATTTTCCAGCTACACTGCGATTTATTCTAAAATCCTCAGGAAGTGCCTGCCGGATTAAAGATTCAAGTGCGCCAAACAATTGCCCATCTTCTGCTCTTAAGATTTTCATAATGTCAAGTACATTATGGATATAGTTCTTGACTTCTTGCTCTAAATATTCTAATGGGATGTTTGTTGGCTGCCCCAATACAGGCACATTCATTCTAGGGTTCCAGCTTGTAGGAGCAACATCTGCATTTTTTTTAGTGTCAACAGAATCGCTGTATTTGTAACATAAAGCTGAAGAAGCTCCCCTTATATTTCCCCTCATTCCAGCAACAAACCAACTTGCCAGAATAAAATCTTTTCTCAGCCTTTCCTCAACGTTATTTGGATAGTGAAGAATGCCTGCAAATCTCTTTCTTTTATCCACATACTCCCTGACACTTGCCTTTCCACGTTCTTGAAGGTCCATTGGGTGGCCATTTTCATCCAAAACACCTTCGAAAAGAGGGTCTGAATAAAGAGATAAGTCATCTGTAATAGGGCCGACACAAGTTCCTCCGGCGTCCAATAAGATACTGTTGGTTGTGTGATGAGGGCACACACTCAAATCACCGTTAATTACTGAGTTTAGATGTTCTCCAAATAAATATTTCCCTATAGCAAACTGCAGGTTATTTATAATGTGATCTCTCAAGTCTTCACTTATAATATTGCCTGAGAAGCGGGCAATTCTTTCTATGTGCTTAAATAAATTTTCGCTTAGATATTCTTTTGAAAATCTTGTAATTTCATTCCCTAAGTTCTCTTCCAGCCAAGGAGAGTTGGTATGCAAGAGAGCAATTGGTGAAATAGTTCCATTAATATCTGTCCACCTAACATTCTCTCTCCTTCCCCTCTTTTCTAAAACTATTTTCATTAAAGAATCTTGAGGAACATACTCTCTTATAAGTGTTCTGTAGGGAATACACTCTGGAACCTCCCCGCTGAAATAGCGAGGATAAACTCTCACTGTCCTGTCGCCATCTCTGCAGGTTAAAGCTTCAGAAAGCTCTAACATTCCTCTTTCTGCCATATAGTCATTAACATTCAGGGGTTCGTCAGAATATGTCTTGACTACAACAACAGGAGGAACATCAAAAACCTCTGCAGGAAACTCAAAACCTAATCTTACTTTGTGGACCATGGATTTTCCATGATAATGTGAAAGTCTTTCAGTTTCATAGGATGCAACATTCACTCCACCTTTCTTGAAAGTCCTGGCTATAGATTTAGACAAAAGCTCTTTTGCAACGCTTGGTCTAATTAATAAACCGTCTCTGCCTGAATATTTTTGTTTCATTTTTAGTCTTTCCTATAATTTTCTTTAATAAAATAAAGGACGTATTTTGAAATATAGTGAATGTTTGAGTGAATTTTTGAAAAAAGATGGCAAATCTCTTTAATAGCATCCCTGCTCTTGACATTAGAGCACAAATCCTGAAACTCTCCCTTATTCTTGGTTACATCAAAAGCCAGATTTTTATCTCTTAGATGATACGAATTAAGAGAGTTTATAAAGTTTTCTTTCGCCTTATTAAACAATTTTTCTACGAATTCTATCTCATCTTTTTTTAGCTTGTTTTCTGATAGAATTTCTGTTATTTTTTTAAGGTCATCTCCTATCTTCTCTATGTTCATTCCAGTTAGCCATGAGTACACAAGAGAAGTTGAATCAGCATTCAGCGTGTTAAGGACAGAAGGGTTATCTACACCTATTATCATTATCCTCCACAAAAGAAAAAACAACCTATTCACGTCTTTATCTGCAATAAATATCTCATTATACTCCTTATTTGTTGCAGAGCCTTTTTTTATGCAGGGCTCAAGAAGCTCAAAGATGTTTCTTACAGAGTTATCAATCCTTCTTGTTATGCTGCCTATGGAAATAGAGTTCATATCTATCATTTCCTTGGCTATAATTGAAGTTGGTTTAGATTCTATTATTTCAACTCCAAATAAATCCTTAAGAACGTCCTTGACAAATCCCAAATCTTTCTTGTTTAAGTTTATGTTAAGCAGAGTGCCTCCATTAATATAGGAAGCAATTATCTCCCTATTAATTTCTCTTTCTTTTTTGCCTTCTAAATTAAGTATCAATTCCTTAACTTGATTTGTTTTTTTGTAGTTAGACTGCACAATCAATTCGCCATTAGAATTAGGAGTTATAAAAACATTATCTCCCTTGCCTAACCCAGACTTGTCTACCCAGTCTTTAGGAAGGGCAATCGCATAACTAGAGTTGCCCAGCTTTATTAATTTTCTTTGGTCCATTTTAACTCAGACATTTAATAATCTTTTCCCTAGGGTCTAAAAATATAATAAATATCACCTTTAAAAAGGGTTATGTGTTCTAATATATATTTTATACAATATATATTAGTATATATTATGCCCTTCTGCTTTTAAATCTTATGAATTTCTCCTCTATATTCGAGTTATTTTCAAAAGCAAAAATCTGTGTATATACCTTATATATTATATAACGAAAAGCTATAAGTATATATCTAACTAGTTTAATATACAGCGAGGTCTGGCTCAGCCATCTGAAGAGAGGTGGGGCATACATCCTCGCTGTTTATATTCTCTATTTTAACATACAAAAACAGCTATCATCGATAAAATAGCGCGGCATATTAAACGCTTCATTTTCTAACCAAGGTGAAACATCTCATCATAAAACACTGTTTTGAGCAGCGAGCAAGGTTGCAAGATTTACTTTACAAAGTTGTTGTTTCTTAACTCCATAGTTCTCATATAAATTTATAAACTCCATCATCTTTATAGTGCCATGAAGATTGGAGTAAAGGCAGGGGATATAATGACCAGGAACTTTATTTCTGTTTCTCCAGACACCTCACTTTTAGATTGTGCAAAAAAAATGGTTAAGAAAAGAGTCGGCTCTTTAATTCTCGAAGAAGACAACCAACTAAAAGGCATAATAACTGAGGGAGATATAATATGGGCTATGACAAAAAAATCAAGAAGGGAATTAAATAAAATAAAAGCTTCTGAAATTGCTCCTAGAAAAATTGTGACAATAAAGCCTTCTGCTGACTTGTACGACGCTCTCCAAAAAATGAAGAAAACAAAGTATAGATGGCTGCCTGTTACAGTCAATAAAAACATTATTGGATTCCTCACTTTAAAAGATGTTCTCAGGATAGAGCCGAGCTTATTTGAAATGGCTCCGGAAATAATGCAGATTAGGGAAGAGGCTTCTAAACTAAAGAGAAGAAGAGCGGGCGAGCACTTCATTGATGGGCTGTGCGAAGAGTGCGGAAATTACAATCTATTATATCGAGTAGATAACAGGATGATATGTGAGGACTGCAGGGATGCGATGTGAAGATGTGTTAAATTAGAGAGAGTCAACCCATTGTTCTTTTGGCAATCGTAATGTGTCTAAATTGTTTACTAATAGCTCATAAAGATGGTTAACTACCACATTTTCTTCCTCGGTAAGTTCACGCTTTCCAATTGCTAATCGCTGTTTCTCATTTCCACCAATGTAGATTCCAATCATCTCTCTTGATGGGTTATATCTAAAATATACTTTCATTCTTCCAACTTTTTGTTCCCATGCTTCGTTAGTCGCTTTTTTTGCAATAGCAACTAAATCTGCTTCTTGCTTTTTCAAATCGGTAAACTCATTTGGTTTAACATTCCTAATTAAATAATCCCTTACATCCATGAAGTTAATAACTTATAGTCATATATAAATTTTATTATAATTTATCTATATTGATATAAGCTGAATCTAATTAGTTGGCAAATGTCCTTACAGAATGAAAAGCCAAAAATATTTAAATACATTTTTTCTATAATAAACATAAAAAAGAGACAAAAATGGCAGAAAAAGACAAGGTATTTTCAACTAAACTAAAATACACTGGAATCTGGGACTTTAAGCAGGTCTACAGATTTGTTTATGACTGGCTTTCTGATAACGGGTATACCCTGAAAGAAACAAACTACAGCGAAAAAATAAAACCAGACGGAAAGGAGATAGAATTAAAATGGGAAGCTAAAAGAAAAATATCTGATTATTTCCAGTTCTTAATAAAAGCTGATTGGCTTATCCTTGGAATGACTGAAACAGAAGTGCAGAAAGAAGGGGTTAAAATGAAAATGAACAAGGGATATTTGGAAATCAAGTTTTCTGCTATCTTGGTTAAAGATTATGAGCATAGGTGGGAAAACACAGCTTTAATTAAGTTTCTCAGGGGAGTCTATGATAGATATATTATAAAAGGAAGAATAGATGGCTATAAAGACAAGTTAATGGCAGAAATAGATGAGTTAATCGCACAGACAAAAGCTTTTCTTGCAATTGAAGGGAAACAGCCCCCAAGAGATTAATATAATATAAAGCATATTAACCAAAAGAAGAATATTTAAAAACATTACAAGCTATTTCTTATAATGAAAATAAATGGAGTGATTTTGCTTGCTTTAGTGCTTTCTCTAAGCCTTGTTTCTGCAATTAACTTAGAGATACAAAAAGAAGCAATAAATGATGTGGTGATATCTGAATTAAACGAGCCAGCCACCTTTAAGTTTATTATTAAAAACAACGGTGAAAGAGACAGTTTTGAACTTTATTCCTTAGTCAGCGTGGACATCTCCCCTAAAGAAGCTTTCTCGCTTTCAAGAGGGGAAACAAAAGAAATGACTGTAAGCATATCCCCAAGTGAGACAATAAAGAAGAGTCCAGGAGGCTTTTCCTTCGTTTATAAAATAAAAGGGTTTAATACAGGCACTCAAGAAGATATACTTACAATAAATATCATTAATCTAAAAGATGTCCTGCAAATTACTGCAGACAGTATAAATCCGGACAGTGAAAAAGCTGCAATAACAATAGAGAATCTAGAGAACTTTAATTTTCGGAGAATAGATGCAGAATTTTCTTCTGTGTTCTTTTCATTTAATCAGCAATTCTCTCTCGAGCCATTTGAAACAGTCACTTTCATAGCCCCTCTTGATAAAGAAAAACTGGGCTCACTAATGGCTGGATCTTATCTCTTAAACTCTAATTTGAAAATAGGGGACTATGAGGGCGCATTAGAGTCAACAATCAAGTTCCTGGAAAAATCGGGCATTTCAACAAATGAATTAAAAGAGGGGATTTTCATTCAGAGAACAGATATAGAAAAAAGAAACGAGGGCAACCTTCCGGCTGTTGCAGAAATAACGCTCAAAAAGAATATTCTTTCGAGGGCTTTTACTACTTTTAGCTTAGCCCCTTCCAAATCAGAAAGAACAGGCCTCACAACAACCTATTCTTGGGCAAAAGAATTAAGGCCGGGAGAGTCTTTAAGAGTGGTAATTAAAACTAGCTGGATTATTCCCATTGTTTTAATAATAGCTATAATTATTCTTGCAGTCTTATCGAACATCTATTTAAAATCTGACCTTAAATTAACCAAGAAAATATCTCAGGTCAAGACAAAAGGAGGCGAATTTGCCTTGAAAGTCACAATACACTCAAGAGCAAGAAAATACATAGAAAAAATAAACATTGTTGACAAGCTTCCTCCAATAGTAAAGTTGTATAAAAGATACGGGACAATAGTTCCTGACAGAATTGATGAAAAAAACAGGAGGCTTGAATGGAATGTTGAAAGCCTTAATGAAGGAGAGGATAGAATTTTATCATATATAATCTATTCTAAAATAGGGATTGTGGGAAGGTTCGAGCTTCCTCCGGCCAGGGCTATTTACGAAAAATCAGCCAGAATAAAGGAAACCCAGAGCAACCGAGTTTTCTTTGTGAGCGAGCCGGGAAAAGTCAGGGAAGAAAAATAATTATTTTCTTTTTCCCCAGTCATCCACCTCGATTCCATTAAATTTTAAATAAATCTTCTTTTCTTTTTGAGTAAGTTCTCTTGGATTTTGCGGATCATAAAGTATTCCTGCTTCGTTGCATGCCATTGCTATTCTCCTGCAGTACGGAGAATACCCATATTTGAGCTCAATTTTTTCATTGAAAATTTCATTGATTCTAGAATTGCACTTACTTGACTTGTAAATCCTATAAAAACCTAAGGATACTGCTGCAACAAGAAGCAGAATAATCCCTGGCTTAATCAGTCTTCTTACTAGACTATCTCCCATATATAATCTAGTCTGTAAGAATATATAAACATTCGTGCAAAACCTTTAAATATGCTATTAGATGGTTATATTCATCCCATCGTAGCTCAGCGGTAGAGCGTCCGGCTGTAGCATTTTTATGCTAAGGTGGATTTTTCCTAAGGGAAAACATGAAACCCTATAAGCCAACGCAGACCCCGGGAGATCCCAGGTTCGAGTCCTGGCGGTGGGATTTTTTAATATATCAAAGTATAGAAATTCTTATAAACAAATATTATATAATCTTATTATGAACCGAAGAAATTTTTTATCTTATACAGTTTCATGGATTTCAGCAGCGACTGCTGCATTAACAGGATGTAAAAACAAAAACGAAGTTGGCAAAAGCAAGTTAGAACAGGATCTCGAAGAGGCAGAGAGCCATATGGGCATTGCATTTACAGAATTGTATAATAACGGAAGCCGTCAGAAAGCACTTGAAGAATATGAAAAAGCCACAGCTATCTTAGACGCGTCAAACCCCTTCCATAGAGATATGCTTTTTAGAGTTTACAGGCAGATGAAAGATGTATACAACGAAATAGGAGACACAGAAAAAAGCAGGGAAATGACTGAAAAACTGAAAAGACTTTAAAGTTTAAGATAAAACAAAAAAACTCAATAAAAAATAAAACAAAAAAATTAACAGCTTATAGAAATTAAATTCTCTCTCTTTTTTCTATAGTGTGCCCGCATTCAGAGCACTTCCATTTTTCAAAAACATCTTCTTTGTAAGAAAAAGGCAATAAATAGCCTTTTCCGCACTTGGAACATTTTGGAAAAATACATGCCGGATTTTCTACAATCTCGCCTTCCATCCTAATAACCTCCTTAGCAATACACTGATAAATTGGTTTTTAAATCTTTACAATTTTTAATTTCATTCGTCACTATTGAAAAAGTATAAGTAATAGTGTTACCTTATTGTAGTATGATGCTATGGTTAGATTTGAAAGAACCAACAAATCGACCGAAGCGACCAACTACCGACCATTAGGTACACCTAAAAGATATCTGTGTACTGCCCAATACATAATAGAGTCAGACACTAGATACTTGATTCGGGAGTTAATTTCTCCACTAACCGGCGAGGATTTAAGGAAGGCAGTTATTGAACTTTTTTTGAGGGACTTGGAGTCCCCCGCAATAGCAAAAAGACTGGATAAAGAAGCTAAAGACGAAAATGACAGGAGAGAAAAAAGATTGATTTATCTAAGAGGAAAGCTGGAAGATCTTGTAATAGACGAGTTGAAGCAAACAGAAACACCAGAAAGAAATTAGTGGATTAGAAATCCCTTAAAATATTGGGAATTCTTATAGAAAAAACCATATTAATTAAAAATTAATCTGGCTATATTATTATTTTCATCAATCTCATTTATATTACCTAAAGGGTCTAATCTCAATTCCACTATTTCAGAATTCCTGCTGTTAAGTTTTGCATTGGAAACAGAGTAGGTTATTCCTGCGCCAAAACCAATATCATCTAAATAAAATCTCTCAGCTTCTTTTTCGCTATCAAAAATGGCAAGAACAACGTTATGGGCATCTGTTACTCCTGCATTTTTAATTGTAGCATTAAAGTCCAGATAAACACCGTGCTTAACTGCCCTTACGCTCTCAAAATACAGGTCAGGAAGGTTGGGCTGACTGTATAACTCATTAAGGTTATTTATTATGCTTTCGTCCAGCTTCTGACTGCATGATTGAAGATAAGGGTACATCAGGCTGTTTTTATCTTCAGAATGCTGAAATCCAAAAACATGCATTAATTCATGTAGCTCGACATTCGGCCATTCGCACTGTATGGCATTGTGGGGATTATCGTACAAAAGAACTATTCCTTTTGTAATGACATTATACTTGGCTGTCTGTATTATTTGCTCAGCCCCTCCCTCTCCTGCTATAAAGAAGCGTTTTCCTGTTGTTGCTTCAGCTGTTTGGGAACATATAACCCTTATATCCGGCTCTCCAGCAGTTTCATAAAATCTTATTGATTCAACTTCCTCGTGCAAGATATTAAACGCTTCTTTCATTCTTGCTTTTTTGTTTTCACTGCATGCTTCTTCAATATTATAGGAAATTTCATTATGATTAAATTTCATATTAGGATAAAACTGGAGAACATCAGAAGATAAATTGACCGTATCAAAGCTAACATCAGGAAGATTTGCAGTTGAAGGAACAGGCTCTGAAGGAAAATACTGCCATAGAATATAGAGCAGAAAAATAAGAATCAAAACTAGAATAACCAAAACAAAGTACAAAATAATATTTCCTCTTTTGCTTTCCATTAAACTAGTAGAAAATTGAGATTTAAAAATATATTGAAATTATCAGTTCTCTAAATTAACACAGAACATCTGTCTACAACAAATGGTAGGCTCTAAAAAATTCCTCTTTAAAAATAGCTGAACATATTATATTGCAGAGCACTTTAATGCGGAGCAAGATGCAATTTTAAGAATTTTTACCATTCTCCAAAGAAAGCTTAATTTTTTATACTACATGCAGTTTTTCAGTTTATGGATGAGGGAAACTATCTTAAAAACATAAAAAAGGGGCAGGAAGTTGAGATTTTGACTAAAGCAAGAAAATCAGTCAAAGGAACAGTGGAGGAGGTTGCATCAAGAAAAGAGTATCATGAGCACGGAATAATGGTCATGCTTCAAAGCGGAGAAGTTGGGAGGGTTAAGAAAATATTCAGCGAAAAGCCTGCAAGCGAGACAGAAAACCTTATAAAAAAAGGGGAAAGCTATAAAGTAGAATTCAAGTCTGATGCGTTATGGAGCCTCAACAAAACTGAGCAGGAAATCAAGGAAAGCAAGTCTTACGACCTTCATACTTTCAGGCATAAAGCATCTAAGGTTATTATAGGCAAGTCAATTGCCGCACTTTTAAATTCAGAAGGGGGTAATCTGGTTATAGGAATAAAGGAAAAGAAAGAAGGAAAAGGAGAATACAATATTATAGGTGTAAACGAAGACATGGAAAGATTGAAAAGCCAGGGCAAAACAGGCACAAAAGATGATTACAAGAGAATGATAATTGATGACATAATAAGGCCTTACTTCCCTTCAAGAATTTACAATCACCTTAATAATTACATAACAATAGAGTTTGAGGAACTAGGAGATAAGATAATATGCAACATAAAAATAAGAAAAAGTGACATCAAGATTTTCCTAAGCCTTGGAGGCAGGAAAATTTTCATGATAAGAACAGAGACAGAAACAAGGCAGATAGAAGATGAAGAGCTCGTGGATTATTGCATGAGAAGATTTGCAAGATAAACTCCTAAACTAATCGTAACCATAAGGAAAATCTCTAGATATTGTTTTTCTCTTTACTTGCCCGCATCTCTTACATCTTTTCTCCATGTCAACAACATTGGAACTAATAATGGAATGCCTTATCCACTTTCCCCACTTATGGATCCCAATTCTGCATAAAAATCCCTTATTTAATCCTTTTCTTATTGTTGACATCTTTTTAAGAATTTGCACATTATTAAAAATTTAACTGTTCTATTAATTTAACATTTAATTCGCTCTTTTTAAAAGAAAAGCTTATAAACCAATATTAACAATTATTTCTTATATGCTTTACTCGC
>Ga0172362_10000302_pt1 | contig 39074 bp, 30 predicted proteins | sample LakKivs1_kivu2a2_FD_114534 | JGI IMG/M metagenome (GOLD analysis project Ga0172362, IMG submission 114534) | Sediment microbial communities from Lake Kivu, Rwanda - Sediment s1_kivu2a2 | ecosystem: Environmental > Aquatic > Freshwater > Lake > Sediment | place: Rwanda: Western Province, Lake... | reverse complement strand
GTACTCCCAATGCCACTCCTGAAAAGCCCCTCCTCAGCAAGGAGATACCAAACAGGGCTCGCGCCCAAGATCTCACTTGACAGAGGACTTCCTATAGGTGGCACCCAGAGAGCTGTATTGACATCTATCAGCCGCACCTTATTAGCCCACCCGTTTCGGTCCCCGATCCAACCGGGTATCATCAGCGGCTACGATTCCTCCCGCACCGTCCCGCCATCCGGAGTATCCTCACCGTGCGTCCCTGGGCCCTGGCCGACGTCAATTACGAGTATCTCAAGCACAATCGCTACGAGGTGGCCGTGCTCCCCTGCGGTGCCACCGAGCCGCACAACCTGCACCTGCCCTACGGCACCGACCTGTTCGAAGGCACCGTCGTTGGCGAGAAGATCTGCGAAGCGGCCCACAACCAAGGCGCCAAGGTCGCTCTACTGCCGACAATCCCCTACGGCACCGAGACCAACCAAATGGCCTTCCCGATGGCCATGAACCTGAACCCCTCGACGCTCTTCGCCGTCATCACCGACCTCGTGAAGTCGCTCGAGCATCATGGCGTAAAGAAATTCGTATTGCTCAACAGTCACGGCGGCAACGAGTTCAAGGCCCTCGTTCGCGAACTCTATGGCAAGACTTCGGTGAACGTGTTCCTCGTCAGTTGGTACAGCGCGGTGAAAGATCTGGCCGCCGACATTTTCGATCATCCCGACGACCACGCCGGCGAGATGGAAACCTCATTCGGATTGGCGTACTTCCCCGAACTCGTCGCCCGCAATGCCGATGGCACCCTGATTGCCGATGACGGCGCCGTGGCCAAGACGCGGTTTCGCGCCGTCAACGAAGGCTGGGTTTCAATCACCCGCCCCTGGCACCTGCTCACGACGAACTCCGGCTCGGGCTATCCGCACGCGGCCACGGCCGAGAAGGGCAAGAAGCTGCTCGATGCTGTCGTCGAGCGACTGTCACCGTTCCTGGTCGAACTGTCCAATGCGAAGCTCGACGAGAAGTTTCCGTTTTAAGTACCCTGTGAAATTCCGCCGGCGCGCTACTTTACCCACCCGATCAACGGCATGTCGAATTTCACCTGGATTGATGTCAGCATCATCGCGATCTACTTCGCGCTGGCGATGTTTGCCGGCCTGAGCGTCCGCAAATATATCGGCAAAGTCGAGGACTTTCTGGTCGCCGGCCGCGAGATGGACGTCTATCTCGGCGTGGCTTCGCTCGCCGCCACCGAGTTCGGCATTGTCACCTGCATGTCAAGCGCCGAACTAGGCTACAAATACGGCTTCGCCGGAGCCGTGGCGGGCGTGTGCGGCTTCCTCGCGATGCTGTTCATTGGCCTCACCGGCTTTTGCGTCCGTCCGCTGCGCGAGTCGGGCGTCATGACCATTCCCGAACTCTTCGAAAAACGCTTCGGCAGCAAGATTCGCTGGTGGAGCGGTGTCGTGATCGTGCTCGGCGGACTCTTGAACATGGGCGTCTTCCTCCGCACCGGTGGCGAGTTCCTGGTCATCGTCTGCGACATCGATAAGCAGTATCTCGAAATCACGATGACCGTGATGCTCGTGGCCGTCGGCATTTACACGGTCGTGGGCGGCATGCTCTCGGTCCTCGTGACCGACTACCTGCAGTTCCTGGTCATGAGCGTGGGCATGCTGCTGGTCTCCGTGCTCACGCTCGTGAACATCCCCTGGGAGACGCTCGCTTCAACCGTCGCAGCCAACTACGGTACGGGCGGCTTCAACCCGTTCGTGAATCCCAACATCGGCTGGACCTACATCATCTTTCAGATGCTGGTCAACGCCGCCGCGATGCTCACCTGGCAAACCACGATCGCCCGCCTGCTTTCGGCCAAAGACGCCAAGACCGGGCAGAAGGTTTACACCCGCACCAGCTTTTTCTTTGTCTGCCAGTTCGTAATTCCAGGGCTATGGGGTATCGCGGCGCTAACCACGCTGGGTCCCGGCGTGGAACCGGCTTCGCACGCGATGCCGACGTTTCTGGCGCAAACGGCCTGGCCGCTCGGCGTGACGGGCCTGCTCGTGGCGGCGATGCTCGCGGCCGACATGTCGACGGACTCTTCCTACATGCTCACCTGGGGCAGTGTCATCTACAACGACCTGATGGCCCCGTTCCGCAAAACCAAGTGGAGCGAGAAGCGCGGGCTGGCCTGGAATCGCATGATCATCGCGCTGATCGGTCTGTTCCTGCTGGTCTATGGCCTGTGGTATCCCTTGCAGCAGGAGATCTGGACCTATTTGACCGTCACCGGCACGATCTATCTGGCCAGCATGTCGACGCTGCTCGTGGCCGCCTGCTACTGGCCGCGGGCGAACAGTTGGGGAGCGGCTGGCGCAATCACCTTGGGAGCGCTGATCCCCTTCGCTTACCTCGTGTTCGAAGCCATTCCCGCCACGCGCGAAGCAGCCTTGAGCATCGGCGCCGAACGGGCGGGCATCGCGGCCTTTGTCGGCGCCGGCCTGGCGATGGTCTTAGGCAGTTACCTGAAGCCTGGCCCCAATGTGAGGATCTCATCATGATCGACGGCTCGATCTTCTGGTGGTACGTGACGACGGCCTGCCTTGTCTGGTTCTCAACGGTCACGATCTACGTCGCGATTCGCGGCGGGCTGGACATCAAGCACATGCTCCGCCGGCTGAAAGCACTCGAACATCAGAATCGCGATAAGTAGATTTCGCTTGCCACCAGCGAGGCCTTTCCTGCTGGGTACAATAATCTCGTAACAAAGCGACCCACCTTGTACTGATCGCGATCCCTAACGATTCCTCGCCGCGAGCTGACATGACCATGGAAGGCACTCCAGCACGCACCGCTCCCGCGGCGAATGCCCCCCAGCCGCGCAGCCGGTGGAAACGCCTCGTGGCGCTCGCTATCTGGGCCTACCTGATTCTGATCATCGCGCTTTGGCTCTGGATGCGCTCTCGCGGCGACCGTGGCCCCTGGGCGACAATCTTCCTGTTCGGTCCGCGCTGGCTGTGTATCCTGCCGCTCGCGCTGCTCGTGCCTCTGGCCGCCATCTGGCAACGGCGCCTCTGGTGGGTGCTCGTCATCGCGCTGGCGATCGCCGTCGTCACGCTGTGCGGCTTTCGTCTTAATTTCCCGCAGCCCAATGCGCCTTACAAACTGCGAATCGTCACCTGCAACGTCGACCAGCAGCAATACAGCGCAAAGGCACTTGCAGAGCTCGTGAGATCACTCGATCCCGGCATCGTTGCGCTGCAGGAATGCAAGCAGGATCCTCCGCCCCAGGTGTGGCCCCCAGGCTGGAACGTCGTGCGGTTCGATGAGCTGCTCGTGGCCAGCCCCCATCCGGTCACCCGGGCCGACTTTGCCACGCGCCCCTCCATCCCCAACAAACCCGCGGTCGCGCTGTATCGCGTGGAACTCCCCAATGGCGAATTGCAACTGTTCAACTTGCATCTGATTACGCCTCGACCCGGACTCGAAGCCGTCCTGGATTCGCGGCGCGGCATCGAACTCGCCGGGCTGCCGGCATTGGAGGAGATCCTGCGCGTGCGCGACGACGAATCGCAGTCGCTCAGCCATTGGGTTCTCCAGCATCCCGGGCCCAAGATCGTCGTCGGCGATTTTAATACTCCCGACGACAGCGTGGTTTTTCGCCGCGATTGGAGCGGGCTCTCCAATGCCTTCGCAACCACCGGCTGGGGCCTGGGATTCACCAAATTCACTGAAACTCACGGATGGATCTACGGAGCTCGTATCGATCACGTGTTGTTCAGTCCGCCCTGGAGCTGCGTCCGAGCCTGGGTCGGTCCGGACATCGGCTCGGATCATCGCCCGCTGGTGGTTGACCTGCGATAACATCGGGTCGCAAGTCGGGCCAAATGACGGTTTTTATCCTGGAAAACCCTTGAGCTGGCCGTTAGGCTGGAAGCCACTCAACAAGGAACTGCCCGACACCGTCGGCACGCCCCGCATTCTGATTCGCCACTTCGATTCCGTGCTCGCGAGTTGCTCACTTATGCCCAGGCAGATTCAGTACTTTGCGCGGCTGTGCGCCGTCGCTTTGACCTCAGGCTTCATTTCGGCGCCAACCTTCGCGGTGGTCATCTCCTCGGCCACGGACATCGCCAACGTGAAAGCACCCGCGAATGACCCGGGCTGGCTGAATGTCGGCGAAGTAGGCGGCGGCAGCGCCGTATACCTCGGTCGCGGCTGGGTGATCACCGCGGAGCACGTCGAAGGCACGACCTTCACGCTTTCCGACGGCCGCTCGTTTACCGCCTCGGCCGATTACAACTACCGCGTCAAAAACGTCGGCAAGCCCGCCTCGCCCGACCTGCGAATGTTTCGCCTGACCGAGGATCCCGGCCTTCCCTCGATGAACATCGCCACCACCGCGCCCACCGTGGGCACCCAGGTGATGATGATCGGCTCGGGCACCGATCGCGCCGCCACGTTGCGCGGCTGGAATTTGGCCGCCGTGGGCCAGACCGTCCAGTGGACCGAGACTTCGCCGTTCGGTGCCGACGTCGTGGGTCACCATCTGGTGAACAGCTCGACGAAACGCTGGGGGCAGAATTTCGTTTCCAATAACTCCGCGTATCGCACGTCGGATGCCACACAAGTCTTCATGACCACGTTCGACCGCGAGGGCACCACCTTCGAAGCTCAGGCCACGCCGGGCGATTCCGGCGGCGGCGTGTTCATCGGCAGCGACGGCGGCTGGCTCTTGGCGGGCATTATGATCACCAGCCAGCCTCTCATTGACCAACCTGCCGGCATCGTAACGTACGGCTCGCAATCCGCGATGGCCGACCTGGCCCACTATCGCAACGATATCCTGAGCATGGTTAACCGCCCGTCCTGGCAGAACTTGAGTAATCGGTTCGACGTCAACAACAACGGTCGCGTGGAATCTCGCGATGCGCTGGCCGTGATCAACGAACTCATCCGTCGCCAGGACTTTATGGACCTCACAGGTCTGCGCGGCGACGGACTTCCCTGGTACGACGTCAATGGCGACGAGCGCGGGAATCCACAAGATATCCTCGCCGTCTTCGGCGAGATTCGCCGCCTGGCCGGATTGCCGGCCGCTGCGCCAATGGCCATGCCGCTGGGTGCGCTGGCCGCCGTGCCGGAACCATCCACTGTTCTGCTGGCAGTGCTCGGCGCGGCCGCACTCCTCCTGGCGCGCTTCCGGCCACTGCGCCGCCGCGCGTAGATCTGCCCCAGCGACTGCGCCCCGCGGCGCCCGACTTGTCAGTTCGCGCCGGCGCTCACCGTCGCCGGCTCCGCGGCATGCTCGGCCAAAAAGGCCTTCAAGTCTTCGGTGAATTTCCGGTTCGTGAAGCACGTCATGTGGTCCGCGCCGTCGATGACGCACACCTTCAGATTCGACATCCGCGATTGCATCTCGTCCACGCCGGCCTTCAGCGGATCGAGGTCGCCAATGATTGCCAGCACCGGCACCTGGTTCGCTTTCAGCTTCTCTTCCGGAACCTCCAGCTTCAGCATCCCGCGAATGCAGGCCGCCAGCGCTTTCTGATCGTTGGTGGCCGTCAGCATCTTGTTCACCATCGCGATCTGTTCTTCTGTCGGCTGGGGCCGATTCGCCGGATTCAGCTGGATGATCAACGGGCCGATGCCCTTGCCTTCGTCCAGACTCTTGGCCAGATCGTCAATAAACGCCAGCCGCGGATCGTCGGCCTGCGACCAGCCGGCGCCACCCATCGTGGCCGAAATGATCCGATCCGGATGATTCGCGATCATGTAGCCCGTCATGAACCCGCCCATCGAGTAGCCCACGATGTGCGCCTTCTCGAGCTTCAAGTGGTCCATCAGGTTGATCACGTCCTGCACCATCTTCGGGCCATACTCGGCCGGATCGTGCGGCTTGTCGCTCTTGCCGTGCCCGCGATTGTCGATCGCGATCACGTGATAGTCCTGCGCCAGCTTGGTGAAGATTCCCGGCAATTGCCACTGCACCATCGCGCTGGCGGTGAAGCCGTGAACCAGAATGACCGGTTCTCCTTTGCCGGCCTCGACGTAGCGAATCTTCACCCCGTCCGAATCGAAGAAGTGTTCTTCGGCAGCGCGGGCTACGGTGGCGGCCAGCAGGGCACAAAGCGCAACGAGAGCGGTTGATCGTCGCAGCATGGCTGTCGACTCCTTGCGGTTGATGGAAGCGTGAGCTTGGGTCGGCTGTTTCACGCGGCCGGCGGAACGGGAGAAAAGCCCGGTTCGAGGGGGTCCGGCAGCGCTTGCCAATGTAAACCGCCCCAGCGGCAAACTCAAGCTCGCTCCGCCTTCCCCCTGCCAGCACACCCGGCACGAGCGGCTACATCCGAGCCCCGCGGAACATGATCCCCCGATCACTCCCCGCCTTGCGAGCCATCGAGAGCACCTGCTCGCCGTGCCCCATCACAAAGATCGTGTCCTCGGCGGCCAGCGAACGCTCCAGACTCGGAGAGATCTCCATCGTCCCGTCGCGATGCCGGATGGCCACAATCACCACGCCTCCTTGCCCGCGCGATTCCGCCTCGGCCAGCGGCCGCCCCACCAGTTCGCTCCCCGCCGCCACGCTGAATTCCTGCAGCTTGAGTCCAAACAATTGCAAATCCTCGTTGAGCTGCTCGCGTCCCGCGGCATCCGTCAGCAGCGACTCGGCCGAGGGATGCGTGATCATGTTGGCAATCTTCGTCGCCCCGATCGCCGTCGGCAGCACCACCCGATTCGCCCCCGAACGATACAGCTTCTTTTCGTTCACCGGCGCTTCGGCCCGGGCGATAATCTCCACCTCGCCATTGAGTTGCCGCGCGGTGAGCGTCAGAAACACGTTGGCCGCATCACTCGACAGCACGCTGGCCACGACGCGCGCCCGAGCAATCCCGGCGGTGATCAGCACCGCTTCCTCGGTGCAGTCTCCGACCAGCACCAGGTACCCCTCGGCTTCCGCCTCGCGCAGCCGTTCCGTATCCGAATCCACGATCACCAGCGTCTGGCCTGCCGCACGCAACTCGCGGGCCAGGTGCTGGCCGACGCGTCCGTAGCCGCACAGGATGATGTGGTTCGAGAGCTGTTCGATCCCCTTGGTCATGCGTCTGGCTCCCAGGACACGGTTGAATTCTCCTTCGGCGACCATCTGCACCAGGCCGCCAATGAAATAAATCACGCTCGAACAGCCCGCCACGATCACAAACATCGTGAACACGCGCAGCGTCGGATCGTTGTCCAGCGAATGCACCTCGCCAAAGCCCACGCCAAAGATCGTAATCACGGTCATGTAGGCTGCGTCGAGGGGCGCCCATCCGGCCGAGACGTAACCCAGCGTGCCAATCACGCTGGTGAGCGCAAAGAAAGTCGCGCCTCGAAGGAGCGTTCGCATGGAGGACTGCATACGTGCTTTCGCCCGCAAGCGGCCCGCCAGCCGCAATCGATAATTGCGCCTTGCACATCGATGCACGCGCGGTCGCCAGCGAGCCGCCCCCTTGGTGTCGAATGAGCGGCCGCAAGCAACTGCGACTGATCATCGCGCAGCCGCGGCCGATTTGCAAGCGACCGCTCACCCCCGGCCGAGCTCCGCCGTCCCTTGGCAGCCCGCGCCCACCCCGGTACACTGCGCCACCGCCGCCATTCCTCAACGTTCATGCACACTATCACATAAACAGCCGCTCGGCCGGCAGGTTTCCTCATGCTGCACCTCTACGATCAGATCGAAGCCGCCGCCGCCGCCATCCGCGGTCAATGGCCTGGCGGAAAGCCGCGCGTCGGCATCATCCTCGGCACCGGCATCGGACCGCTGGCCGAGAAGATCGAAGTGGAAGCCTCGATCGATTACGCCGCGATCCCGCACTTTCTCAAGCCGACCGCCACGGGTCACAAAGGCCGCCTGGTCTGCGGCAAGCTCAACGGCGCCAGCGTGATGGCCATGGAAGGTCGCTTCCATGCGTACGAAGGCTATCCGCTGGACGCGATCACGCTGCCGGTGCGCGTGATGAAGGCCCTCGGCTGCGAACTGCTGATCGTCACCAACGCCTGCGGCGGCATGAACCCCAACTTCGCCTGCGGCGACATCATGGTCATCGACGACCACATCAACCTGATGGGCAGCAATCCGCTGGTCGGCATCAACGACGATCGGCTCGGCCCGCGATTCCCGGACATGGCCCGGCCGTACGATCCCGAATTGATCGACCGCGCGCAAGCGATCGCCCGCCGAGAGGACTTCCCCGCGCATAAGGGCGTGTTCGTCGCGGTGCAGGGGCCGAATCTCGAAACCCGCGCCGAGTATCGCTTCCTCCGCCTCATCGGCGCGGACGCCGTCGGCATGTCGACCGTTCCCGAGGTGCTGGTCGCCGTGCACGCGGGCCTCCGCATTCTGGGCCTCTCAATCGTCACCGACGTCTGCTTCCCGGATGCACTCAAGCCGGTCGACGTTGCCGAGATCATCGCCACCGCGAACGAGGCCGAACCGAAGCTCCGCAAAATCATCCTGGGCATTCTGGCCGACTTCGCCACCTAAACGCCGGCTCGCGTATGGATACGATCAGCCAGCAGGTCGAGCGCGCCGCCGCCGCGATTCAGGCTCACGGGCATCCGCGCCCGCGCGTGGGGATCATTCTCGGCACGGGCCTTTCCGATTTCGCGCACGAGATCGAATCGTTGCTCGAACTCCCCTACGACGAGATTCCCGGCTTCGTCGCCCCCACCGCCCCCACGCATCGCGGGCTGTTGATCCTCGGTCGCATCGCGGGCGTGCCGATCGTGGCGATGGCCGGCCGCTGCCACGGCTACGAAGGGCATTCCGCCGCGCAGATTGCCTTTCCGGTGCGCGTGCTCTGCGAACTCGGCGTCAAGACCATGATCATCTCGAACGCCTGTGGTGGGATGAACCCCGACTATCGCGTCGGCGACCTGATGCTGGTCGAAGATCAGATCAACTTCACGTTTGCGAGTCCGCTCGTGGGAATGATTGACGAATCAACCGGCCCGCACTTTACCGATATGTCCGCGCCCTTCGATCGCGAGCTGCTCGACCGGGCCGCGGCGATCGCTCGTCGCGAAGACTTTGTGGCTCACCGTGGGGTGTACGTTGGTGTGCTTGGTCCCAACTACGAAACGCGCGCCGAGTATCGGATGTTTCGCCGCCTCGGCACCGACGCCGTCGGCATGTCGACCGTTCACGAAGTGATCGCGGCCCGGCAATGCGGCCTGTGCGTCCTGGCCCTTTCGGTCGTCACCAACGAGTGCCGTCCCGAGGCTCTGTCCGGCGCGAAATCCAGCGAAGTCGAGCACGTCGCCACCACCGCCGCCCCCAAAGTCCGCGCGATCATCCGCGGGATTGTGGCGGGGTTGTAGTTGGTGAACGGCACCGTGAATTCATTCACGCCAATTGAACAGCTTCCCACACTTTCTTCGCCACACGTTTCACGTGCCGCTGCTGTGCTGCGTCCTCGGGATCGGGCGGCTCTTCCTGCACAATAATCAGCGTGCCCCCCGCACAGGGCTCAACGATCGCGGGTGATTTTAGCTTTGGCGGTTCCGGCATGAGAGTCCTGGACAGATACACCATCCAATCCACGAATGGCATACCCTCTTCGCCGTTCATTGTTGCGGCACTCGGCAAGACCGCTGCCCAATCGGGCTCCCAAATCTCCGCAGCAGCAACGAGTAAATCGCGATACGGCTGCGTTTCATTTGAACACAACATGCTATCCACTTGGCGAATCGTGACCACGCTGAGAAGCCATGGCGACGAACCACCGCAGGTAATGTGCATAGCTACCGGCTCCTTTGACTCCGGCAGAAGGTAGAACCACGGCGCATATCCACCCCCGGATAAGAGCACTGGTCGAGCGTCGCCTCGAGGCCGGCTGCGAAGCAACATTTCTCGCAATTGGCTTTGCGATTCGAGTGCGACATGCCGTTTCTGGCCCGTCGGAGATTCGATCGCTTCACACCAGCGAAGTGGCTTCGCAGCTAGCGCATTAGTTGCGGCCAACCACCGCTGAACACGTGCCAAACACTGGTTCAACGATTCGTGCCGCTCGCGCCAGTAGGCGCCAAAGAATAGATCCTGCATTGCGATTACCTTGCTGGAACCCAACGGACACGGATAGTGATGCCCCGTTCACGAAATACTTTGACGAGAGCGTCTCTGAACTCTTCTTCAGCAACATACCATTCCACCGGAACCCCCTTTGAGACACGAATCTGCCTTTCCGCTTGATCGATAATCTCACCAAGTTTACTAAACCAATACTTGAAGTCATTTTCCTTGTCGACAAAATTTCGGTATCGTCGACCCTTACATTCGATGAGCACGCCATCTTTGAATCCATCGAAATCGACATTGTCGACTCGATAGACCTCGTGGGTCCGGCGGGTAATCTGGGTCTGATATGCACGCGCATCATCCGACATGTCTTCGTATTTTTTTACCAACTTTCCAGGCGGTTTGATTCTCTTTAGTGCAGGTTTCTTCGGAGATTTCTAGGGGGCTTCTTAACGCTCGGCTTGGCCTTTGCAGGCAGTTTGGCGTTGGTGCCCTTTTCCAGAATATCAATCGCATCCTTCTGAGTCTTCGCCTTCCGAACCTTCGCAACCAGATTCTCCAGCGTCTTTTTCGGTAGCTTGCTAAGCTTATTCAACAGCTCTTCAGATACTCTGAGCGGTTTGCCACCGGCAATCTTCAGAACAAACCCTTTGATCTTGCCGCGGAGAAGGGCCATCCCTGGCAACAAAATCAGCGCATGACTCAAGCTCACGCCATTGCGATCGATGTCGTCGAGCGTGACCACCAGGTCGCCGGCGGGGGTTAGCGATGCCAGCGCACCGTAGTAAATCTCTGCAATCTTTGCTGCTCCGGCTGCGGCTTCTTGGGCCGATTGTTTTCGCCAGGCAATGAACTCATCGACACTTCGGCTGCGATTGACCTTGTAGTGCCGTAAATGCGCGCCGATCGAATTCGCAAACAGGCCAGAACTCGCCTCGTCGATGATCGCGAGCGCCGTGTCACCCGCGGTAAAGCTCTGGTCCACGACACTGATCGGACGATCGTTCACGACCTCGCTGAAGACATTGAACCTTGGGCCCCACGCATCGCGCGACTTAATCAACCCGTCGACGCTGGGAGCATGCCACCAACGACAAACGGTGGGATCGAGCAGTTCCAGCGTCAGCCTCACCTTCGCCTTGAACTCAGCGGATACTTCCGGCCCCTCACCGGCCACCTCCAGATCAACTGTCTCTTCAACCTCCTCCGCGTCCTCGCTCGTCAGATCCAGCGTGGCGTCCGTGTCGTCGCCCGGCGCCATCACGGCCGCAAGCTGGATCGTTGGCTTGTCGAGATCGTGGCTCCGCGCGGCACGCGCAACCGCGAATAGTCCACTCCGCTTCGACCGCGCTTCCAGCAACTCGCGAATCTGACCCAGCGAATGCGGCGAGATTTCCCAGCCGGCGTAGCGCGTGTGCTCGACGAACAACCGCAGATCGGCCTCCCAGTCGTCCTGCGGCCAATTGAGCGCGCTGTGGAGCCACATCTTCAGCGACCGCTGAAAGCGATCCAGCCGCTGCTGCACGTCGCGGTCAACGTGCGAACCGATGCTGCGGAAATACTTGAGCGATGCCTGGGGGTCGATCGAGATCATGGGCTCACCGCCGATAGAGAACGCGCCGCGCGGCTTCCCGATCGCGGATTTCCCGCGTGAGTTCGTACAACCGCTTGGCGACGATTTCGGTGTGGTTCTGGTGCGTCTGCGCAGCCTTGGCGATCGCCTGGTCAGTGATCCGCTCGCGTGCTTCCTTGGTCAGCCGCACTTCGACGGTCACCTTGATTTCGCCCTCAGGCGCAGGAACAGCGGCGCCGATCGGCTGCGATGGCGGACCCTTGGGCAGAAAGTCGGGCGGAAGCCACCGCTCTTGAACCTCCGGTGACGGTTCTTGCGAGCGATTCTTGCCATAGCCGAACACCAGTTCTTCAAACGGCGTCGGGGGTGGCAGCCTGCGAGGTTCCGCGTAGAAGAAGCCGTCCTTGCGGCGCAGCGGAGCGTCTGCCGGCAGCAGCTCCGCCTGTTCGCCCAAGACCTCACGCTCGGCCGCCTCTGAGCGTGATACGCTTCGAAGAAGCGCTTCACTGCATTCTGCTGTTGAACGTCGTAATCGGATTCAGGGCTAACCACCGGCTCCAACGACTCTGCTTCGGACACTGCCGGCGCGCCGTCAGTCGCTTCGATGTCGGCCTGGTCGTCGAGTTCGGGCTCGGCATCCATCGTTTCACTTGTTCCGTCGACGACTTCGTCGAGATCGGGTGAGACCTCCTCGGAAAACTCAGTTTCCGGTTCAAGGGCCGGAATTGGCTCGTCGTCCAGCGGATCGAGTTCATCACGTGTCATTTCGATAACCTCAAAAAACGAAAAAAGCCCGCTGCCGAAATTGCTTCGGAAGCGGGCTCCTGCGGATACCCGGCCGCATGGTGTCGGCGGGCTCTACTTGATACCCAAATGGGTCGTAAGTTGTCTGAGGCGAACCTATCACAATCACTGGCCTGTTTTCTACTGGCCGTTTTTCTTTTTGCCGAAAACGGCACCAGCAGGCGCGTTCGCGCGAACGAATGCCTCGCTCGCGTTTCGCGACTGATATCACATCGAGTGGGATGTCGACCCCGGGTGGCCCTGACAGCTTGTCAGGGTGCCTCCGGCACAAGAGGGTTCAGGACGGAGCGAAACTTGCGGTCATGCCCGCCATTCCGTCGCGCTCTGCTTGAACCCTCCGGTTGCTGCGCAACACCGACAGTTGTCGGTGCTACCCGCTATGCGAGACTAAGCCGATCCTGATGGAAATCGGCCCGCGGCCACAGACCGGGGCTACCACCGTTGACCGTTTTTCTGATGCGTGCCACGTTTGCCCCACGCGGTACAATGCTCCGCCATGCACCCCGCCACGCGCCACCAACCTCGCGATCCACATCGCCGCCAGCTTCGCCAGCTCACCGCCGCGCTGCCGTTTCTCGCGCCCTGGCTGATCGGCTTCGCCACGCTTATCGCCTATCCGTTCGTCGCCTCGCTCTTCTGGAGCTTTACGAGCTACGACATGCTCTCGTCGCCCGAGTTTGTCGGCATTCAGAATTACCAGCGGCTGGCCGAGGAGTTCGTCCGCGGCGAGCGGTTCGGACTCGCGGTCTGGAACACGGTCTACTTCGCGCTCGTCAGCGTGCCGCTCTCGATCGTCCTCGGCGTCGCGCTCGCCGTCATGCTGAGCTGGAACATTCGAGGCCGGGCCGTCTATCGCACCGTGTTCTTTCGGCCGGCAGCGTCCTCTGGCTGTGGCTCCTCGATCCGCAGGCCGGACTCGTGAACTATCTGCTCACGAGCGCCGGCCTCTCCGGCCCGGGCTGGTTTAACAGCACGGCCGAAGCCGCCTGGCCGCTCGGCTGGTTCAACGGCGCTGGGGGCTTCGGTTCGAAAGACGCGCTGGTGCTGATGAGCCTGTGGGGCGTTGGCAACTTCATGATCATCTACCTGGCCGCGCTCGGCGACGTTCCGGTCCAGCTCTACGAAGCCGCCGAGCTCGACGGCGCCGGCCCGCTGCGCCGCTTCTGGCACGTGACGTTGCCGCTGCTTACGCCCGTGATTTTCTTTAACCTCGTGATGGGGCTGATCCACGCCGTGCAGGCCTTCACGCAGGTCTACATCGTCAGCGAAGGGCAGGGGGCGCCCGCCGGCAGCACGCTGATGCTCTCGCTCTACGTGTTCCTCGCCGCGTTCAAATACCTGGAGATGGGCTACGCCTCGGCCATCGCCTGGTCGATGTTCGTCCTGATCGTGCTGGCCACCTGGGGTCTGTTCCGCTCGTCGCGTTACTGGGTGTTCGATCCCAGCGGCGCCCGGCTGTAAGCAACCACTCGGAATCGCGCACAGACCATGACTCGCCGCGAATGGAAACAACTGGTGGCCGTCCTGGCGATTGTCGCCACCGTGCTGCTGGCGCTGCGCGAAAGCGCCAGCTCGCGTGTCGAGATTCCCGTCGGCCGCAGCGAGGTCGTGTTCTGGCATTTCTGGGGCGGCAAGGATCGGCCTGTCGTCGAAGAGATCTGCCGCCGCTTCAACCACAGCCAGCAGGAGTTCTTCGTCCGCCCGATCGCCATGCCGGGCAACAACCTCGATTTGAAGTTCTTTCTGAGCGTGGCCGGCGGCGACCCGCCCGACCTCTTGAACCAGGACGATCCGATCGTCGCCGATTGGGCACATCGCGGAGCCCTCATTCCGCTCGACGAACTTGCGCCTCGCGCAGAAATCGAATCGCTTCAGCAGTGGCTGTTCCCCGCCGCCCGCGAAATCGGCAGCTCGGGCGGCCGGATGTTCGCGCTCTGTAACGGCCTCGACATCCGCGCGCTGTACTACAACGCTGACATCCTCAAGCAGCACGCGCTCTCGCCGCCGCAGACCATCGCCGAGCTCGACCATGCCGCCCGCGTGATCGCCCCGCCAGGCGACAGGTCACTTACGCGCTACGGTTACCTCCCCGATCCGCGCCGGCTCTGGTCGTGGGGCATCGTCTTTGGCGGCGAGTTCTACGACACCCCAACCGGCCGGGTAACCGCCGACAGTCCGCCGGTCGTCGCCGCGCTCGACTGGATGGCCTCTTACAGCCGCGACTACGGCGCCGACCGCGTCGCCCGCTTTCGCAAAGGCGATCAGGCCCTTCCCGGCGCGGCCTTCCCACTGCTCGAAGGTCGCTACGCCATGCTCATGGACGGGCAGTGGCGCGTCAGCGAGATCGCGGCCGTGCAGGAAGCCGCGCGCCAGCGCGGCGAAGCGGTTCCGCAGTACGGCGTCGTTCCGCTCCCCGCCCCACCTGATGGACGCGAGAACGCCGGCTGGGTGAACGGCAACTTCTTTGTCGTTCCGCGCGGTGCCAAAAATCCCCGCGGGGCCTGGGCGTTCATGAAGTTCTGGAGTGGCTTCGATGGCCACGAAGACGAAGCCGCCCGCGCTTGCACGGCTGGCGGCTGGATCCCCGCCTCACAAAAGGTCGTTGAGCAACCGCGCTTCCAACAGTATCTCGAGCGCTACCCGATGTTCCGCACGTTCGTCGAACTGGCCGCCAGCCCCAACCAGCGACCCACGCCCGCAGTGCCTGGCGCGCAGTTCTTTCAGGACGAGGTGATCCGCGCCGCCGAGGATGCGATCTATCGCAGCGTGCCGGCCGAGCAGGCGCTCACCGCAGCCACGCGCCGCATTACAACCCGTCTGGAGGCCGAGCGCAATGCGCCGCAGTAGCCCTCCCTGGTTCGTCGCGCATGGCCTCCTGATCGCGGCCGCCAGCCTGTTCGCGCTCCCGCTCGTCTGGATGCTCCTCTCCTCGCTTAAACCGGCCACAGAGCTCGCCGCCGATCCGCATCGCGTACTGCCAATCGAGTGGCGACCGGCCAACTACGTCGACGCGGTCACCACGATGCCGTACTTCCAGTACCTGCTCAACTCGCTGGTGCTCTGTGCGGGCAGCGTCCTCGGCACGCTCTGGAGCTGCTCGCTCGCGGCCTACGCGTTCGCCCGCATGCGCTGGCCGGGTCGCAACGCGGTGTTCGGCCTGTTGATCGCCACGATGCTGCTCCCCTGGCACGTCACGATGGTTCCCAAGTTCCTGCTGATCAGCGAGCTGGGCCTCTACAACACGCTTGGCGCGCTGATCGCACCCACGTTCCTCGGCGATGCCTTCTCGATCTTCCTGCTGCGGCAGTTCTTCCTCACGATCCCCGAGGAACTGAGCGAGGCCGCGCGGCTCGACGGCTGCACGGAGTGGGGCATCTACTGGCGGATCATCCTGCCGCTTTCGCGGCCGGCGCTGGCCACCGTAGCGCTGTTCCAGTTCGTAGCCGCCTGGAACGACTTCAGCGGACCTCTGCTGTACCTGAACGATCCCGCCCGATTCACGCTGGCCTACGGTCTCGAACAGTTCGTCAGCTCCTACTCCAGCCAGACGAACCTGCTGATGGCCGCGGCCGTGCTGTTCACGCTGCCGATCGTGCTCTTGTTCCTGTTCGCCCAGCGGACTTTCATCCGCGGCATTGCCACCAGCGGGCTGAAGGGCTGATTCCGGATTCAGCGATCGCGAAATCGTAGCCCGACGCGCGAGCGAGGGTACCTTGCAAACGGGTCTTGATCCACTCTTGCGACGCTCAACTTGTGCGGAGAAACAATGGGCAGGGTTCCCTCGCTCGCGCGTCGGGCTAAAATCAGGCCACCCCTGCACCGCGCAGCAAAAAGGGATACGCCGAACACGTGCGTGGCTCGACCTATCCCCGAGCTGCGACGAACTAGTTTCGCGCGTCGACTATTATTTGCGGTGACGAATCTTGGAGCGCATGCGGCGCTTCTTTTGACCAAGCTTGCGTCGACCTTTACCAGTTCGCTTCGTGCCCACTCACGGACCTCGTGTTTTGTTGGCGCACCCTCGCAATGGAAGGTGCGAGATGCGGAACCGATCGCCCAGCGCGATGGCTTGGCGATCCTTGTATCAGTGAAGTTGCCCGACCTGCGCGAAGAGCGAGGCCAACGGCTCTCCCTCAAGCCGGGGGCTGAGGGAAGCTAGCATTCTACCCAGGTCGCCAGCCCAAGAGCAAGAGCGGAAGCCCGGCAAGCAAGGTGTTGGGGAATACCGGCCCTCGAAGGCTCGGTGCGATTCGTCAGCGCCGGTAGACGCACCGGGCACGTATTGCCGCCAAGATGGTAAACCGCGGTTGTCAATCCCCAGGGAACTCGAACTCAGGGATCGGGCTCAACGCTTTCTCCCGCTCACCAGGTGAGGGTCCCTGGCAAGTGGAGAAAATAGCGAATGGCCCGTGACGACCCCGTTCAGACGGCCAAGGCATCCTCGGCCGATCGCGATGGCTGGCAGCGCTCTTCGTCGCACGGCTCGGCGGTCCATTCCACGAGTTCACCCCGCAGAATTCGCAGATGCGGCGGAGCGTCGATCCCCAGCTTGATCACGCCCCCGCGCACACCCAGCACGGTCACCGTGATGCCGTCGCCAATCTTGATCTGCTCTCCCTGTTTGCGGCTCAGTACCAACATGACTGTCTCCTCCGTGAAATGAGGTCTGGAAGGCCCGGCGGCCTTTCCGTGATCCGTGGTGGATGCGGCGGTGGAAATGCAAACCAAATGCCACGCACCGGGGAAAATCGTATAATTGCCGCAAGTCGTTGGCTAACAATAGATGAAGCATTGCCAGCGCCAATTCGCTAGCTTCCGCACGGGTATCTGCAGTGTGCGACCCGCTGCGCGCGAAACTGCCACATTGGCGACCGCACAACCAGGCAAACTGTCAGTTTGACGACCGGCCGAGAAAGCAACGCATGACCAGCATCATCGCACAGGACGCCATCGACGCGTGGCGACGCGAGCGCCAGCTCGATCCCGAGCCGCTGCGCCGCCTGCGCGCCTCGGTCCTGCGAAAGTTCGAGGGCTGGGAGCGCGCCGTCGAACATCTGCCACCAGAGCATCGCGAAGACTTCCGCCGCCAATTCGCCGCGCGCTCGCTCACGCTAGCGGACCGCCGCGACTCGGGCCGCGACGGCGCCACCAAGCTGCTGTTTCGCACCACCGCTGATCTGCCGCTCGAGAGCGTCATCCTCCGCGTGGCCTCGGGCCGCACTTCGCTCTGCGTCTCCTCGCAGGTCGGCTGCGCGGCCCGCTGCGACTTCTGCGCCACCGGCCGGATGAACGTCGTCAAGAATCTTTCGGCCGAAGAAATCCTCGAACAGGTCGTCCAAGCCGGCCAGATCATCGCCGCCGAAGGCCGCCGCCTGCGAAACCTGGTCTTCATGGGCATGGGCGAACCCCTGCACAACGAAACCGAGTTGCACCGGGCGCTCGCGGCGCTCGTCGATCGCCGCGCCTTCAACTTGCACCCCGCGCGGATCATGATTTCCACCGTGGGCATTCCCGCCGGCATGATTCGTCTGGCCGAGGCTTGGCCCGGCGTCCGACTTGCGCTCAGCCTGCACAGCGTCCGGCCCGAAGTTCGCCAGACGCTGATGCCCATCTCCCTCCGGCACGGCCTCGACGAACTCCACGGCGCGATGCGCGAAGTGACCCGCCTCCAGCAGCGCGAGATCATGATTGAGTACCTGCTGCTGGATGGCGTCAACGACACCGACGACGACCTCCGCCTGCTCATCGAGTATCTGTGCGACATCGACGTGCACGTGAACCTGATCCCCTACAACCCGATCGATGACGCGCCGCACCTGGCGGGCAGCCCGCCCGAACGATGCCTGCACTTCGCCGCCGGGTTGAAAGCCGCCGGACTGCGCGTTACCACCCGATACTCGCTCGGCTCGGACGTGGCGGCCGCCTGCGGACAACTTGTGCGCGGCAACCAGCGCCGCCGGGTGACCGCCTGATGCGCGGCTCGATAGTCTCCATCCTGCTCGTATCGCTCGCCGCGTCATTCGCCGACCCAGCGCTGGCCACGCAAAAAGTCGACCAGCGGCAATCGATTCTCATCCTCGCCGCCGCCAGCACGACCGACGCCATCGAAGACATCGTCCGCGAGTTTGCAGCGGCGCATCCCGCGGCCACGGTTCGCACCAGCTTCGGCGCCAGCTCAACCCTCGCCCGACAGATCGCCTCCGGCGCCCGGGCAGATCTGTTTCTCTCGGCGAGCACCCAGTGGGCCGATGAGCTCCAGCAGAAAGGGCTGGTCGCGAAGCGCCAGGACCTGCTCGGCAATCGGCTCGTCGTGATCGTCGCCGCCGACTCCCCGCTCGCAATCACGACGCCCGCGGATCTTGCCGGCGACAGCATCAAGCGCCTTGCCCTCGCTGATCCTGCCGCGGTCCCCGCCGGGATCTATGCGCGCCAAGCGCTGGATATGCTTGGCCTCTGGCAACAACTCTCCCCGCGCGTGGCCGCCGGCGCCGACGTGCGCCAAGCGCTCGACTTCGTCGCCAGCGGCGCCGCCGAAGCGGGCATCGTGTACGCCAGCGACGTCGCCGCTCAGGACCAGGTCCGCATCGCCTGTGAGTTCCCGGCCGAGCTCTCAAAATCCATTCGCTACCCACTCTTGCTCCTGAAGAATGCCAGCCCCGCGGCCAGCGAGCTGTACGAGTTCCTGTCCGCTCCCGCGGCCGCGCAATCCTTCAAGCGTCACGGTTTCCTGGTGCTCGATGACGCCATGCTGGCAGAATCCGGGAGCGGTGCTCCGCCCCCCGCAGCCAGGCAGGCCGCCCACAACGGTTGGCTCTCGTCCCATGAATGGCAAGCGCTGCGCCTGAGCCTACAAGTCAGCATCGTTGCCGTCCTGGCGAGTCTTCCGCTGGCGGTTGCCGCTGGCTATTTTCTCGCCCAGCACGGCGCGCCGGGCAAATGGCTCCTCGAGCTGGCTGTGAACCTGCCTCTGGTGCTGCCTCCCGTCGTTACCGGCTACCTGCTTTTCTTCCTCTTCGCGCCGCGCGGCCCGATCGGCGCCGCGCTCGAGGATTGGTTCGGCATCCGAATCGTGTTCACCTGGGTCGGCGCCGCGCTCGCCGCTGCCGTCGTCAGCTTTCCGCTGATGGTCCGCGCCATTCGCCTCGCATTCCAAAACATCGATCCTCGGCTCGAGATGGCCGCCCGCAGCCTCGGCGCCACACGCACGGGCGCATTCTGGTCGATCTCTTTACCGCTGGCCCGCCGGGGCGTGCTCGCCGGTTGCATCCTGGCATTCGCCCGCAGCCTGGGCGAGTTTGGCGCCACGATCATGATTGCCGGCAACATCGTGGGCGAAACGCAGACCATCCCACTTGCCATCTTCAGCAGTGCGAATCGTCCGGGCGGCGAGGCCGAGGTCTGGCGACTCGTCGTGCTTTCGCTCGTATTGGCCGCCTGCGCACTGGCGATCAGCGAGTGGCTCGAACGGAGGCACGCCGCCCGTGAAACCGCTTAGCTTTCAGTGCACGCACAAGTTTCCAGGCGGCTTCGCGCTCGCTGCCGAGTTCTCCACCTCGGCCGACGTCACCGCGCTGGTCGGACCGTCGGGCAGCGGCAAGACCAGCATCCTGTATATCATCGCCGGACTGCTCACGCCGCAGATCGGGCACGTCTCGCTCGGCGAACGTTCCTTGCTCGACACACGCCGCGCAGTGAACCTGAAACCCGAACAGCGCCGCGTGGGCCTGGTGTTTCAAGATCACGTGCTGTTTCCGCATCTCAGCGTGCGGCAGAACCTGCTTTATGGTCACAAGCGCCGCGGCCAGGTTCGAAGTCCCGGGATCGGCAAGATCGAGCCCGAGCGCGTGATTCAGGTGCTCGAGCTCGCGCCGCTCATGGAGCGCGCTCCACGCAACCTTTCCGGCGGCGAAAAACAGCGAGTCGCACTCGGCCGAGCACTCTTAAGTTCCCCCGAACTACTATTGATGGACGAACCGCTGGCCGGCCTCGACGAAGCGCTGCGCGAACGCGTCCTCGATTACCTCGGTCGAGTGCTTCAGGAGTGGCGCGTGCCAACACTCTACGTGAGCCACAATCCGCAAGAAGTCCAGCGCCTGGCCGGCGAGATCATCGTGCTCGAAGCCGGCCGAGTGACCCAAAGCGGATCCGCCGGGAGCGTGCCTGGCGGCGCTGGCACGGCCAATGGTCCCGGCCAAAAATCGGTCTGAGCCGCCTATCCATTGGCCCTGCCGATTTACGCGGCCTATACTATGCCCGCGGCTCGATCACGACCCACACGCCTCCAAAGGACTCTTACCCATGATGTCACTGGTCTTCCTGCTGCTGCCGCTCTCCGCGCTCCTGCTGGCCGAACCTCAGCCAGATGCCGCTTTCGAAAAGGAACTCGCCCAGTTCCAGGGAACCTGGCGCCCCATCTCAATGGAAATGGACGGCAAGTTCTTGACCGAGGAGCAGATCGGCAAGACCCGGCTCACCATTAAGGGTGAAAAATTCACCTTCGACACCGGCAAAGACAGCCACGAGGGGCTCTACAAAATCGACCCCCGCAAGGATCCCAAGCAGCTCGACATCGTGATCACCCGCGGAGACGAAAAAGGCAAGACCTACCTGGTCGCCTACAAGTTCGAAAAGGGCCAGATGGTGCAGGTGATGGAAGTCTCTAACGCCAAGCGCCCCACGGAGTTTACGGGCAAGCAGGGCAGCGGAAATCTGCTCGAATTCTGGGAGCGTGTCGAGTGATAGCAGCGGTTTTTCGCATGTTTTAATGCCACAATCATTCACCATCGGTGTCGATATTGCGATAAAATCGCACGTCACGCCATTCGGCCCGGAAGTCGTTTAACGGCAAAACTTTGCACCACCGCGCACAAAAATCGTTCACCGCTTGTGTGCTAGAATTGGTGTGGAGTTTTTCGTCTCCGTGCCGATCATTAGCCCCGTTGGCAGTGACCCTGAGGGCAGGTTCGCAGCAGGCGGGCTGGTCACACGAACGACCCCAATGACGAATGACAAACCACGGCCGGCTGGCTGTGGTGACAAATAAATGGTGCGCTTCGGCGCCCATGAGCCGCACAGCGTTGCTGCCCCGCGCCTGTGCGGTTCTTTTTTGCGCTCATGGCGCTGCTAGCACGCTTGTGCAAGCAGCCCGGACCTGATCATGCCCGCTTGCATGACCGCCAGAAAGTTGCGGCGGTCCTCCAGCAGCGAAATGTCGCTGGCCACGTCGCCGTCGACCACAAGCAAGTCCGCCAGCTTCCCGGCGGCCACCGTGCCGAACTCGTCGCCGCGCCCCATGATCTCGGCGCCCGTTTGCGTGGCACAGTGAATCACTTCCAGCGGAGTGAGGCCCACGTGCTTCACAAAGAATGTCAGCTCCTTGGCGTACGTGCCGTGTGGATTCCAGGCGAAGCCATAGTCGCCCCCCATCCCCAGCCGACCGCCTGCCCGCAGAATCATTCGCGCGCTCTCGGCCCCCGCATCCAGCGTTTCCTGGTGTCCGTCCACAACACGCTGGGACATCCCGAACTCGGGTCCATGCACGATGCTGGCATATTCAAATTGCAGCGCCGGCACGACAGGCACATCGCGCGCCAGCAACATCTCGAGCGCCTCGGCGTCCATGAACGTGCCATGCTCGAGCGTATCGTAGCCGGCCCGTAGCGCGTTCTTGATTCCCTCATTGGCCCGGCAGTGTCCCGTCACTTTCAGCTTGTGGTTATGTGCCTCGGCCACCACGGCGTGCATCTCTTCAAAGGTCATGCACAGCGTGTGATGGTCGTTGGTGTCCGGCGCCGCGGCGTCGCCGGTGGGATACGTCTTCACCCACTCGATGCCGTCCTTGACCAGCTTTCGCACGGCCCGGCGCCCTTCGTCCGGCCCGTTGATGAGCAGCACGAGCCCTTCCATGCCAATCTTGCGAAAGTCGGGATTCCAATCCATCAGTCCGCCGATGCCGCAGATCTCGCGACCGCTGGCCGCCAGCCGCGGTCCCGGCAGCAGATCCTCCTCGATCGCCTTCTTCAGCCATACGTCGATATTGAACAGACTCCCCCCGCTGCGGGCGGCCGTATATCCACAATCCAGCGCCAACTTCGCGTTCACGGCCGCGAGCAGCGTGACGTACTCAACCGGGTACTTGATGTCGAGATCTTCCAGATTCGCCACGTTGAAGTACGTGGGATGATAATGCGCTTCGACCAGCCCCGGCATGATCGTGCCGCCGCGCGCGTCGATCCATGCTCCGCCCGGCTCGACCTGCGGTGCGCCCGACGAACTGCCGGCATAAGCGATCCGCCCGTCGCGAATCACGACGGTCGCATTTGGCACTGGCGCCGCGCCAGTTCCGTCGACAAGTTGCCCGTTGGAAATAACCGTTGTGCCTTGCGCCGTTTTCATGGGGAGAAATCGCTCCGTGTGCGTTTCAACTTAAGTGCTCTGGGGGTTACTGTTCGAGTGCCACAGGTGCTGCGGAGCAGTCACCTGTGCAGTGTACCCGGTAACGGCCGGCTCTGGCCGCCACATCATGTCTCGATCAGCCCGCTGGGATCGAGCAGGATCGAATCCAGAAATTCGCGCACCACGCGCAGCGTGCGCTCCGGCAGCAAGTTGTGAATCAAGTGGCCGGTGTCTGGCCAATGCAGCCGATAGCAGTCGGGAATCAACTGCTCGAGTTCCCGGCCCGCTTCCACGCTCACCATGCCTCCCAGCTCATCGTTGCCTTGCAGAACCAGCGCGGGACATGCAATCTGCGTGAGCACCTTCTGATAGTCGAGTCCTTCGAGCCACGCACCGGCCAGAATCGGATCCCACACGGCCGGGTCCACGCGCTTCAAACTCGCGGCGCCGAAGCGGATCGATGTCGCATCCCGAATGTCTCCCAGCCGCACACCTTCTGGCGAATTGGCAGAGGGGAGCCGCGCATCGGCAAGTCGTCCTGCCAGTTCGCTCACCGGCAGATGCGAACCGCTCACCGTGCGCATCAGCGTGAACAGTGCCTGAAAGGGAGATTCCTCGGCGCCACCCGCGAACAGGGCATACGGCGGATCTTCCAGAATCACGCCTCGCACGCGCGAGCCAAGCTCGGCCGCAGTCGCGCCCGCGACCATTGCGCCCAGCGAGTGACCGTAGATCACGAGCGGTTCGTCCAGCTGCCGGCAAAGCTCCAAGACATCGCGCACATAGTCGCGCACCAGGTACATGCCTGGCGTGCGGTCCGAGCGGCCGTGCCCGCGCATATCGACAGCCAACACGTGCCAGCGGCTGGAAAGATCGGCGAGCAGGCTGGTGAAATCCTGCCAGCAACGGCCGACGCCATGCAGAAAAAGCAGCGGCGCTCCGCCAGCTGGCCCCTCGGCAAGCCGCAAGGCCCCGTCCGCACCCACCACCTGTCGTTCGTGGAACATGACGCCTCGGTTGCACCGCGCAGTGGCCGTCGTTATTCTCGAAGTCTCGCCGCCTGTTTCGAAGCCGCGCCAGCGCGTCCTAACTCCTGTCGCAAGGCCAATCTAAGTGAGCCCTCCGGCCATGTCAATCAAACTTCGCGCGCGGTTGATCTCGCTGCTGAGTGTCACCCTCGTATTCGCATTTTTGTCCGCATGCGAACGCATTGCGATGGCCATCGAGCCCGCGCCGAAAAGGATCGTGATTCTCGCCGGCACCGTCCATCAAGGACCCGGCGGTCACCCCCCCGGCACTCACGAATATGAACTCACCGCGCGGTTGCTCCAGCGCGCTCTGGCCGATGCGAGCGTTCCCGCGAAGGTCGACATCTACTTCGACGGCTGGCCGCGCGATGCCGGCGCGCTCGACACGGCCGACACGATCGTCGTCATCTCCGACGGCGCCGATCGCAACCCGCTCGATCATCCGCTGCTGGTCGGCGATCGTTTGAACGAGCTCAAGCAGCAGATGGATCGCGGCTGTGGACTGGTGGCCATTCACTGGACCACGTTCGTCCCCAACGATCGCGGCGGGCCCGAGTTCCTCGAGTGGATCGGTGGGTACTTCGACTACCAGTCAGGCAAGGGCGAGCGCCCCTGGTTCTCCAAGATTCAAACCGCCGAAACGCGCACCCGGCCCGCGTCTCCCGAGCATCCTATCTCCCGCGGACTCACGCCCTTTGATCTCCGCGAGGAGTACTACTACAACATTCGCTTCCGCGAGAAGGATCCGCGGCTCGTGCCGATCCTGGCCACGCCGATCCCCGGCGAAGCGGCCGAGCAAGTCGTCGCCTGGGCCGTCGAGCGCAAAGCGCAGGGCAAGCACCCGGCCGGCCGCGGCTTCGGGTTCACAGGCGGTCACTTCTTCGAGAATTGGGGCGTCGAGAACTTCCGCCGGATGGTGCTCAACGCCATCCTTTGGACCGCGCACCTCGAAGTACCGGCCCAAGGCGTGCACACGACGGTGGCCCCCGCGGTTGACCCACCGGTCGCAGCGGCAGATAAACCCATTCGCGCTTTGATTCTCACCGGCAACCACCATCCCGCGCATCTCTGGCGCGATACAACCCCCGCCTTGCAGGAAGCGCTCGTGCAGGACAAGCGCATGCAGGTGACCGTCGTTACCGATCCCGAGTTCCTGGCCAGTGAAGAGCTGGCTGGCTATGACGTCATCGTGCAGAACTACTGCAACTGGCAGCGCCCGGGCCTGAGCGACGCCGCGAAGGCTGGCTTCGTGAATTTCCTGGAGCAAGGGGGTGGACTCGTGCTGATCCACTTCGCGAACGGCGCGTTCCATGCCTCGCTCCCCGACACGCCGCCGTCCGACTGGCCCGAGTACCGCAACATCTGCCGCCGCGTCTGGGATCACGCGCCAGGCAAGAGCGGCCACGACGCCTACGGCACGTTCAAGGTGCACGTCGTGAAGGATCATCCCATCACTGCCGGCCTGAACTCGTTCGAAACCATCGACGAGCTGTACTGCAATCAGCAAGGAGACGCGCCGATCGAAGTGCTGGCCACCGGCCGCTCCACCGTCACCGGCGGCGACGAGCCACTCGCCTTCATTTATCCCTATCGGGGCGGGCGCATCTTTCAGACCGTGCTCGGCCATGCCGCCGAATCCATCCGCACGCCCGGCACCGCGGCGCTCATCCGCCGCGGTGCGGTCTGGACGGCGCGGCGCGAACAACGAACACTCGCAGCGCAACCAGTGGAGACGAAGCCCAATCCCCCGCAACTCGCAGCCGAAGGAAAATTCGGCGCAGCGCTCGATGCCCGCCGCGGCGCAGCCTGGGCCGCCCACGATCCGATCTACGACCAGCGCCCGCTCACCGTCGAGTGCTGGGCAAAGCTCGACGGTCAGGCCGGCTTCAATATCCTCGTCGCCAGTAACAGCAAAGAATCCGCCGACCACTGGGAACTCTACACCTACGCCGGCTCGGGCGAGTTGAGCCTGTACATGCCAGGCTGCGCTCCGGCCGAGATTCGCTCCGGCGTCGATGTCGTCGACGGCCAGTGGCACCACCTGGCCGCAGCATTCGACGACACGCAAGCCAGACTCTATGTCGACGGTAAACTCGTCTCGGAAACGCCGCTGGCCCGCTTGCGCTCCGGCGGACCGACCGCGCCGCTCCACTTTGGCGGCTATCCACCACACAACATCGGCTGCGATGGCCTCGTCGACGAAGTCCGCATCTCCAGCGGCCTGCGAAACATCAACTCCCTGCCTGACGGCCCCTTCGCCGCGCTTAACGACACAATTGGCCTCTGGCACTTCGACAGTCTCACCGACGATCGCATCGAAGACGATTCCGCTCGCAAGAACGCCGCGGCTTCCGGTTCGCGCGGCGCGCTCGTCGCACCGATGCTCACGCGCCGCTCAGCCGATCCCGCGCTTCGCCTGCGCTCGGTCGATACCTCGTCCGACGAATCCTTTCTTTCGCTGCGAGTCGACACCACCGGACGTTTGTTCGCGGGTGGTCGCGAGGCGCTCTTCGTCTATGAACCCGATGGCGCAGGTGGCTTCCGCGCGCGGCAGTTGCTCTACCGCTTTCCGCCCGACACCTGGATCACCGACATCGAGATCCGCGGCGAAGATCTATACGTGATGACCAACGCCGCCCTCTATCGTTTCACCGGCGGACGGCTGAAACGCGATGGCCTCAAGCCGGAGCGGCTGCTGTGGGGATCGCCCGTCGATCTGCATGTCACCTGGCACGGCCTGGCCTGGGGCCCCGAGGGGGATCTGTATTTCTCCTCCGGCGATCCGCTGCTCAACTACGGCGACTTCGCCCGCCGGCCCGATCACTGGGGCCACTGGACGATCTACGGGCCCGGCGAAAAGACCGCCTACACCGGCGTTGGCGGGTACTATCGTTGCCGGCCGGATGGCACCAGCCTTGCGGTTGTCGCCGGCGGCACGCGCGGCGCGGTCGGCGTCGCCTTCGATCGCCGCTGGAACCTGTTCTCGAACGACAACGATCACGAAAGCATCGCCGATCGCTATTCGCCCGCCCGGCTGCTGCATGTCGCGCCGCAGGCGCATTTCTTTTGGCCGCGCGGCTGGATCGCCAGCATGTCGCCCGAACGCAGCGATTTGCTCGAGATGGTGAACACCGGCATGGGTCGCGAAGTGCCCGTCGGTCAGGCCTATCTCGACGAACCCGCGCTCGGCGAGCGCTATGCCGACAGCGTCCTGGTTGCCCGCTGGGGTCAGCGCCGCGTCTCGGGCTACCGCCTCGCGCAGCACGGCGCGACGTATCGGGGCGAGGAGTATCCGCTGCTGGTGGGCGAAGAGCTGGCTCGACCAGTCGGCGTCACCGTCGGACGCGGCGGACGCGTGTTCGTGGCGCTTTCGTACATGGCCGGCAACGAATGGTCACCGAAGTATCCCAGTGAAATCGTCGTGCTCGATCCTGCCAACATGCCCGCCGAGGCGATCTTCGGCTATGACGCGCCCATCGCCAGCCCGGAGCGATTGTGGCAGGAACTCGCCAGCGGTTCGGCACTTCAGCGCCAGCAAGCGCACGTCGAGATCCTCCGCCGCGGCGGCGACCTCTTGCAGGATGCAATCGCGCGGCTTGAAAAGGCGGGACAGGATGACCCCGCGCTTGTGAACCTCATTTGGCTCAGCGCGGCCAGCGGCAATCCTCAGGCCCAGCCGGCCCTCCAGCGCTATGCCCAACACAACGACGCTACGCTCCGTGCCACGGCCATTCGCGCGCTCGCTGCGTTTCCTGCGCTCGGTGCAAAACACCAGCTCTTCACCAAGGCGCTCGCCGACGACGACGCTCAGGTGCGCCACGCCGCGATCGTCGCGCTGTTCGATCGCGAGGAACCGCTACCTGACGAACTCTTCCGCGGCCCCGCCCGCGAAAGCGACACCTATCTCCGCCAAGTTGCGACGTTGCTGATCGCCCGCCGCGGAACCCAGCAGCAGATCGAAGCACTGCTTAATAGTCAGGACGCCGCCAGCCGTCTCGCCGGCGTGCTCGCCACAGGCTTCCGCCTCACCGTTCCCCCCGCCGTCGGCCAGCTTCCGGCCGAGCTGCCGCTCAAGTACGAGTCGGGCAACGCCGAGTTCACCATCCAGTACGCCGACGAGAAGATCGATCTCAAGTCGCTCGGCCGCGTGGGCAGCTTCACCACGGCTGAGTTCTGGAAGTACGTCCCACACACCGACGAGCAGGAAGCGCTGTTTGCCGCCCTCTCCAAACATCTCACCGATGCCGACGACCGCGTCTACGAGCAGGCCGCGTTCTTCTTGAACCTCTTCAACGTAGCCGACGTCAACCAGCAAATCGACAGCACGCGGCGCACGCGGCTCCTCGCCCGCCTGAGCGCTGCGCCAGTTACCGACGTCGCGCAAGTCTGGACCGCCGGGCCTTTCGACGATGGCGCCGCTTCGCTCGAAGCCGTCCATCCGCCGGAGCAGGGGCCCATCGACCTTTCGACCAGCTACACCGCCGATAAGCTCACCTGGCGACAAGCGCCAACCGCCGAAGCCATCGCGCCCGCCAGCGCCAACCAGCACGCTTCGAGCTACGCCTACTTCCGCCTGCAAAGCCGCACCAGTCAGCCCGCACTCGTCAGCATCACCGCGCCGGGCATGCGGAAGCTCTGGCACAATGGTCGCCTCGCCGACACGGCGGTGCCAATCCTCCTGGCCCTCGAGCCGGGCAGCAACGACCTCCTGCTTCGCACCGCGAGCGGCGCGAATGGCAGTCCCCTCGCGATTCGCGTCCAGGCTGTCGAAGCGGTCACTGCCGCGCTTCCCGAGCAGCTCGGCCTCGCCACGCTGGCCGAACGTCTTAAGAGCGCCGGCCAGAGCGACGCGGTGCCGCCGGAGTTCCTCACCGTCGATTGGAGCACCGCCGCCAGCACGGGCGATGCCGAGCGCGGCCGCAAGCTCTTCGGCGCTGATGCGCTTGGCTGCGTGAAGTGCCACGCCGTGCTCGAAAATCAGAAAGGGGGCGGCGCGCCCTCGCTGGCCGGGGCCTTCAAGCGTTTCACCCCGGCGCACCTGGTCGAGTCGATCCTCACGCCCAGCAAGCAAGTGGCCCCGGTCTTCGGCACCACGACCGTCATCACTGCAGACGGCCAGTCGCTCTCGGGCCTTGCGATTGAAGAGGACGACGCCCGCCTCGTTCTGCTGCTGCCGACCGCCGCGCGTCAGGAAGTCGCCAAGAGCGAGATCGAAGCCCGCCGCCTGCACGAGACCTCGCCCATGCCGAGCGGCCTGGTGAAGACTCCCGCCGAGCTCGCCGATCTGTTAGCCTACCTGCTTAGCGAGAATCCGCAGGCTCCCTAAACCGGCGCCGCGCGCTTCACCGCCCACGGCAATTCAACGGATGGAACCGGTAACCGCGTCATCATGCCCGCGATCTACGAACACGCGCTCACCGTGCTGCCCGATCACATCGACCGGCTGGGGCACGTGAACAACCTGGCTTACCTCGCCTGGATGCTTGATGCCGCGGTGGCTCACTCCGCCGCGCAAGGCTGGAACGCCGAGCGCTACGACCAGATCGGCTCGGTCTGGGTCGTCCGCTCGCACGAGATCAAATACATCGAGCCCGCCTACGAAGGTCAGCAGCTCGTCGTTCGCACCTGGGTGGCCGACATGACGAAGGTTTCTTCCACGCGCCGGTACCGGATCGAACGCACTGACACGGGCGTGGTGCTCGCCAAAGCCGCCACTCGCTGGGCCTTCATCGATCGCACCACCGGCACGCTCACTCGCATCCCGCAAGTCGTCATCGACTCCTTCGAGATCGTCGCCGACGAATAAGCGAAAACTAACCGCAGAGGTCGGAGGGACGCAGCGGGGGATCAGTGGAGATAGAACCACAGATGAACACAGATAAACACAAATAGGAAGTCCAAGGAGAAGCCGGCGCGCAACCAGCTGCATTCTGTCTTCTTCATCTGTGTGCATTTGTGTTTATCTGTGGTTCTCCCATTTCTCTTCTCTGCATTGCCTCTGCGGACCTCCGCGACCTCTGCGGTGAATCTTCCCCGCCTGCCATCGAGTAGCCTACAGCCACTTCCGCAGATTCCACGCCAGCCGGTCCAGCCACCGCCGCCAGCAGCTTCGCTCGCGCGCCATCCTGATCGTCACCCGCTTGCTCGCGGCGATTTCCTGGCGGCAGATCTCCCCCAGCAGCGCGGCCAACGCTTTCGATTGAATCACCGCGAAGAACTCCAGGTTGATCCGCAAGCTCCGCGCATCCAGATTGCACGAACCGATCACGCTCCAGCGATCGTCCACCAGCATCGCCTTGCTGTGCAGCATCCGGTCGCGCCGCTCATAGATATGAATTCCCCGCCGCAGCAGGTACTCATAGAAATGCCGCGTCGCCCACTGCACCAGCGGCACGTCGCTCACCTCGGGCACCACCACCCGCACCCGCGCCCCGCGTCGCCGGGCCTTGACCATCTCCCGCAGCACGCGTCCCATCGGCAAGAAGTACGCCATCAGCAGCGTGATCTCGCGCCGCGCCTGCCGCATCAGCGGCACCAGCACCCGGTGCGGACGCCGATCGACGAACGTCGGCCTTGAGTCGAAGAAATAGAACGAATCGTCCGGCGTCCGCGCAAAGTTCGGCACGCGCCACTTGGGTGGCTTGGCGCGCTTCTCGTGATGCACACGCCTCCACAGCCGATCCATGATCGCCGCGATCTCGCCGGTCCGCGGACCCACCATCCGCGCGTGCACATCGCGCCAGCCCGCCGAAGTGGGCAGTGACTTAGCCTTGGCGTCCTCGGCCGTTTGAATGCCGCCTTGATCCACGACGTTCATCCCGCCGAAATACGCGATCTGCTCGTCCACCACCATCAGCTTGCGGTGGTTCCGCTGGTTGAACGCTCGCAGCCAGCGCGGCTTGCGAATTACCTGCGTCAAGGCGTGAAACACATGAACCTGAACGCCGGCCTCATGCATCTTCGTGAGCAGCGCCGTCGGCGTCGAAAAACTGCCAAAGCCGTCGATCATCAGCCGCACGTCCAACCCCGCGCGAGCGCGGTCACAAAGCGCGTCGACCACCGCCTGTCCGGCCGGATCATCCATGAAGATGTACGTCTCTTTCCAGACGCGCGTCCGCGCCACCAGGATGTCCGCCACCATCGCGTCGATCAGCGGTTGCGATTCGCTGTACAGCGTGAACTCATGACCCGCCACCTCGACCGGACCGAGCGCGCAGCCCGGCTCGTGATGCGTGGCGGTCGTGGGTGATGAATGTTTCTGCATTACGGCTTCTGCATCTCGCGGCTTTCCTGGTTCCCTCTATTGTACGCCCCCGCCAAATCCGCCAGAACCTCCGAGAAATCCCCGCTCCCGCCTTTTGCATCTCGCCCCACGAGAGATAAACTTTGGGGGCACTTCTATCCCGGGCGGAGCCAGCGGCCGATGCAAGATTTCGAAAAGCTAGGGGCGTTCTATCTCGGTCAGCAATACGATCTGGCCCAGCGCCGCCGCGAGGAACAGCTCGTTCTGGTCGACGCCAAGGACTTCACCACCCACGCCGTCTGCGTCGGCATGACCGGCAGCGGCAAGACGGGCCTCTGCCTCGCGCTGTTGGAAGAAGCCGCCATCGATGGCATTCCCGTCATCGCCATCGACCCCAAAGGCGACGTCGGCAACCTGCTGCTCACCTTCCCGGATCTGTCGGCCGGCGACTTCCGCCCCTGGATCGAAGAGGCCGAAGCCGAGCGCGAGGGGATCACACCCGACGCGCTGGCCGAGAAGACCGCCGCCCGCTGGCGCGAGGGTCTCGCCCAGTGGGGACAAGACGGCGCCCGCATCGCCAAGTTTCGCGAGGCGGCCGAGACCACGATCTACACGCCCGGCTCTAGTGCCGGCCTGCCGCTTTCCGTGCTCCGCTCGTTCGATACCCCTTGCCAAAGTATCATCGACGACGCCGAACTGCTGGCCGATCGCATCGGCGGCGCCGCCAGCGGACTGCTCACGCTGGTCGGCATCCAGGCCGATCCGATTCAAAGCCGCGAGCACATCCTGATTTCGCAATTGCTCGATGCCTCTTGGCGAGCGGGCAAGAACCTCGACCTGGCCGAACTCATCCGGCAGATTCAGACGCCGCCGCTGGAGCGGGTCGGCTCGGTCGATCTCGAAACGTTCTACCCCGCCAAGGCGCGCACCGAACTGGCGATGCGGCTCAACAATCTGCTCGCCGCCCCCTCGTTCGCCGCCTGGATGGAAGGCGAGCCGCTCAGCATCCCCAGCTTGCTCCACACCAAAGACGGCAAGCCGCGCGTTTCCATCCTCTCGATCGCCCACCTCAGCGAAGCCGAGCGGATGTTCTTCGTCACGATCCTGCTCAACGAGCTCGTCTCTTGGGTCCGCACCCAAAGCGGCACCAGCAGCCTCCGCGCAATCCTCTACATGGACGAGGTGTTCGGCTACTTCCCGCCCTCGGCCAACCCGCCCTCCAAGAAACCAATGCTCACGCTGCTCAAGCAAGCCCGGGCATACGGCCTGGGTATTGTCCTCGCCACGCAAAACCCGGTCGATCTCGACTACAAGGGCCTCTCGAACACCGGCACCTGGTTCCTCGGCCGCCTGCAAACCGAGCGCGATAAGGCCCGCGTGCTCGAAGGTCTCGAAGGCGCATCCGCGGCCGCCGGCTCCACGTTCAACCGCGGCCAGATGGAAGCCACGCTCGCCGGACTTGGCAAGCGAGTGTTCCTGCTCAACAGCGTTCACGAAGATCAGCCCGTCGTGTTTGAATCGCGATGGTGCCTCTCCTACCTGCGCGGGCCGCTCACGCGCACGCAGATTCAAACGCTGATGGCCGACTTCCGGTCGGAAGTAAAGTCCGCGGCGTCCGAGCCAGAGACGAAGCCTGCCGAAACCAGTGCGCCGGCGACTTCAGCGGCCAGCGGCACTCGCCCCGTCATCGATCCGGCCATCCCGCAAGTGTTTCTCGGCCCCGCCGAGGCGACCACGTCGTACCGTCCCGCGCTGCTCGGCAAGGCGCGTCTGCATTTCGTCGACGCCAAGTCCGGCATCGACGAGCAACAGGATGTGATCGTCCTCGCCCCGATCGGCGACAAGCTCCGCGATCATCCTTGGGATGAATCCGAGATCAGCCCCGCGCCCGGTCCGCAAACCTCGGACACCCCCGCAGCCGGTGCAAGTTTCGCCGCGTTACCGCCTGAGCTCACCGTGCCGAAGAACTACACCGCCTGGGGCAAGGAGCTTGAAACGCATTTGTATCGTGAGTACCCACTTCGACTCTTGCGAGCGCCCATCCTGAAGCAGCTCTCAAAGCTCGGGGAGAGTGATGTTGAATTCCGCAATCGAGTCACTCCACTTGTTGATTCACAGATCGAATCAGAAATCGCAGTTGTAGTCGACAAACATCGAGAAGAATTGGCCAAAATCGATCGCAAATTATCTCAAGCGCAGCGACGTCTAAGCAGAAACAAGTCTCAATTCACGAGCCGATTCTTTCAAACTCTATTGGCCGCGTTTAACCTGCTAGTCCAGGTTTGGGGAAGTCGTAAATGGACGAGTCAACGCAATGTGGCAAGTTCCAAGTCCACTGCTCGAAGTGCGTCGCGCACAGCAGAGGATCGTGCGGCCACGTCTGAAGCTGGTCAGGAGATTGCCGATCTTAAACAGCAAAGAGCGGACTGCGAGAGGACTCACGATGAGCAGATCAGCCAAATGAGGGAGCAAGTCCGCACCTTCGAGATAGTCGAGCACCGTGTTGCGCTGAAAAAGAGTGGGATCGATGTATTGCCCGTTCGCCTTGCTTGGATTCCGCGCCCCTAAATTCACTCGCAAAGGGCATTCAACGCCGGACGATAAGAATGAGATTGTTTCGATACCGCAAGCCGTCGCTGAAAGGCCTACTGGGCGTAACCAGAATTAAGCGGCAAGTCTATCGCGACTTAGGGATCACGAACCTGCTCAAACCATTGCGGTGGTGGCCAAATAGAATTCGCCAAGCAAAGCGCTGGACTGGCTACGAAGGTGAACTTTCCCGCTTGATTCGCCTTGGTCTGCGACGGCCGGGGGGATGCCTGGTGACTTTATTTGCTGGTGGAATGTTCGCTCTCGCGTGCTTCATTTTCTCATTGTGACAGCAAAGCCGGGTGGCACCGACAACTGTCGGTGTTGCGCAGCAACAAGAGGGATCAAGTCACGCGTTCCCCATCTGCCGGCCCAAGCTTCAAGTAAAGCGCGTCCTGATCCCTGTTGCACCGGAGGTGCCCTGACAATTGTCAGGGCCACCCAACATTCTGCTATCATTTTCATAAGTAGCCGCCCCTCCCACTCGACGAGGCCCCTCATGAACCTGCGACTCATCGCCCTCGCCTGCTTGCTCTTCACCGCGCCCGCCTTCGCCGCCGATCCGCCCGAGGGCTTGCGCTATCTCCGTCCCAGCGAAGCGATCGAAGACAAGGAGGAGGGATCTTTCTGGCATGACGCCCGCAAGCTCGATGTCGAAGGGCAGGGCTGGACCGACACCAAGAGTCCCTACGACCGTCTGCCGGCCAAGGCCGAAACCACCGTGCGCGACGCCGTCTGGAATCTCAGCCGGCATGCCTCGGGCATCGTCGTTCCTTTCAGCACCGACGCCAGCCGCATCAAAGCCCGCTGGACGCTTACGTCCGACCGCCTCGCCATGCCGCACATGCCCGCCACCGGCGTGAGCGGCGTCGATCTCTACGTCCGCGACGATGCGGGCAAATGGCGCTGGCTCGCCTGCAAACCGCCCACGGGCGAATCGACGACCGTCGACCTGGTGAGCGACCTCCCCGAGAAGCATCGCGACTACCTGCTCTACCTGCCGCTCTACAACGGCGTGAAGTCGCTGGAGATCAACGTCCCCTCGGGCAAATACCTCGCCGCTTCCAAGCCGCGCCCCGCCGACAAGCAAAAGCCGATCGTGTTCTACGGCACGTCGATCACGCACGGCGCCTCGGCCTCGCGCCCCGGCATGACGCATCCCGCGATTCTCGGCCGCCGCTTCGAGCGCCCGATCATCAACCTCGGCTTCTCGGGCAACGGACGCATGGAGCCGGAAGTGGCAACTCTGCTGGCCGAGTTCGACCCGGCCGTGTATGTAATCGACTGCCTGCCGAACATCACGGCCGACGAGGTCACGGCGCGCACGAAGATCTGCGTTGATATTTTGCGGAAGGCGCATCCCACGACGCCGATCCTGCTGGTCGAGGATCGCAGCTATTCCGACTCATTCCTCGTCGACTCGAAGCGCGAGCGCAACCTGACGAGCCGCGCGGCACTTCGCAAAGTGTTCGACGAGCTGAAATCATCCGGCGACGACAACCTGTACTACCTCGAAGGCGAGCACCTCTTGGGCGACGACAACGAAGGGACCGTCGACAGTTCCCACCCCACCGACCTCGGCTTCATGCGTCAAGCGGATGCGTTTGAGAAAGCCCTCCGGCCGATCCTAGGGGAGTGAGATTCGCTCATGCCGGGTGCCACTGTCTGGCCCAGCCCAGCAGTGCTCTTCTCAGGTCTTGCCTTGCTGCGTCTCAACCGATTGAACCCAAACTCCGTTGGTGTGAAAAGCAGCCTCATCACGGAGCGTAAAGCGATGCTTGCGAACAAACGACAACACTTCAACCTCCTTCTTGCTCCCGCCCACTTGTGGGGAGAGCCGGGGAGGGGGCGTCATGCACATTCTCATCCCGCTCACCGAGTGAGCCATGCTCTGATTTATCGAGTTAGCCTCATGTTGTTCCAACTCCGCCGGATGGCCTCCCGCGACGCTGATGCCCTCTGGCAAGCGCTCTACTACGCCATCCACGTTCCCCCGGGCGAGCAGCCGCCTCCCGTAGAGATCGTGCACGATCCGACTCTTGCGCGCTATCATCCGCGACTGGGCGATGATCCCGATCTCGGCGTCATCGCAGAAGACGAGCGGGGCGAAGTGATCGGCGCGGCCTGGCTGCGTCTCTGGTGCGCCGCGGAGCGCGGCTACGGATTCGTCGATGCCGCTACGCCCGAGCTCTCGATTGCCGTCTGGCCGACTCGGCGTGGACAAGGGATCGGCACGGCCCTGCTCACGGAGCTTTTCCGCCTGGCCGATGCGCGCTGGCCGCAAACCTCGCTGAGCGTTTCGCGCGACAATCCCGCCCGGCATCTCTACCAACGATTCGGATTCGTGTCGCTGGATGAACACGCTTCGTCCCTTCGAATGCTTCGCCGGCGACCTTAGAACCGAGATTCGTCTATTTCAGCTTAAGAACGGGAACGGGGACATCACTCATTCTTGTCCACGAGCAAATTCAGTGATGTCCCCGTTTCGACCCTCAGGCAAACAGGGGCCGGAGTTCATCCCATGTCAGACGATCCACCCAAACCCACCGACCGAACCAATTGGGTTGGACTCGCCGGTTTCTTGTTGGCACTTTGCGGGCTTGCTTCGATAGCGACTGTCAGTTTCGTGGCTCCAGTGAACCCATCCGCGGCGCTCGCCATCGCCCTTCTAACCTGCGCATCGATTCCTGGTGCAATCCTGAGCCTCATCGGGATGCTTTGGACGCCCCGCCAACTCGCTGCCTGGGGTCTCTTCTTAGGCATCCTTGGAATGCTGTACCTGCCAACGATATTCTTACCCTTAATGCGTAACTGAAGAGACCGAAACGGAGACCAAGACTCAATAGAGGGCCAGAATTTCTGACCGCTTTATTAACTGCCCCGTTATCAACATCACTCAACCCGCCGCCGCCAGTCGGTCAGATAGTCGACTCGCCAGCGATTGACGGTCTTCGCGCCCGCGTAGCGCTTCTCGAACAAACGGCGATCGGGATTGTCTGTCCAATAGTGCGGGCCGTGTTCGGTCTTCACGAACGCGCCGCCCCAATGCGCTGTGGTCGGATCATTCGCATCGCCCCGCAGCAAATATAGCAGCGACGGGGTGTCGCCCATCTTGATGTCGCGCTTCTTGCGGAAGAATAGATCCCCCAGAGCTCCGTGTCCGCGCAGGTTCTTGGCCACGAACTCGAAATTACCCCACTCCCCGTCCTGCTCCCCGCCCATGTACATCCCGCGAAAGGTCGCGTCGTTCTCGATCCACCACAAATCGGCATGTTCCTGGAACAGGTAATTGCGCGCCGCTCGGTCCTGGTGCGTATTCCACGAGCCAATCGAGTGGACGCGAACCTTGCCCTTGATCTCGGGATCATCGTGAATGGCCTGCGCGACGTCGGTAATGCTGCCCCACACGAGCACCCACAAGGGCCGCGGATCGTCGGCCTGGGCCGCCTGGACAATCCACTGCGATCCGGCAGTCGGTTGGCTCCAGCCCGCTGGCGGAGCCGCGTCGATCGCGCCCTGCTTCGCCACGCTGCGCAGCGCGTCGGGCGCCGGATAGTCGCTGGAGCGCTGCTTCAACTTCGGATAGTCCGTGGCGTAAGCCTCGATCACTTCGTGGATGTGCTCCACGCGACCGCTTTCGGGCGGTGACGAAATCAGCCCTTCGATATCCAGCATATCGGCGTAGTGGAGCAAATGGACCAGCGACTGATAGTCGTCGGGGTCCGATCCGCCAACATCCGTCGAGACGATCAGCCGCGGCCGATCCCCCGCCAGCGCGCCGCCCGCGGGCACAGGTGGTTCGGCGCCCGTCGCAAGCGCAGCGAACCACACCGCCGCGCAGGCCCAGGCCGTCAGCCGGAAGTTGCAGGCCAAAACTCGGTAAACCATTGCCGCAGGTTCCTTGTCGCGCGGGACGTGTATCGATCGCAGGATGAGCTCCAGTCTACTCGATCACCAGGTAGATCCGTCCACACCCAAAGATCAGCAACTCTGCGTGTGCGCACCGATCGGCGCAAGTGCTTGGCGGGTTTCACGCTTTGCGAATCGACTTCCACATGGCTGCAAGAACGCTTGAAATCAGGCCAACAGTTCGCGTAGGGTGAACTCTGCAGCCGCTGGCAGGCTGCCATCCGTAAGTCTCCGGCAAGAACACGAACAACAACATCGCGAACGCGCGGTGCTCCCAGCGCTCGCTACGAAAGCTGATCATGCGGAAAGAAACTCGTCTGAAAAACTCGCATCACCAAACAGCACTTGACCGAGTGCAGAGAGAAAAGGGGACATCACTGATTTTGCTTCCTGGGGCGTCCTGAGAGAGAAAAGGGGACATCACTGATTTTGCTTCCTGGGGCGTCCTGGTCCCCGCAGAGTGAAGCCCAGCCCGAGGCGCTCAGCCGTTTTCTGCACCCACTGTGCATCGCCCCACGGACGGCCCCGCTGAACGCACTCGCGCAGCGCCGAAACCGTCTCGCTGGGCAAGGCCCGATGGACGCGCTCGGCCCAGTCCGTCGGCCGACGCACCGGCCACGCAGACAGCGGCAGGTCCGTCGTCCGCTTGGACCTTCGCCATAGCCCGCTCCATTGCCAGGACTCCGCACGCGGGACCAGTTTCGCGCGGCGGGGATTGGCTTCGACGTATCGGCAGAGCGTGAGAAAATGCTCGTCGCTCTCGACCGGGAAACTTTTGAATCGGCCTTGATACAAATGCCCCCCGCCACGGCGATGGTAGTGCTCGTGGTGCCGCCGCACGTGAGTCACGCCGACCCAGCCCAGCCAGCGTCCCAGCGAGTCATCCGTCCGTGGCCGCACGACCAGGTGCCAGTGGTTCGGCATGATGCAGTAGGTCAGCAGATCGACGGGATACCGCTCCAGCCGCTGAGCGAGCACACGCTCGAAAGCGGCGTAGTCCTCGGCTTTATGAAATAACCGCATGCGACCGTTCCCACGATTGAGCACGTGATAAATCAAACCGGCTTCGATGGCTCGGGCAGTGCGGGGCATGCAGGCAATCTACCCGCCTCGCGCCCTCGGGTCAAACAATCAGTGATGTCCCCTTTTCTTTCCCTTTTCTTTCCCTATCGACCAACCATTTGATAATGAAGTGTGCGCCGTCGTCAAAGTCCTCGACCATCTTTGACGCAACTCTGTGATCGCCGCGAAACAAATCGACTAGCCAGCGTGATCCACGATGAATCAACAGTCCCTCCCGTCCATTTGATGCCTGGGCACCGAAACTCGAATGGCGATAAATGTAGGATTGAAAACCTAGACTGAGAGCACGATCTGAACCTACCCACGGTTTGTGGGCGCGCTGTGGAATTAAATGAGGGACATTGGTGTTGGGTTTGGGTTACTTGGTTGGTGACCCGCGAGACCCTTCCCAGGTCTCGCGCGGTCACGATGCTC
>Ga0172362_10000300_pt1 | contig 39223 bp, 30 predicted proteins | sample LakKivs1_kivu2a2_FD_114534 | JGI IMG/M metagenome (GOLD analysis project Ga0172362, IMG submission 114534) | Sediment microbial communities from Lake Kivu, Rwanda - Sediment s1_kivu2a2 | ecosystem: Environmental > Aquatic > Freshwater > Lake > Sediment | place: Rwanda: Western Province, Lake... | reverse complement strand
CTGGTCCTACAGCCTGGAGCACATGCTGAAGTTCACGGACCTGGCGCGCGACCTGCTCGGCGAGGACCTGCCCGCCCGCAGCCGCTGGCTGGCCGAGACCGCCTCGTTCTGCCTGCATTCGCAGTTGCCGCCGAAACACTGGCGCGCGGGCGACTACTGCATGACGTTCGCCGACGGCGCCCATGCCTGCTGGTACGGGCCGGATTACATCCTGCGCCGCCTGGCCGGCCTGTACGGCGACGGCCGGGCGCAGTGGCTGGCCGAACAGCTCGACCGGGCCGGCCTGTGCGCAGGCGAGGCGAGCTGGCTGAACCTGCTGTGGCACGACGCGGCGGTGGCGCCCGCCGCCCCGTGGGGCACGGCGGCGGGGGCCGTGCCGCTGCCGACGCTGAAGCACTTCGCCGACCTGGACGTGGCGTTCGTACGCGACGCGTGGGACGGCGGCGAGGTGCTGCTGGGCTTCAAGTGCGGCCCGCCCGTCGGCCATGAGGCGCTGCGCCGCTGCTTCTGCGACCCGGGCGGCGGGCACGTGCATCCCGACGCGGGCGCCATCCAGCTCTTCGCCTACGGCGACTGGCTGCTCGCCGACGACGGCTACGCCCTCAAGACCACCGCCTGGCAGAACACCGTGCTGGTCAACGGTGTCGGGCAGATCGGCGACGGCGGGCCGTGGCTGGAGGCCGACCCGTTCTTCGTCACGAAGCGCGCCACGCGGATCGTCCTGGCCCGGCCCGGACGCCGGCAGGACTACCTCGTCGGCGACGCGGCCGCGGCCTACAAGCCCCGGGCCGCGCTGAGGACCTTCCGCCGCCACGTGCTGTACCTGAAGCCCGACGCGTGGGTCATCGCCGACGAGCTGGCGGCCGAGACGCCCTCCACGTTCGAGCTGCTGCTGCATTCGGAGCTGCCGGTAGCGGCGGCGGGCGGAGCCTGGCAGGTCACCGGCCCGCGCGGCAAGCTGCGGATCACGCCGCTTCTTCCGGCCGGGGCAGCCGCGAAAACCATCGTGCAGGAGATCAGGCGTACCGGCGGCGAGGCGGGCGGCAAGCTCAACTGCCTCGTCCTGTCCAATCCGGCGCGGCAGAAGGCCGAGCTGTTCGTTACGGTGCTGGAGGCGCGTCCGGCCGGGGCGGACTTCGCTGACCGGCCGCACGTCGCCGCCGGCGAGGGCCGGGTCGTTCGTGTCCACGCCGGCGGCGGGTGGTGGCGCGTGGAGCTTCTCGGCGGCCCGGGCAGCCGCGAGCCGCTGCTGCTGAAGTGCGAGGCCGATTGACCGCCGGCGCCGCGCCGGTTGCCTCTTGCTTTCGCCCCTGCCTTTGTGCTTTCTGTGCGCCGTGCGGCAGGAAGGAACGCTGACATGGCGCAACCGAAGGCACTGGTGCTGCGTGCGGCAGGGACCAACTGCGACCGCGAGACACAGTTCGCCCTTCAGCAGGCCGGCTTCGCGGCCGAAAGGGTCCACGTCTTCCGCTTCATGGACGACCCGCGGCGCCTGGGCGACTACCAGTTCCTCGTCGTGCCGGGCGGCTTCAGCTACGGCGACGACGTGGCGGCGGGCAAGATCCTGGCCAACCAGATGCTGCACCGCCTGGCCGGGCCGCTGAACGACTTCGTCGCCGCCGGCAAGCTGGTCCTGGGCATCTGCAACGGCTTCCAGGTGCTGGTCAAGAGCGCCCTGCTGCCGTGGGGCAGCGTGGACCCGGCCGCCGCCAACCGCGACGCGACGCTGGCCTGGAACGACTCGGGGCGCTTCGAGGACCTGTGGGTTCACCTGCGGGCCGACAGCGACAGGTGCGTCTACCTGCCCAAAGACGAGGTGATCGCCCTGCCCATCGCCCACGGCGAGGGCAAGTTCGTCCCGCGCGACGAGGCCGTGCTGCAGCGCCTGCGCGGCGGCGACCAGGTGGCCGTGCGCTACTGCGGGCCGTCGGGCGAGACGGGCCAGCCATACCCGGTCAACCCCAACGGCAGCATCGACGACATCGCGGGCATCTGCGACCCGACGGGGCGCGTGATGGGGCTGATGCCGCATCCGGAGCGGTTCACCGACGTGACGCACCATCCGCGATGGACCCGCGGCGGCGTCGGCCGCGCCGACGGGCGGCTGTTCTTCCAGCGCGCCCACGAATTCCTCACGCGCGCCTGACCGCCCCCGGCGGGGGGGCTGCGGTAGCTGCTTGGCGCCGGCCGGTCGATGCTCCCAGGTTCCCTCGCGTGGTGGATGGAGATGGCAACCAGAAAGAAGCAGAAGGCCTATACGCAGATGACCGCCGAAGAGCTTGCCGCGGCAACGGCGGAGTTTGATCGCGAGTTTCTCGAGGACAACTCGCGGCCCCTGACGCCCGCGGACAGGAAGCGATGGGAACGGGCGAAGAGGAAGCGCGGCCGGCCGCGCAAGGGGGCCGGTGTCAAGGTGGGCTCCGTCAGCGTCGAGGAGGGCCTGCTGGACCAGTCGGATGCGTTGGCCAGGAAATTGGGCGTTTCCAGGGCGGCACTGGTCGCCCGGGGCCTGCGCGCCGTGCTGGCCGCTTCCGGTGAGGGATGCCCCGCGTTCGCTGCTGCCCCCAGGTCTCGCGTGCCGCCGAACGCCGGGGTGCATGTTGAGGTCGTCACAGGCGGGACTTGCCCGCGGCCGGCACTTCGGGATTGCCGGGCCGGCTGGCGTGAGTGTGCTTGATCAGGGCGACGAACACTGTGCCGCCCACTGCGTTTCCGATCGTGGTCCACAGCAGGAAACGCCCGTAGTCGGCGAGGGTGACGCCCTGTCCGGCGAACACGGCGGCCAGCACCTCCACCGAGCCGACAATCGAGTGATGCAGGTGTGTGAAGCCGATCGAGATGGTGATCATCCAGACGATGAAGATCTGGCTGAACGTATCGCGGGCGGCGGTGACCAGCCAGCTCAGAAGTCCCATCAACCAGCCAGCCAGTAGTCCGCTGGCGGCGACCATCAGCCAGCCGGGGCGGATGAGCGGCTCGGCGATCTCGGCGAAGGCAGGGGGGGAGATCACCCCCAGCCCGGGTCCGATCCACGCGGCCAAGAGTGCGAAGCCTGCCGCCCCCATGAGGTTGCCGACGTAGATGGTCACCCACAACCGGCCGAGACTTGCCAGGGTGGCCCGCCCGCGAAGCACCGGCAGAACGGCCAGCGTCGTGTGCTCGGTGAACAGCTCGCTCCTGCCCAGGACCACGAAGATGAAGCCAACCGCGTACATGTTGGCAACCAGCAGGGCGCTGATCGGAGGGGGCAATTGGCCCTTGATCAGTGTGCGCATGGCGCCCATGAGGAACAGGCTGAAGCCGATGTCCAGCCCGGCCGACACCGCCGAAAGGAACAGCCCCAGCGGCGGGCGCTCCAGCTCACCCAGCGCCTCGGCGACCTCCTCGCGGAGGATCTGGCGGTAGGATTTCTTGGGCGCCGTTTCGTCAGCTTGGGCATTGGGGGACTGTCGCCTGGCCATGGGCACCTCGAATTACCTGCGCCGAGGCTTTGCCGTGAGGAATTCTAGCGCCGAAGTGGCGGGGCGCCCGGCGGAACGGGCCAGCCATACCCGGTCAACCCCAACGGCAGCATCGACGACATCGCGGGCGTCTGCGACCCGTCGGGGCGCGTGATGGGGCTGATGCCGCATCCGGAGCGGTTCACCGACGTGACGCACCACCCGCGATGGACACGCGGCGGCGTCGGCCGCGCTGACGGGCGGCTGTTCTTCCAGCGCGCCCACGAGTTCCTTACGCGCGCCTGACCCGCCCGGCCGGGCCGGCGGCGCGGCCCCGCCTCCACGGGCATGGCCCCCGTGGAGCGCTGATTGGGCTCCTGCGCCGCCGCCACCTCGCGGCTGACCGCCGAAAACTAGGGTGCGTCCCTAGTTTCCTCGGCAGGGGGGCGTCCGGAGGCGTCCCAGGCGGCATTTGAGGCTCTGGCGCCGGCCGGCCGTGCGCCGGCGCCGGCCACGCGGCGCCGGTGAAGCGAGCCGGAGGGCGTTTGGATGCGCCGGCGCAGGCGAAACGGGATTTTCCGGGGCGATCTCCGGCAGGGGGTGTCCGGACACCCCTGGGTGACCGTTCGTCGGTTTGGCGCCCGTTGGACTAAACCGCTGACGCGGTAGGGCTCCGCCCAGGGAAGGTTGTGGGGGATCGGTTGGGCCGGGCAGGCGGTCAGTCTATGCTCCTTCCGGTAAGACTCCCATCGGGGGAGTCGTTCCTGTGCACCGGTATCAGAAGGAGATGGTCATGACCGAACTACGCCGTCGTATGATCCAGGACATGCGCCTCGCCGGCCTGTCCGAAGGCACCCAGGGCGCCTACGTCGAGGCCGTCAAGCACCTGGCCCGGCACTTCAACCGATCCCCCGATCTCTTGTCGGAGGACGACGTCCGCCACTTCTTCGTCTACCTGGCCGAGACGCGCCGCCTGGCCAAGAGCACCATACGAGTTCACCTCTTCGCCATCAAGTTCCTCTTTCGTCGCACGCTCCAGCGCCCTTGGCCGCTGTTCGATCTGCTCCGCGTCAAACGCGACCAGAAGCTGCCCGTCGTCCTCAGCCGCCATGAAGTCCGTCAACTCCTGGGCCGTGTCCGCCACCCGGCCGCGAGCATGGCCTCCGCGCTCATGTATGCCTGTGGTCTGCGCGTCTCTGAGGCCGTTCACCTTCGCGCCGAGGACATCGACAGTCGGCGCATGCTCGTGGCCGTCCGCAACGGCAAAGGCAACAAGGACCGCTACGTCCCCTTACCCCAGCCGACGCTGCAACGCCTTCGCGACTACTGGCGCCGGCATCGCCCCAAGCCTTGGCTGTTGCCGGACCGGTCGGGCACCCGCCCCCTCTGTCCGGAGACCGTCCGAAGGTGCCTTCAGGCCGCCGCCAGGCAGGCGGGTCTGTCCAAACCTGTCGGTTGCCATACCCTCCGTCATTCCTATGCCACCCACCTGCTGGAACGTGGCATCGACCTTCGCGTCATTCAGGGACTGCTGGGCCATCGCGGCATCCGCACCACGGCCCGCTATCTTCATCTGACCGCCGGGGTCCTGAACAACGTCCAGGCGTCCGTCGACCAGCTCATGGCCGGGCTGTAGCGGCCTGCGGTGTCACGCCGTGCCCGATCTGGCCGACATCTTTCGTCTCCACGGCGCCGGGTATCTGGAGCGTTTCGGGCAAGCCATGCTGCCCAGCCACCGCCGGGCGTTGCGGGACTTGGCCAACTGCCGCACCGCCGCCCTCGGCGGGCAGCTCTACGTCTGCGATCACTGTGGCCGGGAGCACTACGTCTACTACTCCTGCCGCAACCGGGCGTGTCCCAAGTGCCACGGCAAGGACACGGAGGCCTGGCTGGCTGCCCGCCGGCAGGAACTCCTGCCGGTCCCGTACTTCCACGTTGTCTTCACACTTCCGCAGGAGTTGCGGGAGTTGGTGCGGCAGCATCAGAAGGCCCTGTATCCCATCCTGATGCAGGCGGCGGCCAAGGCGCTGATCAAGCTGACGGGCGATCCTCATTACGTCGGCGGGCTCATCGGCGTCCTGGCCGTTCTGCACACCTGGAGCCGTACGCTGACCTATCACCCGCACGTTCACTGCCTTGTTCCCGGCGGGGGACTGTCGGCCGACGGGCAGTGGCGTCCGGCCCGGCAGGACTACCTCGTGCCGGTCCGTGCCCTCTCGCCGATCTTCCGGGGCATTTTCCTGGACCTGCTGGCCAAGGCCCTGCCGGACGTGGCCATTCCGGATTCGGCCCGACAACAGGCATGGGTGGTTTACTGCAAGCCGACTGTCCAGGGCGCCCGGAATGTTCTGCGTTACCTCGGGCGATACGTCCATCGGATTGCCATTACTGACCGGCGCATCCTGGCTGTCGAGGACGGCAAGGTGACCTTCCGCTACCAGAATGCCCGGGACGGTCAGTGGCGGACGATGACGCTGAGGGCGGAAGAGTTCATCCGTCGATTCCTCCAGCATGTCCTGCCCGCCCGTATTCACAAGGTCCGCTACTACGGTCTGTGGGCTCCGTGCAACAAGGCCAAGCTCCAGCAGATTCGGCAACGTCTGACGCCCGGGGATGGTGGACGGGCGCCCGCGGCGTCGCGCGATTCTGCCGGTGCGGTTGCTCCCCGGCCGATCCGCCGCCACAGCGGTGTCCGTTCTGCCGGAAGGGAAGCCTTCAGTTCGTTTGCGTGGTTCCCGCCCAACAGAGAGCGCCTCCGTGAAGGATCACCGGGCCAACCAGACTGGTTGCCGCGACGCTGCCCTTCTCGGCCCTCGCCCGAGTGCGGTCTCGGTCCGCGCCGGCCGCCGGTGCTCGCAAGGAAATGCTGTCTGGTCTTCTGTGGCGTGCTCTCCGCCTTGCGGCGAACGTGCCCGCTTCCTGCTGTCGCCTCTGCCGTCCTGCTCTTCCAGCCCCCGCACCCTTCGCGCCAAGCCCTGTGTGCGGCCCCGCCCCCGAAGCCAAATCTCCAGGTGTCCGCCCGCGGTTCAGTCCAACGAAGCTTTTGCGGCGGCGTCGCGCCGCAAAAAACTCTCGTTCGTTACGACGCCGCCTAGGCATCGAAACGAGGCACGGCTGGGACGAGCCGCCCTGGCGCGTGCCCTTGCTTCGCCGCCAGCCTGGGTGGGGTGGGTAATTTTACCCACCCCACCCCGCATTGGCGAAGGGCGGCGCGTCAGGACGCCTCGTGGAGCTCGGCGAAAGCGATGCGCAGCTTGCCGAGGGCATGGTTCTGGATCTGGCGGACGCGCTCGTTGGTCAGGCCGACGCGGCGGCCGACCTCCGACAGCGTGCGCTTGGGGCCCTCCGAGCAGATGGCGAACCGCTCGTTGACGACGCGGCGCTCCACCTCGGTCAGCCCGGCGCGGTTGCCGACCAGGACCTCCCGCAGGGCGTCCAGCGAGGCCTCGCGCTGCATCTCGTGGCGGTGGACGTCCTGGTCGCTGCGCTCCATGTCGGGGTCGAACTCGACGGGGAAGTGTCGGCGGTAGCGTCCGGCGCGGGCGGCCAGGCGCCCGAAGCTCTTCAGGATCGCCCGGCAGCCGTAGGTGGAGAACTTGAAACCGCGCGACACGTCGAACTTCTCCACGGCGCGCAGCAGTGCCAGATTGCCCTCGGAGACCGCCTCGGCGAACTCCACCGTGGCCGGGCGGGCACGCTTCACCATCGCCAGCACCAGCGCCAGGTTGGCCCGCACCAGGTCGCTGCGCAGCTCCTCGGCCAGCCGCTGCCAGCGGGCCATCTCCCGGGCGCGCCGCAGCGAGGGGCGGCGCCTCTGCGCCCCGGCCAGCAGCGCCAGCCTGTACCGCGCGTAGTTGTACGACAAAAACAGGTGCGCCTCGTCGGCACGGCTGAGCGCGCCGGCGCGGGCGGCTTTGCACAGCGCCTGCTCGTCGTCGCCCAGCTCGATCCAGGCCGGCACCTCCACGCGGCTGTCGGGGCCGGCGTAGAGGTCCTCGGCGTCGGCGTCGGCGAACGACGGGTGGGGCACGTATTCGACGGGGTCGGGCACCTGGCGGTAGAACCTGGCGTTCTCGGCGCCGAGGCGTTGTGCGATGTCGTCTCTGGCGAAACCGCGGGCCGCGGTCGCGGGGCTTTCCATAGTCGCTGTCATCTCCGTCTTCCTTTCACCATGAACTGCGGATCAGACTTCCGTGTCGTCGCCCGGCCGCCGGCCGCCTCGCCGGGGCGGGCCGGGCTGCATGGTGTGATTGTTGGGCACACGGCAGGCGGACGCCATCGGGGCGCGACAGTGATCTGCCCTGCGTAGACGGCGTAGGGGGGGGTGGGTCGCTGACTCAGGCGGCGCTAGGTGGATGACCTAGGCCCGCCCCCGGCGGGCGGCGCGGGCAGGCGGCGCTACGAGCCGCGCTCGTACTGCGTCCACTGCACGGCGTAGCGGAACAGTTCGGCCGAACTGGGCAGGTCGAGCTTCTTGCGCATGTTCTCGCGGTGCGCCTCGACGGTCTTGATGCTGAGGTGGAGGCGCTGGGCGATCTCGCGCAGCTCCATTCCCTGGCCGATGAGCTCGAAGACCTCGAACTCGCGGTCGCTGAGGGCCTCGACGCCCTTGCGGTCCTCGCCCCCGCCGGCGATACGGCCCAGCAGCTTGTCGGCCAGCTTCTCGCTGACGTACACCTGCCCGTCGAGCACCTTTCGGATGGCCTGGACGACGCGGGTGGACACCTCGGCCTTGGTGACGTAGCCGCGGGCCCCGGCGCGCAGGGCGCGTTCGGCGTAGAATGCCTCCTCGTGCATGGACAGCACGAGGACGGCGAGTTTCGGCCAGCGGACGCGGATGTCCTTGATCAGCTCGATGCCGCTGCTTTCCTTCAGCGAGATGTCCACCAGCACCAGGTCGGGGGAGGTCTGCTGGATGACTTTCAGCGCGTCGGCGGCGTCTTCGGCCTCGCCGCAGACGACCAGGTCGGCCTCCTGCGCCAGGAGCTGCTTGAGCCCCACGCGCATGATCGGGTGGTCATCGACCAGCAGGAGGTTCCTCTTGGGTGCGGGGGCGGGCTTTTTCATGGGTGCTCCTCCGTCGTTTCGGATGCGTCCGCGCCGGCGGGCAGGACGCAGGTGACCACGGTTCCGCCGGCCGCGCCGCGCTCGAACCGGATGGACCCGCCGACCGCTCGCGCGCGGTAGCTCATGGTCCGCAGGCCCATGCCGCGCCGGTTCTCGGCGTCGTCGGGCAGCCCCGCGCCGTCGTCGCTGATGCGCAGCATGAGCGAGCCGTTGGCGCGGGACAACTCGATCCTCACGCTCCTGGCCCGCCCGTGGCGCGCGGCGTTGTTGGTCGCCTCCTGCGCGATGCGGTACAGGTGCGTGGCCACCATCCCGTCGTGCACCGGCACCTCCCGCGGGCAGACGAACTCGCAGCGGATGCGGAACATGGCCTGCACGTTCTCCGCCAGCTCGCGCATGGCGGTCGCCAGGCCGTCCGGGCCGGCCCCCACCGGGCTGAGCCCGCGCGCCAGCGAGCGCGTCAGCCCCACCGCCTCGGTGAGGATGTCGTGCATCTGGGCGGCCTGCTCGGCCTCGTCGCGCGACGAGGCGGCCAGCCGCTGCTGTAGCACTTGGCTGAGGCAGCTCAGACCGCTGAGCGTCTGGCCCAGGCTGTCGTGGAGGTCCTGCCCGATCCGCCGGCGCTCCAGCTCGGTCGCCTTCAGCACCTCCCCCTCCAGGCGCCGACGCTCCGTCACGTCAAGACCCAGCTCCAGCATGGCCTGCCGGCCGTCCACGTCGCGGAACGGATGGCCCCACACGTGGTAGACGCGCCCGTCGGCGCCCGTCCGCTCCCAGTCCGCCGCCTGCCCGTGGTGGAGCACCTTCGGGAGGAAGCAGTCCTCGCACGGCTCGCCGCGCGCGCGGATCACCTCGTGGCAGCACCGGCCCTCCGGCGGGCCGAACACGGCCAGGAACTTGTCGTTGGCGAACCGCACCGTGTGGTCCTCGTCGATCAGCGCGACGTAGCCGGGAAGCAGGTGCAGCAGGTTGAGCAGCCGCCGCCGCTCATAGTCGAGCTGGCCCATGGCCTTCGACAGGTCGGCGGTCCTTTCGCGGACACGCTCCTCCAGGCTCCCCAGCGCCTCTCGCAGGCGCTCCTCCACCTGCTTGAGGTCGCGGAAGAGCACCGCGAACGGGTTGGTCAGCCCCGTCTGGATCAGCGCCCGGTAGACCAGGTAGAACGAGACGATCTTCAGGAAGTGCCCCAGCTCGTTGGCCGAATCGTAGACGTCCTTGTACAGCGTGAAGGCCAGCTCGGAGGCGATGGTGACCGCCAGCGAGCCGACCAGCAGCGCCAGGACGCCCGGATGGAGCCAGCGGCGGCGCAGCAGCAGCCCGACCGCCGTTGCGCCCGACATGCCGCAGATCACGTACTCGCTGACGACCTTGAAGGGCGTCAGGGGCGCACTTCGCCCCTCCACGTAGCAGGCCGGGAAGACCCGCCAGGCGAAGATCGTCAGCAGGAGGGCGGCGCACGCGGCCGCGAAGACGCCCAGCAGGAGATAGGCGTTGGGGCGGCGGCGCACGAGGAACACGCCCGCCAGCATCGCCGCGGCCTGCATGTAGCGCGCGCTGATCCAGAGCTGCGTGGCGGCGTTGCTGTCGTCGACGTGGCCGGGCAGCACGCCCATCCCCTCGTACGCCAGCGTGTGGAGCAGATCCAGGGCGCCGACGAACAGGAACGCCGTGCCGACGGTCAGGAAGAACCCGCCTGGGGCGAGCCGGCGCGTGTTCCAGGCGATGACGAAGATCCCGCCCGCCACGGCCACGCTGAACAGTTCCGCCAGGCAGTGGAACAGGATGTAGCTGCGCCCGCTGACCCACAGCAGCCCCAGGAAGACCGCCGTCGCGGCGGCCAGACCGACGCCCGCGCGGACGGCGACGCCCCCCGGGCGGACGGCTGCGCCGTCGAGCCCCTCGCCGCCGGTCCGCAACCATCCGGACATCGCGGCGACGGCGTTCCTGATGAGCTGTCCGGCGGCCAAGGTCTTCTCCAAGCGGTTTCCTGCCCGGTGTTTCAGGCCCAAGGGGTGCCGGGGACGCATAGGAAAGCATATCCTCGCGCCGGCGGCGTGTTCAAGGTCTGGGCGCCGCGTCGGCCGGTCACTTCGGTGACGGGCGGCAACATGAGAGCTGTCCGCTGCTGGACGTTGGCGCCCGAAGCGACGATACGTATAGTGTGCCCCTCGCGACGCGGACAACGGTGCAGAGGCAGCGAACAGCCGTGAAGACACAGGACAGCCCGGCGGGCAGGCCAGCCGGCCCGCCCACCGTCGACGAGCGGGACTTCCACGCCCTGGTGAGCTGCCGGGCCGCCGAGGCCGTGCGTCTGGCCAGCTTCCTTCGCGCCCGCGCCGCCGAGGCGCCCGTCTTCGCCCGCCCCCTGCTGGGCGAGCTGCTCCACCAGGCCACCGAGCTGGAGGAACTGCTCGACGCCTACGGCGCACGCTACAACGAACGCTGGCACGCGTTCCGGTCGATCATGGCCGCCGGCAAGCTGTTCGCCTCGGTCAACTACGAGCTGCTGCACGTGCAGCACTCGGCCGTCGGCTATCGGCTGCTGCCGGTGGAAGGCGACTTTGCCGCCGCGACGGAGCAGGCCATCCGCTTCACCGGGCGCGTCATCGGCGAGGTGGCGGCGCGGCTGCTGCGGCAGGCGGAGCGCCTGGGCCTGGACGTGCCCGGCCGGGAACGCCGGACCGACCGCTACGAGGAGCGCCTGCCGCGTGGGCGCCTCCCGCGCGACCGCGCCGGGTGCCGCCACGTGGACGCCGGGCAGACCGTGACGTACCTGGCCACGGCGTTTCTGAACCTGGCGGCCGAGAGCGACATGCTCCACGCCGCGGCGCGCAGCCGCCCGGAAGACTACGCCCAGTGCATCCCCAAGCTGGTCAGCGAGGAGAAGCTGCGCCGGCTGCAGCACCGCTTCCACAGCCTCCAGTCCACCTACGACACGTTCGTGCTGGACAGCGACACCGAGCAGCACAACGCCGGACTGCCCGTCCTGCGCGGGCACATCAGCGTGATCTACCACCTGCTGGCGACGGCGACGGCGTTCGCCCACTACTACGAGCGGCACGTGACGGCCGCGGCGCAGGCGGTCGAGGCCGGCGAGGCGCCGTTCGTGACCGCCGACGGGCTGCTCGACGTGCTCATGAACTACTCGCTGGTCTACGCCAGCCGCTACCTCGTCGCCGCGCGGGAGCTGTGCCAGGCGATGCTGCGCCAGTACGCCGAGATCGACCGCGTCGAGGTACCGGGGCCGCGCTACCGCGGCTTCCACGTCCGCCCCTCGACGCTGGTGGCCAGGATCGTCCGCCACTACGGCAGCGACGTGTCGCTGGAGATCAACGGCGATTCCTACGACGCCGCCAACCCCATGGACACCTTCCGCGCCAACGAGAAAATCAACGCCCAGAAACGCCGCTGGCTGACGCTGGAGGTCTGCTCCCTGCCCGCCGTCAAGGCCGGAAAGTTCTCCGCCGACCTGGCCCGCGAGGCGCGCTCCGCCGTCATGGCGCTCGCCGAGGCGGGCAAGGTCGTCATCTACGAGAGGCAGCTCCCGATCCAGGGGCCGGAGGAATCGGCCGAGCCGCGCCCGCCCCTGCAGTACCTCCTCGACGAAGTCTCGCGCCTCCAGGCCACCGGCGTCATCGACATCGAGACCGACATCCGCGTGAAGTTCGTGGGCGACCGGCGCGTCCTGGCCGACCTGAAGCTGCTGGCCGAGCACGGCTACGGCGAGGACAACTTCGGCAACAACGTCCCCCTGCCGCCGGAACTGTCGTATCTGCGAAGATAGCGATCAGCGATCAGCCTTCAGCTTCCAGCTTCCAGCTTTCATCGCCGGGGAACCGGTCACTGAAGTGACCGGCCCTCGCCGTGCGGCGACGGGTGGATCGCCGCTGTACGCTGGTAGCTGGTAGCTGGAGTCTGGAAGGTGGTAGCTTTACCCCAATGAGCGACAACCGCCCCAAGCGCGTGCTGATTCTGACCGCCTCGGTGGGGGCGGGGCACAACCAGGCCGCCAAGGCCGTCGTCGCCGCCATGGGCGCCGCCTGCCCCGACGTGCTCGTCGAGACGATCGATTCGCTCACGCTCGTCCCGCGGACCTTCCGGGCGTACTACTCGGGCGGCTACACCCTGGCCGTCACGAAGTTCCCGTCCCTCTACGGCGTGGGCTTCTGGTGCAACGACCGCCCGCAGCGGCCGGGGCGGGGGCTCGTCGAGCGGTTCCGCCTCTGGAACGAGCGGCAGTCGCTGCGGCGGCTTGCCCGGCGGCTCATCGACGACCCGCCGGACCTGATAGTCAACACACACTTCCTGGCCGCCCCGCTCGTCGCGCGGCTCGTCGCGCAGGGCCGGCTGAACGTGCCGCAGATGGTCGTCGTCACCGACATCCGCGTGCACCGGTTCTGGCATTCGGAGGGGGTGGAGCGGTGGTTCGTGCCGGCCGACGAGAGCGCCGCGACGCTGCGCCGCTGGGGGATCGCGCCGGGCAGCATCACCGTCAGCGGCATTCCGGTGCACCCGAAGTGGACCGCCCCGCTGGACCGCGCGGCCGTGCTGCGCGACTGGAGTCTGCCCGCCGACCGCCCCGTCGTGCTGCTCAGCGGCGGCACGGAGTTCGTCTGCGGGCCGGTCGTCCGCATCGCCCGCCGCATCGCCGAAGCCTGCCCGCGGGCGTTCCTCGTCGTCCTGGCCGGCAGGAACAAGAAGCTGCTCGGCCGACTTAGCGCCCTGCCGCGGGCGGGGCGCGACATCCTGCCCGTCGCCTTCACCGACCGCGTGCACGAGCTGGTGGACGCCGCGGCGCTGATGGTCACCAAGGCCGGCGGGCTTTCCACGGCCGAATGCATCGCCCGCGGCACGCCGATGGTCCTGCTGCCGCCCGTGCCCGGCCAGGAGGCGGGCAACGCGGAGTTCTTTGCGCGTCACGGCGCGGCCGTGCTGGCGCGGCGCAACCGCCACGTGCCGGACCTGGTGGCGAGCGTGCTGGGCGCCCCGGCCGAGCTGGAGCGCATGTCCGCCGCGGCGCGAGCGCTGTACCGCCCCGGCGCGCGAACCGTCGCCGAAGCGGTCCGCGACAGGCTGCTGCCGGCGTGAGCGCGGCGGTTGGCCGCGCGAGGGGGCTTCACTTGCCCTCGGGGGCGATGGTGACGTTGACGCGGACGGCGCGCCCGCCGGAGTGCGCGAACGTGCCGGTGAACGTCGGCCCGCCCGGCTGCTTGAGGACCAGGCGCACCTGCGTGCCTTCCTTCTGCACGAACCACGTTCTGAGCCGTTCGGCGCGGAGCAGGCTGCGCTCCAGCAGCGACCGCGGCAGCCACTGTGCGGGGTGGGCCTTCAGCTCGCCGGCGCGGGCGGCCTGGAAGAACTCCTCGGCCGAGGCGAACTGCTGGCCCTGGCTGACGGCGCGGGCCAGGAAGCTGGTGAGCGTCTGGACGACGGCCTTGACGTAAAGGTCCTCGGTCAAGTCGCTCTTTTGGGCCGCCCACCAGTCCTCGTAGCGTTTCTGGAAGGCCTGCACGTTGCGCCCGAGGCGCACCTGGAACGCCGCCTTCCAGTCCGCCCCGCGCGAGATGTCGCGGATGAACTGCTCGAAGGCGCCGCGGTAGCGCCCGTCCTCGCCGAACACCAGAAAGTGCACCATCGACCAGGCCTGGTCGTAGTAGACCTGCGCCTGCCCGGCCGTGACCGCCTTCTGCCACTCCTGCCCGTTCACCAGCAGCATCTCCAGGAAGTCCACGAGCTTCTTGTCGCGGATGTAGCCCTGGACGCGCTTCAGGCGGCTGGGCGGCACGACGGCCGTCACGAACCCGTCGCCGGTCCAGATGGCCTGGCCGAAATACTCGGCCATGCCCTCGTTGGCCCAGACGGGCATCCGTCCGCCGATGACCATGTGGACGAACTGGTGGAACCCCTCGTGCTGGACGACGTGCCAGAGCCGCTCGTCGGCGCCGGTCCGCGCGACGGCCAGGAGCATCCGGCGCCCGGAGTTGTACATCCCGGCGCTTCCGGGCAGCCCGCCGGCGGCCTGGTAGTCGGCCTCGCGGCGGAACAGGCAGAGCGCCAGCCGGCTGCGGATGACGCCGGCAAACGAGCTGGTGCGCCGGTGGTACTCCTCGGCCATGGCGGTCATGCGGATTTCCGCCTCGCGGACCGCGTCGCCCTCCAGGTCGGTGTAGATGACGTAGTAGCGGCTGGGGTAGGCCTTGAGCTTCGCCGGGGGCTTGGTGTCGGGCGCGGCGGCGCGCGGAGCGGCGGGCGCCGCGGCGCAGATGACCCACGCCGCAAACGCCGCCCACAACGTCAACCGCCCGCCGCTGCTCGACACCGCAAGGCCGTCCCGGACGACCGGACATCCGCATCCCGCCGCCAATTGCTTAAACGCGCCCGGGGCGGCGCGGAACGCGGCAAGGCGACTGTCGGCCGGCGCTTGACACGCGCGCCAGGCGCGTCCAGAATCCCTCCGGCGTCTGACGCCGGCAGGGACGCGCGTCGCTTCGCCGCCAGGTGCACAAGGATGTCGCCATGAAGTCGATCCACATCGTCGAGCGGCTGCTGCCCGTCGCCTGGGAAAAGGCCGTCGTCGCCTGCTGGGAGCAGGGCGAGAGCTTTCCCACCGAGTACGACAAGCCGGGCGACCCGCACAGCCGCGACGTGACCGCGCTCGTTCACGTCACCGAGCCGTTCGCCGAGCCGCGCATTCACCGGGCCTTTCCCGGCGGCCTGGACGACCTGGAGAAGTACCGCGCCGAGGTGCTCTACGGCGTGCACGACCACTGGATCGACCCGGCCGCGGGCAAGTGGGAGTACACCTACCACCAGCGTCTGCGGGACTACCGCGTGCCGGGGGCGGGTGCGTTCGACCAGATCGCCGCCGCCGTCGAGCGGCTGAAGAAGCGCCCCCACACGCGCCGCGCCCAGGCGGTCACGTGGCAGGTCTGGAACGACATGACCATCGACGACCCCGCCTGCCTCCAGCGGCTGTGGTTCCGCGTCGCCGGCGGCAAGCTCCACATGAACATCCACATCCGTTCCAACGACGCCTTCAAGGCCGCGTTCATGAACATGTACGCCTTCACGGAGCTTCAGGCGGCGATGGCGGCCGAGCTGGGCCTGGAAGGCGGCGAGTACATCCACGTGGCCGACAGCTTCCACATCTACGGCAGCTACTTCGCCGAATTCGAGGGCTTCCTCAAGCTGGCCGGCTCGCAGAGCGTCGAGCGGAAGACCTTCACCACGGGCTTCGCGCGCGACTTTTTCGTCGACGGCTGCGACGCGCTGCTGGCCGAGGCCGACCTGCCGCCCGACAAGCGCGCGGTCGTCGAGAAACGCAGGTCGGAGCTGGAGAGCTGACGTGTCGGCCGGCAAGGTGCGGCGGAAATGAGCCTGCTGGGCATCGACGTCGGCACGGGGGGGTGCAAGGCGGCGGCGTTCCGCCTCGACGGCCGGCCCGTCGCGTCGGCCTACCGCGAGTATCCCACGCTTCACCCGGCCGCCGGCTGGGCCGAGCTGGACAGCCGACACGTGCTGGAGCAGGTGAAGGCGGTGATCGGCGAAGTCGCGGCGGCGGCCGCCGGCGACCCGGTCGCGGCGCTTTCGGTCAGCTCGATGGGCGAGGCGATGACCCCCGTCGCCGCCGACGGGACCGTGCTGGGCAACTGCATCCTGTTCAGCGACTCCCGCGGCGGCGACCTGCTGGAGCCGCTGATCGCCCCTCTCGGCCCCGAGGCGCTGTATCGCATCAACCCCAACATCCCGTCGCCCAACTACTCGCTGCCGAAGCTGCTGTGGCTACGGCGGCACCGGCCGGAACTGTGGCGGGCGGCTGACCGCTGGCTGCTCTGGGGCGACCTGGTGACCGCGGCGCTGGGCGGCGAGGCGCTCACCAGCTTCTCCCTGGCCAACCGCACGATGCTGTTCGACATCGCCGCGGAGGACTGGTCGGCCGAGCTTCTCGCCGCGGCCGGCATCGAGCGCCGCAACCTGCCCCGCTGCGCGCCCAGCGGCGCTCCGGCCGGGGAGGTCTCGCCCGCGGCGGCCGAGGAGCTTCACCTGCCCGCCGGCGCGAAGATCATCGTCGGCGGCCACGACCAGTGCTGCAACGCCCTGGGGGCCGGCGCCATCCGCCCCGGCCAGGCCGTCACCGGCATCGGCACGGTGGAGTGCATCACGCCGGTCTACGGCCACGTCGCCGACCTGGAGGCCATGAGGTCCATCGGCCTGAACGTCGAGCACCACGTGCTGGACGGGCTGTACGTCTCGTTCCTGTACAACCAGGCGGGGGGGCTGGTGCGGTGGTTCCGCGACACGTTCGCCGCGGCGGACTGCGCGCGCGGCGGCCGGGGCGACGTGTTCGACGTCCTGGCCGGCGAGATGCCGCCGCGGCCCACGCGCCTGCTCGTCCTGCCGTACTTCGAGCCGACCGGCTCGCCGCACTTCATCGCCGACGCTTCGGGGGCGATCCTCGGCCTGCGGACCTCCACGACGCGCGGCGAGATCCTCAAGGCCATCATGGAATCGACGACGCTGTACTTCGCCGACACGATCGGCCTGCTGGCGGAGCTGGGCATCGACACGTCGCAGTTCGTCGCCACCGGCGGCGGGGCGCGGTCCGACGCGTGGCTCCAGATCAAGGCCGACGTGATGGGCCGCCCGTTCGTTCGCCCGGCCATCACGGAATGCGGCGTGGCCGGTGCGGCCATGCTGGCGGGCCTGGCGACGGGCGCCTACGGCAGCCCGGCCGAGGCCGTCGCTCAGTTCCTCCGCGTCGAGCGGACGTTCCAGCCCGACGCCGCCCGTCACGCCGTCTACCGGCGAAAGCTGGCCCAGTACCGCCGCGTCTTTCCCGCCGTGGGCGGTCTGCTGCGCGGACTGTAGCGCGCCTGGTGTGCAGACCGGCCCGGAGGGCCTCAACCTGCACACCCTGCGGGCTGCAGGGGCGCAACCTATCTGCCGGCGCCGACGGGCGACCAGCGGATCTCCCGGCCTTCCGTCGGCGTGTCGGTGGGGACGAAGTAGAACACCTTCCCGCCCGCCACCGCCGGGAGCGCGAACGGGCTGGCCTTCTCGACAAGCGTACGCGGCTGGCCGCCGCCGGCGGGCCAGAACTTCACCGCCGCCGAGGCGACCAGGGGCATCCTGTCGCTCCAGGCGACGGCGATCACGTCGCCGGCGTCGGTGGCGGCGATGGGGCGGGCGTCTTCGCCGAGCGTTCGCGTCGCCCCGGCCGGCAGGGGCACCACGAGCGTGCGCACCTCGCGCCGGCTGACGGGCCTATCCGCCGGCCCGGCCACGACTCGCCGCGTCAGCGAGCAGGCGATGTGCTTGCCGCCGGGCGATAGGCGAAAGTCGCCGTACCCCTCGCGCACGGGCGCGCCGGCGCGGACCAGCGCGCCCGCCGGCGTGACGACGCGCCAGGAGGCGCCTCGCACGGCCGTGTCGGCGATGGGCCTGTTGGGGTCGTTGGCGTCGCCGGCGACGACGAGCGTCCTGCCGGCGGCGTCGGCGGCGAGGATGACGCCGCAGGCGCCCAGTTTCGCGGCGGCCTTGTCGCCGGGTGCCAGCCGCTCGACGCGCCCGACCTGGCCGAGGTAGGGGAAGCTTACCAGCAGGTCCGCGCCGCCCCAGACGCCCGCGACGAAGTGCGGACCGGCGGCCACCTTCCGCGCCGTGCGGGCGCGCAGATCGACGACGTACCCGGCGGCTCCGTCGATGCCCGGATAGCCGACGGCGGCGAAAAAGTATCGCCCGTCGGGCGCGAAGGCGACGCTGGTGACCTGTGCCCGCCCGCGCGGGCGGAGGTACTCCGGCAGGATGTCCAGGTCGGCCCGGACCTCGCCGGTGACGGTGTTCAGCAGGCACCAGGTGGGGTTGGCGGCGGTGCCGTTCTCGGCCAGCGCGGCGAAGGCAACGTAGCGCGCGTCGGGCGCCACGTGCAGCGGCGCCAGGGCGAGCGAGATGGGCTGGGGCAGCTTCCAGGCCGACGCGCCCGCGGGCGCGGGCGCCGACGACGCCCCCGACGGCGGTGCGGCAGCCGCCGCGGCAAAGGCGCCAAGGGCAACGCAGCCGGCGGTCACGATTCGGTTGAGCGGACGCACACGTGGAAGTGTACCGCGGCGGGGGGCGGCGATTCATGTCTGTCCGTGGCCGACGGGGGAGCCGGTTGCGTTGTGGCAGTAGCGCGGCCTGTCCAGGCCGCGAAACCGTCGGCAATCAAGCCTTCGCGGCCTGGATAGGCCGCGCTACTGCGGAGCCGTTGGCGTTTCCGGGCCACAACGCAACCCGCTCCCGACGAGGTAGATGGCGTTCTTGCCGGAGGTCTTGGCCTCGCGGAGGGCCAGGTCGGCGCGGCGGAGCAGCTCGACGCACGTCTGCCCGTCGCGGGGGAAGTTGGCCAGTCCGCCCGAGATGGTCAGCGTGCCGCGGGCCTCGGGGCCCAGGCTCGGGAACACGTGGGTCTGCACGGCCTTGCGGAAACGGTCGGCCAGGGCGGAGGCGGCCTCCGGGGGGTGGCTGTCGGGCAGGCGCGGGCGCTCGTCGTCCCAGAACAGGACGGCGAACTCGTCGCCGCCTATGCGTGCGACGAGGTCGTGGCTGCGGCAGGTGCGGCGCATCAGGGCGGCTGTGTCGCGCAGGATCTCGTCGCCGGCGGCGTGCCCGTAGGTGTCGTTGTAGCGCTTGAAATCGTCGATGTCGTACAGCAGCAGCGTGGCGCGAAGCTGCTTGTGGCCCGCGCGGCGCAGGATGTCGTCGGTGGCGCGGTAGAAGTAGCGGCGGTTGGCCGCGCCGGTCAGATGGTCCGTAGTCGCCAGGCGGTGCAGATCCTCGGTGCGGCGCGCCGCGGCCAGCAGCGCCGGAAGGCAGGCCCGGACGGCCCGCAGCGTCTCGCCCGCCTCGCCCACAGGCACCGCCGCGGACCCCGTCGCCACCAGGACGCGCGGGGCCGGAGCAGCCGCCAGAAGCAGCCGCGCCCCCGCCGGCGCCTCGGCCACGTCCGCCCACACCACGCGCGCGCCGAGCAGCTCGCCGACCGCCCTGGCCACTGCCTCCTCCAGCGACGGCACGCTGCACGCGGCCTCCAGCAGGCCGGCCAGCACGCTTCCCGGATGCGGCGGCTCGATAGCGGCGCCGGCGGGCGGCGCCGTCGCGGCCGCGATGTCCCGCAGGTCGCGCAGCTCCTCCCGCGTCGGCGGCCAGATGAGGTAGTCGTCCAGCGGCCCGCCGCCGCCGCCGCCGTCGCCGCCCAGCAGCTCGCGAACCGCCGGCTCGCCTGCCGGAGAGCACAGCCCCAGCAGCCGGCTGTCACGCTGCAGCCGCCGCGACGCCCGGCACAGCGCGGCGAAGTCGTCCTGGTCGGCGGCGATGACCACGGCCGGCCAATGTCGCCCCGACATCGCCGTCAGTGCCTCATAGGGGTCGGCCTCGTGGGCGCATCGCCCCGCTCCGAGCCGGTCGGCCAGCTCGCGACCGACCTGCGTGGCGGCCACCAGCAGCACGTCGGGCGCGGCGCTCACGGGTGGTCCTCCAGCAGTGCGGCCAGCTCCTCCGGCGTCAGCAGACTGCGCGGGCTGGAGGACACCTGCGTGACACCTTCGGCCTCCGCCCGCGGCGGCTGCGCAACTGGCGACGGCTCCACGGGCACGTAGGAGCCTTCCGACGGCGCGTCCGTCTGCGCCAGCTCGGCCTCGGCCACCGTCGGCGGCACCTCGACGGCGGGCGGTGCGGCAGGCGCGGGCGGCGGCGCCGCGGCCCGCCTGATCGCCGCGGGCAGATCGTCGGCCGAAACCAGCCGCATACCGCTGAGTTGGTCGATGCTCAGCCCTTCCGGCGGCTTGCCCATGCCGAGAAGCTCGACGCTCCGCCGCCGCGCCAGCCCCAACAGGCGCACATGCGCCGGCCCCAGCGCGCGGAAGTCCACCACGAGCGCAGCGACGGGTCCGGCCAGGATCTCCGCGGCCGCCTCGTAGCCGCTGGCGACGACGGTGCATCGCGCGCCGTTGCCGAGGGCCTCCAGGCGCGCAGCCAAGGCCGCGTCGCGAGTCAGAACGACGATGCTGGCGCTGACGGACGTTGTCCCGCGAACGGTCACTGGAACTGCGCCGCCTCCTCGCTTCACCGACGGCCCCATTCTACCACCGAACCGCAAACGCGTCAAAGCCTGCTGGCGAGCGAGGAGCATCGCACCGGAGATGTGCGTGCGCATGGCGCCCGGCCGTGGTGCCAGCGCAGGGGCCTCGCGGACGGGGCACAAGGCAACCGCCTCCGCCGAAGGCGTTCGGCGTTGACCGGCGGGGGCGGGGCGAATATCGTGACGGGTCCTATGGCTGCTCAGCGAAGCAAGGTGCAGCAGGAGCTGGCCTCGATCCGCGACACGGTCGAGAGCATCTGGGTGGCGATCGTGCTGGCGTTCGTGCTGCGAGCGTTCGTGGTGGAGGCGTTCGTGATCCCCACCGGCTCGATGGCGCCGCGCCTGCTGGGCGAGCACCTGCAGATCCGCTGCCCCGCCTGCGGCTACGACTACGCCTTCGGCTGGTCGAAGGAATCGGCCGCCCGGGCCGATTCGTCCGAGCGGGGCTGGCTGCCGTCGGCCAGCGGCCAGCCGAAGGAGACGCCCAGCGGCGCCCACTGCCCCAACTGCACGTTCGACCCCAAGAGCGTGCTTCCGCCGGAGTACCCTTCCGGCGGGGACCGGGTGCTGGTGATGAAGTACCTCTACCGCTTCCGCCCGCCGCAGCCGTGGGACGTGATCGTCTTCAAGAACCCGCAGGACAACACACAGAACTACATCAAGCGGCTGATCGGCCTGCCGGGAGAGACCATCGAGCTGGTCCACGGCGACGTGTTCCACGACGACGGCGACGGCAAGGGCTTTCGCATCCGGCGCAAGGACGACTGGCGCGTCCAGGAGGCCATGTACCAGGTCGTCTTCGACAACGACTACCGGCCGAACCTGGCCCTCTTCGAGCGCTACAACCGCTCCTATGACCGCGGCGAGCGGCAGGATTTTCCGCCGGCGTGGGGGCCCGTCCAGGAGGGCGACAAGCGATGGGACCTGTCCGGGGACGGGGGGCGGCACTTCGCCTTCAAGGGCGGCGGCGGTGAGGGCGAGGCGATGCTCCGCCTGGCCTGCGAGAACGACGACGCCCAGCGCCGCCTGTTCCTGCCGAACTACGGCTACAACCACCCCTTCTCGCCCCGCAACCCCTCGTGGGACCCCAGCGTCGACGTTGTCAGCGACCTGAAGCTCGCCGTCGTGTTCGTGCCGAAGGCCGCCGGCAGCAGGATGAGCCTGGAGATACGCAGCTTCGAGCACACGTTCCGCGGCGAGCTGGGCGCCGACGGGACGGCCAGGCTGGTGTGCCGGCCGACCTTCCCGGACGGCCGCAGGAGCGTCTGGGGCCCGGCCAGGCTGAAGCCGCTGGAGCTGGGTCGCGGCTGCCGGGTGGCGCTGGCCAACGTCGATTTGCGCGTGACGCTGTGGGTGAACGGCGAGCCGGTGCTGCACAGCCCCGACCGCGTCGCGGGCAGCCCGCCGGGCGACCCGAACACATACCCGCTGGACTACGAGCTGCTCAAGGCGCGCGTGGAGAGGGCCGAGATCGAGGGCCCCAGGCGGATGCCGATTCCCACGCCGGAGGTCCGCGTCGGCGCATCCGGCGGCGACTGCGAGCTGGACCACGTGCGCGTCCTGCGCGACGTGTACTACACCTCGCCGCGAATCGCCAACGCCCCGCCGTCCGGGCCCGACGGCGACTTCGCCCGCGCCCTGGGCGTCACGCCGGGACAGAAGGGGTGGGGCACGTTCGGAAACCCCATCACGCTGGCCAAGTTCCCCGCCCACGACGACCTAGATCAGTTCTTCGTCCTCGGCGACAACAGCCCCTCCAGCCTCGACGGGCGGCTGTGGGTGTCGGCCGCCGTCACACTGCGCCTGTACGACGAGGCCGACTCGCTGGGCGATCCGAACCTGGCCGTCGGCGACGTGGAAGACTGGGCGGCCTTTCTGGCGGCGCTGCAGGCCCAGGCAGGCCAGGTCGGCGCGTCGCCCGGCAAGCAGCTCTGGTCGATGCTGGGCGAGCCGACGCGCCAGCGCGTCGCCGAGCTGAGGGGACGACAGCCGCCCGAGGGCCTCGCCGAGGAGCTGACGGCAGAGCTGAACCGCATCATGCGGCACGAGCAACTGTATCGCCCGACGGGCGTGTGGGCCTCGGCGGCCAGCAGGATGCCCCCGGCCGCGGCGGAGCTGGCGCGCCTGGCCGGGCGTGGCGAGAAGTTGTCGCCGGAGCAGCGGCTGAAGCTGAACCGCTCGGCGCTGGAGGCGGCGTTCCCCAACGACGTGAAGCGCCGCTGGCGCATCTACCAGCTCGGCACGGTGCCGCGGTACAGCCTGATCGGCAAGGCGGCGCTGGTGTACTGGCCGGCGGGGTTCCGCCTGCCCGGCCTGCCGGGCTTGCCGATCATCCCGAACGTCGGTAGGATGCGGCTGATCCGCTGACGGTAGCGTTCGTTGCGGCAGGCACATGCCCGCACGAACAGGCGCGTGGGCATGGCACCCGGCCGACCGGCGGCGCGGGGCGGCCCGCGCCAGTGGAAACCGGCATGGAGTGGGCAGGTTATCCACACTGCGGGCGGGTTCGGTGGACGGCGTTGGCGGAAGCGGTCTGGGCGTGCGGGGCGGCTTTAGTTGGCGCCGCGGGGGGCCGTCGGGACGCGGCTTGCCCGCGTGTAACCGCAGGGACGCACGACTGTTGTGGCCGCGACGCCGCGGGTGAACATGGCGTTAACCTGAACGGAATCGGACATTTGCGTCCTGTCAGGCTCGGCGCCGGCTGCTGGGTGCCCCGCCGGAAGGGTAGTTGTCCACAGGTTGTCCACGGAGCTGGGACCGGAAAAATCGGAAAGCCCCCATGATCCTGCTTGAGGCGAAGAACCTGGTCAAGCGCTACGGCGGCAGGGCCGTCGTCGACCACGTCTCCTTCATCGTCTCGCAGGGGGAGATCGTCGGTCTGCTCGGCCGAAACGGCGCCGGCAAGACCACGACGTTCCGCATGGTCATCGGCATGATCAGCCCCGACCAGGGCGACGTGATTTTCGACGGCGTGCCGATCACGCGGATGGCGATGTACAAGCGTGCCCGCCGCGGCATGGGCTACCTGTCGCAGGAGCCCAGCATCTTCCAGCGCCTCACCGTCCGCCAGAACATCCTGGCCATCCTGGAGACGATGAACCTGCCCGGCCCCGCGCGGCGGCAGCGGTGCGAGGAGCTGCTGGAGCAGTTCGGGCTGACGGGCCTGTCCGGGCAGCTCGCCCGCACGCTGTCGGGCGGCGAGAGGCGCAAGCTGGAAATCGCCCGCGCGCTGGTGACCAACCCGGCGATGATCCTGCTGGACGAGCCGTTCAGCGGCGTGGACCCCATCGCCGTGGAGGACCTCCAGCGCGAGATCCGCAACCTCAAGGACGCCGGCATCAGCATCCTCCTGACCGACCACAACGTCCGCGAAACGCTCACCGTCACCGACCGCTCGTACATCATCGACAGCGGCAAAGTCCTCCGCGAGGGGGCTCCGAAGGATCTCGTCACCGACGACCTCGTCCGCCGCACGTACCTCGGCCACACCTTCCGCGGCGACGAGTTCGGGGATTAGCAGGATGCACGGGATGCACGGGATGGAAGAAGTGTCAAGGGATAAGTGTCAAGTGTCAGGTGCCGCAGGCGGTGGCCTGGCACTCGCCTGGTCACCCGACACCTGACACCCGACACTCGACACCTTTCCCATACCCTGCGTCCCCTGCATCCCTGCCGGCTTCCTTACGCGAGCGCGTCCAATTCCGCGTGCAGGCGCTCGTACTCGTCCCACAGCTCGTGGCGGCGGGTGTTGGCCGAGCGGTGGGCCTCGCCGAGGCGGCGGACCTCGTCCAGGTCGCCGGCCTCGCCGGCCTTCCCCGCCGCGTCGAGAAGCTCCGCGAGCTGCGCCTCGACGGCCTCGATGTCGCCCTCCAGCTCCTCGATGCGCCGCTGGAGCCGCTGGCGCCGCTTGTTCTGCTGCCGGGCGGCCAGGTTGGCCTCGCGCCGGTCGGCTCGCTGGCGCTGCTGCGGGGCGCTGGCCTCGGCCACCCCCGCCCGCACCGCCGCGCGCCACGCGACGTACTTGTCCCAGCCGCCGATGAGCCGCTGGACGGCGCCGCCCTCGATCGCCCAGACGTGCGTGGCCAGCGCCTCGACCAGGTAGCGGTCGTGGCTGACGAACAGGATCGTGCCGTCGTAGTCGGCCAGCAGGGACTGGACAATCTCGCGGCTGGGCAGGTCGAGGTGGTTGGTGGGCTCGTCGAGGACGAGGACGTTCGGCCCGGCCAGGGCGACCTGCGCCAGCAGCACGCGCGTGCGCTGGCCGCCGGAGAGCTGGTCGATGCGTTTGACCGCGTCGTCGCCGGTCAGGCCCAGGCCGCCCAGGACGCGCCGGGCCTGCTCGTTCTCCAGCAGCGGCTCGGCCTGGCGCAGGGCGTCCAGCGCGGTCCACTCGCCCTTGAGCCTCGCGTGCGACTGCGGCAGGTAGCCCGGGGCGACGTTGGCGCCCCAGCGGACGCTGCCGCCCAGCGCCGGCAGCTCGCCCAGCAGCGTCCGCAGCAGCGTGGTCTTGCCGGCCCCGTTGGGACCGACCAGCGCGATGCGCTCGCCGCGGCGGACCTCCAGCTCGCCGCTGCGCGCGACCGGCCGGGCCGCGTCGTAGCCCGCCACCAGATCGGCGACGCGCAGCACCGGGTCGCCGCTGGCCTGCCGCGGCGCGATCCGCAGGTGCATCGTGCGGTGCTCCCGCGGGCGGTCGATCGCCTCCGTCGCCAGCAGCCGCTCCAGGCGCCTTTGCCGGCCGTGCGCCTGCTGCGGCCGCCTGGCGGCCCCGTGGCGGCGGACGTAGTCCTCGGTGTCGGCGACGAGCCTTTGCTGTGCCTGCCACTGTCGGCGGCGCTCCTTGAGCCGCTCGGCGCGCTTGGGCAGGTGGGCGCTGTAGTTGCCGCGGTAGGTCTCCAGCGACCCAAACGCGATCTCCCAGGTCTGCGTGGTCGCGCGGTCGAGGAAGTAGCGGTCGTGCGAGCAGACCACCAGCGCCGCCCGCCGCTCGGCCAGGAACCGCTCCAGCCACTCCACGTTGTCCAGGTCGAGGTGGTTGGTCGGCTCGTCGAGCAGGAGCAGGTCGCTGTCGTCCAGCAGCAGGCGGGCCAGCAGCGCCCGCGTGCGCTGCCCGCCGCTGAGCTGGCGCAGGGGCATGGCCTGGCGGTCGGGCCCGAAGCCCAGGCCGCTCAGGACGGCCTTGATGCGGGTCTCGTAGGCGTAGCCCCCGGCGGCCTCGAAGGCGTGCTGGAGCCGCCCGTAGCGATCCAGCAGCGCGGACTCGGCGTCGCCGTCCAGCCGGGCGGCCAGGTCGGCCAGCTCCGCCTCCTGCTTCCGCAGCGGCGCGAAGCTGTCCAGCATCGACTGCCACACCGTCAGCTCGCCGAGGCCGGCCGGGGGATCCTGCGGCAGAAAGCCCACGCGCAGGTGCGCCGCCCGCCGCACCGTGCCCGTCGTCGGCTCGTCCAGGCCGCCCAGGATGCGCAGCAGCGTCGTCTTGCCCTCGCCGTTGGGCCCCACCAGGCCGATGCGGTCGCCGGCCGAGACGCGAAAGCTCATCCCCTCCAGCACGTACTCCGCGCCGAAGGCCTTTCCCACGTCCTGGCCGACGATCAGCGACATATTCCGCCATGCTCCCGTGCGACAGGCCGACCAGTATACCTGCCCGGTGCGGCGGCGCGGCGGCCGCGTTCGATGTCGCCGGCAGAACACGCCGGATTTCCCGCGCCGCGGCGAGTATGATTCCGCATTTCACGGCGGGGGGGCGGAGGCGACGTGCGATGGGAAAGCACATGCGGACACGGTTGGCGGCGGCGCCTGCCGCGGCGGCGGCACTGGTCCTGGCGGGCGCGTGCGCCGGCTGCGGGCCCGGGCCGCTTTACCTGCCCCTGTCCTCGCGCGAGCAGTTCCGCGGCGAGGTGCTGGGCTCGCCCCGCCCGGCCGTGGTGCTGTTCCACTCGCCGTTCTGCTCGCGGTGCATGTTGTCGTACGGGGCGTTGGACGGCCTGGCCGACGAGTTCAAGGGGCGCGTGGGCTTCTACCACGCGGCGTCCCGCGGCGGGCCGGGCGAGCTGCTCCAGGAGCAGCACATCGAGCTGTTCCCCACGGTGGTCCTCTATGCCGGCGGCGCCGAGCGGAAGCGCTGCACCGACGCCGGCCGGCTGGGGCCGCTGCGCGACGCGATCGGCGAGGCGCTTCGGCGCTGAGCGCGGAGTCGGGCGCTACCGCACGCGGCGGCGCATGCTGGCGGTGAGGCGCTGCAGGGCCGGCGACATGTCGTGGGCGTCCAGGTGCACGTCGAGGATGGAGAAGCTGCCCGTGTTCTCGCGGGCGGCCGTCAATGCGGCGTCCAGCTCCTCCTCGCCGCGGACCTCGAAGCCGCGCCCCGTCCCCAGCACGTCGCAGACGGCCACGTGACGCCACGGGTGCACGTCGTTGAACGGCCCGTCGGCCATCGGACGCTCCGTGCCGTAGCCGCGGTTGTTCAGCACGACCACGATGGGGTTCAGGCCGTAGCGGGCGGCCATGGAAAGCTCCATTCCGGTCATCTGGAACGCCCCGTCGCCGACGAGCACAAGCGGGCGGAGCTGGGGCCGCGCGAGCTGCGCGCCGACGGCGCCGGGCACGGCGAAGCCCAGCGAGGAGTAGTAGGCCGGCGCGAGGAACTCCGCGTCGTGGTGGATGAGCAGGTCGGCGGAGCCGAACATCGCGTCGCCCGGGTCGGCCAGCACGACCACGTCGTCGTCGAGGAAGGCGTTGAGCCGCTGGAAGAGGCGCTGGACGGTGATGGCGGCGCCGCTCTGGGGACAGAAGGGCTGCGGCTGCGGGGGGCGCGGCAGCGGCCCGTCGGCGGGCCGGCGGCGGATGTCGGCGGCCAGCAGCCCGTCGAGAAAGTCGCCCAGCGGCACGCCCTCGTAGAGGTGGTAGCGGATGGCGAGGCGCCCCAGGTTGGCCGCGATGGTGCTGCCGCGACGCAGCCGGGCCGTGAACATCCCCGTGTCCAGGTCGGTCATCAGCACGCCCAGACAGATCACGCAGTCGCTGTCCTCGACGTAGCGGCGGGTGTCGGCGTGGCTCATGGCCCCCTCGTAGACGCCGATGAACAGCGGCATGTTCTCGCGGACCACGCTCTTTCCCAGCAGCGTCGAGGCGATGGGGATGTTGGTCTTCTCGGCCAGCGCGACGATGCGCCCCTGAAGCGCCAGGCGGTGGATCTCCACGCTGGCGAGGATGACCGGCTGCCGCGCGGCGTTGATCATCTCGACGGCCTCGGCCAGCGCCTCGGCCAGCGCGCCGGCGTCGGTGGGGCGCGGGCGGGCGGCGTGGTGGTGCGTGGCGGGGGCGTCGGCCTCCACCATGTCCCGCGGCAGCTCGACGTACACCGGGCGCTTCTGCCTGCCCGCCTCGGCCAGCAGGCGGTCGATCTCCGCCGCGGCGCTGCGCGGCTCGTTCAGCACGGCCGAGGCGCAGGTGATCTGCTGGAAGACCCGTAGCTGGGTGTCGAAGCCGCGGACCTTGTGGTGCAGCAGGGGGTCGTCGAGCTGCTCGGCCAGTCCGGGCGCGCCGCTGACGACGACCACGGGCGACTTTTCGGCGTAGGCCTGTGCGGTGGAGTTGACGATCTTCAGCGCCCCGACGCCGTAGGTGATGCACACGCATCCCAGCCCGCTGACGCGCGCGTAGGCGTCGGCGGCGAAGCCTGCGCCCTGCTCGTCGCAGCTTATGACCGTCTTCAGTTCGCTGCGGGCCAGCAGGTCGAAGAAGCCCAGCACGTAGTCGCCCGGTATGCCGAACACGTGGCGCAGGCCCGCCGCCCGCAGCCGCTCGATGAGGTACGGCCCGATCTTCGTCGCCATGCCGGCGTCCTTCCGCCGCGGCGCCGTCGCGCCGCCGCTCAGATGTAGCCCTTGAGCTTCATGGCGTACACGACGTGCTGGGCGATCTGGGCGAGGGTGAACACGCTACTGTCGTAGACGATCTGGAAGGCCGGTCGCCGCGGGAAGCGCTTGGAGTAGATCCGCTCCAGGTAGGCGTGCTCGCGCTCCTTGGCGCGGACGCGCAGGCGGGCCTCGGTTTCCGTCAGCCCGCCGCGCAAGGCGATCTCCTTGACGCGCCAGTCCAGCGGCGCCTCCAGGCGAACCGACAGCCCGTTGGGCAGGTCGTGCGTGGCGCCCGCGCCGCCCTGGCCGATGATGATCGCGTGGCCCTCGATCGCCAGCCGGCGGATCAGCGCCGTCATGCGGTTGCGGATCTCGAAGCCCGAGGGCACCCGCTCGCGCCCGAAGGAACGGAACAGGTCGAGGAACGGGCGCGGCCTGCTGCGCCGCTCGCGGTCCAGCACGTCCTCGCCGTGCTTGGTCTCCGATGCCAGCCGCTCCAGCAGCTCCTTGTGGTAGACCCTCCAGGCCTGCGCCGGGGCGGTCGCCTCGTCGTTCAGCACCTCAAGCAGCAGCAGCCCCAGCGAAAAGCCGTAGCAGCCGTACTGGCGCGAGATCGCGATGAACGGACCGGCGTTGCGGACCTCCTCTTCGCGGTCCGTCCGCTTGGGATCTTCCTGCATGTGGGCCGACAGGGAGACCTCGGCCATCGGTCGGCTCCTTCCCGGCACGCCAGCCGGCGCGACAGCATTGTACCTTCCCGCCCGCGGCTGTCCAGAGTCTCTCGCCCGCGGCCGGAGAAGCAGGCCGTCAGGAATTGCGCGGGCGCCCGCGGGCGGGGCGGGCGTCTTCCGTCCGCCCGAAGATCATCCGCCCCGCGGAAGTCTGGATGACGCTGGTGACGGTGATCTCGACTTCCTGGCCGATGTGGTCGCGCCCGCCCTCGGCCACCACCATCGTGCCGTCGGGGAGGTAGCCGACGCCCTGGGCGGCCTCCTCGCCGGCGCGGAGCACCTGCACGCGCATCGACTCGCCGGGGATGAGCATCGGCTTGAGGGCGTTGGCCAGGTCGTTGACGTTGATCACGTCCACGCCGCGGAGGTGGGCGACCTTGTTGAGGTTGTAGTCGGTGGTGACCACGCGCCCGGCGAGGTCGTCGGCCAGGGCGATGAGCTTCTCGTCCACGCCGGCCGCCCGCTCCACAGCCGGCACGCGGGGGTCCATGAGCGTCACCTCCACCCGCTCGCAGGCGCGGAGGCGGTTGAGGATGTCCAGCCCGCGGCGCCCCCGGTTGCGCTTCAGCTTGTCGTCGCTGTCGGCCAGGGCGTGCAGCTCGGTGAGGACGAACCGCGGCACGACCAGCTCCGACTCCATCACGCCCGTGTCGGCGATGTCCGCGATCCGCCCGTCGATGATCACCGACGTGTCCAGCAGCAGCGGGCGGGGGCCCTTCGTCTGGCGGCTGAACTCCACGTAGGGAATCACGAAGCGAAAGTCGTCCTTCGTCTGGAGGACGAAGCTGACGGCCACGAACACCGCCGTCGCGCTGGCCAGCGCCTTGAGGATGGCGATGGCGATGGCGTTGGTGCCCCGATCGATGTCGAACACCTCGACGATCAGGTCGACCACCAGCCCCAGCCCGTAGGCCAGCACCAGCCCCGCCAGCACGCCGAAAAACAGCCCGCTGAGCACGTGCAGGCGCTTGCGCCGCCAGAGCATGTCGGCCAGCACCACCAGGAACCCCGTCACCACGGGCCCCACGATGTAGGCCGCGACGACGTAGAAGGGCTTCGTCGCGCCGGCCGCCTGGAAGCCCAGCGTGATCGAGATCGCCAGCACCACCAGCAGAAACAGCACCCGCACGAGGTGCAGCACCATGAGCCCGCCTTTCGGTCGTTGCGGCGGCGGCCGCCGACAAGTGCAACGCCGGCATTATACCGCGCACGCCGCGCGACCGGCACAACGCCCCCGGCTCGCGTCCGCAGCCGGTTGACCGCCGGACGGCGCGGTGGTAAACGTGTCGCCGCGCCGCCGCCGACGGCGGCCGAACAGGAGACGGACCATGGATAAACCCCAACTCGCCCGGCGGATCAAGGAAGTGGCCTACCTCGAAGGCGACTTCGTCCTCCGCAGCGGGCAGCACAGCAAATACTACCTCGACAAGTATCTCTTCGAGTCGCAGCCGGACATCCTGGCCGAGTTGGGGCGCCTGCTGGCCGACCGCGCCGGCGACGCCGACGTCATCGCCGGGCCGGAGCTGGGGGCGGTGACGCTGGCGGCCGCCGCGTCGCTGGCCTGCGGCAAGCCGATGGCCATCGTCCGAAAGAAGTCCAAGGACTACGGCACGGAAAAGCTCATCGAGGGCGCCGCCGTGAGCGGCAGGCGCGTCCTGCTGGTGGAGGACGTGTGCACGACGGCGGGCGCCGCCCTGGCCGCGGCAGAAACGCTCCGCCAAGCCGGCGCCACCGTCACGCGCATCGTCTTCGTCATCGACCGGATGCAGGGCGGGCGCCAGAACGTCGCCGACGCGGGCTTCGCCTTCGAGGCGCTGCTGACCAAAGAAGACATGGGGATCTGACCGGCCAGCCGCGCGCGGTCCGACCGATCAGTCCGATCCGGCTGATCCGGCTGATCAGCCCGAGCTGGGCTGTTTGCGGCGGGTGTCGGGTGTCGAGTGTCGAACGTCGGGTGACGGGTGACGAGGGCACGGGGCGTTTCGATGCCGAGCGGGGGCGCGAAACGGGCTTTTCCGGGGTGATCTGCAGCAGGGGGGTGTCCAGGGTCCTCCGAGGGGGCGTTCGTGGATTTGGCGCCGGTTTCGCCGTCGAGCGGCCGGTGAACGCGGCGCCGGCCGGGCGAGCCGATGGACGTTTCGGCGCGCCGGCGGGGCGAGTGCCTCGTCCGGAAGGGCGGCGGCAGCCGCGGCGGCCGGCGTTTCGGCAAGGAACCAGGTTTTTCCGAGTTTGGCCGGGCCGCCCACAAAGCTCGTCGATTTCGGGCGCAGGACCGTCGATCGCCCGTTGGACGTGTCCCGACCCGTCCGCGCGCCCGCTGTCGCCTCCGGCGCGCAGAAAACGCCAGTAAGCTGCCCATTCCCGCGCGCCGGCCGACGGGCCGCGCCGGCGCAGCGGCACTCTCCTGCGCCGCCCTCTTCCGGCTCGGACCTCTCCAGACGCTCGTGGGTCCCGCCGGCCGCATGGTGCTGCCGCTGGTTGCGCACGTACGCGACCGCCACCCACGAGCCCGGACCCGCAGCGCCAAGGGATAGCCCAAACCGGGACTCGGCGTGACACGCGCCAAGCGGATGGGGGCGACGGGAATCGGCCTGTATGTGGGAGGCTGTCCAGGCGTGTATGATTTCCGCAGGTTCCGCTTGCCCCTGAGCGCCGGGCGCTGCCGTGGCGGGCGCGGCGCGGAGGCGACAGCATGTTCCTTCGTGACTTTGTCCTGTCGTTCGTGCCGCTGTTTTTCGCGGTGGACGCCGTGGGTGTCCTGCCGATCTTCGTGGGCCTCACCGAGGACCTCGACGCCCGCGCGCGGCGGAAGGTCGTCGTGCAGTCCACGCTGACCGCCCTGGGCGTGGCCGTGGGCTTCCTGGCCTTCGGCAAGACGGTGTTCAGCCTGCTGGGCATCACCGTGCCGGACTTCATGGTCGCCGGCGGGCTGCTGCTCATGCTGATTGCCGTCAGCGACCTGATCACCGGCCAGAAGCTCGCCCGGAAGGTCGGCGACACCATCGGGGCCGTGCCCATCGGCATGCCGCTGGTGGTCGGCCCGGCCACGTTGACGACCTCGCTGATGCTCGTGGACGCGCACGGCTGGGCGGCGACGCTGGCGGCGCTGGTGGCGAACATCGTCCTGGCCGGCGGGGTGCTGCTCAGCTCGCAACTCCTGACGCGCCTGCTGGGCCCGGCCGGCTCGCGCGTCGTGTCCAAGGTCGCCAGCCTCATTCTGGCCGCCATCGCCGTGATGATGATGCGCAAGGGCCTGACGCTGATGATCGCGGGCAAGACCTGACGGGCCGGAGCGGCGTTCGATCTACGTTGGAGGCAGCGAGACGGTGACGGTGGTTCCGCGGCCGAGCCGGCTTTCGAGCTTCACGTCGGCACCGAGCCTCTCGCAGGCGTGCTTGACGATGGCCAGGCCCAGGCCGGTGCCGCGGGCCTTCGGCTCGCCGCTGCGGGCGGCGTCGGCCTGGAAGAACCGCTCGAAGACGCGGTCCTGAAGCTCCTGCGGTATGCCGCAGCCGGTGTCTGCGACGCTCAGCACGACGCGCCCGTCGTCGGCGTCGAAGCGGCAGGTCACGCGCCCGCCGGAGGGGGTGAACTTCAGCGCGTTGTCGAGCAGGTTCTGCAGCACCAGGTGCAGGAGGCGCACGTCGGAGGCGAACTCCGCGTTCGGCTGGTTGCTTTCGGCCGCCAGGTCGATGCCCCTGCGGCGCGCCGGCTCGGCGAACTCCTCGCGGACCCACGCGGCCAGGGCACCCAGCGTGATGGCCTCGCGCCGCGGCGCCGGCCCGCCGGTCTCCAGGGCGTGCAGGTTGAGCAGGTCGCGCGTCAGATCCTCCAGCCGGGCCGTGTGACGGTTGAGGATGTCCCGCAGGCGCAGCAGCTCCTGGCTGTCGGCGGGCGCCAGGTCGGCCAGCGAATCGACGGCCGCCCGTATGGTCGCCAGGGGCGTGCGCAGCTCGTGGGAGGCGTTGGCGACGAACTCGGCCTTGACCTGGGCGATGCGGAGCAGGTCGGTGATGTCGCGGACGACGACCAGGACGGCGAGGTCCTCGGCGGCGTCGCCTGCCAGCGGGACGACGTGGACGTCCAGCGTCCTGCGGCGCCCGGCGATGTCGGCGGTCACCTGCCGCCCGTGCGGCGCCTGCCGCCGTGCCGCGTCGTTGGCCGCGTCGACGACCCCCGCCACGCGGACGACGGACGGCAGCGGCTTGCCGACGGCGCCGCCGTTGCCGCCGGCCAGCAGCGCCGCGGCCGACCGGTTCAGCAGCGCCACGCGGCCCTGGCGGTCGAGCGCGATGACGGCCTCCTCCAGGCTGTCGATGACTGTGTGGAGGTTCTCGCGCTGCGCGGCCAACTGCTGCATCCGGGCGGCGGTGTTCTGGCGCATCTCGTTGAGGGCGGCGCCGAGCTGGGCCATCTCGCGCGAGCCCTCCACGGCCGCACGCTGCGAGAGGTCGCCCGCCGCCAGCGACCTGGCCGCCCGCGTGATCTGGCGCAGGGGGGCGTACCACAGCCAGCTCAGCAGGACGGCCAGGACGACCGCCGCGACGGCCGCCGTTCCGGCCGCCGCCAGCAGCGCCTCGCGGATGAATCGCCCCCTGGCGGCGATTGCCCGCACCGGCATCGCCGCGCGCGCCACGCCCACCACGCGCCCGTCGCGGCGGACGGGCTCGGCGATGTAGCGGAACTCCATCCCGAGCGTCTCGCTGGGGCGGACGTCGCGCCCGGCCTGTCCGGCCAGGGCGGCCCGCACCTCCGGGCGACCGGGCGTGTCGTGGTTCTCCATGGCGTTGGGGTCGTAGGCGCTGTCGCCGAGGACCGTCCCGTCGGCGGCGATGACGGTCAGGCGCATCGACGAGCCCGCCGTCAGACGCCGGCACATTGCCTCGACCTGCCCCCTGCGGGCGTCCAGCTCCGGCCAGACGCCCTCCAGGTACTGCCGGCTGGTTCGCAGGAAGTGCTTCTGGTGGGCCTCGACCTCCACCTGGTGGGTCGCGTCGAGGCGGCGGTAGGCCACGAACCCGCCCACCGCCACGATCAGCGCCACCAGCAGCAGGTCGCCCAGGAGCAGTTTCGCGAAGAAGCTGAGGCCCTTGCGGCTATGCATCGTCGTTGTCCGCCAGTCGGTAGCCGGCGCCGCGGACCGTCCGGATGTGCCTGCGCGCCTTGCCCAGCTTGCGCCGCAGACCGGCCATGTGCACGTCAATCGTACGGTCCGTCACCACCGCGTCCAGGCCCAGGGCCTGGTCGATGAGCTGGTTGCGGCTGAGCACGCGCCCGCGCGCGGCGACGACGGCCACCAGGAGGCGGAACTCCGTAGCCGTCAGCTCGACGGGGCGGTCGGTGACGGTCACCACGTGCCGCTCCTGGTCGATGCGGACCTCGCCGACGGCGAGGGGGCCTTTTCCGCCGGGCCCGGCGGCCACGCGACGCAGCACCGCCTGCACGCGCGCCACCAGCACCGACATGCTGAACGGCTTGGTGACGTAGTCGTCGGCGCCGAGGTGCAGCCCGGCCACCACGTCGCCGTCCTCGCTGCGCGCGGTCATCATGACCACGGGCACGCCGGCCGTCCGCGGGTCGCCGCGCAGCTCGCGCAGCACCTCCGTGCCGCTCATCCCCGGCAGCATGATGTCCAGCAGCACCAGGTCCGGCGGGCTGCTGCGCGCCTGCTCCAGTCCCTCTCGGCCGTCGTGGGCGACGGTGGTCTCGAACAACTCGCGGTTCAGCCGGCGAGCGACGAGCTCGGCCATGTCGGGCTCGTCCTCGATGATGAGAAGCCGCTTCTTGCCCATTGCCTGCGATTGTAGCGGTCCGCGGGCGACGGCCGCAACGGCGCCGGGCCATCGTAGCGCAATCTTAGCGCCGACCGAACGGAGGCTTAGCACGCCGCGTGGACAATGAAGTGAGTGCGGATTAGCGCCTTCTTGACCGTTGCTGGACAGGACCCTCACGCCGCCGGGGTAGGTTCGCCCGCAAGCGGCGGGAACGGCCCGCGGCGAAGGAACCACGGAAGAAGGAGAAACGGCAATGGCAGGCAGATGGCAAGTGGCGATGTGGACGGCGCTGGGGGCGGTGCTGGGCGGGGCGGGCGACGGCGCCTTGCCGGCGCGCGGCGCGGCGCCCGAGAAGCCCAAGACGCTCGTGCTGGAAGGCTCCACGACGGTCGGCCCGATCGCCGACGCGTTCGCCGAGGCCTTCAAGAAGATGTATCCGGGCGTCAACATCACGGTCAACAAGACCGGCAGCGGCGACGGGGCGGCCGCCCTGCAGGACGGGCGATGCGACATCGCCGACATGAGCCGCTTCATGAAGGAAAAGGAGTTCAAGGGCTGCGTCGAGAAAGGCGTGATGCCCGTCGCCCACGTCATCGCGATGGACGGCGTGTGCGTCATCCTGCACCCCAGCAATCCCATCAAGGCCCTCACCACCGCGCAGATTCGGGACATCTACACCGGCAAGACGACCAACTGGAAGCAGCTCGGCGGCCCCGACGCCAGGATCGTCCCCATCACCCGCGACAGCTCTTCCGGCACGTTCGAGACCTTCGAGACGCTGGTGATGGCCAGGCAGAAGATGGCCGGGCACGTCGAGACGGTGAACTCCAACCCGGCCGCCAAGGCCCGCGTCGCCTCGACGAGCGGCGCCGTCGCCTACGTCGGGCTGGGCTTCGTGGACAACACGGCCCACGCGGTGACGGTGGACGGCGTAGCGCCGAACCGCAAGACCATCGCCTCCGGGACCTACCCGATCGCCCGCCCGCTGTTCATGTTCACCAACGGCTATCCCAAGCTGGGCTCCATCGTCCACGCCTTCGTGACGTTCTATCTGACCGAGAAGGGCCAGGAGATCATCGAGGCCAAGGGCTTCATTCCGCTGACGAGCTATTGATGACCGGCGCGGGCGCCCCGGCCCGGCCGGACGAGGTAAGGCATCGTGAATGACACCGCGGCAGCGGCGCGGCGGTCGGTCACCTTCGACCGGCCGCTGCTGTGCACGGCGGCCCAGGATCTGCGCGGCTACGTCGCGAGACTGGCCGGGCGGGGGCTGCTGCTGGCCGTCACCTCCAGTTCCGTGCTGGCGGTGGGGCTGATCCTGGTGTTCATCGTCAAGGAGGCCTGGCCGTTCTTCCTGTCCGGCCACGCCGCGCAGCTTCTCACGAGGACCGGCTGGCATCCGCAGACGGCGCCGTACGAGTTCGGCGGGCTGAGCCTGATGGCCGGGTCGGTCTACGTGACGGTGACGGCGGCGCTGGTGGCCGTGCCGCTGGGGCTGGCGGCGGCGGTGTTCCTCAGCGACATCTGCTCGTTCGGCCTGCGGCAGGTGGTCAAGCCGGTCATCGAGGTGCTGGCGGCGATCCCGTCGGTGGCGTACGGGTTCTTCGCGATCCTCGTGCTGGCGCCGTGGATGCAGCGGCACCTGGGCTTCGCCACGGGCACCAACGTGCTGAACGCCTCGCTGCTGCTGGCGATCATGGCGGTGCCCACCGTCGTGAGCATCTCCGAGGACGCCCTGACCGCCGTCGGGCGCGAGCTGCGCGAGGGGGCCTACGCCCTCGGCGCCACGCGGGCCGAGGCCGTCGTGAAGGTCGTCATCCCCGCCGCCCACAGCGGGATCATCGCCGCCGTCATCCTCGGCATCATGCGGGCGGTGGGCGAGACGATGGTGGTCTGGATGGCGTCCGGCAACGCCAGCCAGATCCCCGCGCCCTGGTGGGACCTGAGCCAGTCGGTGCGCACGCTGACGGCCACCATCGCCGGCGACATGGGCGAGACGGAGCACGGCAGCGTGCACTACCACGCCCTGTTCGCCCTTGGGCTGGTGCTGCTGGCCGTCACGCTCGTGCTGAACCTCGTCAGCGAGTACTTCCTGAGGCAGGCCAAGAAGGCCCGCCGGGGAGGTTGACGCCGTGCCCGGACGACTTGCCATCCGCAAGGTGCTCGACAGCCTGTTCACCTCGGCCGCGGGCCTGTCGGTGCTGCTCATGGCCGCGGCGCTGGTGGTCATCCTCGGCCCGATCCTCTACCGCGGGGCCGGCGCGGTCGTCTTCCGCGGCACGGTGGAGTTTCGGCGGATGCAATTGGCGGAGTTCGGCCACGGCAGCGCCGACGACGTCGCCGCGGAGGCCGAGCGGGCCCGAGCCGCCCAGCGCGGCGTCTGGGAGCTGTACCGCCGCTTCGCCCGCGGCATCGACACCTCGTGGCTGGAGGAGCGCACGAAGTTCGCCTACCACGAGCTGAGCAGGCAGCTCGAGAACCGCTCGCACGACGGGACAATCCCGGTCGCCGAGGAGCGCCGGCTGAAGAGGGCCGCCCGCCAGATCAAGAACGCGCTGCTGGAGGCCTACGAGGCGCCGACGGCCGAGCAGGCCCGCCCGTTGCTCGGGGCGGTGCTGGAGGCCCAGGAGCGGCCGGCGCTGGCGGGGACCTTCGGCGAGCAGCTCTTCGCGCTGGCCGCGGAGTACGACAAGCTGATTCGGACGGTGGACCCGTCGCGGCGGAAGGAGTACCACGGCGAGCTGATGGAGGTGAAGAAGGTCCTGTACGAGCTGTTCGGCCCGCCGCCCGACCGTCCCCCCGAGGCCGATTTGGCGCAGTTTCGCTACGGCGCGACGCGCTGGGACCAGGCCGGCAAGCTCCTCGACAGGCTGCTGTGGTCGGACAAGTGGGTTTCCGACGGGCCCGGCAGGCCGAGCCGGCTCGTCCGCACGCGGCGGCAGGAGCTGTTCGCCGGGACGGAGCTGGCGGGGCTGTTTCCGATGGTGGAGGGGCGCCTGGGCGAGATGCTCCGCCCGCGCTGGACGTTCTACTGGCGCTACTTCACCGACGGCAGCACGCCGGGCAACCTGTTCGGCGGGGTCGGGCCGGAACTGCTCGGCACGCTGCTGCTGACGGTGCTGGCGATGGCGCTGGCGCTGCCGGTCGGGCTGGTGACGGCGGCCTACCTCGTCGAATGCACGCGGGAAGGCCCGTTCGTCCGCTTCCTGCGCATGTGCATCAACACGCTGGCGGGCGTGCCGAGCATCGTGTTCGGGCTGTTCGGCCTGGCGTTCTTCGTGCTGTACGCCTCGGGTGTGGGCAACGGCCCGCTGGCCGCTCTGGGCATCCCGCTGAAGCTGCCGGGCAACCGGTGCATCCTGTACGGCTCGCTGACGCTGGCCGTGCTGGTGCTGCCGATCATCATCCGGGCCGGCGAGGAGGCCATTCGCGCCGTGCCGCGGTCGTACAAGGAGGCCGCACTCTCGCTGGGCGCCGGCCAGTTCCGCACGTTCGTGTCGGTGACGCTCCCGGCCGCTTTGCCGGGCGTGCTGACGGGGGTGATCCTGAGCATGAGCCGGGCCGCCGGCGAGACGGCGCCGATCCTGTTCACCGCGGCGGTGAGCCTGGGCGCCGTTCCCGGCAGCGTGCTTCAGCCGACGCGGGCGCTGTCCTACAGCGCCTACGTGTTCGCCACCGCCGACGACCTGGCCCCCAGGGCCCCGCACAACCAGTACGGCATGATCATGGCGCTGGTCCTGCTGGTGGGAGTGCTGAACGTCGCGGCCATCCTTATCCGCTCCCGCGTGGCGCGGAAGCTGAGAGGGCAGTGAATGCCAACGTGCCAGGAGCGACATCGCCGTAATGACAGAAAGGACGCAACCCATGTCCGCCGTTGAAGCGGTCGCCGAGACCCCCGCGCGCCGCGTGCTGGATTTCTTCGAGCTGGCCGATGAGACCGACCCTGCTCCGGCCAGGCCGGCGGCCGCCGACGCGCTGCGCCCCGTCGTCCGATCGGTGGACTTCTCGCTCTACTACGGCGGCAAGGTGGGCGTCAGGGGCATCACCATGGACGTGCTGCCGCGGGCGGTGACGGCCATCATCGGGCCCAGCGGCTGCGGCAAGAGCACGTTCCTTCGGTCGATCAACCGGATGAACGACCTGGTGCCGCACGTGCGGACGGAGGGTTCTCTCAGCGTCGGCGGCATCGACGTGTACGACAAGGGCGTGGACCTCGTCACGCTTCGCCAGCAGG
>Ga0172362_10000298_pt1 | contig 39275 bp, 42 predicted proteins | sample LakKivs1_kivu2a2_FD_114534 | JGI IMG/M metagenome (GOLD analysis project Ga0172362, IMG submission 114534) | Sediment microbial communities from Lake Kivu, Rwanda - Sediment s1_kivu2a2 | ecosystem: Environmental > Aquatic > Freshwater > Lake > Sediment | place: Rwanda: Western Province, Lake... | reverse complement strand
CATGGCATTAATCTCTGCCCTCCTTTCAGTGCCGGTAGGAATACGCTTTACAGCATTGACAAAAGAAGGGGTTATCTTTATGTAGTTATTTGAATTCTTCCATCAAAGTATTCTTGAGCTAACCTTCTGAATTCTTTCTCTCTCTTTTCTTTTCTCTTGTCTTTTGGAGCACGATAGCCATGAAAAATCACGCTGTTGCCTCCTCTTGTACCAAAAAATTTTGCGCCCATATAAGGGCGATAATCAATACCAAAATTTCCTATTAAGTCTTTAATCCCTCTTTCTCTAAAATATGCTTCGGCCATTTTGTCAACTTTTATATTGAATGCTCTACAGAACATCTGGTAGATTTGTAGGAGGGTTTCACCATCCATTTCCTCTGCGCTTATGCCCAATTCAAGTTGCATTGCCTCAATAACTTAAAATGACATATAAATCTTTCTGCTTCTAAATTTCTTCTTTCTCTATCTCCATCCTTTCTCTGTCTTTTCCCAACAAGACAACCCTGCTTTCAGTTTTCTCGTCGAGAAATTTGTATTCCGGAAGGAATTTCAGGAGTTTTTCTGAAAATTCTTTTATTTCTTTGTGAAGAGGCATTTGCTTATATGAGAGCCTTTCTTTTGAAAAGCCAACATGCATGAAACTCTTAACCTCTATGAACAGTGGAGAGGCTTTTTTAATAAGTCCGGCATACCTCTCTATAAGTTCGTTGTCCGTATTCAATTCTTTAATAAGAGTAATTCTTATAACTGTTCTTGTTTTCAAGTCTTTTAATATAGATAATGTTTCATTATAATGTCTCCATGAATCTTTTGCTTTGTTGTTTGTTATTTTTCTAAAAAGCTCTTCATTTGGATATAACATTGAAACATATAATTGAGTAGGCAAGGCATTTTTTTCCTGCAGCTCTTTTATTTTTTCAGGAAACAAGCCGTTTGTCACAAGAAAACTTGTTTTTTTCTGTTTTCTTAATTCTTTAATTAATTCTCCTAATTCAGGGTATTGAGTAGGCTCTCCAATTAAGCTTATTGCAAATTGGCTGGGCTCCTGGGCTTCTTTAAATTTCTTTTTGTTTGTTTTTTCATACCCTCCTAGCCCACTTAACAATTTTCTCTGCGCTTTAATGCATCCTTCTATGATTTCTTTTGGCTCATTTATTTTGTCGCTTAATTTTATATCTAATTCAATTGGCCTCCAGCAATGGACGCATTTGTTGGCGCAGGAAATAAATGGTGACATCTGGCAGCATTCGCGGCTTTTGATGCCATAGAATTGTTCCTTATAGCATTTTCCTCCGTCGACAAGAGACTTTTTTGTCCAAGTGCAGATACGCACTGCAGAATGCTCCCCAACAAGAAAATATTTCTGTTTTTTCAGGATTTTCCTGAAATCTCCTGTTGCAGTTATCCTGGATTTACGATTTCTTGCCCTCATAAAAAATAAATAAAATACAGATTTATAAGCATATCTAAAGTAGGCTTTGCTGAAATTATACTATCCCCATAAGAAAACAACAAATAGTAAAGTCAGAACTTAAACTATAAACTTGCAAGATTGAAATAAGTAAAATAATTTGTTACTATGCGAAGCATTTCACCAGAGCTCTAAAATATCTAAATAAGAAATCTTCTGAATATCCAGGTCCCTATTAAAAGGAGGATTGCAGCTAAAATCAATAGGCCAATCCATTTGTAGGCTTTTTTGGCTGTTTTTTCGCTTTTTGTCAATCCCCAAATTGTGAGATAAAAAAATCTCCCTCCGTCAAATATCAAAAGAGGAAGCATGTTGAATATCGCAACAGCAAGGTTAAGCAGGAAAACCCAGAACACGAGATAGTACAGGAAGTAGAGAATGTCTGAGTCATAGTCATATTTTGTAAATTGAGATTTGAAAAAAGCAAATCTTTCTTCTATTTGCAGGGAATTGAGCAGATCATTTCCTATTCCGATAACTGCCCTTCCTTCTGTATTCGGGTCTTCTGCAAGAGTGATGTCATACTCAAGAATTTTATTTTCATATTTTGTTTTTATTTCTATTTTGTCTCCTGGCTTATAGTTTGGCATTATTTCAACAACATCCTCGTAGGTCTTAATTTTTTGGCCATTAATCTCGATTATTGTGCCTTTCATTTCTTGATTTATTGCAGGAAAGTCATTGAAAACAACTACTTGCTCTGCTCCTGATTCCATCTGTTTTTTTAATGCCTGTTTTTCAAAATAATAAGAAGTTCCATTAGCAGTTAATTTTGATAAGTTAGCTTCTTCTATAGTCAATTCAGTTTCTGCATTGTCAATAGCATCAATTAAATTATCTGTATTTTTATTCCCTATTTTTTCTATCGAGCTAACATTAATTATTGAAGTAGAATAAGTATCAAACATTGCTCCTGCAGGAACAAATGTAATGCTGAATAAAAGCCACCACAATAAAAAGAAAATTATCATGAATATAACGTTTGCAGAGACTCCTGCAGCTAAAACAGCCATTTGATTGCTTTTTTTTGCTTTTTCCATTTGTTTGTCATCCTGTTCAACAAATGCTCCTGCAAGTAGCGGGCCAAGAAAAACAACTCCCGTGCTTTTTATATTAATCTTGTAAAGCTTTGCATAAATTCCGTGAGCAAACTCGTGGACTGTTGCCACAACAATAAAAGCAACAAGGAAATAAGTAAAATAAAATGGGGGAAAAATATTTTCAACTCCGAATATAGCAGGGAAATAAGGTATAACTGGAAAAACCGGAGGAGAGTCAAAAACTTCAGTAATTAAAGGGTACCTTACATATATGTAGGCGGTTTTAGCAAAAGTGTATACAATAAAAGCCATGAGTATATAACCCACAGAAATCACTACATACTTCAGGGAGCCCAGGATTTTTTTGTATTTTTTGCTTGTTCTTTCAATCAATTTTACCCCTACCTGAGTTCTGTACAGAAGGAATATTCCCATCTCCCTATTGAGGTTTTTTTTCCTTTTATAAAGGAATATAATGCCAAGTATACTTGCAATTATAAGAAAACTTATATCATAAACAAAAAAACTCATTTTTATTTTATCCTACTTTTTTATTTCTTTTCTTTAAAGCTTTCTTTTCTTTCTAAGAAAAGAAACTTATTTTTTCCTTCTTGGCCTAAATGCCGTGCTTCCGCATTTTCTGCATTTAATCTTTCCAAGTATTATTTTCCTTCCGTCTGCTTTTATTGTAGACTTGCAGTTTCTGCATATAAAAACATTCTTGAATAATTTTGCCTGAGCTGCTGGTATTTTTGCCATCTTATCTCATTAAAGTGTCCTTTTTATAATTTTTTCTTCCCCTATTATCCAGTATTCAACTGTTCCTTCTTCCTTGACCTCTAACCCTTCTTCTATTTTTATATCAAGAGTCTCATAGCTTTCCAAGTCCATGACGCTGGCCTTTTCTCCAGAAACACTCATAACCTGCGCTTTTCTTTTTTCAATATGAGGGACTTCCATTTTTTCATGCCCAGGCACAACTATAACTCTTTTCTTTCCGTCCAGGATTCCTATTGCCTCAATTCTTGCTTTTGCGTGCCCGTGTTTTCCTGTCTTGCTAATGTCCTGGCTTCTGACAGTACAAGGAGCACCGTCGATAATTATGCTAATTCCTGGTTTAGCCTCTGTAGCATTAATAACTTTAAAAGCCATACAAGATTAATAAAAATTAGATTTATAAATGTTATCGTTAGATAAGATTTAGTGGAACGTTTCAGTTAATTGGTCAAGTTTCTGCAACAACTCGGATTCGTCCTTATATTCAATTTCCTTAGCTAAAGGGTAAACATCCTTAGCCCTTTTCCCTTTTTCATAAAACGCAGCTAACAGTATGCCACATTGGGAAGCACTTTGGATCATAAGTCCTACTGCACTTGACCCAATTCCATCTCGCCTCAATCCAATATCTGCCAAAACCAAATCTGCATGAGGTATTATCTGACCGATAACTACACTATAAACTTTATCAGAAGGCCAATCTTTTCCAATATCTTTATGCGGAACAAAGGTTTTTAGTCCTTTCTGCTCCATCATTTTTGCTATTTTTTCATAAGTCGGATATCGAGAAACCTCTGCCTCAAAATCTTCAAATGGAGTTGCCATAACTACTCTGTATCTATCTAATCTTCCAACCATACTTTCTTGAACCAATAGAATTTTATAAGCATTATTGTACTGGAGAAGTATTTTTAAACCCCCTTTATCTTTTCTTCCAATGGAAAAAACCAAGAAAGGCGATTTCATTGAAATAGACTATATAGGCTATGCTAACAGAGAAATCTTTGACACCAACATAAAAAGCGAAGCAGAGAAGATTAACCTTGGGATTGAGGTTAAGCCTTTAATTGTTTGTATAGGGCAGGAAATGGTTGTTAAGGGCTTTGACAGGCAGTTAGAGGGCAAGGAATTAGGGAAGAAGTATAAAATAAGCATAAATCCTGAAGAAGGTTTTGGAAAAAGAAATCCTTCTTTGATAAAAACAATACCCCTTTCTGCTTTTAAGCAGCAGGAAATGAGCCCGGCGCCCGGAATGATTCTTAACTTAGATGGAATGATAGCCAAGATACTCTCGGTTAGCGGCGGACGGGTTATCACTGACTTCAATAATCCGTTAGCAGGAAAGGATATAGAATATGAATTTACAATAAAGAAAATAATAACAGACGATAAAGAGAAAGTAGATTCTTTACAGGATTTTTTCTTTAAAAAAAGATTCAAGTTTAAAATAGAAGAAAAAAAGATAGTTTTTGAATCAGAAGCAGAGCCTTTTGTCAAGATTCTTGGAAAAAGGCTGAAGGATATAATAGGCAAGGAAATAGAGTTTGAGAGCTCTTTAGAAACTTCAGAAACGAAAGTTTCTGATAGTGCTCAGAAATCAAGGATTTCTGACAAGACTTCGGAGAAAACAGCTAAAGCTAAGGCCCACCAGATGACAGAGGGCAAAGAAAAGAAAGTAAAGGAAAAAAACCAAGAAACAAAAGTAAAAAAAGAGAACGGAAAAAAAGGAAAAAATCATAATACTAAAATATCCAGTAAATAAACTAAATTTTGAAAAAGTTTATTTCCTGTCTATTAAAGAAAGAGTTTGCTTGTTTATTCATGTTCTTTAATATAGCTAAGATACTGCAATAAACTTTATAAACTTGCTAAAGTTTTTTTACAAATGGCAGAAATGTTCCAAAAAGATGTGGGATTTAGATTAGATATTGAACCAGATTTTTCTTCTTCTAGTGTTTCTGAAATTGACAAACAGCTGGAAGAACTATTAAAAAAGCAGACTGCCAAGGTAAAAGTAATTGGGGCAGGAGGGGGAGGGGGAAATACCTTGAGCAGGATGAAAGAAATAGGGATTAAAGGAGCAGAACTAATAGCCATTAATACTGATGCTCAGGATCTTCTTTATAGTAATGCTGATTATAAAATACTAATTGGCAAGGAATTAACTCAGGGGCTGGGAGCCGGCTCTAATCCGAGAATTGGAGAAGAAGCAGCCCATGAAACAGAGCAGGAAATAAAAAAGAAAATAGCCGGCGCAGATATGGTTTTTATAACCTGCGGGCTTGGAGGAGGTACAGGTACGGGTGCTGCCCCGGTAGTTGCAGAATTAGCAAAAAAACAGGGCTCTTTAACTATAGGAGTCGTAACTCTTCCGTTTACAATAGAAGGAAAAAAGAGAATTGAAAATGCCATATATGGCCTGGAGAGGCTGGAGTCTTCAGTGGATACTTTAATAGTAATACCCAATGATAAGCTTCTTGAACTTGCTCCAGAACTTCCTCTTCATACTGCCTTTAAAGTAGCTGATGAAATTTTGACAAATGCAGTTAAAGGGACAACAGAGCTCGTAACTAAGGCGGGACTGGTTAATCTTGATTTTGCAGATATTAAAGCAGTCATGACCAACGGAGGGGTCTCTCTGATAGGGGTAGGAGAGTCTGACAGCCAAAATCGTGCTGCCGAGGCTGTTGAAAAGGCATTAAACAATCCTCTATTAGATGTGGATGTGTCAAATGCTTCCGGAGCGCTTATTAATATCATTGGAGGACCTGATTTAAGCTTGGACGAGACAAAGGAAATAGTTCAGACAGTGGGGCAGAAATTAAGCGAAGATGCAAAAATGATTTGGGGGGCTCAGATTAGTGAAGATATGGAAAAGGCAATGAGAGTTATGCTTATCATTACAGGCGTAAAAAGCTCTCAGATATTAGGGCCTGGAGAATCTACAGTAGACAAAGAAAGAAGGGGCATTTCACAGGAACTTGGAATAGAGTTCTTAGAATAAACTTTAAAAACCTTAATCTTCTATGAAGTTTATGTTTAATGTAAAATCTTTTATAGCACAGTGCGGGAGAGTTTGGAGGATACTTAAAAAGCCCGACAGCAGCCAGTATAAAACTACTTCCAAGGTAGCTGCAATTGGCCTTGGACTTATAGGGTTGATAGGGTTTCTTATCTCCTTATTTATGAACCTTCTTCCAGTCTAAACAATAAGTTTAAAAACCCCTAAATTTAAATAATAATATCTTCTTCTTAATATGCTAAGAAGTGAGGTAAAGATGATTTATGTTATAAAAGTTACTACAAACAAAGAAGATAGGGCAGTCGATATGATAGAAGAGAAAGCTGAGAAAAAGCAGCTTAATGTCTATAGTCTGGCAAGGCCTCATGGTTTGAGAGGATATATCTTCCTTGAAGCAGAAGAGAGAGAAACAGCAGAAGAAGCAGCTTTCAACCTGCCTTATGTTAAGGGAATAATTGGAAAGACAGTTGGCTACGAGGAAATCAAAAATATGCTGGAACCAGTAGTGACAGAGATAAACATAGAAAAAAATGATATTGTGGAGATAATCTCAGAGCCATTTAAAAAAGAAAAAGCAAAAGTTATGAGAATAGACAGGCAAAAAGAAGAAGCAGTTGTAAGCTTGCTCGGAGCACAGGTGCCAATACCAGTTACAGTTAAGCTGGATAATCTAAAAGTAATAAGAAGGGAAAAGGATGAAGAGTCTGATGAACCAATTGAGGAAGTGGAGTCAGAAGACATAAATTTTTAAATGACACTTTTTAAAAGATAATATGATATACAGAACTAAATTAAAAGACTCACCAGGGAAGTTGAGTGTCGAGAACAAGTAGTCTTACCATGATAATAAAACTTATTGTAGAAGCAGGGGACATGAAACCAGGCCCGGCAGTGGGACAGAAACTCGGTCCCCTAGGAATAAATCTCGGAAAAGTAATCCAGGGAGTAAATGAAGCCACAAAGGGATTTAAGGGAATCAAAGTGCCCGTAGAATTGGAGGTAAATAAGGACAAAACTTTCACAATAAACGTTTTATCTCCTCCAACTGCAGAATTGTTAAAAAAAGAGCTGGGAATAGAAAAAGGGTCTGGAGAGCACAAAAAACTCAAATCAGGTAATGCTTCAATAGAGCAAATCATTTCCGTAGCCAAGATAAAGCATCCGAATATGCTTGCTAAAGATTTCAAGTCTGCTGTAAAAACTGTTGTAGGAAGCTGCATTTCTGCTGAAATTCTTATTGAAAATAAAGACCCAAGGGAAATTATCTCTGATATTAATACAGGAAAGTATGACAAGGAAATCAAAGAAGTGAGAACAAAAACAGACCCTGAAAAAAAGAAACAGCTAGACAATTTTTTCTCAGAAATAAAAGCAAAGCAGGAAGCTTTAGCCAAGAAGGAAACAGAAGAAAAAGAAGCTGCGGCGGCAGGGGCGGCAGAAGCGGGGGAGAAGAAAGAAGCAAAGCCGGTTGCAGGAGCAAAGAAAGAAGAAGCACCAACAGAGAAAAAAGCAGAAAAAAAGGCAGACAAAAAGAAATAATTAGATTTATAAATGTTCTAAAGTTTAAGTTATATACGGGGATATGGGGTAGTCTGGCTAGCCTTCGAGCTTTGGGAGCTTGAGACCCAGGTTCAAATCCTGGTATCCCCATGGATTTATAGAAACATTTAAAATGCATAATTTTCAAGTAATTAGATAAGATGGCAACTAAAAAAGTTACATTAAGGGGAGTAGGAGCAAAGTATGGCAAATCAGTCAGAGCTAAGTATGCTAGCATAGAACTTAAACAAAGAAAAAAACAAGAGTGCCCCTTTTGCAAAAAAACAGCAAAAAGAGTTTCCAGAGGAATCTGGAAATGTAGTAAGTGCGGAAAAAAATTCGCATCTGGAACTTATTACTTAGAATAAATTTAGGTTGTTTGAACTTGTTCTTGAGTTGATGTTTCAGGTACTCCAGACACTATTACAGGTTCGGTTTTTTCTTGTGATGGCTTCATAGGACTTTCTTTATCATAATCTATCTGAATCCCCGTAACTCCGTCTTCTTCAGGATCTACTTGGGTGACTACTCCTAATTTAGCTTCTTCTAGAATTTTTAACACACTTTCATTTGGAGCCATAGCATAGATCAGCTGTTTAACAAAAGGAGGAGTTAGTCCTTCTACTGTTGGCTCTAGTGCATCAACTTTCTCTTCAACTGCAGCACAAATAGCAGGATGATAAATTTTTTGTCCACTAATAATCCTTTCGGCATGAGTAACATATTGAGTCCTTTGATCTTTCATTTCCGATTGGTCTAGCTCTTCGTATGTTCCCCTTCTTACTCTTCTCCTTGCTTCTATTTTTGCATCACTAGCATTTGCAGCAGCAAAGGCATGGGCTTTAACCATCTCAACTAAAACCTCTTTAAAATTTTCTCCTGTTATTAATCCTGCAATTTTTTGTTGATGATTGAAATATGCTGTCAATATACCTAAGCTATGCCTATGGTTTTGTTCTCTTGAGGACCTTGTTCTTTGGCGCTCTTTTTCATTCTCGTCATATTGCTTCTGTAGCATATTCTCCTCGTGAGTCATTTCTTTCTCTTTTAATGCCGCTGCCTCTTTCTGAACAGTCAACTCCAGCCTTTTGGTTTCTTGTTTTGATCTTTTTGTTTCCTGCTTTGCCAAACTAATTTCTTTCCTAGTGTCACACTTCGCCTTATACATCTCTTTCCTGAACTCTGCTTTTTCTTTAGAATCTTTAGAAAAATAACGACTATGAATAAAAATACCTGCTGCAGCACTTATTATAGCACTGCCTGCAGCAATATAAGCATAAATCGCAGGAGCCGACGTTACGATATCTTTTAATGATGAACTATAATCCATTGCAAAAAAGCCAGATAGAACTCATATTTAAATTTTCATAGAGTTTATAATATATGTTTGTAAGTTATATATTGAAGAATATTTACAAAGATAAAAGGATAAACCTTTGAAATATCAATAATATCTGCTTAGATTCCTGAAGATATATTGCTGTCCCTTCCCACCCATGTCTTCGACAATAATCAGGATATTTCTATTAAAGATATCTGGTAAACAGCTATCTTCAGCGTTATTTCCGAAGGAACTTCAAATTAGTACAATTTCCCAATCCAAAAAACTTAAAAACTCACAAAACACACTATAATAAATGGCTATATACAAATGTTTCAAATGCGGAAAGCAAATATCCCACAAATCTTTGAAAAAAAGATTTGTTTGTCCTGCCTGCGGCAGTAAGATGTTCTACAAACCGCGAAAGCATATTACCAAGATAAAGGCGGTTTAAGCTTACAATAAAATGGAAAAAATAGACAAAGAGCTACAAGAAAAGATACAGCAGTTGCAGATTCTCGAGCAGAATTTGCAGCAGATTCTTATGCACAAACAGGCTTTTCAGTTTGAACTTAACGAGGCTGAAAATGCACTGAATGAAGTTAAAAAAACCAAAGGCGATATTTTTAAACTTGCCGGACAAATAATGTTAAAAGCCTCTAAAGAGGACGTGGAAAGAGAGCTTTCTAACAGGAAAGATATTCTGAGTTTAAGAACAAAATCCCTTGAAAAGCAGGAAACTAAGTTGAAGGAAGAGTCAGATAAGCTAAGAGAAGAGGTTATGAAGAAGATAAAATAATATAGAAATATTTATAAACTTCTTATTTTTCTTTTTAAAATGGTTTTCAAAAAAGTGAAGGATAAATTTTCAAGGATGCTAGGGAGTTCGTCAAAAGAAGAGCCTGAATACGTGGAAATAGATTTAGGGCAGGAAGTTAAAAAAGCGAAAATTATCGTAAGGCCGTTTATTCTTAAGAAATTTGAAGATGTTAATATAATACTCTCGTCTTTAAGAGAGGGGTACACAATAGCAATTATTGACATCAAGCCTTTAAAAGCTAAGGATATTATCGAACTTAAAAGAGCAATAGCCAAGATAAAGAAAACAGCAGATGCTTTGGAAGGAAGTATAGCAGGCTTCGGAGAAAACACAATAATAGTAACACCCCAATTTGCAGAGATTTACAAGCAGGAAGTGAGAAAAGTAGAAGATGTTGAAAAAAAGCCTTATGAATAAACTTTTATTTATAAAATGTCAGTTCTAGTTGATAAAGTGAGTGAAGCATCAACAATTACTTCTCAAAGAGTTTTGGTTATCCCGCCGCAGTTTTATGATGCTCTTAAAAAAGGGATTAATATCAGAATAGAAGAAGACGAATCTCCTGAATGGATAAAGAGTGTAAGCCCAGACAGATTTAAGATTACAACACTGAGAGAAGAACTTTCTGGGAACGTTTTTCCAATAATTGAAAGAGTTTATGAAAAAAGAGCAGAGGTAAAAGATTTAGGAGTTATTTATGGAGAAGTTTCAAGAGAAAAACATCTTCCACTTTCAGGCAAATACCTTCTTTTCAAAAAAATGATGGAGATGGGGGCCTGTGGGTAAATTTTTAAACATTCTATTTCTCTTGTTCTTATGGAAGTTTTATTTGTTGAAGCCAAGAGAAAGATGGATTTGAATGTTGATGAGATAGATTTTTCTATGCTTCCTGATAAGATTTTCTTAGCGTATTCTATTCAATATAAGGAACTTGCAGAACAAATTAATAAAAAGCTAGGCAGCAGGATTAAGGGTTTTCAGCAGGTTTTAGGGTGTTCTATGCTTAAATCAAGGTATCCTATATTATTAGTAGGCTCTGGCAGATTTCATGCGCTTAATTTGGCTTTAAAAGGCAATAGGGTTTATGTTTTAGAGGATAGGATTATTAGGTTAGATAAAAAAGAGCTAGAGAAGGTTAAAGGCAAGAGAAAAGCGGCTCTATCGCGTTATTATGCTGCTGACAAACTAGGAATTCTCGTATCCTATAAGCCAGGACAGGAAAACTTAGAAAAAGCTGTTTTTTTAAAGAAAAAACTCGAAAAAAACAAGGAGGTTTCCTTGTTTTTAGCAGACAACATAAACATAGGAGAACTGGAAAATTATGACATTGATTCGTGGATTAATACTTCTTGTCAGGCGTTGACTTTTAACAGTAAAGTTGTTAATATTCAAGACTTGGAGAACTAATACGCTGTATAATATATGTTCTTTTATAGAAATGTTTATAAATCTTATTGCGACTATGTAATCGTAACAAAATGGATCATTTGATCTAAAATGGAAACTAAATTTTTAAGTTTGATTTTATTGACAGCTATTTTGCTATCAGCAACAGCAACAGCAAGCGTAGGTTTTACAACAAGCACAACAAGCATTGTTTTTACACAATTAACAGATACGCAGGATTTCACTGTGACAAATACAGGCAACGAAACACTTGCATTTACCCTTCCGACCAGCATAGTTTTCAGCGATGGAACCAACCAAGCATCAGTTACACTAGATAAATACACTTTCAATCTCGCAGAAGGCGCAAGCGAAACTGTTTCTGCTTCGGTAGATTCTGAAGATATTGGTGCCTTAGAAACAGGCATTTACTCTTATAACTTGGACGTAAATGCTGCAAGCATTTCATCTGAAGAGAATTTGACAAAAACAATAACTTTGGAAGCTAAAAAAAGCTATTGTGAGTTGGGCCCGGTAAACGAGTCAGTAATCCAAATAAGGGATGTTGATGAGTCTGGGTCTTCTGAAAGTGATGACTGGACATGGAGGCCTCAGGACAAGATAACTTTAAGCATAAAAATAGAGAACAATGATAATGATAATGACAGAGAAATCAGAGTAGAATGGGATATCTACGATAAAGAGGAAGAAGAGTTCTTGGATGTAGGAGATGATGACACTGTTGATGTGAATGAAGATGACTCTGAGTGGATAGACTTTACTTTCGATGTTCCGTATGACTTGGAAAGAGGCGCTAGATATGTTCTTTATATAAAAGCTTTTGACGACGATGATGGAGAAGATGAAATTTGCACGGTTGTCGGAGACAATGGAAGATCTGCAGGGCTTAGAGACGAAGAAGGGATACCTTTAAAAATAGAGAGAGAAAGAAACGAAGTAGTAGTTTCAAAAACAGAAATACCCAGCCTCATAACTTGCGGCTCAACAGCAGACATTCAGCTTTGGATTGCGAATACAGGAAGAGAACGGGAAGACAAAGTAAAAGTAACCCTTCTAAGTTCGGTTTTTGGAGCTGAAACTTCAAGGGAAATCTCTAAATTAGACTGGGATGACAGGGCAGAGAAAGTAACATTTCCTGTAACTATTCCTAAGGACCTGGCAGAAGGAGACTACCCTCTTAAATTCAGAATAGACTTCGAATATGATGAAGATGACGATAGTTATGGCACTTTCATAACACCTTCTTATACAATTGAAGTAAGTGGAAACTGCCAGGCTAAAAGCGAATCTGGAGCTATTATAACAGCCGTTCTTGATTCAGAAGCTATAGAAGGGCAGGAACTTGTTATTAAGGGAACTTTAGAGAATACCGGCAACGAAAGAAACACTTACCTGTTGTCTGTCTTAGACTACAATTCTTGGGCAAGCTTAGACAAAATAGAGCCTAAAACAATAACCCTTGATGAAGGAGATTCAGAAGATTTCTTCATATATCTAAAAGTTAATGAAGATTCAGCTGGAGAGCAGTTCCTCACAATAAGGACAGATTTCGGAGAACAAAACGAAGAACAGGAAGTCTCAGTTTTGATTGAGAAAGTGGGAACAACCCCTGTAACTGGCTCAGTAATAGCAGACAATTTAAGAGAAAACTGGTTTATATGGCTGATTGTGGTTATTAATATAATCTTAATAATAGCCATAATACTGGTAGCAAGAAGAATAGTGACATCAAAATAAATTAATTCTTTTATTTTTTATTTTTTATTATTGATTTTTAAGGTTAGATGTCAAAGTATTTAAATAATTCCTGTTATCTTAGCTTATGAATAAAGGAAAAAAGGTAATGTTTGTATTTTTAAGGTACTTTATTTTACTTATTCTTGGAGTTTTTTCATGGATTTTTTATAAACTTTTCTTTTACCTAACTGTCATCCCGTCATACATTTTAATATCTTTTGTTTATGATGTTTCAATCAATGGACATATGCTTAATGTTGCAGGAATTGATATAGGGATTGTTGAAGCATGTATAGCAGGCTCAGCATATTATCTGTTGCTTATGCTCAACCTTACAACAGACATTCAACTAAGAAAAAGAATCTATTCAATAATATTTTCTTTAAGCTTTTTGTTAATAGTCAATATATTCCGGATATTTGTTTTCTCAATACTGTTAGTAAGAAATTTTGTATACTTTGATATCCTCCACAGCCTGTTCTGGCATTTAATGAGCATTCTTTTGGTTGTCTTTATATGGTTTATAACTGTTTGGACGTTTAAGATAAATAAAATCCCGGTATATTCTGACTTAATGTTTCTTTTTAGAAACTAAGTAGCTGATATAACTAACTGTTAATACACCTAAAAAAACAAAGAAAACAAGATAAGAGGCTCCAGAATAACTCAAGGAGTTAGACAATATCTTTTTTATAGGAACGCTTAATTAATTTTGGTTTATAAGAGAATCAGTGATATACCTTACTATGAATCTCTCGTATCCCTCTCTGATTTGACAGTCTTTTATTTCAATGATATAGCAGTTTTCAAAGAAAATCCTTTCCATTTCTATGCTTGTTGCGTTTCCTTCTTTGAATATTATCACTGTCTGATTTAAGGAATTCCTGCAGTCTGCAAGTGTAAAGTTGCTTTCTTCTGCGTATTCTCTGTCTGGTGTTCCTAAGGTAGATTTAGTCCCAAATGCCTTTAATGTCATGGCCATATCAAATAAGGTTATGTAGGTATCTGAGCAATTAACAACTTCTGGAGATAGGCTTATTACCGCCTCGCTTAGTATTTTAATCCTTCCGCTAACAGGTACTTCAGCCAGTCTTTCTGGGTTGATTCTTAGCTTTAGTATAAAAGGAATTTGTTCTCCAGTTGAACTTACATACCCCAATAAGGAATTATAAAAAGTGACTGTACCCTCTTTCTGCCTGTAAAATTCAACCCCATCTAATTCAAATTTCTTTTGTTCTTGGGCAAACCAGTAAACCAGGACTATAGATGCCAATAAAACTATCATTGCAATAATTACTGTTTTTGTTTGGCTAGAGTAGTCTTTAACTTCTTTTTTGGTTATTGGACGCTCTTTTTGTTCTTCAGTTGATATTTTTTCTTCAACATAGTCTTTAATTTTTTCTTTCTTTTGGTCCACAATTTCTTTTTTTCTTTTCATTACATCTAAGGCAAGGATACCTCTGCCTTCAGACAGAGACATGCACATCCCCCTGAATTTAATATCTTTGATATATTAGCATTTAATAATGCTTTTTTACGACTTCTGAATCTTTGCAATTTTTCTTTGTATGCTTTTTCTAACATTTTTTATTTAGTGATACCTCGTCCTTTAGGGCTAGGCAGTTCATCTTATTGCATCCCTAATATTTTAAAAATAAATGCATCTGCTGTTCTTGCCTGTTCTGAATAGGGGGACTCTATAAATATGCAGTTCTCTTCTTGAATAATTTTAATTTCTTCAGAATCCTTAATTATAATTACATTATCAAAAGAGCAGTTTTTAATGGGGGTATTATTTGCACAATTCTTTTCATAACTTAAGATGCATCCATCTTGGCTTCTAGGAACAATTTTTCCTTCCATGTTGTATTCAATTTCCCTTCTGCCAGGCCCCTCTCCAATGAAAAATAAAGTCTTTCCGCTATAATCTGCAGGAGTTCTGAATATAATCGAAGAGATGTTTTTTGTTTCTTCGGGATTGTATTGGGTATAAAATCGGACCCCCTGTAATTCAAATAACCATCCTCCATTTTCTTGCCCGAAGAATTCAACCCCGTTGTATGTAATTTTCTCTGTTTTAGGCTCTGATTCTCCAGAAAAAAAAGCATAACCTAAAGTGCTGAGTATCATTAGAACAACTAATATAACCCCTATTGTTATCTTATTCCTTTTTTCTCTTTTCTCTATTTCTTCTTGAGTTATTATTTTTCTCATTTTCTATAAGAAAATAAAAGTTTAAAAATCATTCTATTAAAATCTTGGGTAGCCCTTTTGTATATAATATTTTATTGGGATAATCATACCTATAACAAAACTTGCCCACCCAATTAATCCGATAATAATCATTATTAGATTTTTTGCCAGAATATTGACAAGAAAAATACTGGCCCAACCCAAAATTCCTCCAAAAAACAGAACAGCCCAAGCAAGATTGTCCTTTTTTTTCATTATAAATACTGATAAGTAGAGTATAAAAATACCAAATGAAACCAAAAGAAAACCAGTATAAATAAGGATTAAATGGTATTGGGAAATGTCACTAATCCATTTTTTTACCAGTATTTCCCAGATTTCAGGAAAAGGTTCAAAGTATTTTTTTATTAAATACCTGCTGAATATTATCATAAAAAATCCACAAACAATTGAATAAATGCCGTTATAAAGAGTTATTAATGAACCCAATCTTATTAGTTTTAATCTCATTTCTCTTACTCCTTTAAATTTCTAAATGTTGTTTCCTTTTAAGTATTTTTATAGATTAAAATATATCTTACATAAAATAAACATAATAAAAAAACAAAAAAAAACAAAAAAAAAGAATCTCGATTTACGCTACATCAGCATAGGTAGCACTAATCTTCTTAAGTTCTGTGCCAACATCAGTGGTTTCTAACTCGTTTGTTACATACTCTATAGCATCTGTTGTATCAGCTGCTTCGTATCCTGCAACAACCATAGCGATTTTGCCACTTGCATATGGAGAATCCACAACTTTAATAAGGAATTGGTCTGCGCCAACCCCTGTTGCGTCTGTGAATGCACTTCCACAAGTACCTTCAGAAACTCCAAGTGCCTTTGCAGCTGCTGCGTTGATGCATGAACCTCCGATAATAATAAGATTTCTGTCTTGTATGGCTGAAATCTCATTATCTCTTTTTGTTATGCTTCCAAGAGTCTCAACACTTCCTGTTCCGCTTGAACCCGGAGTAACAGTAGCTCCTTCTGCAGCAAATAAGACGTCCAAGAACATTTGGCTGCCAGGATATGTTATTGTTATTTCGTTGTTCTCGTTTCCGTCCTCTTGTATAAAAGAACCAAATTTATCGACAGTTTGTCTTATGTCGCTATCTGATTCTAGTGTAACAAAAGCAGGGTGCGATCCGCCTATTATTGGCGTGTTTACAGCTATTTCTGTTGTTGTAGTTCCTTCTGTTTTTAGTGGAATACAGATATAGTCGCCGTAACTTGGGTCATCCCATTTCTTAGGCTCGATAAACAATACTGCAGGCCCGTTTGTGGAATTGAAATTGCATGCACCATCATTAGTAGATGCACCAATACCATCAATAACTACAGATCCTGCACTGTTTCTCTTGGTCCAGTTGATTCCTTCAATTACCTGATATGGGGTTTCATTGCTCACTTTTGTTCCGTCTGTCGTGATTGTTGTAATTCCATTTGGAAGAACAACTGCTGTTGCGTTTGCAACAGTGGTTTCAGTTAAAAGAGCAATCCATCCACCGTCTTTTAACTTTATTCTAGGGAATAAAGTTGTAGCAGTAGTTCCGTCCCAGGTAATATTTACAGTTCCACTTGAGCCTTCTCCTTGCGCCCAGATGCTATATCCTGTCCCGCCTCCAAGGGTAGCTGAAGCAAGTGAAAATCCGCCTGTTCCATTGGTGAGTGTTTGTTCAATATCCTCTCCAGTTAGAACATCTGTAAATTCAACTGTTCCTGTAGTCTCATCAACATCTGTAGAGATGTCATCAACTTTAAGGATAGTTCCCATATCTCCTTGGTTTATTACAATAAGGTCTCCTTCTTTTGCATTCTCTCCTTCTAAAACATGGATAAATCCTTTTCCGTCAACTTCTGTTGAGTCATAAGCAAGGAGCGGTTGTACGCTTGTAGTAGCAGTTGTATTATCGTGCGCATAGGCAAACTTAAGCTCTTCGCTTGCTCTTGCTGATTCAAAAGTAACGTAAGCAGTTCTACTACCGTCTGTATCTATTGTAATACTGCCTCTTGATTCGGAATCTAAGGCAGGTGTTGCACTTGCAAGATCTACTTTTAATCCTCCGAAAACAGGGTCTACAAATGACCCTCCTACACCAATATGGTCTAAGTCGTTTTCTGCCATAGCAACTTCAACAGTAAATCCGCTTATTAAATCTCCGGAACCTGCTTTAATAGTTGCTTTTGTTTTGTCTATCTTAGTGCCTGTGCCTGTTCCTTCTCTTACAGTTTTTCCATTTTCAAGCTTTAGGGAATTTGCTCCGATGATAAGCTCAGCTCTCTGTAATCCTCCAGCGTATTGTTGGTAAATTATATCTTTCACATATATAACAATTCCTCCGCTGAAAGTATAGGAACTCCCTTCTGTAACGCTTTTTGTCAGGCCGTCTATACTTAGTTGTCCGGTAGTTGATGTTTCAGCTGCTATCAATTCTACTACGTGGTCACTCTCCCCTATAGTAACTGTCCGGGATTCTCCAGCAGATACTGAAACAGTTTCTCCTGAACCGTATAAGTAAAGAGTGGTTTGGTCTGAATTCGATCCTACGATATAGTCAACTCCAAGGATATTTATTTTTTGTCCTTGTACGTTTGTACCGTCTGATACATTAAGTTCTTTGTTCAAGGTTAATGTATAGTTATACAAAGGATCAGTTGCAGTTGTCCCTACAGCTAAATATAGTGCAGGCTCGTCCAAATCACCCCCACTGGTTCCAAATTCGCTTACTGTGTCTCCAACAGTTATTAATTGGCTGTATGTGTAAGTTGTCCCGGTTAAATCTTCGAATGTTCCGTCAGCAAGAACGTTTGGAAGTTCAGTTTCAGTTAAAGTTGGTCTTCCTACATTTATAGAGTCTCCATAGTAAATCTTTCTAGAAGATGTAGCTAAGTTAACCCCCTCTCCTGAAACACTTGCGTCCGATGTTCCGCTTGTAGCAGTCTGTCTTGCAAGTTCAGCTTGTAAGTTTTGTGCAATGTTTACAGCTCCAAGAAGGTCGTTTGAAGACCCCACATGGCTTCCACTTGTTACAACAATCCCTACATCGGGATTTCCTCCTTGTACAAAAGGAGCAGGGTAAGTTGCTGCTGCAGCAAAACCAAAAGTGCTTCCTAGCATTACCGCACTAGCTAACACTGATGTAATCTTTTTGAAATTAAATTTCATCTTTAAACCTCCTTTCAATCACATTAAATATTTTTTAGGCATTGTCTCGCAAAACAACATAAAATAGGGAATATATTATCTTGCTTGACATTAATTTCTGTTGTCCCTATTTAGAATATCGTCACTGGCCAGTATTTTACCTTTTTTTCGGCAATATAATATTTCATTTTCTTTAATTTATAAAGCTTTCGTATTGTTCCATTTGAATTGAACCTTAAATATAATTTTTCTTTATAAATGCTTCGTTGTTACTAGAAAATTAGACATATTTTAGGAACTTTCAAAAAATTATCTTTCCAGTTTAATTTTACTATATAGGGTATAAAATATAATATATGGTAAATCAATACATATATTTATAAAGCAGTTCTTAATAATATATAAATAAGTTTATATATCATAAAATATTAATTATTTGTATAAGCTTATCTCCTTTAAAAATGGCAAAAGCTTCAAACACGAGAAACATAACATTGAACATAAGTTCAGGCTCTTTTTCAGGAATTTTCCGAAGGTTAAGAGGCCAAAAAGGAGAATATAATTTTTCAGGAATTTCAACCCTAAGGCAGTTACTTAGCGATGAAAGGGCAAGAATTCTGCATACAATAAAAACAAAAGACCCTTCTTCTATTTATAGTTTAGCAAAAATTCTCGGAAGAGACTTTAAATCTGTAAGGCAGGACGTAAAACTTTTGGAAAAATTCGGTTTTTTGGAATTAGAAACAAACAGAACAGGCAAAAGGGAGATGTTAAAGCCCCTTTTAGCTGCAGAAAGCGTTGTTATAACTGTAAATTTGTAGCTAAATATAGCATATCTCAAGTCTGAGGAAAATATCCCCCTGTCCATGCCTAAAAAACTCTTCAGCACCTGATATAGAGCCTGTGCAATTGCCTTTTTCAATAAATAATATGCTGTCCTTAGTTTCATTGCCCTCTTGATAATAAATATCCAAAGAATAATACCTTTCTTTCTTATTTTCCAGTCTCCATGTTTGTTCTAGGATTTCTGAAAATGTTTCATTTAAAACAACACAGCTTTCATTTTCTCCGCAATATCCTTCATTATAGCATCTTTGAATGAGATTTTGCATGTTTAATGGTTCTATATCTACCTTGCATTCAGTTGTGTAAGATAAGCTTGCTTTTAAAAAATTCTCAACGTTTTTGCTTTCTGTTTTGACAGGCTCTTGCCTTAGATAAAGAACAAGCAAAAATAATCCGATTATCACTACAATAACCACTATCATAACAAATCCCACTATCTCATTCTGTCCTTTTCTTTCCATTTTAGTTCTGTTTCTCAAAACCCACTATAAGCCTTCCTATTTCACATTTATCATAAACATATCCATCTATTTTCTCTTTTCTGCATAAACTAACATAAGTATCCACTCCTTGCTCGCTTTCTACTTCTTTATCATATATATCAAAATAATTACAATAAGGATAATTTTGCTCATTGCATTCTATTTTTTCTTCATTAGAGACTTTAACAACTGTCAAGCTTGTTATAGGCCAGAAGTTTTCATAAGCTTTTTTGTCTTTCATAACTATAAGTTTATCTGCATCCATGCATAAGTATCCGCATGAAAATTCAGGAGTATTAGCTAAATCAACTGCTGTTGCAACAGCCCCTTCTTTTTCAAGTATATTTGCCTGATTACGCAAGTCGTTGAACATTATAATTAAAAAAAACATTCCCGCCATGACAAAGAAAATTATAACTGCCATTAGCATAAATGCCATTTCCTGAATCTTCAGCTGTGCTTTTGAAGATTGAGGGACAGAAAATCTATGATTTTCTTGGACCTGAATTTTCAGCTGTCCTTTTTTCATTTTAATTAAAGCAACTGTCCCCCTTATATCCAATTCCCTCCCCGAATTTAATTTCATTATGTTGGCATTTAATAATACCTTATAATTTCCGAATCTGTCTGATTCCTTTTTTGCTTGCGTTTTTATCATTTTTATCCTTTATTTTAGGTTTCAAATAATTTACATTCTGCCACATCATTAATTGCTTTTATTTGCTCTGATTTATCTTGCAAATAGCTTAAACTAACATTGCTATTAGCCAAGTTAATCATTTCAGTTAAATGTATATCTAAATTGGAGTTACACCCTCTTCTTTCTAGGATTTTAATCTCATCTTTGTAAATTGAGCATAAGTTAATTAGCCTCATTTTAAGCCTTTGGGCATTACAATTATAAACTTCAGGTGAAGAGAATATTGCAGCATAAACTAGCTCTCCAATATAATCCAGCTTTTCTCCTTCTTTGTTTACATAGCCTCTTTCAAACCCAAATTCCCCATAAACAGAGATATCACATCCGCTTGAGCTTGAGAAGCATACTTTCTTGCTTTTCTCACTGCAGTTAGATTTTAAGTTTGTAAATTGAAAATTAGAAATTCCAAGATCTAAATCTTCTTTAATGCTTTCAGGTGCGTTAATAAAGCAGTATTTTTCGCCTGTTAGAACAATAATTTCTGAAACCTTGAACGGAAGAGCAAAAGTCTTAACAAAAACATAAAACTCCTTACCTTCTTCAGTTTCCTGTGAAAATATGTACTTACTATACTGCTTCTCGCCATAAGTTGGCTCTTTCCACTTTCCAAAAGAATAGGATGCTATTCCTATTCTCTGCTCTCCAAAATTTCCATCTATGTCACATTTATTATAAATCCGAGTATTAGAGCCAAAAGTTATCTTGTTTTTTTCAGTTTCCCCTATGTTCGTTTTTAAAGGCTCAAGTAAAATAGCTAGTTTTGCAGCTGTTTGTGCATCTACTTTTTCCCCTCCTGTACCCACAATCTTTGTTGCAAAGTAAATTGCAAGAAACAATATAACTGCGCCTACAAGAACAGCAAAAATCCATGAAAAACTTATTTCAAAACCCTTTTTTTTCATTTTACTCAGGGCAAGGATACCTCTGCATTTAGACAGATACCTGCACATCCCCCTGAATTTAATATCTTCGATAATTTAGTATTTAATAATACTTTTTCACAATTTCCAAATATTTGCAATTTTTCTTTGTATGCTTTTTCTAACATTTTTTATTTAGTGATGCTCTGCTTTGAATCTGTCTGATTCCTTTTTTGCTTGCATTTTTATGAGCCTATCATTTAGGGAGATTTATTGCCTTAATAACTGGACTTTTCCTTCATAATCTCTTTTAATCCTTATTTCAACTTTGCCATTTCTTACCTCAAAACAATAAATATCTTCCTTTTCTTCTAAATACTCTATGAATTTAGAGCTTGCTTCATAGCATATTTTTTTTGAAGGGTATAAAAACACGTTTGAATCTGAATCAGCATATCTTTTAAATTCTGTAAGCATTTCTTTTTCTTGCTCGTTGCTTCCTATATCATTTTCTAAGTCAGCTATGCAAACTTTTTCTACAGAACCGGGAAGCGGGCGGGTAAATGGCTTATCTCCTGTATCTGTAAAAGTAGACGTATAAGCGTCTCTTACTTCTTTTTCCAAGTCTTTAAAAAACAAACCTGCTTCAGAGCATCTTTGGAATTCCAGCCACCATCTTATTACATAAAAAGCGGTAGCCAAGATAGCAACTATAATTATAATTGAGAATATAACTGTAAACGGCATTCCAAAAACGCTTTGCGAGCGCTTGCTGTATCTTATTCCTCTTTTTTTCATATCACCATTAAAGAAAAAGGATTATTAAAGGTTTTTGTTAGGTTTTATTCCTCAGCCCAAGAATTTTTTCAATTTCTTTTTTTAGCTTTTCAACTTTTGGGAAATCTTCGTAGTGTATTGTTTTAAATCCTGCTTTCTTGGCATTTTCAATGTTTGGAAGCCAGTCTTCAATAAACAGGCACTCTTCTGGCTTTAAATTATATCTTTTTAGCTCTTTCTCAAGCATCTGAAAAGCTCTTTCATCACATTTTAAAATTCCAAACTTAAAAGAAGCAAACACCTCTTCAAACCCCTCATATAAGCCGTCTTCTTTGTTTGCTTCATAATGCACTTCATTAATATCAGTAAATCCAAGAATAAGATACCCTTTGTTTTTCAAAAATCTAACTATTTTTAAAATCCCCCTGTTTAATTTTTTGGAGCTTCCATAAGCATAACGATAATCTTTAATTATTTTATCAATGTCTTTTATGTCTGGCTTAAGGCGATAGAAAAATTTTGAAAATTCCTGTTTTCCAACATCAGCATCTCTGTATATTTTTATAAGCTCTTCATCTTTGTTCTCATTTATCCTTATGCTAAATCCATTGAGCTTTTTAAAATACTTATCAGCTTTTTCCCAGTCAGTTTTGTAAATTACGCTTCCAAAATCCAAGATAATTGCTTTAATTATAAAAAAAGCAAGAATTATATATAGTTAAATCTTTTCTAATGTATGAAAGAAGATTACTCTAAAATCAGCCCGACTGCGGTATTTTGTGCTAGAATGAGGGCTAAGCAGGGCATCCCCTTTGCAAAAGAAATTATGACCCTTATAGATACTAAATATAAGAATCAGGTAGAAGATTTACCAGATTATGGAGATTCCAATAAAAAGTCTGATTTTATCCCATTTATCGAGGGAAGATATTATTCTTTAAATGATTCTTTAAAAAATATGGAAAATGTTTTTATTTTAGAACTCGCTTCTGGCCTTTCTCCAAGAAGCTTGAATTTTCTTAAGAAAGATGTAATCTACTTGGACACAGATCTCAAGAATTTAATAGAAGTAAAGAAGAAGATATTCTATGAAATAATAAAAAAGGATAACTTGGACAGGAGCAACTTATTTTTTATGGAAGCAAACCCTTTAGAAGAAAAGGATATAGATTCCTTGGGCCTGTTTTATCAAAATCAGGGAGAAAATAAGCAACTGATTGTTATTCACGAAGGTTTGTTGATGTACTTTAATAGGGAAGAAAAAAAGAAGTTTATGAAAAACATTAAAAAATTGTTTGAAAAATACGCGCCTAATGGGTTGTTAATGACTACAGATTTATCAAGAACAACTAAAAAGGAGAATTCAAAAAAGGGCCAAGAGAATATAAGAGATAAGATAGCAACTGCAATAAAAAAAGATTTTGATTATTTTGGTTCAGAAGAAGAAGCAAAACAATTCGTCTCTGATTGTGGCTTTAAGTTAGAAATTCTCGCAAATAAAAAATTTATTGAAGAGCTCATAGCGAAAAAAGGTCTGGAAAAAAATAAAAATGACATATTAGAAAGTGCAAAAGAATACAGAGTTTGGAAAGTTAGGCTAGGAAAGACTAGGTTTTTGATAGGTCAATGATTGCAAAAATATAAAAAGAAATTTTGCCTGCTGTTAATATGAAACTCTATCATGGTTCTCCGAAAGATTTGAAAGTATTAAAGCCACAACAGGCAAGGGGAACGAATGAGTTTGAAAATACAAGGAGTATTTTTCTAACAAAAACTTTTCAGAACGCCGCTCTTTACTCGTTAGGTAAAACTCTTAAAGGGAAAACTGCTTTTGCTTTGCCACCTAATAAATTACTGGTGGTTGGAAATTATACTCCCTTAAGCGAGGGTTATGTTTATGAAGTGAACGTTGATGCAACGAAGGGGATTTGGAATCAATATTCTTATGATAAAACTATTAAAGTTTTTAAAAAAACAAAGATAAAATTGGAGGATTATAAGGATAGGATACACCATGTTAAAAACAAAGAAGAATTATTTAAAGAATGCTTAAGGGAAAAAAAGAAGTGGTTAAACTTACAAGGATATTCGATTCCAAGATTAAAATTCTTAGAATCTAAGCCAAATCATTACCTCAATACGATATTAAGATTTTTAATGCCTAGGGCAGGAGAATGGGCCTGGGAAAATAAAATTCTTAACGAATATCCTTCACTTAAAAAAAACCTATTAAAATCAAAAAATTCCTATGAAAAAGAGGAGATTATTAAAAAATATTTTTCAGATGTTCATTGTTCAAAAAATAAGGAAATAAAAAATAAAAAAAGATCTTTTCAAAGAGAATGGAATAAAACAGAAGATAGATTTATGTTGGAGTTATTTGAAACAATTGGTATTTTCTTTCCAAAAAATATCAGGACTATAAAAGCCCATATTACTCTTATCCCTATCTGCCCTAGGAATCTAAAAGATTATTCTTTTGATATTTACTGTAATTTTAAAATTAGTCAAATGAAAGCCGTGTGTATGCATGAAATATTCCATTTTTTATATTTCAAAAAATATAAAGAAGTTTTTTCAAAAAGAACACAAAAATGCGAGTATAAATTGGGTTTACATTTAAGTGAAATTGTACCCTCGGTTGTCTTAAATACAGAAAAATTTCAGCAAATTATGAAGTATAAACATAAAACTTATGAAGAGTATAAAAGAATCAAGATAAATGGGATCTGTTTGGTAGATAATGTAGCGAGCATGTTCGAAAGAAGGAGGAATTTTGAGGACTTTTTAATTAAAACAGACACGTTCTTTTCTAAAAATAAGCAAAAAATCGAAAAAGCTTTAAAAGATTAGAATCTTAACTTTGTTATGAAAAAAACGATCAATAAAATAATTGTGGACTTTATGGAGTATCTAGGAATTAGATACTGTTTTGGAGTTCCTGGTTCAAATATGGGCCTTTTAGAAGAGATAGATAAATCAAAAAAGATAAGTTTAATATTAACCAAGCATGAAGAAGGAGCTTCTTTTATGGCTAGTGGTTTTTCTAAGTCCAGTGGACTGCCTTCCTGTTGTTTCGGAAGTGTTGGTCCAGGGGCTACAAATTTAACAACAGGGGTAGCTGCAGCGTATTATGACTCTCAACCAGTCTTAGTCTTATCGGGGCAGATAGATTCGTCCTTCCAGGGAAAAATGGGCTTCCAAGAATCCACTGGAAAAGGGAGAACAATAAGCCAGTTTAAGCTCTTCAAGGAGATTACAAAATATGCTTATAAGCTCTCAAATGAAAAAGATATCCCAAAAATTTTAAAAGAAACATACTTTGCACTAAACAACTCTCGACCTGGCCCAGCATACATAGAAATACCGACAGACATTATGGAAAAGAAAATAAAATTTTCTAATGAAATGTTCAAATCTTTTACACTAGAGAACAAGAAAAGATTAAAAAGAAATATTGTAAAGGAAAAGATTAAAAATATCGCAATAGAGTTAGCTAATTCGAGAAAGCCTGCAATTCTCTTAGGTGCAGGAGCTATACCTCACAAAAAAGAAATAATTAGGTTTATTAATAAATCTAAAATTCCGGTTTTAACAACTCTAAAAGGGAGGGGTATTCTCTCAGACGAGTCTTCATTCTCTTTAGGTTCTATAGGGTTAACAGGACAAAACTCTGCAAATGAGTATATTAAAGATGCTGACTTTTTGATAGTCATTGGAGCAAGTTTAGGGCAATTCACCACAAAAAATTGGAGTCTAAATTTAAATAAAACTAAAATAGCAAGATTTGATGTCTTGACTAACGATCTTACAAAAAACTATAGAAAAGATTACCTCCTATTAGGGGACATTTCCAAAAATGTAGCCTTTCTAAATTCAGTCTATAAGACGAACAAGGGGTTTAGGGATTTAGTTATCAAATATAGAAAAAAAGGATATTTCGATTATCCTGAAATGAGCGAGAATAGTCTCCCTTTAAAGCCACAAGCATTTTTTTCTGAATTAAGAAAGATCTTGCCAAAAGATTCGATAATATGCTCTGAGTCTATTGCTTGGACTCAGAAATATTTTAAAATATTCTATCCTAGAACTAATATAGTTTGTACTGGTCTCGCTCCAGTAGGTTGTTCTTTATCTGAAGCGCTTGGCTCTAAATTAGCTAATAAAGATAAAGTAGTTGTTTCTATACAAGGGGATGGTGGTTTTCAGATGACTGCTATGGAATTAATGACCTCTATAAATAACCATATCCCAATTATTTCTATTGTTTTAAATAATGGAATTTTGGGACCAATTTATAACTCACAAATAAAGAAGTATCATAGAGCATTTATGAGCCGCTTTAAAAATCCAGATTTCGCAAAATTTGCGAGAAGTTTTGGGATAGGTTATGAAAAAATAACAAATAAGGAAGAGATTAGTCCGAAAATGAATAATGCTTTGAATAAAGTTAAAAAAGGGACCTCCGTTTTAGTTGAAGTAATCATAAATAATGAAAAATGGCCATGAAAACATTTAAAGGAGTTGTTGCAAATCCGGGCAAATATGTTGGAAGAATAAAAAAGTTAGAATCGATGGACGATATCGAAAAAATAAACGAGAAAGACATTCTTGTCACAAAGTATAATTCTCCTTTATTCTCTCTTGCGTTTATGAAAGCAGCAGCCATCATAAGTGAAGTAGGGGGTTCACTTTGTCATTTAGCTATCGTTTCAAGGGAGTTAAACAAACCTTGCATCTTGGGAGTTGAAAATGCTTTCGAAATATTTAAAGATGGCATGCTAGTTGAATTAGACGCAACTAATAACAAAATAATAATTTTAGAAGATGGATGATGAAATAACAAAATTGTGTGAAGCAATAGCAGAAAGTTTATCACGATTGCATAAAGGAGATACTGCTAGCGCATTATGGCCATTTATCCCAAATGAAGCAGGATATTACACTGAAGAACCTTTTATTAAAGAGTTATCTGAAACTATTAATAAATTAAAAGAAAAAAAATACTCTGATAATGAAATTGCTTTACTTTTTGGAAACTCTGCTAAAATAGCCCAATACTTCACTCTTTTCCACGGAGCAAAAATACTTGCTCTCCAAAAAAGAATCGAACTTGCAAAAGACTTAATTAACTTTCTAGCGTATTATCGCAAAGACCCATTCTGCCAAGATAAGAGCAATATTCTATTAGCTGATCTTCGAATAGACTTGGCTAAATTGGATAAGAGCTCTGTATCAATAGAAATGTGCAATAAATTTTCAGCACTCCTCTTATTATACCTTGAAGTCCTATACCCCACTATGATGAGGTTAGGGCACGAGTTTCATGGGACATACAGTATTAGAGGTAAGAAATTATTTATAAAAGAATTTTTTAACTTAAACCCAAAATCATTAAACTTTAAAGAACCCTTTTCAATAGGAAAAATTAAAATTGTCGAAGAAGTAGAAAGCGAAGTCAAATTAGACTTTTTTAATCATCTATTTAGTTCACCTAAAAAAATATCCTCTTACATAGAGACAGATGGAAAGATATTAAATAAAGAGGATCTTAAAAAAGCCTATGAGGGGCTAGAGGGAGAAATAAGCTCCATAATCAAGAAAATCTTGGGATTTTCTAGAAAAGACTGGTTTAGGGTATATGCTAGGGGTATTTTTCAGTCAATTGACCATCTTAAGGTAGAACTCAAGGAGAAAAACGAAGTTCCTTCAGGAGTTTTTGAAAGGATAGAAAGAGAAAATTTTGAATTGCCTATAAAGAAGATAGTTGAATTCCAGAAGACTCATACAAAAGAAGAGATAAAAGAGATTACAAAAAACAGTTATCTAAAAATTTTTGAATGAAATGAAAAATGAATAATAAAGAATCCGAAATACATATTACCTATAAATGCCCTTACAATTGTGTTTTTTGCTCCGTAAATAAGCGAAAACAAACAGAACCAACGACTAATGAAATTAAGAAAAACATAAAACTATCTAAAAAATTTACTAAGTTAGTCTTTTCTGGAGGCGAACCTTTGCTTAGAAAGGATCTTATTGAAATAGTAGGGTTCGCCAAAAAATATCAAAAGAATATTTCAATCGAAACAAATTTATCAAAACTAAATCAAGAAGAGATTGACGAATTGATAACTTCTGGATTATCCGAGATAAAAATTTCAATTCATTCAAATAAATCCTCATTATATAAGGGTATAACCAACTCAAGATCTTTTAGGAGAGTATTACAAAATTTGAAATTACTTAAAAATTACAAGGGAAAAATAAAAGTAACGACAAATACCGTTATTACAAAGTATAATTATAGGCATTTAAATGAAATCATAAAGTTTATAGAAGATAAGATACCCTTTATTTCAGAGATCAGAATTTCTTATCCGAGATTCTATCCCATAAATAACCGTAAAGAATATTCAAAAAAATATTTAGTTCCATTAGAATCAATAAAGAAATTTATAAAAGATATTAAAGGTAAAAAAGTTGTTTTTGAAAATATCCCCCTGTGTATTCTCAATGATAACCGGGCAAAAAAAATAAATTGGAATATTAAGTTAATTAAACATGCTAAAATAATAAAAGGGTTAGAAGGAAGGGTATACCCTCCAAAATGTGATAAATGTAAGAAAAAGAGAGAATGTCAGGGATTGCATAAGTATTATACTTTATATTTCAGAGACGATTTTGTTAAGCCATTTACTTAAAGGGCCCATTACATCTAGGATCAGGAATATCTAATCTTCTATATTTATGAAAGCTTATTGCCTTACACCCCCCCTGCAAGCAAGACCATATTTACAGATCTTGCATTTTCCATAAAGTTTATTTTTTCTCCAGACTGCCCAATTTTTATCTAGCGACCAGATATCTTTAAACGAATTTTTGAAGACATTTCCAGCTATAAGGTTGGGGAGCATCTTGCATGCAACAACGTCTCCATTGGAAAGTACGGCGCAATAAATTCTTCCCCCCCTGCAACCAAAAAATTGCATTATCTTTTTTTCAGAGGGACTGATATTTGGCTTAGTAAGGAAAGAGGATTCGAAAGAAATAAACTCCTTTTTAAATACCAGGTTAATCCTTTTTGATTTAGAAAATAATTCCTCTTTTTCTTTTGTTTCTAATGATTGGGCCCATAGTTCTTCTCCCCGCCCACAAGGCATAAGATTTCCTGCATTAACCTTTTTAACGCCCAATTTTTTTAAAAATTTGGATAGCTTTAAAAAATCATTTTTGTTTAGCTTAGTCAGGATCATTGTAACACTGACTTCAAAATCTTCTTTAATTAAATTTTTTAAATTTTCTATTGTTTTGTCAAAAGTCCCTTTTCCCCGTATCCTATCATGAACTTCCTTTAGCCCATCCAAGCTTATGGTTACTTTTTTAACACCAGTCGATTTTAATTTTTCAATTTTATCGCTGTCAAGCAGAATTCCATTGGAAACAACAATTATGTCCGGAATGCCCTTTTTTGTAGTATACGATAAAATCTCAAAGATATCTTCTCTTATGAAAGGTTCGCCTCCAGAAAAGATAATTTGGATAACTTTCAGATCTGCAAACTCGTCCATCAACTGCTTAACCTTTTCAAGAGGTAGTTCATTTACCTTTTCATGTGAAGTAGATACCCTGCAATGAATGCATCGAAGGTTGCATCTTTCTGTTAAATCTATGCCCATATAAATAGGTGCAGAAAGAGCATTCATTTTACCTCATCGAGAAAGTTAGTGATATCTTTACGTAATTCGTTTACATTAAAATTATACTTTTTAGATAGCTTTTGTATAATTTCCTCTCGAGAGAACCCTTTATTAATTAAAGATAAAATTTCTTTTGCAGAATTGTTTATAAAATAAACTTTAGAATTTAAGCTATCAAAAGCTACAAAACCCCCGGCTTCAACTCTTAAAAAGAACCTAGAAGGTTTAAGATTCAATCCAAAATTCTGCAATTTTTCCTTCTTCTCCCGGTACAGGAAATTTTGCGATTTTTGGTTTTTCATATTTTTCCTTTGTTTCTTCCATTATCCTTTTAATATACCCCGCTTTTTAAATTTATAGGTGATTAACCCGTATAAGCACTTTTTTTGAAATTTTCCTTAATGGATACAAAATATTTTTAATTAAACAATTATTTTAGTTCGTTTATACCCTCAGCTTATACTTCCATCTTTTGCTTATTTCTTCTATTTTTTCTGAAGGTCTTTTATTATTTTCTCTATTTGTTTATCTTGCCTTTCTAGTTCTTTTCGAGTTTCAGGATCTTTTTTAAGAAATCTTCGCCTTTCTTCTTCTATCTTTACTTTCATTCTCCATACTTTCTTATTTTCTTTTTCTAATTTCTCTCTCCATTTTGGATCAATTGAATTTTTCAACTTTTTCTCATATTCTGTGATTTCTTCTAGAAGCGCTTCAGAATAATACTTCTTTGTTTTTTCATTATAGAACCATTTTAACGCGAGATAATAATTTCTGATGCCAGGAAGAGGAAAAGGACAAGAGCATTTAATCAACATGCTATCTTGCATTCTTGGAATCTTGTCATCAGGGCATGTAAAATAGCCTTCTTCCATTATTTTTTCGGTTATGTACTCTGTTAATATCCCCTCTTTATAATCATTTTCTAAAAAGTAATAAATTATAACATTGGCCGCCAGATGTTTATAATAAAATTCGTAAGAGAATTCGTATTCAAAAAGTTCTTTTTTCCTTTTTTCAACATATTTTTTTGTTACGTCCCATAAATCCTGCCACAGATTATGTAACTTATTTAAATCTTCATTTGTAGGTTTTTTTTCTGTTAAAAAATAGAGCCATTTAATCTTTTTTCTCTCCAATAAAGAGAGAGCTTCTAAGAATACCGGGTCTTTATTGAACTCTAATAGCTGCGCATTTGCCCATGAAAATTGTGACATTTTATACTCTCTCCTCTAAATTAAGTTTTTAAATTTTTAGTCTTTTAGTATTTTAACGATCCGTTTATAAATCCTCATTATTTCCTCTTCGAGGATGCATGAAGATTCCGATAGTTCGCCAAGATCTATAGGAACTTTCTTTCTTATACACACATAATAGATACACCCAGCCATCGTAGTTTCAGCAGCCGAACCCCTCATAAAACCTCCCCGTAAAAGGAAATTAAATGCGCATGCAGCCTCATCTTTCACTTCCAATGATAAACCAAGAGCAGAATTGAACCTTATCAGTTCTGCCGCATCCATCCCACTTTCGATTCTATGCCTAAAAGTTAAATCTTGCCATTTTATTAATCTATGTTCATACTTCAATACCTTTTCTCTCCAGTGAGGATTCATAGCGTTCTCTATGAAATTTTCATATTTTTTCATCTCTTCTAACAATGCATCAGAATAATACTTCTTTGTTTTTTCATTATAAAACCATTTTAGAGCAAGGTAGAATGGCCCTATCCTTGTAAAAGCAAATTCATCGGCATTATTAGGCGCAGAATCATTTTTAAAGTTCTCCATTTCATTGATTATTATTTTTTCAATGTATGTTTTTAAATCTCCTTTTATTCCACTGGAGATTAAGTGTAATATAATCGTATTTATTGCCAGATGCATGTAATAAAATTCATAAGCATACTTATACTCAAAGATTTTTTTCGCATTCTTGTCAAGATAATCTCTGTTTATACTCCATATTTCACTCCAAAAACTAGCATATTCTTTAAACTTTTTAAATTGAGCTTCTTTATCGAGATACAACGATTCAACTTTTTGTTCTTTAAGGAATCTTAATGCTTCTTGAAACTGCGGGGAGCTGTTAAAGTCCCTAAATTGCAGATTTGCCCACCCATATTCCATAATTATTCTGGACATTTTAAATTCTCTCCTCTAATGTGAATGAACTGAATTTTTTAAATCTTGGCTTATAATCTTTATTGGAATCAGGCAATCTATAACCCATAAGCCCTATAGAAGAGATTATTTTATCTTTAAAATCTTGCCCCGATACTTCAACAGCACTGTAGAAGTCATCTGCTAGGCTATATGTACGATTGACGTCTTGATTGCCTATACTACTTTTTTCTGCTTCTAAGGTTAATTTAATCTGATCAAATACTCTAGGCTCTGTAGCTTTAAAGGTAGCCATGACTTCTGCCATTTGTTCTCGAAAAGGATGCGCCCCTTTAGGAAACATTCTATTTAATATGTTTTTTGCAGAGGTGTTCAAATCAGAAGGATTAATGCCATATCTTTCATAGAGTAGTTCATTATGCTCCTCTCCTATCAGTTTGTAGGTTCGGATGTTGGCTACTGCTTCTTCACAACTTTTTATTACTTTATGTGCCGGATGGTTATCTCGTAAGTTAAGGGCTCTAGCAACATCTCCATTTTCCTGCAATAACCTTGGATGAATCCATTCATGAGCTAATCCTCCTTTCCTTAGAAATGCAGAGGTACACAAATCTTGATTTATATAGATTTTCTGATCATCTGAATTATAAGCTGCTTTTGTTGGGCTGCCTGCAGCCAAATCTGCTCTCATTTCTTCCCTTACCCTCTCTGTTTCTCTTCCACCTCCTTGTCCTTCCATATCTATTAACACGACTCCTTTAAAATAATCTGGAGAAACTCCAATATCTTTAACTTTTGAAAATGTTTGTACAATGCTCGGATCACTTAAGAGGGTTTTCAATTTAACAGGGTCGCTTAATGCACTTATATCAATATTTATTTCTGTTTGAAGTTCAATTGCAGCCCGGTGTACAAGTCCCTGTCTTAAATCTAAATATTCTTTCACTTGTTCTGGCCTGCTTCTCCCAATCATATCTTCTCTTTGGGAGAACTTATCAAAATTAGGCAGCCTATTTTTAGGATTCATTATCTCTAGTTTAGCCATTAAGTTATACATTTCTGGTCTATCCATTGAATTAGGATTAAGCCCTGCTGCTCTGGCTTGTTCTGGAGTCGCTGGTGTTATGCGTATAGAATCTATTTGCGAAACATCCACTTGCCCATAGACTGGAACTTCTACTATTTCTGGCTTAGCAGCTCTTTCTGCTCTAACTACTCCACGAGGAAGTCTTAGATTAGAATGTGAGGGAGTAAGTTCTCTTCTTAGCTCGCCTGTTACCGGACCAACAGAATCTTTCATGCTGTCTATATATTTCTGGTTGTTTTCAGCTATCTCCAGCTTTTCCTTTTCAATTATATCATTTTCTGTTCTTGGATAAGACCCGCCCATTATGCTCCTCCTAAGTAAAGCTCTTCAGCCATTTCTGCTGTATCTCTAAAAGAAACTCCGTATTTTTCAAACATGGCAATAAGCAGGCTTTCAAAATTATGCGCTTTTCCAAAATCATATCTCTCTACCCTTTCAAACCTGTCTCTTCCTATGCTAAATGAAGCGAGATTTATTAATCCTTGCCTTTGTTTTTCAAGCTTGTCTCTTGTGAGCATCCACGGAAGGTTGTATTCCCGCACAAGCATAAATCCTTTTTTCCCATTAACACAAGGAGGAGAAATGCTTGTTAAATAAAGAGGCTCGTGCGCAGACTCTGCTTTTGGCAGTTCTGGAATTTCCAGCTTTTCGTAATTATCCATATGAACTGCCTTGGAATATTTTGCAACTCTCCTGTTATCGTGAACTTCTGCCCTAAAAACAGTGCAATTGTTATCCTCTATTTTTTGAACTTCCTCGCCATCCCCTTCAATTATTTCAAAATCATCCTCTCTGTCAATGCAGCAGACTCTTCTTACTGCATCTTTATATGAAGCTTCTGTAGGTTTTATATGGCGGTATATTTTAGCTCCCCCTATAGGTTTATTAGTTTCTGGACTCATAAATTCAGAAATCTGCTCTAAAGACAGCACAGAATCTGCTTCCTCCAGTAAAAGCCCTTTGTGCAGCAGGGTTACATCGCCTCTTTTGGCACTTTCCTCTTCTTTTTTTGGGTAGGCTCTTGGAGGTATAGCTTCTATTATTCCCTTCCAGTTCCCGCTTAGATAGGCGAGGTGTTGTTGAAGAGCATATAAAAAAGAATTCATAAATTCTCTTTTCATTCTTTCTGAATTTACTTTTTCATCCTGGGAGCAGGAAGTTCTAATTACATCCATAGAAGAATTAAGCAGGCGATTCCATTCAGATATTGAGAATCCTGCCATTTCAAGATGTGGAAAAAGCGCAGAATAGTAGCTTATCCCAAATTCTGTAGGAGAAATCGAATATCCTTCTTCCTGCGCAAGCCCCAGGTCAACAAGTATCTTTGGCAATTTGCATCTTGTTGTGTGGGTTCCAATGTTGCATTTCTTTAAATCTCGAATCAGCCTTGAGGCAGTAATCCTCGCTCTTTTTTGATTAATTCTTAATGGCGTGTAATTGCCGCTTTCTAAGTCTTCTCTTATCCCATCTTTATCTTTAAGCCCGTTAAACACAAGATAAATGTAGCTTTCTTCTTCTTTTTCAATATTAGCAGATTCTTCTATTAAAGCCCTTAGTCCTATAAATCTGTTTCTCCCTATGCTTGCCCTGAAACCAGCTTGTTGAGCATAAGCAGCAGTTTTCATTTTTGAGGTAAGAGTAGTGCCATATAGAAAATCGAATAAAGCGCGAATTTCCCCAGCCCTTGCATTTTCAAAATCAAAAGGTATTGGATTTTCAAAAGCATGCAAAACTTCCTCTGGCTTCATGCTTTGGAATTTCATTCGAGACAGCAGTTCTGCAGGTATCTCTTTCCAGTAACTTCCATTTCTCTGGTTGAACCTTACGAACTGGTTTGCATTTTCAATAACCAAATAGAATATATAAGAGCCAGCTATATCAAAATCAGTTGCGGCAATTACCTTGCTAAGTTCTATAGGGGTGCCATCTGGAAGCCTTCTCTTTACAAGCAGGTTATTAAACATTCTTTCTCTTGCCTTATATGCGCGATTTTCGCTAAATTCTATTGATGGCTTAAGCCTTAGCGCTTTTTCTAAATCATCCCAGTCTTTTGCTCTTAAAAGAGCAGTTTCAAGTGTCTGCCTCTCTCCAATATTTTCAATAAGGTAAGAAAAAGGATTTCCCTGGGTGTCTGTAATAACCACTTTTTCTCCATTCCTATTAAAAACATAGTAAGTTACTTCCTCAAATATAATTTTTCCTTGTTTTTGTGATTTATTTTGATACCTTAATTTTCTCCTTGTTCCTGCAGCATGGTCCATCCCCATAGAGTCTATATGATTGGCAGTAAATTGGCACCCCTTAACGCAGTCATTTGAACAAAAATAAAAAAATTCTTTGTTTTTATAAGGCTCTGCGAAGCATAAAATATCCTTAGGATTTTGAATATATTCCGAATCTTTTGGATTTCTTAAGGAGATTATGTCTGAGTGTTCCTCTTTGCAGTTGTCTCTTTCATCAAACGAGCTCGGAAACAATGCCTTTGCAATTGCCTTGGATACTGATTTTTTCTCAGTGATTATTATTGAGGCCTTAACCATCTCTATAGAACCCCCTTATAGCTTCAGACATTTCCTGGAATGAGGCAAAACTTTCAGGAGAAAAGAATCCAGAGGAAACATAATCTTTTAGCATCTTGTTTTCCCTATCATCCTTTCCAGGAAATACAAGCATAGTGCTCTCTTGGAAAGGTTTCTGCAGTATCTTTATATTTTTTTTAGCATTATCTATGCTTAAAAATTCGTATCTTGCGTTGCCTTCATTTGCAGTATTTTTTATTGCCATTATTCTTTCATCAGCGACTATCAGCGCTCCTCTGTCTGACATTTGCCTGTGCACTCTACCAAGCGACTGGGCAAGTTTCCTGAATGCACTTTGCCTGTATGCAAGGTCTACTCCAAATTCTTTATTTCCTCTTCTCATGTAAAAATAATTTGCCTTAACATCGTTTATTTTTATGTCAGACGAAGAATTTGGGTATGGAAGCCCAATAGCAATAACCATCTCCATCTGGTCTCCAACATAATCCATTCCCTCGCTTAACCTCCCCCCTTGTACTCCTAAAAGGATTGTTGTTTGTTCCAAGCCCCCCATTTTTTTAAAGACATCAATTTTATTTTGCACACTCGGATTAGCTCTTACCTCTTCTGGGGCACTAACTCTTCTGCAGGATTCTTCATAGTCATCTTTTAGTTCTGTTAATCTTGTATTATAAGATTCATTTGAATCAGTAGTAGAGTCAACATATGTTAAAACAAGAGCATTTGTAGCTTCTCTCATTTCTTGCAACATGTAGTGCGCATCTATTACTGCGTTGTTGCTGGTGCAAAAAACTCCGATATTTTTTCCTCTGGCCTCGTTTGTAGCCCTGAAAAATAGTTCTTTAAGTATGTCTTTTTCTTTAGGTGTAAACCCCGCTTCAGAATCTTCTTTTCTTGATGAATTAATTCCTGCAATAACTATTGGAAGGTAATTTTCATCCTTGAAAACCGGCTCAATTTTTGAATGCAAGCATCCATTTAGCCCTAAAAGAAAAGCAACATCTTCAGGAGGAGAAAGAGTTGCGCTTGTAAATATTCTGCATCCAAAGTCTTTTAGTGCATAGTTCACTCTCTTTTTTGGGTCAAGAGAATAAAGCCTTATTTTTTCTTCATCAAATGTAACAAGGAATCCATAGGGCTCTTTAGCTATATCTTCTAAGGCACTGACAATCTGGTGGCAAGAGCAAAGCGAAGGCTCCATTTTTCTTCTTAACCATTCATCTTCTGCTGCAATCTCCTCTTTATGCCTTTCGATTATCTTCTTCATCCTGAAGAGATTTTTCCAAAATCCCTCGCCTAAAGACTCTACTAAATCGACCATGTCATTTTCAGCCACTATATAAATTCTTGCTCCATTTTCTTGGTCTTCAGATATAACATGCCCTTTGTCCTTGTATTTTCCAATTTCTGTCTTTAGCTGATTCTCGATTGAAAGCAAGCAAGTAAAGACATCCCAAATGCCAACCCCTTCTATCTTAGTTTCTAAAGGGTACTTTTTAAGTCCTTTTCTTACACCATCAACTATTGATTCTAAGCCGTAAGAATTTGAAACGCGACTTTCTCTTTCAAAGAAGTCAAGTTTTTTGTAACTCCCGATATTAATCTGCAGGTAGGGTTTTGAGCTTAAATCTTCTAAAAAGTTATGCGCTTCGTCTACTACAAGAATCCTGTCTTCTGGCTTGGTTGCCCCAAAATACTTGGATATCCAGAATGAATCAAACAAATACGCAAAAGGGCTTACAACTATCTTGGCATTTTTACTTTTTTTCCTAAATACTGGAAGAGGACATTTTTCTTCTTTTCTTACAGACTTTAAAAACTCCAAGTCAACTACTTTAGTTTCAGATTCAGGGGTCTCCCTGAATCGAGTTTTTTTTAATTTATCCGAGCAGGAATCGCATTGCTCTTCATCATCCTCCGTATAAGGGTCAACAAAAGAATCACATGCAAGAGCTTTCATGCTTCCTGTGCCTATATGAAGCGTTGCATCTATTCTGTCAATGGAGTTGTTGGAAAGAACTTCTTTTACTTCCCTCATTATGTTGTTAACTTGGGCAATAGTCCTGGTGGTGTATAAAAGCCTTGCCTCTGGCTGGTTTATTAACTTTGGAAGCGCAGCGCCAATTAATGCCCTTGTTTTGCCTAAACCTGTTGGCCCTTCTATTACAACATCTCTGTCATTCACAACTCCCTCATAGCACATAACCATATATTGTATTTGCTGCGCCCGAAACTCACTGCCTTCAGGAAATATTAAAGGATAAACACCAAGAAGAGGCTTTAAGTCAGTAGTCATGCTACCGCGTTCCTTTTCTCTTTGTTTTGGCTTTTCTAATACTATATTAGGAAGTTCTATTTCTGTAAATAAAGCCCTCTTGCTGCTTTCTATGTCTGTTTTGCGTCTTTCATACTCTCCTTCTAGTTTTTGCTCCAATGTTTCTTGAGCAGTCTTAAGAGCATCAAACTGTGACTGTAGCCTGTTCCAGATAATCTGCCTGTCATCTTTGAACAATTTTGCGCCTTGTATCCTTTTAGAAAGTTTAATTAGCCCACTTGTTAATTGCCGGTATTCTCTCCAGTTAGCTCTATTTATTTTGTCTTCTACATCATCTAGTGCTCTACCAATTGTCTCGCGATTGGCTGCGCATGAAACTTTATAATCTTCTCTTTCTCCGAGAGAAAACCCTCTTCCTCTGAAAGAGGGCATGTTTCCAAAATTGAATTGGTACATCATCAAAGAACTCTTTCTCCCGTTTAGGGTTATTCTAAAAAGAAAAGGGCATTTTTAAATTCTTTCTTTACTCTTCTTCCACTTTCTGCTCAACAACAGAAAGATTTAAATATTGTATTATATATAGTTATATAATATGAAAAATCAGATACTACATAGCCCGACTTTAGAGAGTGTGCTCATGGTAGAGAAAACTATACTTAAATATTCTGCTGAATGCGGCAAATATCAATTATGGAAAAAGCTGCCTAGGAAAATGATGTATCAGACTTTTTTAGTTATACTTGATTATTTGAGAGAGTCTGGAAAAATAATAATTGATAGAGATGGATGCATAATTTGGATTTGGAATCCAGAAAAAATAAGAAAACTTGAATCTGAAAAACTAATAGTAAAATGAGTAAAATAAAAGAAGTTGCATTTGCAGATATTAAAATTAAGAAAGCTTATCTGGAATTAAAAGAAGGAAAATTTGAAGAAAAGCAGCTTTTTGAATTCATCAACCGCGCAATTAATGATTTAAAAGAAAATCCTTTTTGCGGAGTAAGAGTGCCTAAAAATTTATGGCCAAGAGAGTATGTGCAAAAATACCAAATAACCAACCTATGGAAATATAACCTTCCAAATTATTGGAGGCTCGTTTATACTATCGTAGGCAATGAAGTTAAGATAGTAAGCACGATTCTCGAATGGTTTAGCCATCCGGAATACGAGAAGAGATTTCATTATTAATTAGCTCTCTTCCTCAACCTTTTTAATCGTGGATATTTTCTAAAAGATTAAATTAAGATTTATACACTCTTTTTATAAATTCGTTAAGTTTTCTTCTTAATTTTTCTTTTTTTCCAGGCTTAAATCTTAATTCTTCAAATCTGTTAAATAATCTTTCTTTTTTAATTTTTCTTACTATTCCTCT
>Ga0172362_10000296_pt1 | contig 39313 bp, 39 predicted proteins | sample LakKivs1_kivu2a2_FD_114534 | JGI IMG/M metagenome (GOLD analysis project Ga0172362, IMG submission 114534) | Sediment microbial communities from Lake Kivu, Rwanda - Sediment s1_kivu2a2 | ecosystem: Environmental > Aquatic > Freshwater > Lake > Sediment | place: Rwanda: Western Province, Lake... | reverse complement strand
TACAAAACAACTATTTATTGGTTATAATTTTTAAATACACCATTCGGGTTCCTCAATTAGAGTAAGTATTTAAGTTTATTATATGATTAGAGATAACCACTCCTCTAATCATATTATATAATATTATTTTTTTTAAGCTATTTTATTTTTATAAATCGGCATATAAAAGGCGCAACGCTCTAAAAATTTATATAAATAAACTTTTAAATTAATAAATTGATGACTTTATTAGAAAATGAAAAATATTATTTGGCGACCTCTTCCTTCTTTTCCTCCATTTCCTTCAACTTCCTTAAATATGGTTCATCTAATGAAGTCAAAAACAAAAATAATTTATTATCAATCTTTCCAAAATGCCACCCATTCGGTTCCTCCGTCATCTCATTCCTATTACTAACATTACCACTATGTCTCAAACTTATTATTACCCCCTGCCAATCCATATCCACTACCTGTTCAGTCCTTCCTCTCAAAAAACTCTCCCCCTCGCTACAAACCGCCTTCGCCTCATAACGCCCCTTCTCCCAAAATGTCCTATAATATGCCAACGAAGCCTCACTTGTCCTCTTCTCATATCCCATATCATACGGTGGAACATTAATCATCGATATCATCCGACAAATATTAAAATTTGCAATCGCCGAACAACTTACACAAGGCTTATTCGTCTGCAACAACATTCCTACACGCAATCTTACACTCATTACTGGGTAAAAATCGTCATCATCCATATGGATAATAATTCTATTCGATGCCCAATTTACTCCCATATTCCTTTTCATTCCAATTGGCAAACGTAATTTATAAAAATCTCCATATTCCATCTTATGTGGAAAAATAACCTTATCAACCTTCGCATCTGATACCTGCTTCTCAGTCTTTCCAGGCTTCACCAATCCTTTTCTTATCTGGTCAGTCCACGACTTAAACAAAAATTTTCTTTCCTCATCATTAATATGATAATACTTGATCCTATCATCAGCAGGTATGAGTTCTTTGACTGGTGGATTAGACTCGTCGACAATTATCCACTCCAACTTTTCTTTTGGGTAATTTTGGGTATAAAAATTATAGACAGCCAATTTCATAAAGTGTGGTCTATTTTTCGTTGGTGTTATAATAGAAACCGTTGGCAAATCTTCATCCGTAAAATGCTTATATTCCTTCACCTTCACTTTAGCAGGCTTCGATACATCCTTCTCCCCCAAATTAATCTTATCCAATTCCCTTAAAAATCCATAATCCATCTTCTTTCCCATAATATCCGATTCCTCAAATCTCTCACTCGGTACCACCAACTGCGGCTTCGCCATATACACATCAGCATTCGGATGCACATTCTCCAAATAATACCTATCAATCTCCTTCTCCGTCTTCTCCAATCCTTCTATCAAAGTGTCATAAAAATGCGCATTCACTGCATAGGAATATGTACTCCAACTTCTTACTTTACAATATTTATCCGACTCACTCCTATTTAAAATATCAAGCCAATTGCCACCCAAATAAAACATATCCCATTTTGCAGGTAAAACTACATCACGTATATCATCCAATAAATCAATATCATCCTCAAAAATTAAAACATTTGGTAATCGTCTATCTCTGGCCTCTTTCAAAATTGCAATATGGGATTCTCTGCAGCCGACTGCACCAGATATAGCATTCCTCTCCGGACGATAAAATGTAACCTTCAAATTATTCTTCCTAAAAATTTCCTGCATATGTTCGTTTCGATCATCCCTCTCCTTCAAATTCACACAATAAATTTCCAAAAACTGTTTAGGATTTGGATTCTTCATCTCCACCAAACGATCGAAATTAATCACCTTCTGATTACGTGCCAAATTAGTCCTCAAAATATCACTATAATCCTCCGCCTGAGTCACCATACTAGGATATAAACAATATGAATTAATCGTCGGATGCAAATACTCACAATAATACTCATCAATCAACATCTTATCCATATTAACACTCGCCTCCGTAATAATTCGGTCATACAAAGTTTCCTTTACAATATAAGCGTGTGCATACCAACTTGAACATTTCTTCCAATGATAATAATATTCATCATATATTTTATTCACACACGCTCCTAAAAAGAGCATATCCCATTCTTTGGGAAGAGGTGGCATCTTAAATGAACGTAAAAATTGCGCATCATCCTCGAAAATTAATACATAAGGCAGTTTCTTCTCCTTCGCCAATTTAATCACTCCAATATGACTCGCCGTACATCCATAAATTGGATTCTCATGCTTAATTCCATCAAAAAACTGGAAAGAAATATGCTGATTCTTTAATTCATTTGCAACTTTCTGTCGGCGATCCTGACGATCAATCAAAGAAATAACATAAGTATTATCTGCCAAAAACTGCAAATTCATAATATACAAAAATATATTATGAAACTTTTAAACCTTGTTCATCGCTCTTAATCTCACTTATATCCTGCGATCACCTCCCCCTTACAACGAGGACAACATACTTTCAATGGAAACGTCATCAGAAAAACATTCGTGCAAAATGTATTTCCACAATGACAACTGTAGATGGGTTCATTTCTTGGACGATACACCAATTCTGTTTCCATTACTATCTAAAAGAAAAAAATTTCAAAAATTAAACGCGACAGTACTTTCATATTTTATTTTAATTATAACTTCTTCTATTATCATCGCAAAAAAATTTTACAACTTTGCAAAATCACCATTCGAATAATGAAAAATGATAAAAGCAATTAGTCCTAAAATGACGTCGGCGAGAAGTATTTTCCAGGAATTTGGATTTTTATTGATTGCATTATATGCGAAAAGTGCATACAAAATTGCGTGAATCGGACGCAAATTATTCCACCATATTTTTCCACCAAATACCTCCGCTCCTGTTTTCCTTGATCCAGTCAAAAAAATATATGTAAATCCAACTGCAGGAAGAATCGCTAAATAACCCATTAAAGGTAAGTAATTAATATTTATAATTTTGGCTAAATATGCAATCAATAATCTTACGCCTACACATCCAATCAAAAAAAGTAAAATTCTTTTTTTCAAATTATCCATATATTTCTATGGAATATAAAAAATTATAGGGAGGATTCACCTCTATAGCCTCTTGGTCCTGGTTCTCCGCGATGTCCTCTCTCACCTGGCTCACCTTTCTCGCCTGGTTCTCCTGGAACACCGTGTTCACCAACTGGACCAGGATCACCCAAAGGTCCTTTATCACCACGTTCGCCTTTGTCTCCACGTTGTCCCTTGTCTCCAGGAAGACCTTTCTCACCGACTGGGCCTTTCTCACTCTTATCACCACGAGGTCCTCTTTCACCGGGCTTACCTTCTTGTCCTCTCTCTCCTGGCTCTCCTTTATCTCCCTTATCACCCTTATCACCACGAGGTCCTTTATCACCTGGCAATCCACGTTCTCCTGGAATACCTGGCGCCCCTCTTTCTCCCATTTCTCCCGGCATACCTGGATCACCTGGTTCTCCTGATTCACCTGCCAAACCAGATTCTCCCTTATCTCCCTTGTCACCCATTGGTCCAACTTCACCTTTATCGCCTTTGTCACCACGATCACCAGGTGGTCCATCTTCTCCCGGCTCGCCTTTTGGCCCTGGTTCCCCAATTTGTCCTTTATCACCGGGAGGGCCGCGATGTCCCATATAACCCTTTTCTCCACGTTCTCCGGCATCACCTCGAGGTCCTTTTTCACCTCTGGGTCCTTTATCACCAATAACTCCTTGGAATCCTTTTTCACCTTTGTCTCCTTTATCCCCTTTGTCACCCTTATCGCCTTTTTCACCAATTGGGCCTTTTTCACCTTTTTCTCCGGCGATACCTGTAGGTCCCTTTTCACCACGTTCTCCTTTATCGCCGGGTTCACCTGGTAATCCACGTTCTCCTTGTTCTCCTGGAATGCCTGGTTCTCCTGGTCTCCCGGGTTCTCCTGGGAATCCAGGTTCGCCGGCATCTCCTGGACGTCCATTCTCTCCAGGTTCTCCACGTTCTCCTGGTTCTCCTGCTTGACCCATATATCCTGATTCACCTGGTTCTCCTTGTTCTCCGCGATCACCCGGTGCACCTTTTTCACCACGTTCGCCTTTATCACCTTGGAGACCACGGGGTCCAGGAGCACCTTTGACACCCATTAGACCTCTTTTTCCAGCTTCTCCTGGGTTGCCGATGATGCCGGGTGATCCTTTTTCACCTTTATCTCCGCGTTCTCCCTTATCACCTGCTGGCCCACTTTCTCCTTTGTCGCCTTTATCTCCGCGGGGACCTTTATCTCCTTTATCACCCACTTCTCCTGGTGCGCCTTTCTCGCCTTTTTCTCCTTGTATTCCTACTATGCCAGGGGGGCCTTGGTCTCCTGGTAATCCTTTATCGCCAATTTCACCTTTTTCACCACGTTCTCCTTTGTCTCCTGATGGACCTGGAGTACCTCTTTCTCCTTTATCACCACGGTCTCCACGATCACCAGGTAAACCAGGAGGACCTTTAACACCTTTTTCACCCCTGATTTCGCCAGGAGGTCCTTGGGGGCCTACTGGGCCGGGTGGACCGACTCTTCCGGGAGGGCCTGGTTCTCCGGACTTCCCAGGAGGTCCTGGTTCTCCTTTAGGTGCGTTTTCATATAAATTATAAAGGATTCTTATATCTCCTTTAACTTTCCCCATATCTTTCCGTAAATCTTCTACATCTTCACTAATTTTTAAAATTAATTGTAAAATTTGTTGAATATTTGGAAGTTTGGTATCTCCCGTTGAGGTATTCATCAATTTGATATTATTATAATTTGTATTTTTTAAATAGTATTTTTACGATTCATCGTTGTCAAGATTTAGACCGGAATTTCGATTGAGTTGCATTTGAATCATTTGTTCTTTGATTTCATTAATTTCTCTAAAATCGGGGATTCTTTCTTCTGCAAAAACTCTGGCAATGTCTTCCTCGTTGATATCTTCAACATTTGTAACAGTTGATTCGTTATCTTCTTGATCATCTGTGTTTTCGGCACTCTCTGCTAAATCAGATGTATTTGTTTGTTCTTTCTTTTGAATAACAATGTCATCTTTTGGTTTAACATCTTCGAAATCATCTTCCATTTTGTAAAATAGGACGAATTCTTGCGGTGGGCTTAATGAATCAGAATTTTGATAATAAGCATCAACTTTGATAAAATAAGTTTCTCCTTTTTTTACCATAAAAGAAATAATATTTTTGGTAGCAGTCACATTTTTTTCAGTATTAACTGATTGTGATAGTTTTATACCATCAGATCCATAAATAAGATAGTCATATTTTTTGGGTGACTGCTTAAATCTGGGAACTATGTTTAAAATCTTGATATTATTACCCTCAAAATAATGAGATGATTTGAAAAAAACGATTTCATTTAATTCTTCTTTGACCTGTATATTTTTCATTGCAGGTTGCTGAATTTGCTGTCCAGGAATCATATTGGGATAATTTGGGAATCCCCGATTAATTGCAAAAGGAACTTGTGGCCTATACATTCTTTATCTGCTTATAAAAATTACCACAAATTAATTCAATTTTTCCTATATCTACGCCGCCATCTGCCATCTATGATCACATACAATACAATGTACAAATTTTGTCATAGGTTCATCCATCGACCTTGTCTGTAATTCATAGTAGGTGCATTGACGTTGTTTGCATTTACTACACTTAAACTCATCAGTATTTGATTCAGGTTTTTTAGTATAAAGGAACTCATCGGTTGCTTTTTGTTTTTCCTGGAGTTTTTCCCAATGTTCCGGGAACAATTCTTGCGGTGTCATATTAGGTATTTCTGAAATATTAAACTCACGATTCTTAATTTTTGGTAAAAGAAAATTATTTGATACAGATGAATCTGGACGAATATTATTGTAAATTTGAATACATTTCCTATTGTAAATCTTTTTAAATAAATCTTGTGATTTATCAAGGACCTCACCTTTTTTAGTAACCTCTTCCTCGGCCCAATTAAAAATACTATCTTCTAACTCAATTGAAATATCTTCATCTTCTATAAACTGATTAAACTTATCTACAATCTTTTTTCGATACGAATTGTCAGTCATATTAGTTAATTAAATAGTTTGTTTTTTTTAAATTCATTTTTTTCAGGGAAGAAAAAGTGAATTAAAAGGGATTTATTTGGTATGTTATTAAGAATGGAAACAAAAACAGAGGAGAAAATACGTTATTATTTCAATAATAAATCAGTTGAAAAAAAATGTTTAGATTTTTCAATGAATATATGTGAATTTGAAGATTGTTTAAAAAATTTTATTGATATGAATGCGGATATTACATCATATAAGAATTGGTATAAGGTGTATGGTATAAATAATAAATTTTTGAAGATATATCAGGATGGAAGTTGTTTTTGTTATACTGTAAGAAATAATGCGATAAGTGAGGTTTCTGATAATTTATTTATTCAGGTTACCTCCACGGCACAGATATATAATGATGATTTCCCTGGTTTAAAAAATTATTGGACAGAAGAAATTTATGAAGAAATTGTTTTTAAAATTAATGAAATAAATTTAATTTTTTGTAAATTTATTGATGTTCCAAGAGATATTGTACAATATAGTGTTTATCTTGAGCCAAAAGATTCAACTGTTTCAGTTGATTTATTGAAGGGTGTTACTGGGAAGTTGATTTTTTCTTAGAGCAGCATTTTGTGAACCATGCGCAAATACAGCTAAAGATTGAAACAACTTCTTGTGGATTTATTTGAATTTCTCCTTGACTTGCACGAATTCCAATTTGAACAAGTGAGATTGTTGGTTCTATTTGTGATTTTATAAGTATTTTTTGGTCATTTGTTAATTTTGAATCTAAACTATCAATAACTTTTGTTAGAATTTTTTTGAGTAAAATTCTTTTTTCATTTTCTTTAAGGTTTGTTTGACCTTCAAGAAGTTGTACTATAAATAAGGCTATGTCGAAGAGATTATTAATTATATCATCTGCTAAAGGATATTTATCTTCTATTTTTGAGAGAGTTGTTTGATAAATGAGATTAAAAGCTGCTTTAGATTCGGTGATTGAATCGGATGATAATTTAATTTTTTCGAGACCAGTTTTACTAACAGATATGGCAAGATCAATGGCCTTGATAATAAGTGGTTCAAGTTTTTCGTAATCATTTACACGATTCTGCATAAATTCTTTTAACATCAAGAGAACAAGGTTTTTCTTTTCTTCTCCTTTAATGTCTCTCTTTTTTTCAGCGATTTCCATTGCTGTTTGGACAATATCAATTAATTCTTCGTTGTCAATGACGCCATCATCGAGATATTTTGTGATAAGAATGTCTAAACTCTCTTTAGAAATTTTTTCAATATTTACTGATGGGGTGGCAGATGGTGTATTTAGGATTTCCTTAGATTCTTCTGGTTTAGCTTCAACTGCTGGTTCTGGTTTAGCTTCTGGTTTTACTTCAACGACTGGTTCTTCAGGTTTTGGAACCTCAGGTGAGGCATTAGTAGTGGATTCATCTTGAATGGGAACAGTAGTAATCGAGTTATCTGTTTCAATAATTGGTTGAACGTTCTCTGGTAAAACTTCAGGGATAGTTGGTTCCATAAATATATAGTATAAATTAATTTTGGTTTATTTTTTTTATAAACATATTTTAGTATGATTCAATTTTTGCTTTCAGTTATACTTGTTATATTGATTTTAGTATTTTTATGGAGAATGTTTTTTTCTTCAAGTTTAAGTGAAAATAAACGCAAAGTAAAATTTTCCGATGATGTCGAAGAAATTAAAGAAAAATTTACCCAAAAACAATCTCAAAAAAATACTAAATCTAGTCCAAGACAAGCAATTTTAGATAAATTAGCAAAAACATATGATCAAATTAACCCATCTAACTTCTACACCCAAAATTATAATACTCCGAACTTTACATCCGACACAATGAAACTACCAACTTTTTATGCATACCTACCAAATGCAGATGCAGCTTCTAAACCAATTCCTAAAGAACCTTTTAACGAACCTTCTAGATTCGAAAATTTTAGTAATCAAATGATTAAACAAGATGCATCATACGATATCCCATGGAATATTAAAGAAAAACAAACACCAACTGGATTAGAATATCAATCCGATTATTGGTCCTATTCCAATGAAGTACCAATGAATGGAGGAGATTTCGGAGGAATAGTTGGTTACGAAAATATGGGAGAGGCCTATTCCTTATTTTACGCCAAGAATTCAAATGATATTGTTGAAGAGCAAGAAGCATTGTTAAAAATGACGGATGACTTGAGAAATGGTATGGGTACTCCCCAAAAACAGAAGTATAATTATAATATGTCAAATCCATAAATTGTTGATGTAAGGCCAATAATTTATATGTAAAATTCTTTTATAAAATATTTATATTCTTTTTTAATATTTTTTGATGTTTTTATGGGATGGTTAATAAAGTCGGTGACTTCGATGGTAACTTCGGGTTCAAGATTTTCGTGTATAATTTCATTTGGATTTTTAACAAGGAATTTTCTGTTGCAGAGAATGCATGACATAATTTAATTGAGATTAAAAAAACTGATTTTTTACTCGATATAGGTTATATGGGGTTTAAGAAACCAATGTCTATAATTACTCATCAGGGGTCTAAAAGTGATTCCAAATTGAGAAAAGTTTTTTATTTCGACGATGATAAAGAGAAGCCAATATTGGCAGCTGGAGTTTTATTTGTGAGAGATGACACCAATGGAAGAAAAGAAGTACTTGTTCAAAAAGTTAAAAAAGAAGATGGAAGTTTTGTTTTTAGTGATTTTGGCGGCAAAGTTGATTTAGATGATAATACACCCATTCAGGCTATGGCAAGGGAATTAGGTGAAGAAATTAATTACAGCATATATTCCAAAAATCGCAAAACATTTTTAGATGATGAAGCTTTGAAAAAAATACTCCAGAAAAATATTATTCAAAAAATTTACTTACCAGTCGCTAAATATTTCCTCATTTTTGCAAATTTTGATGATAACCTCGATATCGATATGGAAAAAACGGGTACCAAAGAAAGTCACGACAATATTGAAAGAACTGTTGAATGGATACGTGCGGATCAATTCATACAAAATTATTTCGACCAAAAATTACATCCTAGATTATGGAGTCGTCAAGTGCTCAGTTTTCTCGGATATGAAGGTCCCGAACCACAACTACCAAATAGAACTAAAGTTAATGTTCCTAAAAAATTTGCATTCAAGGCAGTGTAAATCATTGCAAATAATCATCTTTTGTCGGTACATATAATGGTACCATATTTGGAAGATTTCGCATTTTTTTATTAGGTGGTAAAAACATATTATTCCAAAGTAGAGTTGCCATACAGTGATGGCCAAATTCACTCGGATGGAAACAATCTAAAGATGAAAGATATGAAGAATTATAAATTTTAAAATCTTCTATGATAGGTTGTATTACAAATTTTATATTTTTTGCAAATCCTGTTTTTGAATAATTTTCCACAAGTGGATATAGTAATAAATTTATATCCTTATACAATTTTTCCACAACTTCTTTATAATCACTCGTTTTATCTCTTCCCAATATACAGGGACATTCATTAATAAGTTGGTGCACTAAATCACATCCTCTATTCTGCCAATCTGCAGTTAAAGCCACATTAAAAGTTGAAATTACATTAACAAACATATTTTGAGATTGTTGGACAATATTTGAGAAAAGTTGAGCTAAATTAAAAATATAAGAGTTAATGGTGTTATTATATCCATTGAGACAATATTGGCAGATATCATTAGCACCTATCATAATGGTAAGAAGTTTCCATTCATTTTGACAATCTTGTTTTTTCCATTCAGATTGTAGATTATTCCACATTTGCATAGTTTGGTGGGATAATGCACCAGAAATTGCAACATTGCAATTTATTTCTTTTTTTTCGTAAATATTCGCAATTGAATTATTTAATGAAACGAGATCTGTGCTGGATGATACTGGGATGGGATGATTAAACATTGCATATCCAGCTTTATCGCTGGTCGGATATTGTTTTAAAGAATAAGTTATGAAGGTAGATCCTATGGAAGCGCATTTTTTGGGGGAACCGTATAGGGAGAAAATATTTGGAATTGTTCGGAATCCATTTTCACCTCCAATTGGAAAAGATTTTCCACGATATTCAAAAAGATCTTTCAGAATGCTATGAGATTCTAAAGAAAATCCGGCAGAAACACTATCGCCAATTACTCCAAAACATTGAATATCAGATGGATGTAATTTATCGACGGAAATGGAAAATATCATTGGTAGAAACAATAAAAGGACTAATTTATAAATCATTCCTGAATATGTTTTACCTAATATTTTTTTTCTAAAAATGCTGAAAAAATAATTATAAACAAAAAAACACCACCATCTATTATATTCCAAGATTCCGATTTTTTATTTTTTTAAGTTTACATTACCATAAATGGTAATAATGCTAAAAACACTTTTCGTTTTAGCAAAAAATATAACTTTTTCACTCACAAATAATCCCAAAATCACTCGGAGAAGCGTGAGTCTATTCATTATCATGACATTCAGACAACTGGTGTAAAAACAAAAAACGTTAGAAAAAATGAGCATTTTTGAAAAACAATTGTTTGATGAAAAATGAAAGTGAGAATTATCACGTTTTTTTGAAAAATGGGGGTCCCACACCTGAGGGAGGTAAAAAAAAAATTGAAAAACACCATTTTTAGTTTTTTTCATTTTTTTGAAAATAAAAAAAATATTTTTATATTCTCAAATAAAAATGTAAAAAAAAATAAAAAATTAATAAAAAATAAAAATAATTTTTTTTTATTGATGAGTGAAAAAAAATGAAAAAATGGATTTTTACTACCAGGAGGTCAAACATTTTGTTATGATAATTCCGGAATGAGGAATATAATTTAAAAAAGTTGTCAAAAATTCAAAAAAATGACTTTTTTTAACCATTCCAAAATGGAATATCCAACTTTTTTTACATTAAAAAAATGGTTCACAATGATTTTTTACATTATTTATTTAATACTACAATTGTTGTATTTTTTTTATGAAAAATATTAAAAAAAATTTTATTTAATATTTAAAATCGATTTTTTAGATAGTAAAATGTAGTTTTATAAAAAATATTTAGACTAGTTAGTGGGGAAATGAGTAAAAAATAATGTAATAATATATTTTACATTTGTAAAAATGCATTTTTTATGATTAAAATACGACCAATTACCATAAATGAAATTTTTTTCAACGACGAAAAAGAAGTGATTTATGGTAGTACACGACCATAAAACTTTTACTCAAGTTTTTTTGTCAAAAAAGTTGGGCGAACCAGATTTTGACCAAATTTTGCGATTAGTTGGTAAAAATGAGATTTTATGAGTAAAAAACGATTGTAAAAATACATCTGAAATTAGTAGATGCATTTTTTGTATTCCAAAGTGGAATTTGATTTTATACCATGTTCGAAACGGGGGTCAAAAATGGTATTATGGTGGGGGGCATGGTAAGGAGGGATGTTTTTCCGGATCCAAGGTTCTCAAAATTATTCCAAAAATAGGAATCTTGATTTTTGGTGTTTTTTGGGGTAAAAATGGAAGCTGATAGTGAAAAATATCCTTTATTATCATTTTATTATCATGAAAAAAATGATTATGAGTAAAAAATTGATTATGATGTTTTTTTTCGTGGTAACAAAAAAGTTAAAAAATCGGTTTTTTTGAGGGTGGGGAGGGTCTTTTGAAAATCCCAAATTTTCAACGCAAAATAAAAAATGGTAAGGCATCGTAATCATTTTAGACATGTGCACTCGTTTCCAAAATTAACATGGTAATGATTTTCAAAAAATCCCAAATATGTAAAAAATTGTTAGAATTAATTTTCAGTTACATACCTTTTATGGTATTATAAAATGATTATCGGTGACTCGAGGAATATTTGGAATCGTATTATGGTAAAGACATTTTCGATAATCCTGTGAACCGTGAGTTCTAATTATGAAGGGTGGTAATAAAAAAAATAAAATGGGCTCTCATTAAACGAAAATGGATGGTCGTGTTTTTTAGGTTATGGTCATATTTTAGAAAAAAAAAGCGGCAAAAAAAGTTTTTTATATCACACAGGGTAACAAAAATTAAAAATAAATTTTTAAAAAAAATGGTAAAAATAAATTTATGGTAATCGGATAAAATTGTGGGTGATGATAAATTTTAAAAAGTATTCCGACAAAAAATGATACGACCATCCATCTTACCATAAAAATCAAAAATAGGGCTCTCAAAAAATGTGTTTTTTTCGTTTATCGTAATACAAATTATCCTTTGAGACGTTTATTACCATAAAATTAACGCAAGCAAACGTCACTTCCTTACCACGCTGGTAAGGCTAGTACCATTCAAAAAATGCATTTCGGTTTTAAAAAATGAAAAATGCTTCGTAATATGGTAATGATATTGTTTTGAAAAAATGAGCAGATATCATTTTTGGTAATAATTAGTTTATAAAATGTATGAAAATTTTATGGTATATGGTAGTATTTTGGCATCGAAGTTTTTGTTGATGTGAAAATAAGAGGTAATCCGACGATCATGTAAAAAAAATATCATGGTAAAAATCCGGGAGGTCCATGGTCGTAAGGAGGGTTTTTTTAGTCAACTTAAAAAAAATTCTGATTCCTGAAGGAGCCAGATTACCATAAGTGGTAATAAAATTAAAAATATCGAGAAGGGGTGTTTGACAAAACATGGTAGCATTTGTTACCATAGCTCAAAAGTCCGCCCGCTTAACGTTTTTTACATGATAAGAGACCTTACCATTTTTAAAACTCAAAAATCGAAAAAACGCGTTTTATACCATGCCCGCTAAGGAGGTAGTTTTACTGATAGTGCCGCTTGATAAAATCACTTTTTTCAATTCAATTTTTATCAATGCACTTGATGAAAACCCCCCTGTTACTGTACGTCCCTCCCAGAGGGTCGGTTTACTGAAATTAACTTCTATAGCGGTGGAGTTATCAAAACCCGACTGAGCAACTGGTTTACCTTACTGAGTTGTATTTTTACTTTTTTTCAAAAAATGAGTTTGACTAAAAAATTTTTAACAAACAAAAGTAGATAAAAAAAAGTCACTAAAAAAGTAAAAATACCAGCAAAATCGCAAACATCGAAAAAAAGTTTTAGTCACTTATGAATTGATGTGCACTTTTTCATGTTTCAATTTCATTTTAGAAAAATTTTAACTTGAAAAAATTTTTTTTTTTCAAATATTTTTACCTTTTTATTTTTTTTTAATTTGCAGCATCCATTTTTTTTAGTCAAAAAATCGGAAAAACATCTTTTTTTTTTAAGGTCAACCATTTCTTCGTAGTGCACCCTACTTAAGAGCAAACGAAAATATGGTATATGGTAGCACTTTTTATTGTAACTCGATAAAATGATTTTTTCAATTTTAACAATATTTTCATTGATATGCAAAAAATAAATGAAAAATTTTCCATTGTATTACCACGTTTATGGTAGTATTGAGTAGAAAGTGGTGTTTGCTGGATGGTGGGGTTATTATGATAAAAAGTATTATAACGGAATGAAAATTGTAAAATCTGAGAGTACACGGTTCACAAAAAATGGGGGTTTTTGGGGTATGGTCGTAAGGTAATTTTTGGGGATATTTTTGGAATAAATTGGAATATTTTTTACTCAAAAATGTAAAAAAGTTATAATTTTATTCCTCAAAAAAATTAATCCGATCACTTTTTAATTTTAACTGCGTTAACTCTGACTAAAAATTTGACTAAATTTGACTAAAAAATAATATTTATAAAATCACAGATTCGCTAAATGAATTTTTATTCATCATGATATTTAGTTTAGCGATTATGTGAATATTTTTTTTAGTCAATGACTAAAAATTTGACTAAAATTTTAGTCAAATTATCATATTTTAGTTTAAAAATAAAAAATTAAATTATTTCATGATCTTAAATGGTATCATTTCTTTGTCATAGGTGTGGTAAATTTTTTCAGCATAAAGGTAATTTTAAAAAACATCTAACCAAATCTGATATTTGTCCACCAATAGTTAGCAAAAAATCTCGTGAAGAAATATTAAAATATTATGATATTGACGTCGAATATATAAAAAACAATTATAACGTTGAAATTATCGATCCACCAGAAAAAAATATTATTGAAGTAAAAAAAATAATAAATCCTACCATCATAAATCAATCCATTGAAGAAGGAATTGTAAAAATTGAGGAAGATGGTAAAACCAAATATAAATGTCCCTATTGTTATGGTTATTATTCAAGAAAAAATAATTTAATAACGCATATTAAAAATTTTTGTAAGAGGGTTAAAAACGATGATGACGGTGAGATTTTCCAAAAAAGCGAATTGAAAAAATTAAAAGATGAAATTGAAAAAATACAAGCCCAAACCCATATTATTAATAATTACAATAATACCACAAACAACGTTCAACAAATAAATCAAAATATGTATTTATCGGCATATGGTAAGGAGAATCCTCCGACGGTGACTGAGGATTTTATGTGTAAGGTGATAAAGAATCCGATGAAGGGGATTCCTGATTTAATTTCATTAACTCATTTTAATCCAAAACATCCCGAAAATCATAATGTTCGTTATAATGGTAAGAGAAGTTTTTACATTGATGTTTTTAACGGTAATTTCTGGGAAGCGAAGGACAAAGGAGAAGTAATCCATGATATGATAGTGAGTAAAAAAGATATGGCTGATGATTTTTTTGATGATGCAATCGAAAATAAAAAAATAAAAGATAAAGTAAAAAATGATTACAACTCTTTCTCCGAAAAAATCGATCGATATGTTAATGCCATCATTAATGAACTAAATTATGGTCAAGAACTAATTGAACAAGATAAAGAATTATATAAACAGCTTTATAAACAAGTGGAATTAATGATGATTAATGCCCAAAGAATTCTTACCTGTCAAGCAAAAAAAGTTCCCACCCCTTTCCAAACAATCGAATAAAATTATAAGGTTACTACCTTTAATTTTCATTCATTTTTAAAATATTTTTTTATTTCATATTTTTTACAGTATTTTTAGTAAATAATAATTTGTCAAATTATTATTTTTTACAATAAATTCATTTTTTTCAATTATTTGTTATTATTGTTTGAATTATTATTTCCTTGTTTCATGGTATTATTTCCTTGTTTCATGTTATTATTTCCTTGTTTCATGGTATTATTTCCTTGTTTCATAGTATTATTTCCTTGTTTTGCTGCATTATTTGCTGGAGCTTCTGTAACAGTTTCAGCAGTTTCAGTTACAGTTTGATTAACATTTGCATCGTTCGATCTGGTACGTGTTAATTTGGTGATAGCATAGTTTTTGATTTTATTAACAACACTATTCAAAGTATTTCTCTCAAAATATGCATTTCCATTATTCTTATTCGCACTCACAACAACAACAAATTTCTTATCAGTAGTTTTAGGATTATGAATTACAATGATTTTAGTTTTTACACCATCTTTATTAGCATTAAGAGTAAAAACAGCCGTCTTTTCTCCAGTGTTTGCATTGATATTCTTTCTTAAATTACCAATAAAATTAGCATTAGCCGCTGCAACAGTATTTCCAGTCGGGGCAATCGATTCACCAACTGGCATCATTTCTTCAGCGGGTTTAACAGTTGCATTTGCATTAGCATTAGCATTCCCAGTATTTTTTTTAGAATTATTGTTATTTTTATTGTTATTGCTTTTGTTATTTTTGTTAGAATTGTTATTATTATTATTATCACCGCCACTCATCTTTGGCTCAGTGTAGCGATTATCCCAAGCAAGTTCTGATGCAGTTGGATTGGAGCAAGCTGGTTTATCAACTATACCCATTTTTGCAACTGAGGGTTCGGCATCACAAGCTGCACCTCCTCCAGCGTGCCAGCCAGCACGTGGGATCTCAGGTTTCCCAGTGGGTTTGTAACACGGTGACAACGGAAAGTCAAACATTTTTGCATATTCAAATGCGCCTCCTTTTTTGTTAGATCTTTTTGGCATTAGATTATAATATATTGCAATAAAAAAAATATATTATAAATATTGGTCTAAATTATTTTTTTCTTTTTATAACTTCATATTTTTCAACTGCATATCTTTCCAAATTTCTTCTCAATTCATCAATATTTCCATACCTCGTCCTCCTCACCCTATTTGTTCCCTTATTCCTATTTTCCAACAAATACCTCCCATTTGCATCATACCATATATTCATTTCATAATTACTTCCTCCCCTCTCCGCATTCACTCTAACCAATTCCATTTTACTCCCACCACCCTCAATCTTATGTGTCCCATAAGGACACTGATAACATTGCGCAATCTGCTTATCTATCAATGTGTCACTAAATAACTGATGCTGAGTTGTCATATATTATATAATATTTTTTATTGATGTGAATATGCTCGATATTGTGGTAAGACATTCAGTAAATTTTCCTCTTGTAAATCAAATCTATATCCAGTATCATTTCGTCCTCCTTTTTGTTTCCTATTTCCTCCCTTCAATAAATCTCCAAAAAATATTGGCCGACAACATTGATAATATGGAGAGACAACCGGTTTTCCAGCGACTGGGTTAATGCTAACATTATAGGAATAACCTTGTCCGCCGGTGAGATTTCTGGATCTTTTGATGGATTCTTCTTCATCGATTCGTTTTATTTTATAGTTTGCAATTGTGACAAGAAGTTTAAGACTTAATCCAGTATTATGTTTGAAGGTAATAAGATAAGAATTTTCAGATTCTTTTTTGACATTAACTCGTCCTTCTTCGTAAATTTTTTGTCGGTTGAATGCAAATCTGTAAAAATCTCTTTTTCCTCCAGTTCTTTCACCTAAACTTCCACTCACTTTATAAATAAAATCTCTCCCAAATAATGGACTTAATTTAGACGTTAAATTCGATATGGATGTTGCATATTTAAGAGAATCAACGAAACTTTTAATTAACATATCGTTGTCTCTTATCACAAATTTTTTTGCTCCTCCTCGATCACTCATTAAAATATTATCACAAAATAATTCATTAAAATTTAAAAAATTATAAAACCAATTTACACCCTTGAATCCACACTGGGTGTAATGTTGAATTACACAACTTACTACTCGTATCGTGAGTATTTATGCGTTTAAAATATCTGTTCCTTCAATCTTGTTTGGAATTCTTACTCCTTAAGGAATTGTAAGACAAACAGGGAACTTATGATATTCGCTAGTCATTTATAAAAAATGAGTAAATAGTTTTAACATCTCCGTTTCTTTATAGAAGCAATTAGAAAAACCCTTAATGGAAGTATTGGACATATTTTACATTTTAAAGTTTTCTTAAAGTTATTTTTTCTAAAATATAAAAGGTGCTATTTTACATCTTAAAGGGTTTAAAAAAATAAAAACTATAATAAATATTAGAATGGAACAAAATCCGAATGGCTTGGTGGCTCCTCAATCTGATCAATATGATCAGAATTCAGCCTTAAATATTTTGGTAAAAGCAGTTCATCTTGGGCAGAGTCGTGGTGCTTGGCGACTGGAGGAGGCGGAAATTCTGCATAAGGCTATTAAGGCATTTGTAAAGTCTGAAGCAACACCTTCTCAATAATTTCAAGTCAATTTAACGATAATAATATCTTATTATCATTAATGAAAAAATTACATATTATTTTGGACATAGATAATACCTTAATTGATAGTTTATCCTCATACGACTATTTCCGGTTCAAGTCAGAAGTAAGAATACCAGATGCGAAATTTGATGAAGCAAATATGTATATTTGGAAAAGACCTCATCTGGAACAATTCCTTTCATATCTAAATAAAACAGCATCACATATAAGCATATGGACAAACGGTACTGATGGATGGCTAAAATTTATTTTCAATAATATTATAAAACCACATTTGGATGAATCTAAAATAACATTTCTTTTATCAATTGATTTTAGTACTCAAATTCAAATAAATAAAAATAATTTTATTTCCAAAGTACCGGTCAAAGAAATGAAAAAAATTTTTAATAATAATTCATTCGGTTTTTCACATCATAATACAATTTTAATTGATGATAATTTTTACAATTGTTGGTTCAATAAATATAATTCTATCCCATCTAAAAAATATCTTATTCTCAACGAAAAAATAAAAAAGAATAAAGACCTATTATATATAATTAAAATAATTGAAAAACTTAAAAAAAGTGATAATATATCAGATACTTTGAAAAGAGTATATGATGGAATTGATAATTATAATGATTTATTTGATCACTGATTTTTAAAATATTTGAAAAATTTAATTTTGAACGAGGTATTGGGGAATCCATTTTTCGTTAAGTGGTTCTTTCTTAAATTTTACATAAAATTCAAATCCTTCTTCCTTTCCTTCGAACCATTGTCTAACCATCTTACTTACAGATAAATTAGGAATACCTGAATAACCAACTTTAATCTTTTTTCCCTTAGCCTTATCAAACATAAATATTTCATAAACATCCGGAAATTCCGTAGATTTCATAACAAATGTTGCCTCATTTTTATCCTCACTCCTTCCAGTTTCAATTGTACTTACCTCTTCAATTTTTGGGCTATCATCCTTAACCACGGGAACACTTTTATTACGACATTCAGGAAATATATATAAAATATCATAAGACGCTGTATCCTCACACTTGAATAAATATCCATTCACATTAAAAGGTAAACTCGGAATGTATTTTTCTTTAACATCAATAATTTCTCTATAACCAAACATATCTTTCAATATTATACTAAAAGGTTCCATATAAGGATCAGATACATACTGATTATTTAAAATATCAGTCATAACACTATATCTCTGTGAAAATTTTTTCATTACCATCTGCTCTCCCTTAAAAACTAAACAATCACTCATTAAAAAATACCATTTTTCATTAATCTTTACAGTTTCTCCCTCCAAAAGAGTATCACTGTATAAATCAGATTTAAACCTAGTTTTTATCAAGAAAAATGTTGAATTTTTACGATTAATATAAATTGCATACTGCTTAAAATTAACATGAGTCAAAAATAACAAATATTTCGTGCCAAAAGTGTTCAAAACAAAGGAATGCTCCTTTTGTTTTAATTCTGTAGCTCTAGTCTTATCCAAAAAGTGATACCTCTTATATTCAATATCAACATTATATGTTGAAGTTATTTTATTATTAAGTTCCCTTATTAATAAAGAATTGGTTAATTGTAATGCCTTCTCATTACCAAATTTTACTGGCTTCATTATTACTTTATTATAACATACAAATAACTTTTTTTTAAATCATTTTTTAATTCGGTTTTTCAGCACATCCGCATCCGGAGCAGTCTTTTCTGGATCTTCCAAATCCAGTAAAAATACTTTCAGCACACCATTCTGGATTATTCAAATTTTTTGAAGCACAATAGAAAGGACATTCATTTTTTCGACAGGGAGATTTTCCACAATTTGGGGAATTTACATCGACAATACATCCCTTCAAACATTTTCCTTTTATTCCTTCCTTAATATCCTCATCATCAAAAATTCCATAAATAAAAATTAAAATTATAAAAATTAATAAAAAATAATTAGCGAAATTATAACTCATTATTATGATATTAAAGAAAAAAATTATATACAACCACATTTAGAACAATCTGATATTCCATCATGAAAATCATATTGACAACGTCCTTTCTTTCCAATATCCTTCGGTCTTGTTACACAAGTAGGTAAACATTTACCTTTTGGACATCCAAAATCTTTTCCACAATTGGATGAAGCCTCACTTGTACATCCCTCCAAACATTTTCCATAATTTTTTTTGTGATGCCTCTTCTGTTTTCTCAATTCAATTATAATTATGATAAAACCGGCTATGAGAATTATTGAAATAAAGGTAATTAAGACATAAATTAACATATTCTCATCCAAACCTTTCATTACCTCTACAAAGATAAAAAATCACTCTAAATTAAAACGATTTAAAGAAAAAATCATAATTAAAATATATTTGTTATGACAGATATGGCCACTGAGGAGAGAAGAGAGGTGGAGTTTGTTTATCCTTTAGAAAGGATCACAATGATTTCTAATAAATTGGGAAAAGTTACAATTCCTTTGTTGAATGGATTTAAGGAATTCTATGATTTATTAGAAATTAAGCCCATTGATATATCATTATTTAAGAAAAATAATTTTAAGCATTATGGTGGGCAGCGTGGTCAGAGGGTACAGAATGGATGGAAGAGGAAGAATAGGTTTCGTGGAAAGGATATTGAGAAGTTTTTGACGAACACTTATATTAAGCAATTACCCCAAAATGATGTAGCCAGAATCAGAAAAACCATTATTTCTAATTTAAACAAGTTAAATGATAAAAAATTCACTATTATTGTGAAGGAATTTATTGATAATTTGGAAGAACAAATGTTTTCAGAGACATTTGAAATTTTGAATAATGAGATATTGAATAAGGTTTTTGATGATAACCATTATATTTATTTGTATTCTAAGTTGGTGAAGGAATTGATTATTAACAAGAAGTGGCAAATGAAGATGTTTAATATTATTGCCGGTGAGGATGGTGAGAAGCAGTATTATTGGACTTTAAATAACTTAGCAGGTAACCATGATGAGAATGAGTATGTTGGACCGTTTCAGACAGAGCAGGAGGCTTTGGAAGATGCGATGGAACACCATAATTATAAAATATCGTTTTGTTCTTTTATGGAGGCAAAATTTAATGAGCGCATTTTATTTCAGAATGAGATTGCAAGTACTAATGGTCAATTTGATTTGAATATTTATGCGAAGAATAAGTATAATAATTTTTTGAGGTTTATTTTTACAGGAGTTGAACAGGGCGTTTTTTCGATAGCGATAGTAAATTTTTGTTTAATAAAATTGTTGGAAATGAAGGAGATTGATCAGTTTGCTTTTATGTTTGAGTTGTTGCAGGGGAATACGAAATTGCGTTTGAATGGTGATGCGCATAATTTTTATGAAACAAAGTTAAATAGTTTATTGGCTCAGACTAGTGTTTCTCCGAAGACTAGATTTAAATTGCAGGAGTATTTTAAGTTGAAATTGAAGAATGTAAATCAATTTGATGTTTTGGCGGCTATTTCTCCTGAGGAGGAGATCCCCCAATTTTCGCCAGTTATTCCTAAAAGAGATAGTAAAGAAAGGGATATTGAGTGTATCATTTCCGAGTATCCTTTAAATAATAATTATAAGGCAGTGAAAGAATTATTTGAGAATTTATCGGAGGATTTATATGATAAATTTTCATCGAAATATATTGTTGCAATTTTGGAATGCAAGGAAGATGAGATAAAATTATTGGTAGATTTGATAGTTAATTTATGGAGAGATTTTAAAAATTATTCTGAGTCATTTGGAAAATTTGTTTCTAATAATTTGATTAATTTATATGCGGAATATGAGATTGATTATCCAATATGTAAAGTTATATTTTTGGATTTAATAAAGGATTGGTTGGAACGAAGTGGATGTGATAAGGAGGCATTTTTGCAGGAGTTGAGAAGCAAGAATGTTGATGATGAAGATGAACAATATAATATTGATCTTTTTAATGAGCAAATAGTAAACGTTTTATGATTTTAAGAAGAAGAGAAACCGAATTTTTTGAGAGGATTTGGTTTAATTAGTTTTCCTTTGGTGGATTCTGAATCTGGTTCAGGAGGTTCCCAGGTTTCAATCTTGGTTATTGTTTTTCCATCCCGACTTGTTCGGAATGTTTCGATGAAGTAATTTTTCTTTTTGTAGAAACTATATCTCTTCTCGGCCTGTCTTCCAAAAAGGGAAAAATCATCGACAATATCAATTACCAAAGGAGTATTTGTAGCGGTAACACCAACTTTTGGTCTAATTCTTCCGACCGCTTGTTCTATATCTGTTTTAGGCGTTCCTAAAACAATTGTATCGATTGTGCTAATATCCAGACCTTCAGCCGCCATTTGAAAAGTCGCCAAAATTACTTTTTTCTTGGCACTTTCTTCCAATGCCGCTTGTTTCATCCCGCCAACGTAATATCCATTCGTCACCCCAGCCTCATTCAAATAATGTTCCAAATCTTTCAACATTTCTTTTCGATCAGACAAAATCAATATCTGTCTGTTCTGTGAAACACATTCCAAAGTCTTCTGTATGATAAATAAATTCCTTGGCTGATAATTCGCAATGTTATTAATCATCCCTGCTGAATTTACCTTTCCATATCCAGCTACTAACTCGACTGCATATGACTCATCACCACAATCATAAACATACCTCTCCACCGTAGAATTCAACGCACTCTTTCCTTTACGCATAAAAATAATATCTCCAATGTACCACTTTAATACTTTGGTCAATCCATCTTTACGATTAGGTGTTGCGCTCAATCCCAACATATAAGGACAATTTATTTTCTGCAATGCCTTCGAAAACTCCCTACTCGGACACCTATGCGACTCGTCCAAAATAACAAAGCCAAAACTATCAAACTGATCCAAAGGATACTCCTTCATCGAAATACTCTGTATCATTCCAATCACAATATCCTTATCCTCAATATCGATAATTTTTCCCTGGATCCGCCCAACTCTTGCACCAGGCAAAAATGCAGCACAATCAGGACCTCCTAATATTCTCTCCATCCACTGATTCAACAAAAACTCCTTATGCACCAACACAAAAGTCTTCTTCCTCATCTGACTTATCAAATAACAAGCACAAGCCGTCTTTCCCTCACCACATGGTAAAGATAAAATACCACCACCAGTAGTCTGGAATGCCTGCAAACACGCATTAATCGGATCAAGCTGATGGGGACGCAGAGAACCATTAAATGTTAAATTAATATCTTCACCCGGTGGAACGCGATATTCCTGGGGCTGACCAAATTTTTCCAATCCATAATATTTAGGAATATACAACTTCTGCGAATTCTCAATATAAACCGGAAAAGGATCCTCCGACTCTCCATATTCTTCATTGGTAAAAGGCTTAACGGTCAATTCTCTTTTAACGGATTCGATCACAGATTGTGACCATTCCGTTTTTAATAAAATATAACCTCTTTTTGCAATATATGATTTCATCATTTAGATTAAATAACTCATAACCTTTAAATAAAAAAATTTCAATTTTATTTATGAACTCTTTAAATATATTTTTATAAATAATAAAAAAATATTGACAAATAATATACATGAACTCCGCTTCCAAGGCAGTCAGAAATTTAGGAAAAAAAAGCTCAAATGTCGTATCCGGTACCATCAAATATAGCCAAGAAACCCTCCAAAATACAATGGCCCAAGGCGTTATTATTCTTGTCCTCATCGCCTACTCAGTCTTCTTTGTTAAGAGAGTTCCTATGGGATTCCTTACCTTTTTCGATAACATTATCGTTAAAGTAGTTTCACTGGTTATCATCGCCCTTGTTGGTCTCTACAGCCCAGCCGTCGCTCTCTTCCTCGCAATCGCCCTTATTGTTACTCTTCAGTCTTCTCAAAAAAGAAAACTCGGCGAAGAAACAATGGATGATATGAAAGATACACTTAAGAAAGACGCACACTCCTTGAAAACTCATATGGAAAAAGGTGCCCAAGACGTTAAACATCATATGCAAAAAGCTGCCCACGACGTTAAACATCATATGCAAAAAGAATCCATGATGAACTATTTAGATCCCACCCTCAACCAACAAGGAGACGATGCCATGGAATCCTTCGATATGGGCAGCAACCAAGTCCCACTCGGATTCAACAACAACACCTCCTGCATCGGCTCCTGCGGTGGTGGCAATGAAGGCAACCCTTCCCTCAGCGCCCAATGCGGTGTCGTTAAAACCTGGAACAATCAAATGTCCGCCCAAGGCCTTGGTGATGAACCAGTCGGATTTCAATCCTCCGTCGGTTACCCCGTCGTCTAATTCAAAAATTAATTTTTTTACAAACTTCCATAAAAAAATTATAAATTATTTTCCCTTGGCAACGTCAACAGTCTGCATAAAGATACTTGGACTCATCACACTTCCAGGCTTCATATTCTGCAATTCTGTCCATAAATTTGTTACCTTTGCATTCGTCGGATTTTCAGTATGCAATTTATCCACCAATTGCTTTAAATTTGGCGTCACTGTCGCCATCTTCTTCCATTTATCCAAACTAGACTTCAATGCCTTCAAAGCTGCCGGATCCGGCTTACCACTCGCCAAAGATTTTCCCAAATCAGAATCACTCGAAAATACCTTACCCAATGACTGCTTCAAAACCTGCTGATCCTTCCCAGACAAATCCTGATATCCCTTCCTCAAATTATCGTATACCCCTTTCACATTATCTCCCGATAATTTATCCACGTTCGTATCCTGCAACAATTGCTGAAATGATATTGGCCCCCCTAATCCTAACGCAGGCAATGATAAACCACTCAAATTAATTCTACCAGGAATTGACTGAATTAGCTGCCCAACATCATTATGTCTCGCAATATAAATAAATGCAAAAAACCAAACAACAGTTCCAACTAAATATGCAATCCAAGTTTGCTTCTTTTGAGTTTCATTACCTTTAAATTGCAGAACTAATCCTGCAACATAACAGGAAATTATACTGAATATTCCCAAAAATAAACTTATAATCATCCCTACACTTGCTCCTATAATCTTCTTTTGATAATAGAAAACAATAGAAATCGATGCTATAAAACCTAATGCAGAGACAATTATTATGGCCATAAACATTTTCTTCGCAAACGATTGTTCTGAAACCTTTTCAATCGTTTTTTTTATTTTTACATCCGTCTCACCACCTGGCCATACTTCAGTCTCTTCACAATCAACACATTCTTCCTCTTCAACATCTTTTCCCAACTTACTCAAATAACCATCTCCACGATCCTTCGGCTCCACTTGCCTGCATTTTCTTCCCCCAATCTTCAATCCCTTCCCCTCCGACTTCACTGATACCTTCCCACAATTCTTATCACAAACCATTTCATCCCCCATACCTATCGGCTGCACATTTTCATTAAAAAATATTATCGTCCCAGGTGGATTAACCACTGCATTCTGCTGATAGTTCGCAACTTTCTGACCAAATGCCTGTGTACTCCCTATAACCTTTGACACTAAATTATTCAAAAAATCCATTGGAATATCGACAATTTGAGCCATAATGATATATTGAACATTGTTGTCTTGAATAATTGTACTAAAAAAAGATTGCGTTGATGGTAAAAGACTGCTGACATTAAAGTTTTGTAAATCACTTAATTCAACGTCATCTCCTCTTGATGGAATCTGTGGCGCCAATGATTCCAAAAACTTATATGTCACACTCGTCACATTCGTCCCTAAATTATTCACTTGACCAATAACAGAAATAACAATCATAAGATTATTGTATTTCTCATTGACGAAAGATAGATAATATTGAATGGATTGATTGCAACTGACATTTCCGACGGCATCTTTGGCGGGGGCAGTGAAATAGATTTCTTTGAGATAAAATGGGGTCATTTCTTGACCATTAACGTTGGATCCATTCCATAAAACATAATTATCTTTATTACCGGATAATGGGGTTATGGAGAAGAAGTTGCCGTCGTTATAGAGGGTGCAATTGGAGATATCTTTGAAGTTAAAATCTAATTGGCAACCTGTTTGGCAGAAGAAGATTGGAGAGGAAACTTGTTGGGGTTTATCGGGGGAAGTATTGGGGAGGTGGAATGCTAATCGTGGTAAATTATTTAGGGAAGATGTTCTGGTTTGTACTAAATTAAAATTGGACATATTTACTACTTTCTATGGAGAAATTAAAGATAGTTATTTTCTCCATTTAATTTAGACAAATGAAAAATTCTCAATTTATTATTTTTATTATAATTTTCTCAATTTTTTTTGTATTCTTTGGATCATCAGCACTTATAATTCTAAATTACAATACCAAACAAAAAATAGAAGAAAACATGGTTAATATTTCAGCTGTTAAAGATCTTGAAAGTGTTTCTGATCTTACCAAAGCCGGCTCCGGTAAAAGATATTATCAAGGTACCAGCAGTCTCCAAAAGAAAAAAGAAACTCCTGCGATTCAACTCCTTCAACCTGGTATCCAAGAAGTTACCCGTAAAATTCCAGATGTCTCAACATATCGTTTTGGTGAAGTTAGTGTCGGTCAGGTTCAAAACCCAGTCTCAGACATCGAAAATGTTACTAACCAACAAGGCTACGAAAAATTAGAACCATTCAATATCTCCGATCTCCAATCAACTTCTCTAGACACCCCCTATGTCTATAATAAACTTTCCGGTAAAAAAAAAGTCAATCTCCCAAATGTTCAAAATGCTTCTACTAATGGACCAGCATTTGGAAAATTTAGTTCAATCAGTGATGTTCAACCTGATCAAAAAGAAGCGGATTTTACTGGAAACATGGTAGTTGAAGGTTTTGACGGTATTGGCACTTATAGTGTTGTTGATAATGCTAATTTTGAGAATACAATACCAAATCCTAACATGGATAAAAAAATACAAAAAAGAAATATGCATAAAAATCTTGTTAAACTTGCTCAACCTATTCCGGGAGATGATATGAAATATACAGAACCAGATAAGGTTTATAACAATCCATTTTTCCCAGATGATCCTTCTAAGGGAACTGCTCAGAATTTAACACCAACTCAACATTATCCGAATCCAAAAGATATGAATTCAGTAGAAAGAAATGCATTCAAATTTGGATATCCAAATTACATGACTATGCAGGATTATATAAATTGGTTATTTTTGTTTAAAGCCACTCCTAATTTACTCAACCTTCCACACATGATTAATTTTCAAAAATTAGTTAATGGAGAACCCGTCCAATATTTAAAAGATGTGACTCCACCTCCCGCAAAAAGACTTACCCCCTTAAATGCAGAAGATTATTACCTCCAAATGTACACACAATTCCCTAAAAGAAGAACTCCACATCTCACCCAATTTATCAATCAAGATGTTAAAGTTGCAAGCAATTTGGGAAATTCAGGAATAATGGGATATAATTATGATGAATATGGAAATTTCAGTCAAAATTTTGACATCTATGGTAATTCAGGTGATATCCTCAATCCACTCCTCGGCGATAAAACCGACCCATTCTTCCTTCAAAATATTGTCGGACCAAATTGGGAACGTAAAGGACAAACAATCCCTCAAGTAACATCATAAATTATTATAAAAAAATTTATAATAATTAATTTATTTCCACTGCTGTTGGAAAATTTGATTGATTAATGGTGACGCGGAAGAAATAATCGAAACCTTCAATTTTGACTTGATCATTTGTGCCAAGTTGTCTTAATGGACTTTGTGTAATAACTTTATGGATGATGCCGTCATTTGTTTTGGTGAAGTATTCGTATTTTGGGTAGCGGACATTGGGATTGAGACGTTTGAGGTAGAGAGGACGGTAAGAATTATCTTCGTATGGGGCCATAATTTTATAGAGATACCCGACTTGTTCGAAAGGAGGGTACGGGCCAAGACGACCGTTGCGAGGAGCAATATTTTCGTTGCTTACGTTTAAAGGTGGAAGAAGATTCGCGATTATTTCTTGAGATCCACCATAGCATGGTTCTCGACGGGAACCACACCCAACAACTTCGCCTTCGAGGGCGGCATTTGGATAAATATTAACTCCATAAAATTCATTACCAGCGCCGGGGAATATTTCATTCACTCGGAATAAATCTTTTTTATTTCTAACAGGAACGACTGAGGGGGGTATATCATCATCAAAATTTTCTAAAGTTCGGTTACAAAAATAAATGATTGCTAAAATAATGATAATTAAAATTAATAAAAATATTTCTTTCATTAATTTTTGGTAGAAAATAATTTAGATTTTATTTGCAGCATAAATAGCATCCTGAGCTGAGATTTGGTCCTTCGATCTTAATGATTGGAGTTTCGTGAAAACCTTTTCCACCGTTTAATATTTTTATCTCTTTTACCTTTCCTCCTTCAACTATCGCCTTAAATTTTGCCCCCTCACCTCCCCCTCCAATAGCCTCCACCTTCGGATCCATCCCAATTCCCTCTCCCTCCTCTATTATATATACTCCAGTTATCTTCCCTGCAGAAATCGTACAAACTGCCTTAGCCATCTGTTCATTTCCCAAAGAATCGCATTTCATTTTACTTCCTTCGGGCACATTAATACTTGCACCTGAGAAGTTGGGATAATTAGGGTGACATTTGGGTGAGCTGAGAAATTTGCAGTTCATTGAAGGATTTATAGTTCCGGATTTTATAGCTTGTTCAGATGGGGCTTTGGTTAGATCTTCTAAATGTTTTTTGAGGAATTCAGGAGGGATAGTTGCGGCAACGGGAGAAAAAGGGACTGGTTGAGGTTTTTGTGGCACTACTTCAACATCTTTTTTGAAACTCCCTGCTTCTCCTTTTAATTTCATCAGTGTTTGTTCCATAGTTAATTCAGCATTTTTATCATAAGTAGGTAATAAACCCTTATTATTAAATTTCTCATCCATAACCCTCTCACTCTCCGACTTCTCGCCCCCAAAATTTAAAGTCGCAAAATTAGATGGCTTATTTTCTTTAATTTTAACAGGAACATTCGTATCTTTTTTAGCTCCAATGTTTAAAAAATCTCCAATGAACTGTTCAGTTACTGTGTTTTTTTTTTTGCATTTCCAAAATAGGAGTCGACGTCTTCGTTGGACATGAGGGCGGTTTGCAGGACATCTTTTGGGACATGTACTGGATCGGAGGAGATGAGGTGATCGATGTTATCGTAGTGAAAGAATCTTTGGTTGGCAAAATTAGGGTCATTATAATTTGCATCTTTGAGACAGCCGTCTTCGAAACTTTCTTTTCCTTTAGAAAAATAAATCCAATAGAAAACAAGGATTATTGCTAAAATAAATATTATCCCTAAAATAATAGTTGGTGTTGAAGTAAGTGCGTCCTTCATTCTTTATATTATAAAATATAAAAAATTTTTTTTCTAAATCTAAATAAGTTTGTCTATACCCAAAGATTTCATAGATTCAATCACCTTCTGTCCCTTCTTTAAAGTCGGTGTCAAATGTTTCATCGACGATTCCAACGTTTTAATAGCAGTTGTTAAATCATACAATTGTTTCTGGGCTGCATAGGCTTGTTTTCCACTGACTTTTGTTTTACCTGTATTTTTTTGGAGTGTTTCTTCATCATCATCTTTATCGCTATCTTCGTCACTGTCTTCTAAATCATCCATATTTAATTTTCCATAAAACTTGCTTTCGACATCATCTTCTTCATTCTTATCTGAATCCATCATTGAAATTTTATGTGGTTTTTCTTCAACTATTTCTATTTTTTGATCGTCATTTTCGACTTCGATTTTTTTTTCAATATTATTTTCCATTGGTTCTGTTATTAACATTTCAGTTTCTCCTTCAAAATTTTCCATACGATTGCCATTCCATAAAAATATATAAGTGATAATTACTAATAAAGTCGCTGCAACCGCCGAGAAAGATAAATGACCGCTAAATTGATTTGCAATTACAAAAATAATTACCCACAAAAATATAATCTTTAAAAATACTGGTAAGGGAACAAAGAATGTAAATAGTATTAGTAATGCGATGATTGCACTTTGATATTGCATAAATTTAATTTGTTTCATAATTAAATTATATTGAGATTAAAATTAAAGAACAAATCTATTAATTAAATAGAATGCAATTCCACCAATAAGTCCTAAAACTAAAGTAGTTCCATATAACTGCGTAAATTTCTCCTGAGTAAATTTAGCAACTTGCGCTGCAACCGTATTTCTAAAAAATGGAAAACATAATACAAAATATAAAACCAAAAACATTAATGGAGCCTTTCCCTCATATTTCAATCTCTCAAAAAATGTCATCGGCACCTCCTCCTCATACTGATACTGCTGCTCATATTGATCATCACCCATCTGCTCATATTGAGCTTGGGCTTGTGCTTGTGCAATTTGTTGTTGATTCATTGTGTGTTGTTCACCTTGATTAACAGCAAATTGATGTTTATTATAATTTTGTTGGGTTTGTGCATAGGCTTGTTCGGCTTCTTGGTTATCATTATTCATTTGACTAAGAATTTTTTGGATAAATTGTTGGTCATCTTCATTTCCACCAGAAGGTCCTTTTGGTAATGCACTAATTGGTGTTGCTTTTGGATCTGCCATATTTTTTAATTACTTACATTAAAAAATACAATAAGAGACGCAATTAGTTTTTAGCTAATTCTTTTTGGCGGCGTCTTTTTTCAGCTAATTTTCTTTGTCTTCTTAAGTATTTAATAGAATGGTGAACTTCCCATCCTTTTTCATCGTTATCTTTGGAAGCGTCATATCTGTAAAAAGGTACATGTCTGAAATTAGGTATATTATTTCCTTCCTCTGTTAAGGCTAACATACTAAAAATTATAATTTATTTTTACAATTTAAACAATCTACATTCTAAATTATTTTTTTATTTTTATAGTGCGTTTTTTTACTTCTTCCTCAATCTCCTCCTTCTTCTCCGCCGGATAAATCTCAAAAACTGGTGGCTCAACCACATAATAATCATTTATCTCCTCAAATTTATCCCGTAATCTCTTCATCTCCTCATTCAATCCATTCAAATTACCATTTTCATTCAAATATTCTATTATCAAACTAAAATATTGAATCCAATTCTTTGTCTCATCATTCTTTAAATTAACATTCTTTGATATCTGTGATAATCTCGCCTCAGTTATTGTCTTCTCATTCTTCGCAATCTCCATCAGCTTTCTTTTAGTCTCTGCATCAATAACCGGACAATTTTTATAAATATTACTCTTTTTTATCTTTATTTCCAACAATTTAACTAAAAGTTCTTGTCTTTTTTTGATTAAGTCATCTTCTTTTTTATTTTGTTGATCAAATACATCTTTAACTGCTTGAAGTTCAGATTCAACTTGTTTTAGCGATTTTAATTTATTTTCAGCATCTTTATCTTTGTCTGGATCATAAATTGGGGATAACATATTTTCCTTTAAGTAATCTCTAAACAAAATACCTTGATTTTTATAATCTACTGTTAGTTGATTAAGTTTATGATTTAAATTTACAATTTTTGGTTTGGTGATGGTAACACTCCATTCTTTTTTAGTTTTTGATTTACACCATAATTTTATTTGTGTCTCACTTTCTTCTTTTTCGATTAGTATTTTAGAATCTATTGGGCATTTGGAATTATCAGTAAAAAACATTTTTAGATATTTTCTGTATTCATCAAGACTCTTTTTGAATTTATCACTTAAATTATCTTCTAAATATTTGGAATATAAGTTCATTAGTCTTATAATATATAAGAAAGTTTTTAGTACCTTTTGTTTTGAACTAAATAAAAAAAATTTCTAATTATTTAAATATACTTCAAATTATGTATATTACCTTTAACTCACAAATAATAAAATATAAACATAATCATCTTCAATCCTTCTTTTCCATCAAAGAAGACCTCTCAAAACTAATAAAAAGTAAAAATTTTATTATGATTTATCAAAACAAAGTTATTGAGGATAATAAAACTCCATATGATTATAAAATGAAGCAGAATGATACAATTGAAATAAAAATAAATACTAAAGGAGGTTATACAAGTTTTCAGATATTAGTTATAGTATTTCAAGTTTTAATTTTTGTTTTTATCTTTCTGCCATTTTTATTCCTCGGAGTCTTTCCATTCATATCATTCCTCGTCACCAACGTCTTTATTAAAGGATTAAATCTTGTTTTCAATGCAATACTATCGATACTCGACGTAAATAATTGGATTTATTCACTTATCTCTACATTCAAAAATGTAATTGTACCATGGATTAAATTTATTTTCGAATACTCTGGCATATACTTTGTCACTTATCTCCTCACATTCTCTGCGGTTTATTTCTTTTACATTCTAAAATGGGGTGATTTATGTACAGGAGTTAATGTTTCCCAAAGTTTATCAGGATTAACTGCAATTATTCTTACTTCATTTTATTTAGTATTTGATTTACCGCAACTTTTAACATCTCTTCTTGCAACTTTAGCGCCTGTTTCTTTAACTTACTTCTTATATAACTGGTCCTTAAAAATGAATACATTTCGAACAACAATTTTTGGATATTTGGGTCCATTTGGAAGAATACAACTTCACTTTGTTAATTTTATGAACAATATTTTTAAACACGCAAGTCATATTAAGGACATGGATACACAGTTACTTTATAATTGGAATATGGCATATATTCTAGCACATTCTCCACCTTTTAATCAAGAAATACAGGATTGGGGATTAGAACAAGTTATTGAATATGTAAATTTTGCTCAAAAACAAAGCGAGGGTCAAACCACGCCAATATTACCAATTATTAGTAGAAAAGAAGGAGCATTTGCATATTTTACTCGTTGGCTTTATGATACTGGTTTATATATATTACTTTCGATAACTGATTTATTTGATTTTTGTGCAGAAGATGAATTAGCTATATTGATGATGGGTAATGAAATAAAATATTTGGAAAAAATAACCAATCAATTAGAAAAGGTTAAAAGGAAAAATACAACGGATATGACGAATGATGATAAAAAACGGATTACTAAAACCATTGAATATTTATCAATAATGGTAGAAAATTTAGAAAAATCCCTTAAAATGGAGAAGAAGAGTCGGCTTATTAATGTTAGTTGTTTGACAAACATAGTTGAAAATGGTACAATTTCAGGCATTCTTACTTTCATAGTCTTCATAATCTGTTTCATAATTTTCTTCTTTATTGTTCCAAATTTAAGTTAAGAATTTTATAATTTTCTTTTAAATATATAAATAATGAAAATTATTTATAATAATAAAAATTTTAATATCAACATCTCAAACCATTCATCCGTCTATAACCTAATCATCAAATGTTTATTAAAATTAAATCTATCAACAAAAAATATTGATGATTTTTATGTAATTGATTTAGATGGAAAAATATTAAATTATTCCAATCCAATTAATTCAAAAAATACATATCAATTAAAAAGAAAAATTAAAGGAGGAAATCCATTTAACATTGGTAATTCATCATTCAATTGTATATTTGGAAGTATTATAATCGCGATTTTATCAGTAGTTTATTACAACTTTTATTTGCAGAAGATTTTAATTAATGTACCTCAAGAGGTACAGGCGCAATTAGATGAATATGCGACAATTAAATCCGTTCAAAGAATGGCAGGAGGTGCAATTACAGATAAAGTCAAAACTGCCGGACAAAAAATCGGGAATTTTTTTGCTAATACATTTGGCGATAGTGAAAATCAAATATGTTTATGTAAATTCCTGGGTGAAATGCCAGATTTTGTTGTTAAAAAAAATAAAAGTAATATTTCAAGTGTGGTTAGCGCTGCAATTTTTACTTCATTTATTATTTTTGTTTGTCTTCCTCTCTTCACTAATATTATTTCATTCAAAATATGCCAAAAACCCCACTTCAAATCCATCGCCATCTCTCTCATCTATCTAGCAGTCCCATTATTAATTGCAATATTTATACCAAAATTATTAAATTTTATTGATGGTGAATTGATGAAAAATGGAAAATTGCCTATATTTGAGAATTTTAAGTTATTGATGTGTAATGTATTTTTGGTTGGAGTTTTTGCAATTTATTTAATATTAAATCGAAAAGGTATTTCTGGACATACTTATTTTCTTATTTTAATTTGTTTGGGAATATTTGCATTGTTAAATATAAATTTTAAAGTAGGTAACCAAATGATTGGTGTAAAAAGCTTTTTGGCAGATATTAGTTATTTTATTTCCAATTTCATAACAAATATCGGGCCGGTTGCTAGTCCAAATTATATGCCGGAACCAATAAAATTGTCTAAAAATTTAAAGGTGAATTTTAATGTGAATAATGTGTCAGAATGTTATGAAAGATTTAATATAATATTTGATTTGTTGAAGGCTGGTATAATATTTTTTATAACTTTTGGAGCATATACAACAGTTTATCATAACCAAATAACAGATCCATGCGCAAATGTTACCCCAATTAAATAAAAAAAATAACTTAAAGAAATAATGATTTTAGATATAAGGAATGTGTGGGATTTTCTTTCTCAAGTATTTAAACCAATCGATTGATGGAAAACAACTCAAAATTATTTTGGATAGTTTTGAAAGAATAAAACATCGTGGTCCGGATAAGACAGATTATTTGGTTGATAATGAAAATACTTTTATTGGTTTTCATAGATTGGCTATAAATGGTTTGGGAGAGAAGGGAGATCAGCCATTTGTATATGATAAGGAGAGTGGAGGAAAGATTTTTGTAATATGCAATGGTGAGATTTATAATTGGGAGGAGTTGAATAAGAAGTATGATTTGGGATTGGAGGATGATGATAGTGATTGTGCGGTCATTTATCCATTATTTGAGAAATTTGGAATTGAGAAGATGATTGATATGTTGGATGGAGTTTTTGCATTTGTAATTTATGATAATGAGACTGGAGAGGTATGGGCGGGAAGAGATCCGATTGGTGTGAGGCCGTTGTTTTGGGCGAATAAGGACGTTTATGGTTTTGCGAGTGAGGCTAAGTCTTTGGTGGAATGTGAGCCTTTCCCTCCAGGAAGTTATTTTTATTCTGGGGATGGATATCCGAAGTCTTTTTTCAGGATTGATGAGTATAAGAACAGTGGATCAAATAAATATTTTTCGTTGGTGGATGATAAAGAAATTTATGCAACTGTCAGAAAAGTTTTTACGAGAGCAGTTGTAAAAAGAATGTTGGCACATAGACCAATTGGAAGTTTACTGAGTGGAGGTTTAGATAGTAGTTTGGTTGCATCAATTGTGCAGAGTGAGATGAAAAAGAATGGAAAGTGTTTGAATACGTATAGTATTGGATTTGAGGGTTCACCTGATTTGGCGGCGGCGCGAGTGGTGGCGGAGCATATTGGATCAAATCATCATGAGGTAAAATTGGATATGGGTGAGATAAAGAGGAGATTGCCGGATATTGTGGAACAGTTGGAGACTTGGGATACGACGACAATTAGGGCTAGTATTGGTATGTATTTTTTGTCGGAGTATATCAGAAAGAATAGTGAGGATGTGGTTATTTTTAGTGGAGAGGGGGCTGATGAGTTATGTCAGGGATATTTATATTTTCATCGACAGCCCCATGATATGGCTGGATATGGTGAGTCGATGAGGTTGATGGGCAATTTGTATATGTATGATGTTTTGAGGGCAGATAGGACAACAGCAGCGCACGGGTTGGAATTGAGGGTTCCATTTTTGGATAAGGAGTTTATGAAGTTGATAACGAGTTTACCGCCGAGAAAGATTTGTCCTAGGAAGGGGATTGAGAAGTATTTGATAAGAAGGTCATTTGATGGGTCTGGATTGTTGCCGGATTCAATTTTATGGAGGACGAAGGAGGCATTTAGTGATGGTGTGAGTAGTGAACAGAAGAATTGGTTGGAGGAGTTAAAGAAGAATGGTATGATGGTGACGGATGAGGATGAGTTTGAGAAGGCGAAGAGGACAATTTTGCATAGTCCTCCGAGAACCAGAGAAGAATTTTATTATCGAAAGATTTTTAATGATCATTATGGTAATAATGATACTTGGATTAGGGAATATTGGATGCCAAAATGGTCTCCGGAGACGGTTGATCCTTCTGCCAGGACTTTAAAGATTTATTCTCAGATAAATAGTAAGGAGGAGATATTGGAGAAGTAAAATTGTGAAAATAATAATATTTATTTTTTTAGTGATGGAATCTAAAAAAATTGTTGAAATTTTGCGAAAAGAATTTGTGAAAATAAGATTTTTCACAAGAATTTTCACATATAAAGATGATATTGTTATTTGGAATGATAAAGATATTTTTTTAAAAATAAAACCAAGTGATTTCAATGATATAAAAAATAATTTAGAAAAATTTTCCCAAGAAACAATAAAATTATTTATAAAAAAAATAGAAGAAAAATACAAAAATATTACTAATCGGACTGTTTCAGTAATAATTCCGAATTATAATAATCGTAATTTTATTTGCAGGACGATTAAATCGATATTGGATAATACTTATAAAGATATTGAGATTATAGTGATAGATGATTGTTCTACGGATGGGAGTATGGATGAGGTGAGGAGGGAATATGGGGAAAATAATAAGATAAAGATATATGTTAATAAGGAGAATAGGGGGACATATTATGGGAGAAATAGGGGTATAATGTTATCAAAAGGATATTATGTTATGAATGTGGATGGGGATGATTTGATAGATAGGGAGAAGATAGAATATGAGGTGAGAGGATTGGAGAAGGTGAATAGGGAAAAATTTAGATATTGGGGGTATGGGACTGGATTTAGAAGATTATTTCATAATGGTAATCCGGATGAAGTGCGGAAAATTACTAATCAATTAAATAATGTATTATTTTTAACGTATAGGAAGACGTTTAATTATTTGGGATTTTATCATAATAGTCGAATTGGTTCGGATGCGGAGTTATTTGAGACTAGGGCAATGTGGTTTGGAATGGAATTTTATAAGGATAGGAATAAATACTTATATGATGCATATACAACTGCTGGAAAGAATTTAACAAGAACGACGAAAAAGAGGGTGATATATAAGTATCATTATGATAGAAAGTTGGATTATGTGAACAAGGTTTATGTGAATATGGGATTTTTGGATGATATAGAGGATTTTGTTAAAATTGCGTTTGGAAAAAAAGTCGAATAAAAAATAAAAAAAATATCTTTATAATAAATGCATATCTCAATCGGAAAAAATAGTTTAGAAAAACATTATAAATATGAAAGCATTTATAAAAAAAATACAAATTATTGGGGCCTTGGAATTGAAAATGAACTTTATTTACAGTTTGATAAAGAAATTGAATTCAGTCACGATAAATTTTTAAATAATCATAGAAGAGAACGATATAGTGTTGATTATTTCACCAACTATAAACCTGAAATTATTAACCAATTTCTTCCATTTGTCCCCTATAACCATAAATTACCTCTTATATTAAATAGTCACTCTTTCTCCAAAACAGATCGATTCAATAATCCTCGTTCAACATATGCAAAAAATCCGGAATTAAACCCAAATTTTACCAAAACATTATGGGAATTTGTTGAAGAAAATAACGAATATATTAAAGAAAATTTTAATAAATCTTTTGTTTTTGATGGTGATACCATAGAATTAATAACATTGAATTTCTTTAACGTTACATTGGATAATTTAATTGATGAATATTTATTGACAAAAAATAATTTTATTGAGAATATAAGGGAGGTATTTGATAAAAATGGTATATTTGAGGAATATGGGAGGGTTGGGTATATGATGAGTAATCATCCTTTTGCGGTGCATATGACGAACATTAATAATATGTCGATGTTTAATAATGGAACTTTGCATTTTAATGTGACATTGCCGACGAAATTGGGGATTGATGGTAAAATAGAGGATAAGGATAATTTTTTGGAAATACATAGGAATTATATAAAAGTAATACAATTTTTAGAACCACTTTTCTTATGCATATATGGCCAACCTGACCCATTATCTTTCCTTCCAAATCAGCAATTAAAATTTTCGGCGTGTTCTCAAAGAAATGCTGTATCGCGTTATATTGGAGTGGGAACTTATGATTCTGATACGATGAAACCCGGCAAAATTTTAACTGAACCTGCTGATAATTTAACAGTTGCGAAAGAATCATATGGATGGTATAATAAATATTATCATTATTGTGGATATAATCGTTTGGATCAATTGGGTATGGATATTAATTTTAACAAACATTATAATCATGGGGTTGAAGTGAGGATATTCGATCATTTAAGTGATGAAAAACAGATAAAAGATATTTGTAAAATGTTGATATATTTGGGTGATTTTTCTTTAGAAAATGAAATAAAAGAAAATCCGATAAAATTGGAATTGTGGAATGATGTGGTGATACGGTGTATGAATTTTGGGAGGAAGGCCGAATTCAGTGATAAAGAACTTGATTTGTATAAAAAAATATTTAAACATAATTTTTGTTCAACGTCAGCGCAGAATTTATATTTTGAAATATTCCAGTTTTTGCAGAATCGATATCAATTAAATGGTCGATTTTCAAGATATGCAATGCAGAATTCATATTTTGAAGCTGAGAAAAAAGCACAAGAAATATTAGAAAATGCAGAAGCAAAAGCAAAGCAGATAATTTTGGAGGCGAATTCAGTTATGGAAAAAGCCGAAATGATTAAAAAAGAGGCTGATTTATATGCAGAGAAAATAATTCGGGAAACTGAAGAAAATGCGAAAAGAATGATACAAGAGACGAAGAGGAAAATGGAGAAATATGTGATTGATGTTAAGACAAAAGTAAGTGGGGTAAAAAGGGAAGTACAGAAAAATACATCTCAACAAATAAATTCCATTCAAAGAAATGTTTTAACTCACGTAAATGACAATGTAAAAAATACACTTGAACAAATAAAAATTGGGGTGGAAGCGAAACCTTCCCAAGAAAATACCCATCCAACAGAAAGAATATGCAGACCTTCTGAAAAATGCTGCTGCATTTCCTAAAAATTGATTTATTTAGTTGCTATTCGTCTCAAGTATAAAATGGGTAAGTTCTGTTATTTAATAAGAACAATCGTAATATTTATTTCTTTCAGAGTTGCGTGGTGCTTTTTCGGTGAGCTTTTACTTGTTCCGAGCATCTTTCTTGATAAAACAATTTGTTATGCAACATATAACAAATGGGTCGCAGATGAATGTTGGAAGATTGAGAAAGGATTATACCCAACAGAAGAAAATAGAATTTGTTGGGTGAATAAAGAAAATTGTGAAATATATTTTGATCCTCCGTTATCACCACCAAGATTTTTTTATATTTTTGATTTTGTTAGTTTACTGTTGATGTTTGTGAATTTACCGTGGTTTGGTGGTGAAGATTATTTTGGAAGAGTTATTATTGAAAAAAGAATTTACAAAGACAATGAAGAAATAATTATTAGACCTTTTAACATTTAAAACGCCGAGTTAGTTTTTATATTTTTTATATTTTATTTCTTTTTTAGGTTTTTTAATATAATTTTCTTCTCTTTCATAAGTTCCTTTTAATATATTTTTATAAACTATAAGTGG
>Ga0172362_10000293_pt1 | contig 39407 bp, 36 predicted proteins | sample LakKivs1_kivu2a2_FD_114534 | JGI IMG/M metagenome (GOLD analysis project Ga0172362, IMG submission 114534) | Sediment microbial communities from Lake Kivu, Rwanda - Sediment s1_kivu2a2 | ecosystem: Environmental > Aquatic > Freshwater > Lake > Sediment | place: Rwanda: Western Province, Lake... | reverse complement strand
GCAGTTCCTGAACCTGCGTTAGATGCAGATGGATGTTTAATACTTAAAAGAATTTGATATGAAAAAGCTAATTGATTTTATATTGTGTGACAAGATGTACTTTTATCTTGTTGTATTATCGGGTGCATATTTTACCTATAAAGGTAATTATACTATTGCATTCTTAGAGTTAGTACTTATAATGTTGTTAATTAAAAAAGACAAGATATGAAAGAGAAAGATGATGAGCCAATATTTAGTAGATGGGATATGTTCTTTTTAGGAATATGTCTTGGATCTGCTTTAGGTAATGTAATTTTTTATTTTTTACTTGATTATCTAATACAATAAAAGTTATGGCAAAAGTAATATTAGAGTTTGATCCTTACGAAGATGCAGAGGAGTTGCAAAGTGCTATGAATGGTTCAAAATATAAAATGGTTCTATGGACTATTGATGAAGAACTAAGATCAAGAACTAAATATGCTGATGATGATACTCCAGAAGAAGTAATTGATGCACTCATACAAGTAAGAGATCTATTACACAGTGAGTTATTGTCATATAGTTTATCTTTAGATTGATTATCATGGTAACTTATACTAAACGGAGAAGCATGGATATCAGACCTAGTGGTAGGAGTACAGATTATATCTCTCCTACCTTTGGTCATGGTTGTTTGTATAATTGTACATATTGTTACATGAAGAGACACAAGTCTACTGATTTATCTATTGCTAGAAATACCGAGGATATACTTACTGCAATAGATCATCACGCGTGGTTTGCAGATGCAGAGAAGCCTAATCAAACACATGATAAGTATATTACATATGATATCTCATGTAATGAAGACTTTGCTCTGCATGCTAAGTATCATGAGTGGGAGAAGATATTTGATTTCTTTAAAGCGCATCCTCGTGCTATGGGTTCCTTTGCTACTAAGTATGTGAATGAAGATCTACTAAAGTATAATCCTGACTACAAGATACGTATCAGATTTAGTCTAATGCCTGATAAACTTAGTAGAATACTAGAGCCAAATACAAGTACCATTCAGAAAAGATTAGATGCAGTACTTAGATTTCAAACAGCAGGATATGAGGTGCATTTAAACTTTAGTCCTGTTATTGTATATGATGGCTGGTTAGAAGACTACAAGGAGTTATTTAAACAAGTAGAAGCTACCTTTAGGAGAGACTTGTGGCATCCTCAAATGACAAAAGCTGAAGTAATCTTTCTTACTCATAATGAAGGCAAGCATTTAGAAAACTTAGAGTATCAATTACCTGGTGAGAGTTTATTATGGCGACCTGATATTCAAGAAACAAAAACATCACAATATGGTGGAGAGAATCTTAGATATCATCACGCACTTAAAGCTAAGTACATAAAAGAATGGACTGAATTACATGATGAGATAATACCTTGGAACACAATACGTTATATATTTTAATCATGTATAAGATACTTATCATATTAATTTTAATGGTTTCATGTAGAACAGGTCCGTCTTATAATATTAGAATTAACCCAAGCACAGTAAAGCAAAGACAAAAGATAGTTAATAAGCAAACTAAAAGGATGCAAAAGAAAATTAATAAAGCACGAAAGATATGATAACAATTGGAATTATTATCTATGTAGGAATATGGGTATGGCTAGCATATGAAGTGAAGAATGCCCCATATGAAGACGAGCACTTTAAAAAAGATTAAGCTGCGTTCACCTCCAACCGCATTCTCTGGACAGATTAAAGGTGTATAGTCTGTCTATTTTTTTCACACTTAAATACTTTATACTGTATGATTAAAAGTAAAATTAATCATCGTAATGTTATGCTACATATCCTGTATTTTTTATTCTTCATGGTGCTACTAGTGCTTCTGACATTTAAATCAGGAGACAATAAAGAGTTTAATCATCTAGATAAGATAGAGGTAATCAAACATACGTATGATGAGCCCAAAGATTTTGTAGAACGCAAGAATCTAAGCAAGCCCCAAAAAGATTATTACGAATATTTATACAATAAAACAGAATGAAAGAGACGGAACTAGAAGAAGAAGGGTTTACAAAACATTATATACCTAAAGAAGAAAGTGGAGATAAAACAAGTTACCATTATTATACTTATGATTTATCAGAATCCATATCTTTAACATCTTGTCCAAGTGATAAAGTTAAAAACGATTATTGGACAGTATATATTGATACAGATGATGTTACTATAGATGATATAGCTGACATATGCATGTTAATACATTTGTTTAATAAATGGAAAAGAACGACGATTATGCTGTAGCTGCTTTAACAAAAGATAGAATCTTAGAAGCAGAGAAAATGGTAGAGTTATTTAAGCAACAGTTTGAAGAAAGATTTGGTATCAAAGCATTTGTAAGCTATCAAATCTCTGGTAAGTATAGAATGACAGACATATCTTTAAATGATTTATTGTTTGAAGTAAACACTTACTTGTTTGAAATGAATCCATCTAAGACCTTAAAGTTAAACTATCGCACTATTGATATATCAGAAGGTATTCTTTTTAAAAGTAGAGCTCAAGAATTAGTAGAGCTTAGACATATCTTTTCACATATAGCATACAAGATAGGGTACAGTTATTCAGCAATAGGTAGATTCCTTAGTCAAGATCACTGTACAATTCTACATGCTGTTAAAGCAGTAAACAATATGTTTGACATCAATGAGAAACATTACATAGGATTGTACAACATAATTGAATTAAGATTATTACAGAAGTATGGAACATCTAACTAAAACTAAAAGTCAAATACAAGAAGAAGCATTGCAAACAATCCTGCCACATAATAACGCAGGTGTAGAAATATCCATGGGTGTAGGTAAAACTTTATTAGGTCTTATGCACATGGAAGAAATAAGTAAGACAATTCACAAACCAAGGTTCCTTGTAGTAGCACCCAAAGTATCTATATTTGATAGCTGGAAAATGGATGCTGTTAAGCACGATTATGCTCATCTACTAGGAAGTATCACATTCACAACTTATCTATCTCTAAACAAGGAGTCGTATGATTATGATGTAATTTATCTTGATGAGTGTCATAGTCTTAAGAATAGTCATGACTATTATCTTACCATGGCACTTAGACAGAACATAATCATACTAGGATTAACGGGTACTTATCCTAAATATAACAAGGGTGAGAAAGGAATTATGTGTAACAAGTTCTGTCCCAAAGTATATGAATATAAAACTGACTCAGCAGTTGATGATAAGATACTTAATGATTATAGAATCTATGTTCATTTAATAGATCTATCAGAAACTAATGATCTAGAAGTTAAAACTGGCAGCAAAACTTGGAAAACATCAGAGAGAAAGAATTATAATTACTGGACTACGCGTATAGATCAAGAAGATAAGCCTAAAAACAAACAGATACTTAGGGTAATGCGCATGCGTGCAATGATGGATTATACAAGTAAAGAGATAAAAGTTTTAGAATTATTAGCTAGACGTAAAACAAAAACTCTTTTATTTGCAAATACACAGGCACAAGCAGATAGATTGTCACCACATAGTTACCATAGCAACAACCCAAAGTCTAAGGAAAACCTTGAGCTATTTAAGAAAGGTGATATAGAATTATTATCTGCAGTAGAGCAACTAAGTGAGGGTGTAAATATTCCAGATCTTAAATCAGGTATAATCATGCATGCATATTCTAATAATAGAAAGGCATCGCAGAAGCTTGGTAGATTGTTGCGCCTCAATCCAGATGATACAGCAGGAGTTCATATTCTTTGCTACAAGAATACTGTTGATGAAACCTGGGTTGAAAATGCATTAGCTCATTTAAATTCAGATAAAATAATATGGCTAGATTATCAATCATAAAGAATTCTAATTTTGATAATACACTAGCTATAGCATGCCTCATCAGGTATTGTAGCTTTGAGCCATTGCAAGCTGAACAGTGCGCAATAATTATAGATAAGAAAGGACGCTATACAATTAAAGAAGGTGAAACAATTGAGCTAGCTGAAATAGCAATGATGCTTGATAGCGTTGGTTTTAATACACAAGTAATCGATTATTAATGGAACAAGAAGTAGGTACAGTAATTACCTACCCTTTTCAGTCCTGCGATTTGTGGGATGATATGACAGGGGTATTATGTTTGGGCCCTGATATAGTAGATCTAGTTAAGATAGATCACTTATGCCCATCAGGAAATTATTATGTAATAGGAGATAAGTTCTCTGGAGAAATGCATGATGGAATGTATTTAGCTAAGCTCTATATAAAAGATGGAGAAGGTAAAACGTTTCAGTTAAAGCATGCACAGTGGAAGTCAGCTATCAAATCTAAACTTGTCAATACAAATAAACCAATTAAATATACTCTACTGCCTAGTAGTTTTAAAGAAGGTTATTATATCAGAGCATGCATGGAATGTGGGTCCCACTTTTCAGGTGATAAAAGATCACAGATGTGTGAGCAGTGTTCTGATACTAAACGTTTTGCTAAACTAATAATTGATATAGAAACTAAAACAAAAAGACCAAGAATAAAAAATGAAACACTTTAGAGTATTATGCATAGATGATGCTAATCAACCGGCAATTCTACCATCCAACGCAAGGGTGGTAGAAGGGCAGGAATATACAGTTATACATGTTGCGCATATGGAATTACAATCTATTGTAGGATTTAGACTCTTAGAGTTACCATCAAAATTTCCATATGAGTATTTCAAATCATCAAGATTTGTAATGCTAGAAGATGTTAATATAGAAGAAGCAATTAAATTAGAAAACGCTATATGAAACAGAGAAAAGGTGTATTAAATATTAAACTTATAAAGAGAGAAGGAAAGCTTGTGCATAAAGACACAAGTGATTCCTCCCTCTTCAAAATTTTTGTCGATTCCTTGGAAGAAGGACAGTCTGTAGATGTATTCTTTGATGCGCATGTAGATAATGGCACCTATGCACAGATATCTAAGCTCAAAGTATCAATAAGAGAGATGGCAGCAGAGTCAGGTCACTCATTTGAAGAAATGCAAAACATTGTAAAAGAAAGAGCAGGACTCTGTTGGGAAGGGTACTGTAAGTCTTTTGGAGATTGCAGTATTGAAGAGCTCAGTCTTGCTATTCAAGCTGCTGTTGAAATTGGCGATGATCTTAATTTGAATCTTCGTCAGATTTTTCATAATCATCAGGATTAACAAGTTCAAACTTCTCCTGATCCTTAACAGCTTTCTCAATTTCATTAACCAAAATGATAAGAGTAAGGATGTTATACTCTTCATCAGTTTCAGGAGCTCGTTGATTAAGATCTGACATAAGCTTTACAAGTTCTTCTTGTGGCTTTTGCATAAGCATATCAGCTAATAGCTTAGATACTCTTGTATAATAAGCTCCTGATATCTCAATAGAAACAATAGCATCTAAAGGGAATACGTGTACGTGTTGGTTTTCTGTTGACATTTGAAATATTTATAAGCAAATATATAAAATTTATGGATGATAAGTTAAAAGAAGTACAATTAAAGTTGTACGAGCAGTTAAAAGAATCAGGCTGGGCTAATAAGCTTAAGTCTTTTATTCTTAGTGAAGAGTTCTTAAATGTATTAAGAAAGCTAGCACAGCACCAGTTAGCAGGTAAGAGATTTACTCCTACTATAAAGCATTTATTTAGAGCATTTGAGCAGTGCCCATACGATGATCTTAAGTTAGTTGTTGTAGGCCAAGATCCTTACCCAAGAGAAGGAGTAGCAGATGGTATAGCATTTAGTTGTAAGTATACACAGCACCCATCACAAGTACAACCTAGCCTTAAAGCAATCTACAAGGGGTTAGAAGATGAGGGAATAGAACACATGCACTATTATGATCTAGCTGATTGGTCTAAGCAGGGAATACTTATGTTAAATACAGCACTAACTACTGAGGTAGGTAAAGCAGGAGTGCATGCAGAATTATGGGAGCCATTCATTACTTTCATAATGGATGTATTAAAATATAATACAGGCCTTACATATATATTCATGGGTAAAGTAGCTCAGAAATATATTTCATATGTAGATGCAGATACTAATTATATATTAGAATGTAAGCATCCTGCATCTGCTGCATATACAGGAGGTACCTGGGATAGCAATGGTGTATTTAAGCAGGCCACAGATATAATAAAACAAAACTTTAATTATGATATAAAATGGTAATGAGCAAGGTAACAATCTATGTATTAGAAAATGATCATCGTATAGAAGAGTACTGCGAAGAATTAAATCTTACTCCAAATAGTTTACCTTTGGATAAGTTTATCCTAGCAGCACAAGAAATAGGATGGACCATGACCTCTAAAGAATATGAAAGATTAAACAACACAGGAGGTCTAACTAATTCACATTATATCAGGATCGTATGTTAGCACAGAAAGAATTATTTGATGTTATTGCCAAGTATAATCTCAATCCTAATCAGTATTATCTATTAGCATGTATGAGAGATAACATCCAGACAAAGAAGATTAATGTTGCATTAGAGCTACAGGCTTTAATATACAATGAGTATGTCATCGTAACTAAAGATGATAAGATAATCATTACAAGTAAAGGTGCTAGGATAGTTAATCATTTGGAAGGATTATTCAAGAAGCTTGCTAAAAATGGAGCTCAAGAAATAATGGGTAAGGATTATGAGCAGAAGATTAAAGAATACAATGAAACATTTCCTGCAATAAAACTACCAACAGGTAAGTATGCCAGAACAAATATTAACAATCTTAAGAATGCATTCAAGTGGTTCTTTAATAATTATGACTACTCTTGGGATACTATCCTAGAGGCAACAGAAAGATATGTAGATGAATATCATCGTCAAGGTTATAATTTTATGAGAACCTCACAGTACTTTATAAGAAAGCAGGATCAGGATAAATCTTACTTATCTGATTTAGCTAACTACTGCGATATTATTCTCAATTCAGAGGAAGATTATATGCGCCCTAAGTTTTCAACAAGGTTTGATTAATGAGGATTAATAGCTATATTTGTATAAATCAATTATCATGGCAAACATAGAAGCACTTCCTTATAAGTCAAGGAGAGAAGGCTTTATCGAAGCACTTCATTATATGAAGGGAAGAATGGAGGGAACTATACACACATATAGAACTCCATGGAATAAAGTAAACGAAGCAGGTGTAGATGGAATAGAGTGGCACTCTATGGTAGTTATAGGTGGAAGACCTGGAACAGGTAAGACACTTATTAAAGATCAAATCATACGTGAAGGTTTCAGGTTAAATAAAGGACAGAATATTATGGTTCTAGAATTTACACTTGAAATGGTATCAGCAAAATCAAGACTAAGAGAATTCTGTAGTGTAACAAAGAAGTCTTATCAGTATTTATCTAATGCTGATAAGGCAGAGGGCCCATTGCAAATGGCAGACTTTGAAACATGTAAGAAGTATGCAATTGAAGCAAGTAAGTATCCAGTTCATGAAGTAGAAATGCCTCCCAGTATTGATCAATTTGAAGCTACAATTCATAAGTATATGGAAGATCATGCTATTACAAACGAGCATGGTGATAAGATCTTCTGTAATACTGTAATCACATTAGACCATAGTATCTTACTTAAGGGAATAAACAAACAAGAAGTTTTATATCAATTAGGTGAGATATGTACCAAGTTAAAGAGAGAGTATCCAATTATATTTATCATCCTATCTCAGCTAGGTAGACAAGTAGAATCTCCAGAAAGAAATATAGAAGGACAGTATGGTAATTACATACTTGAGACAGATATATTTGGAGCAGATGCTTTAATGCAGCATGCTGATTTAGTTATAGGAATCAATAGACCAGCTATGAAACACATAGAAATCTATGGTCCTGAGAGATTTATAATAGCAGATGATACAGTTTTAGTTTTTCATTTTTTAAAGTGTAGAAATGGTAATACCAAGATGAGTTTTTTCAAATCAATGTACAAGACAATGGAGATTGAAGAGATGGAAGCACCACCTCGTCAGACTTCAGCAAAAAAGAGTAAGTAAATTAAATAAAGTAAAATGATAAAAGAAAAGTCAGCTAAAGAAAAGATCGAAGATCTTAAAGCTTTGCACAAAAAATCTTTTGAGCGTCTAGGTGTTGATAATCCTTTGTTTATACCAAGGATTTGTTATATACCTATAGGTGAAAAGGAGCAAGTAGTATCCTTCTTTGAACAAGATTTTGTTAAAGGTAAGGATATCTATACGCATTTTGTAAGCAAAAGTTATGACTCTGAAGATTCACAAAACAGATTATGGAAATGGAAATGGAATCCATATTATGAAACAGAGTATCGTACATCAACACCTCATCCTGAAACAGGTAATGTAAGATATATTATTCCTGTAGATGAGTTGGAACTTATTGATCAGGAGTATATATCTAAGATAACAAAGCCTGAACCAATAGGTGTAGACATCTTTAATATAGATGAAGAGATTCCTAATCCTGATCAAGATCTACCACTAGATCAAATTACTATTAGAGATCTAGCAGCTATAATGTTAAAGAAGCCTGTAAGCAAGAAGCAATGGTTAAATGATATTATAAAACAATAATTATGTCTATCGTATTACCAACAGCAAAAGTTAACGCGGCAACAAAGAGTCCTAAGAATTTGATTATATTCTCTAAGCCAAAGGTAGGTAAGACAAGTCTGCTAGCAGAACTACCTAACTGTTTGATATTAGATTTAGAATCAGGTTCAGATTATGTAGATGCAATGAAGCTCAAGGCTACAACAGTTACTGAGATTCGTGAAATTGGTAAAGCTATAATTGATGCAGGAAGACCTTATGATTATATTGCAGTAGATACAATTACAGCATTAGAAACCATGTGTGTCAAAGAAGCAGAGAAGCTTTATATGAAAACCCCAATGGGTAAAGCAAGATGGATTAAGAAGAATGAAGATGGAACTATTGATCCTACTTCAGACAAATTAAGCTATGGAACTATTCTTAACTTACCTAATGGTCAAGGCTATGGATATTTACGCGATGCAATTACTAAAGTCATAGAAGAAATTAAAACATATGCGCCAAGAGTTATATTACTTGGTCACGTTAAAGATGCTATGATTGAAACTAAAGGTATTGAAGTAAATTCTATGGATCTAGATTTAACAGGTAAAATAAAAAGAATTATATCTTCGCAATCCGATGCTATAGGATATCTGTATCGTAAGGGTAATCAAAACGTATTAACCTTTAAGACTAAAGATGACGTAGCATGTGGAGCACGACCTATTCATTTAAGAAATCAAGATATTATAGTATCTGAAATGAATGATGAAGGGTTAGTGACTCATTGGAATAAAGTATATATTGATTAATTTAAACAGTTTAAAAAATGGGATTAGGTATTGAAATTCCTAGTGGAAACGGGACATCTGGAGGTTATAAAGGTATAAATCCAGGTAATTACAAAGCAAAGATTAATAAGCTAGAACTATGGGCTAGAGATTATTATAAGCCTGAAGAGAATGCTTTATATTTAGTATTGAAAATGGAGACAGTAAAGCCTTCACCTGACTTTGAAGGTTATCCAATTAATCAGGATGATCCTGATGGACCTAAACATGAGGGTCTTGTGGGTAATGTAAGGTATAGTTCTTATCCTTATAAAGACGGATTCAACACAAGAACTAATAAGAATGAAACTCGTGATTCCAAAATTCTAAAAGATCTTTTGAATCTATGTATGGAACTAGGTATTGTAGATTGGTTTAAGAAATATAATAATAACCTAACTACAATTGAAGAGTGGATTGAGAAATGGAATGAAGAAAAACCTGCAGAAGGTACATACTTAGAAGTATGTATTGGTGGCGAGGAATATCTTGCAAAAGATGGTAACATCAAGAAGACTTTATATTTTGTAAAGAGTGAACAAATAGATGATGTATGGTATAACCCATATAAAGGTTTGCTTAATGCTAAGAAAAAAGTTATTAAGTTTGATGAAGCACGTCACTTTAAGAAAGCACAAACTAAACAAGTACAAAGTTTTTCTCCAGAAGATATTGATCTTAATGTAGAAATGCCTGAAGTAGAGAAGCCTGCTGTAGAAATAGATCTTTCAGACTTCGACCTATAAACCAAACTAATCTTAAAGAGGGGAGGTAATACTCCCCTTTTTTATTATTTCTGATATGGTAGCAAGAAAGTATGTATTTTTTGTAGAGGATGTACCATCACAATGGATATTTGAGCACTACCTTAACTTGACAGAGAAGCTAACAGGGCAATCACTTAAGATGCTTTCCATATTTAAAACAGAGAAGACTCCTTCTATGTGTATATATGTAGGTGAAAAAAGTGAATATATGTTTAAAGATTTCTCAAGTTCAAAAGGAGGTAATGGTGTAGCATTAGTTGCAGAACTTTATGGATTAGACTATAAGGATGCCGCTATGAGAATCAAGTCAGATTACGAAAACTATATAAACAATGAGGATCTACCTGTAGCATATGCTAAATCAATAACTGCACATAGTAGATACAAAGTTGCTTACTGCAAGGTAAGATCTTGGAATACTGCAGATGCAGCATATTGGACTAAGTTTGGAATAAGCTCTGAGATTTTAGATGAATATAACGTAAAACCATTAGAGTATTATGTTATGAAAAGAATGGATAGTCAAGGTAATCAGGAAAAGATTCAAATAGAAAGACATGGTATCTATGGGTATTTTACTCAAGATGGTATTCTATCCAAAATATATCAGCCAGGACTTACAAGTAAGAAGTTTATAAAAGTTGCAAATTATATTCAAGGTTCAGATCAATTAAAAGGTAAAAAGTATCTTATGATATGCAGTTCACTTAAAGATGCAATGGCTATTGTGGCTATGAAGTTTAATCACATAGATGTAATTGCGCCTGACAGTGAGAATACAATGCTACCTGATGAGCTCCTTAAGGAATTCAAAAGTAAGTATGAAGCTATATTCACCATCCTAGATGATGACGTAGCAGGTATAAAAGCAATGCACAGATATAAAGAGGAGTATGGTATAAACTATGTACATCTACAGATGTCCAAGGATGTATCAGATTCTGTAAGAGATTATGGTCTGAGTAATGTGCGTATTATAATATATAATACACTAGTAAAATTATTAAAATGAGTTGGTTATATAATGGTGTTGAGTTCACCGATGAGATGATACCTGAAGGAGCAGTAGGGTTTGTCTACCAAATGACAGCAATTATAAATGGTAATGCTGTAATGTATATAGGTAAAAAGAACTTCTATGCTAACCGTAAGGTAAAGCTAGGGAAGCGCGCTACTCTTGCACTGGAAGACAAGCGCCTTAAAAAGTACAAGCAAGTATCTAAGTTAGATTATCATAAGTATTATAGTAGCAATGACGTAATGAAGGCAGCAAGTAAAGCTGGAATACAAATCAAACGTGAGATACTAATGATATGCTTCAGTGCAACAGAGCTCACCTATCAGGAGGCTAAGCATCTATTCTGCAATGATGTGCTTGACAATCCATTATATCTCAACTCTAACATTTTAGGTAAATTTTATAAAACAAAGTGATATGGAAGATTATATTAATCATTGGGGATTAGCAATGGAATATGCTGAATCTAAATAAAAAAAAATAAATATGAATAGCTTCAAAGAAATAAGAAATAAATATAATTATATAGGATTAGTTCAGCTTGTAGAACCTGAATATGGTGGTGATTATGGATATGTGATTTATTATAAACCAAATTACTTAGCTGTATTACATTGGAACAAAGGATTTAAAACTTATGAAGCAGCTGAAGAAGCTAGTTTAATTGAATTAAATAAAATTATTAAAACTTTAAAAATTGAAGACTGATGAATACTAATGAAGATTCATTAGCAAGAGTAACAAAAGATTTAATGTTTTCTGAACCATTCTATGGATTCATGCTAGCCGCAATGAATAAAACATGGGATAAACAAGTAGGAACAGCATGTGTATCAGTAACAGGAATTAACTTTAGTCTAACTATTAATCCTGAATTTTGGAACACTCTATCTAATGATCAAAAGAAAGGTCTTCTTAAACACGAACTATTGCATATAGCATTCTTTCATCTATCTGATTTTACACATCTATCAGATAAAAAGATTGCTAACATGGCTATGGATATTGAGATAAATCAATATATCGATAGCATATGGCTACCAGAAGGAGCCTTACTACCAAGTACATTTCCAGAACTTAAGCTTGAAGAGAAACAAGGTACTAAGTATTATTACGATAAACTTCATAACCTTAAACAAGAGATACAAGAGAAAATCAAAAGTGCAATTGAAAATGGTGAGTCCTCAGTTACTTTAGATGACGGTACAGAAATAACTTTAACTAATCATGATTGGGAGGAGTTTGATAATCTAGATGAAGGTACCCAAAAAGTAATTAGAGAACAAACAGCAGGCGTGTTAAAAGAAGTAGCTGAGCAAGTATCAAAATCAACAGGTCATTTACCTGGAGAGATTATAAATATAATTGAGAAGCTAACTAATATACCACCTCAAAAGTTTGATTGGAGATCTTATGTTAGAAGATTTACAGGTAGGTCTACTAAAACATATACGAAGAAGACTAGGAGAAAACTTAGTAAGAGATATGAAGAGAATCCAGGACTCAAGATCAAGCAACAGAAACACATACTAGTAGGTATAGATACTTCAGGTTCTGTAAGTAAAAATGAACTCGTAGAATTTCTACAAGAGATTCATCATATAACTAAAACAGGTAATGAAGTGACTATTGTGCAGTGTGATACAGCTATCTCACATGTAGGTAAGTATAATCCTAATGAAGATTATAAAATACATGGCAGAGGTGGTACAAGTTTCCAACCAGTAATAGATTACTATAATGAACATTTCAATAAGATCAGTTGCCTTATATACTTTACAGATGGGGAAGCCTCTCCTCCTGTAAATGCAAAAGGTAAAATCTTATGGGTGCATAGTAGTGCAAGTCAAATCAATGAAGAATTACCTGGAGAAAGTATAAAACTAGATATATGAAATGTTGTATTTGTGGTGCCAAGATGGATGATAAGTATGGTAATAATCCTTGGCCTATTAAAGTAGAGTCTAAAGAAGATAGATGTTGCAATAAGTGCAACTGGAATGTAGTAATACCTGCAAGAGTAAATCGATATATTAATTTAACTGAAAACAAAAAAGATGGGAAAGGTTAGACTAGAAAGTAAAGAGTTAAAAGAGTTCTTAGAACACATAATTAAAAACAACCAGCACATTCAAGAGAAAGGAAAAAATCCTATTGCTGTAGAAATTATTGGTGAATCAGGTATGGGTAAGACAAGTGCCGTGATTCAACTTGCACAAGAACAAGGTTTAAGCTTTGTTAAACTAAACTTAGCTCAGATAGAAGAGTTAGGTGACCTAGTAGGATTTCCTATTAGACAATTCAAATTAGTAAAAGATACACCGTCAGGAATTAAAATTCAAAAGTGGGTAGATGAGACTGCGGTAGATGAACATATTAAACAGGAGTTTAAGTTTACAGGAGAAAAGAGAATGTCATACTGTCCACCAGAATGGATTGCAGATAAAGCAGGAGGTGGTATACTATTACTAGATGACTGGAATAGAGCAGATGTAAGATTCATACAAGCAGTAATGGAACTAGTAGACAGACAAGAATATATCTCATGGAAGCTTCCTAAGAACTGGCATATAATTCTAACTGCTAACCCTGACGATGGTAAGTATTTAGTAAATAGTATTGACAATGCTCAACGTACTCGTTTTGTTAGTGTAGAAATTAAATATAGCGTAGAGAGATGGGCTGAGTGGGCAGAAGCTAATGAAGTTGATGGTAGATGTATAAACTTCATGTTAATGCATCCTGAAGTAGTAAATGAGAATGTTAATGCTAGATCCATTACTAACTTCTTTAACTGTCTCGATGTTATTGAGAATTACGAAACTAAACTAGGACTCATACAACAAATTGGTGAGGGTTCTGTAGGTGTTGAAGTAGGTACTTTGTTTACACAGTTTATTGCTAATAAGTTAGATAAATTAATTACTCCTAAACGAATGCTTACTGAAGGTGCGCATGAAACTATTATCAGTGAGATGACAGATATAGTTCATGATGGTTCTGGGTACAGAGCAGATATAGCGAGCATGTTAACTAGTCGTCTTGTTAATTATGCGTTATTTTATGCGGAGTCAAATCCTATAGATGCTAAAATAATTGAGAGAATCAAGTCGCTTATAGTTGATGACAACGTATTTACAAATGATTTGAAATTTGTAATTGCTAAGAAGTTGTTTACAGGAAATAAAACAAAGTTTCAGAAGCTAACTTTTATTCCTGAAGTTAATGAATTAATAATGAAATAGTATGTTAAAGCCAGTTGTAGTATTAAAATATACACCTGATAATGATTGGAGATTAACTGCCGATATAGAATATATGGCAGAGCACAAAGATATACTTAAAGCTTCTATGGATAAGGAGTATATCTTTAAAGAAGGTCAGCAATTATATTGTTTACCTGATGTAAGTATACCTAGATTTAAACTAAAGATTATTGGTGAGAAGCTTGGGATATCTTTTATAAGGTCAAGTGAGAAAGCAGATTATATTTTTATTAACGGATTACCAAAAAATAAATCTGCAGCGTATCTAAGTAATCAAGAAGTTCAGTACAAAAACTATAGATGTATTGTTAAAGGATCTACTAATGACAACAGTTATGCGTTGTTTACTAAGTTTAGAGATTATTTTAAACTTAGAGGGGATCGCAGATATGAGGAGTTCATGGAAAAATTACAAGAGTATGACAGACATTCTTCTATGGAAATAGTTATATCTGAGGCAGATGTAGAAAAGTTCTTGAAAGATTACAAAGAAACTACTAGTAATTATTTATGGTATGGCTATGGATATAATTCAAAAAATTATTTATCTTTGAAGAATCCAAGTCTATTATCCAAGATAAGACACCAAGACGATCTTCTCCCTTATATCAACGGGGACTCCATGATTATTACTGATGAAAAGATGAATGAGCTTCAAGCAATGTTTGATAGCACAGACACTAGCAATCATATACTTGCAATAGAGATGATGGCAAATTCTAATTATGAAGAAAGCATTCTAAATAATTATATACTGCTCACTAAGAATCTTAAAAAGATAGCCCAGTTAAGAGAATCAGGTCATAGAAACTTCCAAGGATTTTTACAGTTCTACGAATTAGATATCAGATATATTCAAAGCAATATTAAAAATTCAGATGTAGACAAAATCGCAGAGCTCTTAAAAGAGTATGGTAAATTAACAGAAGAATCAATGGAGAAGATACTATACTATTATGCAGATACACATAATCAATACGAAGGTAAATTTTGCAACTCAAGATTAGTGCCTAATTCTAATATAGAATACGATAATGGAGCCTATTAGAAAAATACAAATGGAGGGAGACTTTTATAATTCTCCCTTCAATTTTAGCTATAGTAGTTTGAACAGATTACTATATGCGCCATCTATATTTTATAGAGAATATATTTTACAGGAGAAAGAAGTTAGAAACGATCTGCATCTTATCGAAGGTAAGCTTATACATTATCTGATTCTAGATAGTGCACAGTTTGACGATAAGTTTATTTTAGCAGCTGATAATTTACCTACTGCAAGTGTAAAAGATATTATCGATATTGTACATGCTGTAACTACAGATAGCGAAGGTAGTTTAGAAGACCAAAAAGAAGTTATCCTTGCAGCCATGAGGGAGTATCCTCTTCATCAAAACTTAGTTGATGACAAGAAACCAGACAAAGATGGTGTACAAAAAACAGGAGACGAAAAGAGATTAGACAAAATTCTTACAGATCAATCTATTCAATACTATGAGTTCCTAAAGAATAAACGTAATAGAGATATAATAGATCAAGCAACTCTATACAAATGTTCAGAAGCAGCTCAAATTATCAAATCTAATTCTAAAATAGTATCACTACTAGGACTAGATAGGATTGCTAGCGATGTCCTAGGTATATACAATGAAGTAGAGCTTACTGCTCCTATTGAAGATATAGATACACGTATACCATTTGAATTTGGACTTAAGGGTATCATAGATAATCTTGTCGTAGATGTTAACGCAAAGAGAGTAACCATCAATGACTTAAAGACATCTAATAAATCCTTAAAAGAATTCCCTGAGTCTGTGGAGTATTGGAAGTATTGGTTGCAGATAGGCGTCTACCTTAGATTAGTTGCGCACTTTCTTAAGGATGTGATAACTGACGACTGGACCATTGAGGTTAACTTTATAGTATGCGACAAGTATAATCAAGTCTATGCATTTAAAGTTTCAGATGAAACAATAAGTAAATGGAAAGATGATACTCGTAAGGTATTACTAGAAGCTAAATATCATTATGATAATCGTGATTATACATTACCTTTTGAATTCGTAGCGCAAGAAGTTTTATTATAAACACTTTAACTATGGATATTAAAAATGTATATAAAACCTATTATCAAAAAAGTAAACTCTTTCTGTATCCATTACTAAGGATTAAGCAGGGCTCAAGTATTGTGCCTGTAGAAACATTTCTAAGATGGGAAGATATGTATGAGATTGGTGACAACAAGCTTATATGTATCTACCATAATAGAAAAGATGCGGAGTACAAGAAGTTTGAAGAAAGATACTTATTATCCAATTCAATGTTTTATGATTACTTTCTACTACCTGACAATATGGTGGCCTATGTATTTGATTTTACAGAATATAGCCGCGACTACTACAAGGTAGTGAGAGGAGAGTACTCCCAGTTATCCAGTGAGTTTAAGTTCAAGATAATTAATTTTTATTCAGGTAATCCATATAACGCTGCTTATATAGATAGTTATTTGTATCCTGAAAAACATTTTTATCAATACTCAGAGTTATTAGATTGCGATCTAGATTTACTAGTACAAGTTGGTGAGTTGTGCAGTCCACCTGCACAGGATCAAGAGAGTCTAATAACCAAACCTATTCTATTGGAAATATCAGATAATTCCATACATTTGTTAAAACAATAATCATTTATTATGAAATTAGAAAACTATGGCAAGAACATGATTGCCTTAAGTAATTATTGGGGTGAGGCAAAAAGTTTTAAGCTTATCCCAGTTGGAGAAGATTGCCCTTATGTAGAAGCAATGTACGATACTAATACAGGACTACTTGCAGTTATTAGTAAAGTAAAGAAACAAGTGTTTCATAACGTACCAAAGTTAGATGACAATGGTGATATGATGTACATGAAACTTGGTAAGAGAGAAAATGGAAAACCTTACAAAGAAGAGCGTCGCACCATTGAAACATTTCAAGAGTATTATGTTATTGATGAACAAGAAATTATAGATTTCATCAAGTTTTTTGCAGTTAATGCAGATGCATTTAATTATTGGCAGTATATTGAAGAAGCTCGTAAGAAAGAAACTGATCTCGTTATTCCTGAGACACCATCTCTTGTAGATGCTTCAGGAATGGAGATTAAGTAATAAGTAGTGTTAAAGTGGTAGAGGGGATTAATAGTCCCCTCTATTTTTGTCTAATTAAATCGGGGGAACAGCTTAACTGAACATGACCATGATAACAGAAAGAAAGTACAAGAACGCTTCTAAAATTGTAAAACAATATGAAGCGCAGCTAGCAGAAGCTCAGAAGAAAAAACTACTAGAGTATAATATATCCTTACAATCAGATATACATGAGTTATATATGTTAGGATTAATAAGTAGTAGATTGTGTGGTATACTACGCAGTGATTACGATTATACTATTATGTGGAATGACACGCGCAAGTTTAATCTAGAGTTCTTTGTTAATCATAATATAGAAGACTTCAAAAAGTATAGAGGCGTGGGTAAGAAAACCTTAGATGAATTTATTGTTCTAATGGAATCTGCAAAAGCTACTATATGAAGACACATTGGGTAATGGACTACGAGACTATGGTAGATTGTTTCGTAGCAGTATTTGAGGATTACAAGAAAGAAGATACACGAGTATTTGCAATAAGTGCTTACAGTAATGATATAGTAAAGCTGCTTACTTTCCTCAGAGATAATCTTAAGAATAATCAGTGGCACATAAGCTATAATGGTTTAAACTTCGATAGTCAGATAACACAATATATCTTACTTAATGCTAGAGAACTAGCCTATATGAATTCTCTAGATATAGCCTCGAGAATATATGCAGTGGCCCAGGATACTATTGCTAGAAAAGACGCGGGTGAGTTCTTAGAATATAGCCCTAAAGATCTTTTCATAAAGCAGATAGACGTATTTAGATTGAACCATTGGGATAATAAAGCTAAAAGGAGTAGTCTAAAGTGGATTCAGTATAACATGGATTGGGATAATATAGTGGATATGCCGTTGCATCATACGCATAAGCTGTCTTCTGTAGAAGAACAATCAATGATTATACAGTATTGTATTAATGATGTAAGGAGTACTAAAGAGATAATGGTGCGGAGTACAGAACTAATACGTCTACGTAAGACACTATCAGAGGAGTATAAACTAGATCTATATAGCGCATCAGAGACTAAGATTAGTAAGGAGCTGTTTATGAAGTTCCTTAGTGAGAAGACAGGCATTAAGAAGTATGAGCTTAGACAACTGCGTACCATACGTGAGCGTATAGTCGTCAAGGATATTTTACTATCATACATATCCTTCAAGCGTCCTGAGTTTCAACAATTACATGAGGCTTTTAAACGTCTTATAGTCTATCCTGATAACACTAAAGGTGCCTTCAAGCATACAGTTAAGTATCGTGGTGCACATACTGACTATGCTCTAGGTGGTTTACATGGTGCAAGGAAGTCTGGTATCTATGAAGCTAAAGATGGTATGATAATTATGACATCTGATGTTACTAGTTTCTATCCTAATATTATAATTAGAAATGGATGGAGCCCTGCTCATCTACCTAAAGAAGAATTCTGTGATCAGTATGAGTGGTTCTTTGATGAAAGACGTAAGATACCTAAGAAGGATCCTAAGAACTATGTCTACAAGATTATCCTGAATGCTACTTATGGTCTTAGTAATGAGAAGGACAGCTTCCTATATGACCCAGAGCTTACTATGCGTGTTACTATTAATGGTCAGCTATCTCTTACTATGCTCTATGAGATGCTAGCAGAAGGTATTCCAGGTACTATTCCTCTTATGCAAAATACAGATGGTCTAGAGATGATGATTCCTGAAGAGTATAAATCTAAATATCTAGAGATTTGTGAAGAGTGGGAGAAGATAACTAACCTGCAGCTAGAGCACGATGAGTATCAAAAACTAATACTTGCTGATGTAAATAACTATATAGCACAACACAAGTATAAGGAAGTAAGTAAAGAGGAATATGATAAGTTAAGTAGTAATCCTCATAGAATGCTTAGGCAAGAAGACGACAAGTATTATTTTGCACCAGTTAAGTGTAAGGGTAGATTTGAGTTTGAAGATCTAGCTCTACATAAAAACAAAAGCTTTTTGATAATACGTAAGGCGCTATATCATTATTTCCTAAATGGAATAGAACCTGAAGACTATCTAGCACAGAATCACGATAACATATATGATTATTGTGGTGGTGTAAAGATCAAGGGTAATTGGGAATTTATACAGCATGAAATTGTAGACGGTACTGCTAGGAAGCAGAAGTTACAAAAAACCTTGAGGTACTATATTAGTACTAATGGATGTAAGATAATAAAGACTAACAAATCTGATGGTAGAGAAATACAATTAGAGTCAGGACGTTGGTTACAGAAAGTACTTAACAAGAAAGAAGATCTAGCTTGGGATGAGTATACAATTAACACGCAATATTATCTTGAGAACATTCATAAAGAACTAATGAACATTGTTCCTCATTTATTTGAATCACAACTAAGTTTATTTAATTAAATCGTTATGTCAAAAACAACTAAAGTAGTACAAGATGTGGAGCTGAAAGCAGTTCCACTACCAGTGAAAACAGATACATATACTGTTATATCACATGGATTTATTATTGATGAAGTAAAGAAAGGACTTGCAAAAGCAGGATTTGAAATATTAGCAGAAGAATATCGAGCTAATAACAACCTAGAGGTTGCTAGAGGTAGCTATGTTATTAAGAGATCAGAAGATCCAAACTTTCTAATGTCATTTAACTGGACTAACTCTTATGATAAGTCAACTAAGTTCCAGTGTGCAGTAGGTGGTTTTGTGTGGGAGAATAATGCATATGTAATTGAGAAGGAAGATAATACCTTTATACGTAAGCATACTGGTGATGCAGATACCCTTGTACAAGAAACCATCGCAGATAAGATTGCTAATGCAGAAAAGTATTATCTATCTGTACTAGATGCAAAACATAAGATGGAGAACATCAAAGTAAGTCGTGGTCAAGTTGCTAAGATCCTAGGTGATCTATACTTTAACTTCGACATGATCTCTATTGAGCAGCTTAGTGGTATTAAGAAGGAGTATACTAAGCCGTCGTATGTTTATTCTACAGACTCTGATAGCTTATGGACTGTGTACTGTCACATTCTAACAGTGCTTAAGTCCGCGCATCCTAAGCTGTGGATTCATCAACAAGGATTTGTTCATAACTACATTAAGATAAATTATCTTACCTTAACTGATCCTGTTGCTACTACAGTACCAGCACCTGCTATGGATATCTTACCTAAAGCACCATCAATATCAGTAGATCCAGCTCAAATTGACTTACTAAATTCAATTGCTGATTTAGAAGCAGATCAAATAGATGAAGACCTCAAATATGCTGCAGCGGAAGAACATAACTATGTTACTGTAGAAGAGTATACTGAAGCACGTAATGAAGTTGTAACATATACTGATCCTGCAGGTAACACATTTGAAACTATATCTTTTGAGCCTGAAGGTGAGATCGTAGAGAAAGAAGTACTTCCTGAACCAGTACAAGAAGAGTTTACTGAAGAAGAAATAGAAGAGGTTAGAGAAGCATATGAAAATCTACATCCTGCAAAAGATGAAGCAGATAATTCTGTAATTGTTAATGACGAATCTATTATTAATAAGCTCAAGTCAGAAGTAGAAAACATCTTTGGTTATAGCGTAGAAATTGAAGTATATTTGGAAAATGATAACTATGCTATCGTAACTAGTGATGGGCAAGAAGTTACTGTACCAGTTGATTATGTAAATTCTATACTATAATGAAAAAACAATTAGATGCTGTTGCAAGGTTTCACGAGGCGTTCAATCAAAAGAACGCTAAGTGGCCTCAACATATTAGCAAAGAAGAATATGAGCTACGCCATAGATTAATGGCTGAAGAAAATGATGAATATCTAGATGCTTGTGATACTAATGATATTGTATCTATAGCAGATGCATTAGGAGATCAAATGTATATTCTTTGTGGAACAATACTTAAACATGGTTTACAATATATTATAGAAGATATCTTTGATGAGATTCAATCTAGTAATATGAGTAAACTAGGTGAAGATGGTAATCCTGTACTACGTGAAGATGGAAAAATTCTTAAGGGACCTAAGTACTTTCCGCCTAATGTAGAGCAGTATTTAAAGTTTAACATGCTAAAAGATGAAGAAGGGGAGATTTAGTCTCCCCTTTTTTTTCTTTTTTAAGTAAGATATTATCTCTTAACCATTGCCATAGCTTGGTAGAATTTCTGAATTGCATTTGCAGGATCAAGTGTACTACCAGTAAATCCTAGCATTTTAGCAAGTTTAGCAGAAAGCTTCCACCCACCTTTCTTTTGAAATGAATAAGGACCTACATCACGAGAGTAATAAGCACTATCTTCATTTCTCAAAATTGCTATTGCATCATCAAAGATTTGAAGTGCTGTATCTGTAGTAGGACCAGTAACAATAGACTTAAGATCTAGCATCTCTAAGTAATTATCTACACCACCAAATCCTAATAGCTTTTCAGGTATAGGTATGAATTGCTCATTCTCTGCACGTATCTGTATCATTAGATTTAATGCATGTAACTCTAACCAACCTGCGCTATTAAATGGTCTATCATCATCATCTACAATGCCCCAAAAAGGCATAGCACCTGACTTACTTCTAAGTCTTTTATATCTGTCTTCATCATCCTCATCAGGATCCCAACCAAATGCTAATAAGATAATTGCACTAACTAGTAATAGTAAAGCAAATTCAGAGAATGTTTTCATCATTGCTCTAGACTCTTCCTTTGTCATGTAGGGAACATTCTTACCCATTTGAGTTACTGTCTCTTTAAGTACTTGAAGAGTTCTTATGTAATAACCCATAGCAGGTTCTCCTAATCCAGGGTTTAATCTTGGTCTTGCTTTACCTAATGGTCCTGCATATCCAAAACGATTCATTACCATTGGTGTAAAGTATCTTCTTAAATAACTTATGAATCTAAATGCAACATAACGCTGAGCTTCAGGTTGATCAAACTCAGAGTATGCTCCTTGTAAGTTGTTAGTTACCTGATGTACTTTATTCTTAAATAATGAGAATTCAGTACCCATCTTTACATTACCTTCATCATCATAAGTAATACCCCACTTAGGATCAATACCTTCTTTGAGAACAATTTGATTCTTGTCATTTAATTGCCAAGCATCTATATAGTTGATCATCTTCTTAGATCCATTAGGTAGTGTTTGTTCAATCTTCTTATGGTACATCATACCACCAAATAATTGAAACGTAGCTTGTAGCTCTAACCATTTTCTTGGACTATATAACCATGACCCTTCTACAACATCTTTAGTAAGAGTACGTGACATAGATGATACCCTAAAGTCATTTTCTAATCTACCTTGAGCAGGATCAAATACTTGTATAATCTGTTGAGTAAGAGACTTAGGACCTTTAGTATATAAGTTACCTCCAAAGCTTAAGTCTGCCATTGCCATACTAGCCCAAGCTTCTCCCTTACCTGCAGATATAGGATTTAGATATTGACCTGCACTTGATTCAATCATAGTTTGAAACTTAGCACCAAAGTGGTTCTTCATTGCTGAAGGAATGTTAAGTGCAAAGAATTGGAACGAAGCATTCTTAAATAAAACATTAGCTACTTTATTTAAGGCAGCAGAATCTGAACCCCAACCTTTCATTGTAATTCCTTCAAACTCCCTTTCTATAAAGTTATTTATAGCTCTAGCTCTCACAGTAGTGTCCTTCTTCCTACGAGGAGGCATAAGGAATCTAGAGATCATATTCTTCTTAACTTGCTCTACAACTCCACCACTATTTGCAGGATCATTTACTACATCCTGAATAGCTCTAGCTAATGGACTAATTTCAATAAGCTTCTTTTGCTTCTCAGCGCCTAGCATATATCTGTTTAATCCACTTATTACATCTGTAGAAACATTATCTACTTCAATATCATATAATCCTGTAACAGGAACGTTAGATAATTCATCATCAAACATATCTAGATATACTAGATTGTTTTCATTCTTGTAACTAAATCCTTGTTCTGCGTCATCTTTAACTTTCTGGAATGTTTCTCTTACACGCTTAGCTAACTGTGTAACACCATTTGATAATCTCTGACCTCTTTCATTTATACTTTTACTTATAATAGATTCATAGTTACCTTTTGTATAACGAGGAAAATCTAGATACAGCTTATCGCGTTGATTCATTCCTTGCTGGTTGTCAAGGTGATATCTAACAGATTTTTCTAATACAGTAAATGCTCTAGGATTCTTTTCTTTTAATTCATAGTATTGATAGTTCACATACTTATCCCATTCAGGTAATGATTTATCTAAATCGTTTATACCTTTAGGAAGGAAGTGACCTCTATTATCTACAGTAACCCCAACTATTCTCTCATTCTGAAACTCAGGTTTTACTTCTTGACGATAGAATTTTAATGCAGGTTTTCCTTGTATAACATCTGTTACCTTCCCTGTTCTATCTTTAATTTTTGTAGTCTCATAATGATTAGGATTGTTAGGTCTAGTAACTGACCAAATACTAACTCTCTTAAACATCTCCCCTTCTCGCGTCTGATAGGAGATATGATTAGCGTCATACCATTTTGCAAACTCAGGACTCTGTGCTTTAAGATTATTTACAATAACAGGACTCAACATATAATGTGCTGATGTTTCATCGATTATTGTAGAACCTGTTTGTTTTTCAAACTCAGTAGTATCCATAGTAGCTAAATAGTTATTAATAATATCTATATAGTATATGGTTGCATCATTTGATGAAAGATCATTAAGCTCTTTATATCTTGCGTCTAGTTCTCTTCTTTGATAATCAGATAACTGACCCATTCTTTTCATTTGCCATAATCCTGCAAACTCAGCTCCTTCTAAATCTGTAAGAGCGCTTTCATTCTTTTTAGTGATTAGTTCATTTAGTCTTTCAGATTGTTCTTTATTCAAACCACTAATACCTCTATAAAGACCTTTGCGCTTTTCTATTTCTTCTTCAAGAAATTTAATTCTTGCGCGAGCTTCAGTAGTCATTTCTTCAGGATTAGGTTGACCATTATCATCTCTAAATCCTGATTTGATATCTATAATTGCTTGATGTAAAGGCGCTAAATCTATTTCTTTCTGAGCTGTATCAGGCAGAGTAGATAGTATTGCATTTATCTTATCTAAGATATCTTGTCTTTCTGCATAGAATTCAGGTTTAATAATTACCCTTGTATTTTTTAGAATCCATGCATCACGTAATCTATTATACTCATCACTTCCTACACCATATTTAGATGCAAGTTCATCTTCTTTTGCATGTAATATATTTTGAAATACTCCAGGGCGCTCATTCCACTCAAAGAAATCTCTAGATGCTTCTCTATATTCTCTAAGTCTTTCTGAAATTAATAGCTCATTACCTTCCTTGGTATTACCAAACTCATCATATAATGAATAGATCTGTCTGTATTCTCTCCACAAACGATCTAGATTCTTTTGTGATTCAGGCTCATCTGCTGTAATAGATTCTTTTCTAATCTTATCTATAACATCATTTCTTCTTTGTTGAGCTATAGCCCCTACTATATCATTAGGGAACTTTTCAAATATCTTTTCTCTTTCATAGAACTCTGGTTTGAACTCTTGATGAAAGTATTTGCGCATAAAATCTTTACGCTTAACAATAGCTTCGTATAACCTACTAAGAGTTTCATCAGATCCTTTTGCAGAATATTCTTCTTCTGCATCCATTACAGCTCTGTTCAATATACGAAGATCATATCTATAATCTTTAAAAGGATTTAAGAATGTCCATATTTTCTTAGCTACAAGCTTTCCATTCTCTTCTTTAGCTATATTATCCTTAAACATTATGACCTCACCTAATGCACCTATGTTATGAGGATTATACCCCATGGCTTTTAGATCGTCTCTAATATCCATGGAAAAAGCATTCATCTTTGCTTGTGCTTTTACGTATACCTCATTCATTCTATTTTTTACATATAAAGCTAATCCTCCAATAACTGGATCATTATTATACATGTAACCTTCCATGAATGAGTTAAGCCAGTTAGCATCTTTGATATTATTCTTAAGAAGATCTTCCATCTTCTCTTTAGTAAGCTCAATACCATTTGCTGACATGAGTCTAAGACTAGCATAATTTGCTTTGTCTGATTTGCTCATGTACTCGCCTTTGTTATACTTATCATTAAGCTCTTTATATACCTCATGTTCTGCTTCAGTCATACCATAGTACTCTCTATACCATTTATCAATGGTCCTCTGAGGAGCACCTCTCTTTTTTAAGTCAGATATAATCTGTGTATATCTTTCTTCAGCATCTCTTACTATAGGTAAAAACTCTTCATACAATGTATCTCTGGCACCATTAGCCATCATTGTATTAGTAAGCTCATTAATAGATTTAAAACGTCCACGAATATTATTAATGACATCATAAATCTTAGCATTACTTGGAACATTAGCTTCAGGATCCTTTAATGCAGTATCTAAATCATCTATAAATGCTTCCCAATAATCAACTATTTTTTTGTAGTAAACTGCTTTCTGAAGGTTTTCTTTAGAATCTTGATTCTTGTAGATATCCTTCATATGAGCTTCAATCTTCTCTACTATTGTTCTAAGGTTATATACAGTGTTAACTACAGCAGTAGATTGATTAGTAAGCAACTCCATTTCTTCAATGGCATTATTTACAATGTTATCAATCTCTTTTTGATACTTACTAAGATCTTGCATGATCGTTTCCATATCAAACCCTTGATACTGATTTTTTAGAATACGTGCTAGCTCCTTATAGTTCTTATCTTCTTGTAGCTGTCTCAACTGTCTAGATGCAATGCGATAACCATCTCTGATTACATCTTGAATTTTAGATTTATCTAGGTTCTTGAGCTCATTGATTTCTTGTTGGAACGATTGTGCATAGGCTACTACATCTTCTTCTGTTACTAGTTCTGTATCTATCTGAAACTTATCGTTACGTAGCATAGATGCTAACTCTTCTAATGTAGTATTCTGATCTAGTTTAGATACATCAATCTGACCTAATGCATTTCTTAATACTTTCTTTAGTGCAAATAGGAAATCTTTAATAGCTTGAATAAAACTAGGAGTTAATTCCTGTTTTGTTGCAGCATGCTCAAGTGCTTGTACAAGAACTTCTTCTGCATACATCATGTCTCCAGGAACTAGTTTAGGGTGTGTAGTTGCAAGCTTCTCAATTATTTCTCTACCTTCTTTAGTACTAGATACTTTATTATATAGATTATTAAATAAAGTAGGGTTCTCTAATTGTATCTGTCTAACAAGTGGATGTGCAAACTCATGTAGTACAGAGTTTAGTGATAAGGTATCTCCTACAAAATATGCAACTCCTCCATAGTAAAATGCAGCCTGTCCTGACCATGGGTTAACTGATCCTGCAGTTATTTCTGTTGCTCTTTCCCCACTAATAATATTAAAATTAACACCTAGATTCTCAGATAATTTACGTGCAATTTCCATTGCTCTTGTAATTTGAGAATCTCTAACCATCTTTTGTACTGCTGAATTAGTATCAATTTGAGATGCATTAAATGCAATCATATTGACCTCTTCAACACTACCTGACATTATACCTTTTGTATGTGGTAATCTAGGTGTAGTAGCTTTAGAAATTTTTTCAGCATCAAGTTTATTCTGTACTTGTTGTACAGTTCTTATTTCATATCCTGATTCTACAAAATCACGATAAGCTTGGTATCTACCAAATTCCTTTTCTAAGGCTTTCCATTCAGGCAAATTAATATTAGGGCAAACACTCATATCAAGAAACACTTCTTCATTAATTCAACAATATCTTCTTCAGTAGCAGGCTGATTAGTAGCTTTAATAATAGCTGGTACACCTTCTGCTTCCTTAACAAAGTTAGGGTTTACAAAACCTATTTCCAATAGTCTAGTAGATAAATACTTAAATGTTTCTTGTCCTGTACCTACAGCATCAGGTATCATTCTTCCAGTATCATCACTTGCTCCAATCATGTACTGCCCATATCCTGAGTTATTAAAGATAGGTGTATACCCCTGATCCATCATAAGCTTAATAGAATCAATCATTTTGTCAATTGCTTCTACTGCTTCAGCATTAGGCTTTTGTACATTATTTATGTAATCATAATCATCCTCAAAGTATTCATTTAGTTTTCCTCCTGAATATTTTTTACGTGTTGGAATACCTATCTTAAGATTGAAATCACCATATTTTACAAATCTATCTTTAAGTTTTTCTTTACCTCCTAATGGATTTGTTGATGGACTACTATCTTGTTCTATAGTATCCATGCCTTTAACTGCATCATTATATACTACAAATCGATTTTTCTTTTCAAGCAGCTCTTGAATATCTTCTTCCATATTCAAGTAATCATCGTACAAGTTATCAGTAAGAGGAGATACTTCACCTGTATTACCATCTAATACATATAGATCTGATACAGGTAAACCACTAGCATCTTTAGAAAAACTTAAAACTTCTACAATCTCTCCTGCAGGAATTCTACCCGCTGCTTTAGCTTGTTGCATTTCTACCATAGATCTAAATACTAGAGACGGATCTGCTTTTCTTTTATCTGCAGGAAGTACAATTGTAGATAATGAGCTTTGTCTATCTGAAAGGTTAAATCTACCTTTAAATACTTCACCTAAAATAATACCATTAGTATCTATAACAAATGTTTTACTAGCTGGTTTTTCTCTACTAGTTATGGTAACATCTACAAGATATCTATTTGTTCCTTGAGCCTCTTTTCCTTGATTATATAGATAACCAATATCTTTGATACTATCTACTGTAACAGATATTGGTTCTAAAACTGATTTTTCTTTTATAGAATAAGAATATACACCAGTTACAGTATCACCAACTGAAGTGTAAACTCTATCTTCCCCTATAACTTCTTTAATAAAGTATTTAGATAATTCAAATTTAGGTTTTGCAAAAGTTGTTTTTTGAAAATCTGTAGGACTCTCAGCTTTAGATGTATAAGCTGTACGTATGTTACCTTTAGTATCAAATAATAGTTTGACTTTACCTCCTGATGTAGCATCAATTGTAATATCAATAAGTCCATTTTCATATGAGATGTTTGATACAACACCTTCATATGTTTTATCACCTCTAAATTTAATATCTGTAGATACTGTATCTCCTAAAGATATAAATCCATTAGAAGGTAATCCATTAGATTGTATATATGCAGGATCAAACAATGCCTCTTTAGGATTGATATCACTATTTATAATTCTTAAATCTTCTAAACTTAATGCTGGTTTACCATCTTTGGTTCTATCAATTATATAGTTTTTACCACGAGAGTCATATCGTTTATTTGCTCCTACAAATGCATTAAAAGTTTCATGTAAAGTTTTATATCTAATACTTGAGTTTTTAGATAGCTCTTCTTTTTGAACTTTTTCAATAAAAGAATCTACCCATGACTGAGACATCATTCTTACAACACTTTCATCAACAATTCTATTTAAAGCAAATCTACCATGAGGTTCCATACCTGATTGTAAAAATGCTATAATAGGAAGCTTCTTAAATGTACTCTCAATCTCTCTAATCTGACTTGGAGAAAGACCTAAGTTTCTTATACTGTTTAATCGTGTTAAGTACGCACTGTTACTTAAATGGGCAACTTGCTCATAATAAGAGTTAATTGTTGATGCATCATTAACAGATTCAACAAAGGCTAGGTTAATTCTATTTTGCCCACCTTTTGTAGTTTCAGCATCTGCTGTAAGGTTTTGGAATATATTAAATTCTTTTACTAGCTTACTATATGCAGGATCATCTTGATACTTAGTTATCTCAAAGGCATATGCTGTATCAATACCATTGAATAAAGCACGCATGTTATATACTTCTACAAGAGCCTTATTTGTAATATAAGTTTCAAATGCTATACGCTTTCTAATCTTATTGATATCTTTTTTCTCTATTCCTTCTACAGCTTTAGCTCTAGCTAAACTATCCTTATACAAGGAGTTAGCTTTAGGATCTGTTGCAAAGAGATCATCAATAACTTTTTTACCACCTAATTCAGCAAATGTTGCTCTAATATATTCTCTCTCAAATACATACTTAACATACTCACCAAAAGTACGGAACTGATTTTCAGGAAGAGTTTGAAATCTTAGATCTCCACCATAATTTTCTTTAGCATAATCCTTATTGATAAATTGATTATATAAAGTATTATAATCAAAGTAGATCGTCATTTGACCTTTATCCATCTTAGCTACTGCACCACCTGCTGTTAGTGCAATTACTGATTCTAATTTTACCTCAGCATCTCTATATGTAACAGGTGTAGGTTCTAAATCAATTGACATAAGTTTTCTTACATCAAATGATAAGAATTCATTTTGAAAGATAATAGGAACAAGTGCATTTTTAAATCCTGTAATTACTTCCTCATCATCGCTCATCCATGTGTTATTACGAGCTTTATCTTTTTCAATAAATCCTAAACTATCAATAAAGTTATTTATTGTACGATTACTTTTTAGAGGAAATAAAGGACTCCATAAGTAGTTTTGAATAGGCTGTACATAGAATGATCCAATAGGTGATTCAATAGCATCATCATCTAAATTACCTGTATCAATGAGTGTTCCATCTGCATCTTTTCTTTTAATAGTAGGTACAATTTTTTCAATTATTTGAGAAGGCACTCTCCAATATTTATTTTGAGAAGATATGTCACCATCTTTTTCTGTTTTAGTTCTCTTTAACTCTTTAAGTTGAGAAATTTTTGTTTGTGCACTATTAAGAGTTTTAGATGGAGTAGTATCAAAGTTTGTTTTCATTTTAACATCTCTGATGCTATCTTGCATTTCTGATACTTGTAAGAAATGAATAAGTATTTGTTTCTGAAGATCATTAAGTTTTTCATCTGAATAATCAATGTTTCTATCTGACATTCTTACTTTACCATTTTTTTCATATGGTTGATAGTTCTTCCATACATAATCAATTTGATCTTTTAGCTGATCAAGATTAAATGCTCCATTTTCAGGTTGTATAAAAAAGCTTTCTTCAGATAATAATTTATTTAACTTCTCACTGTTATTCTTACCTTTATATCCTTCTAAACTATAACCTAGTTTTTCAAGCATAATCTTTTTAGCCATGAGCTTAGCTTGATTTCTAGTAACATTATTTACTCCTTCAAACTGCATTAATTGACCAAATTGACTCTGTAGTTTAGATAATGTTTCCATATACTCTACTACTATTGGTTGTCCTATAAATGATACAACATGCTCAATAGGTACTCCTGCTTGTACTAAAAATAAAAGATGTGGTGCTAATTGCTCATTACCTCTTAAGTAATATATCCAAGGTTCTTTTGCAGCATCTAACCAACCATTTTCTAATTGTGACAAGACATCAGAAATTTGGTTTTGACCAAATACATCTGTAGTATGTGATAAACTAATTGCTAAATCATTATAGAAATTACCTGCAGAATCTTTTACCTTCATCGTGTTATGAGGTAGATAGATAGTTTGTCTTTGGAATTCTTGTAATAATCGAATAGGATCTAGTTTATATTTAGATTTGTAATTGTTTATTTCTTCTTCTACTTTCTTTTTTTCTGCCTCTTCAGCATCTGTTAAGAAGTACTGTTCTTTATCGGCTTTACTTTTAAATAGATTAGGCTTAACCTGATCATATGTTGTTAAATTATCTGCAGCATACTGTTTACGTTTTGCTTTTTTCTTAGCATCTATATTTTCAATAGTACGTTGTCTTTTTGCAAGAGCAATTGCTTCTTGTACTTCTGGACTATTAAACTCTAATCCTTTAACAAATTCTCTATTGTTAGGAGTCATATACATACCAACCCTGTTAAAGATCTCATTGTATGTAATATCAATAGCACCAATACCTACACCAGCTTTTGCACTGTTGTTAGTATAATGTTTAAACAAGTTATAGATTGGTTCATAAATTCTAGACACCTGAATTTCTTTACCTACTTCTTCATCGTTGGTAGATATTTTAGGTGTATATCCTTTAAATTTCTCTTTTGCATCATCTGCTAAAGGCTCTAGGATATCTATAGAGTTAGGACGTACAAGGTTAATGTATGCAGCAGGAGATCTAAGGATATCAATCATTGAATACATTACATCATTCTGTGCTGATTTTTCAAGATCAGTTAATGCAAATTCCTCAAAGGTAAGAGCTTCACCTTCTTTAATCATATCATTTATAGTACTCTCAATGATATCACCTTTAGACAAAAGCTGCATTAGCTCAAGTGCTCTTTTCTTTTCAGATTCAGTTTTATATTGATTACCTAATAGAAGATATTCTGCTTGTGCCTTTTTATATTTTTCATACTTAGCACGTAACTCCTTATCATCAGTCTCCTTGTATAAGCCTACCTTAGTAGATTTAACACCATTATCATCTATAGTAACTTGCTTTTTAATATTAGGAAACTGTAACGTTAACTTATCAATATCAAAGTCACCTCCTGACTGTGCAACTATCTCTGCAGGAAGAATGATAATGTTACCTGCTTCTTTTGGTAAGAACTGATATACTTCTGCAAATACAGTAGCATTCTCTGACTGAGTAGGTATACGTACACCAAATGCTGATATAAGATTACGGTTCTCTCCTTTATTTAACCAGTCCTCATCTTTGATAAGGTTGTTTAGATTTTGTAGTGATGCGTTGTAATCTAATACTCTTACAATTTTTCCAGGTACGACCCCTTCTTTAGCTTTTATTTTTACTTTACTAAGGTCAGGTACAAACTCATCCTTATAAACAGCAACTTCATCTAGATATAATAGTTTTTCATAGTCACCCTGCATGGCAATTTTAATTTTTATTGCCTCTATAGTTTGACCACCTTCTTCCAATCTAAAGAAAGTTAAACCATTAGTGCCTCCATACTTTTTTAGTTGCTCCTCTGTTGGATTAGTAAACTGAGGTTCTTCTTCAAGCATTGCTCCTGATACCTGAATTAAAGGTTCACCTGTTACTTTTTGTTTAACAAGGGACTTAGTGATAAGGGCATTCAGTACTGACTCTATTAACTCTGAAGATAGCGAGTAGGAAAGGTCTGCTTGTAGTTGTCCTGTAGCTTCATCTACCTTAATGAAATCTAACTCATGATCTGCAAGATCTTCTTTACTTAACTGTGTTTTAATAAATTCTACAATGTTCTGTAGATTGCCTCTTATCTCTCCAGTTTTAGGATTAAAGTTGATTTTAGCTTTACTAAATAACTGTGCACGTTTAACAAAACTTAGTTTGCGTATTGCATTTTCATAATTAATAAGTTTTCTATAGTTTGTTGACGCTTTAATTTTATCAGATTGCTTTAACGCATTCCAAGAATTTACTCGTGATTCAAATTCATCATTAGGTTTATAGTCTGTTGGAATACCATTTTCCATTAAACCTGTTTCAATGATTTTACGAATCTGTGTAGGGAATGTATTCTTTCCTTTAAACTTAGGGGCAATCTTAAGCTGATTCTTAAGATACTTTACAAAGATGGTGTTTACTGTAAACGGTACATCTTCATTAATATCACGAGTATCATTGTCATATACATTGTCAGCTTCACCTACAAGCTCATCATTTTCATCAAGCTTAGCTGTTTGCATGTTACCCATCTTAGATCCTGATTGGAATACTGAGTAATCAATTCCTTCTTTCATCATCTTTTCAGATAATGCTTTAAGTTTAGGTGTTGATTGAAGTAAGGTAGGTACCATTGGAGTTAATTGAAACTTATGAAATGCATCTACTCTAAATGCATCTGTCATAAGAGGACCCCAATACTGAGCCTTAATAGGTGGGAAGAATATACCAACTTTAGCTTGATCAATTTCTTTACCAGCAAGCATATCATCATAAAGCTTTTGATGCCCTGGTGTCCACTCACCTTGAGAATAAAGAAGAGCTCTATATGCATCCATAGATATCCATCCCTGAGCATCTGCTTCAGTCATTTCAAAATAGTTACGCATTACACTCTTTCTATCAGGAGTAATATTTTTTAAAGAGCTGATATCTTTTATTTTTAAATTCTTATGAGACTTACCAAACAGTTTTGTTTTAATTGCCTCATCGATTTCTTTTTCAGATCTTTTTAATGCATCAGATAATCTATTATTTGCACGTAAAGCTTTCTCTTTATCTTGTACATATAAGTTATATCCTATCTCATCCCAGTAAATACTTTTTGTAATCTTATCTTTTATTACAGCAGTAGCCATTGTACCGTCATAAGCTCTTCTAGGCTTTAATCCCATAGCTAATCTATACTGATCTTCAAACTTTCTACCTCCTAATGTATTGTTAATAGTATATAACATATCATCATCTACTCGATATATGTTACCTGTAGATGCAAGACCAGCATTACGTTTATGAAAATCTTCTTTTGCATGGTCATAAGATGCAGGATCTCCATATAATACATTCATTGATTCAATGTTATGAATCCATGCATTGATCGTATAAGATCTTAAAATAGCATCTTCCCATAACTCACGATTACCTTTTGTATTTTCATATAAAGCTTTATTCTTGTTTAATGCTTGTTTATAAACAGTATCTATAAGGTTATCAGCTAATACACTACCGCTATCCTCATATGTAATCTTTGTCTGATTAAACAAAGTATTATGGAAGTATACGCTTGTTTCTTGAGTAATTTTTAGATCTAGTGCAGGATCAGTTTTTAAGAAATCTTGTAATGTAATTTTTATAGGTTCTACGCCTGCAGCTAACTGATCATTTGTATATTTTTCAAATGCAGCAAGTAAGTCTTCTTTTGTCTTTTTATTAAGTATACCTTGGAATGATAAAAACTTCTGTCCTTGTTTTAAATACTTCATATCAAATACAGGAGTAGGATCTACTTTACCACCTTTTTTCTTTTGCTCTCTAATCTTCTTAAGAGTATCAATAATTTCTTTCTCTTTATTTTTAAGACCAATTATTCTAGTAAGCTCTATGTTTAAGTTAGGTATAATGAAGTTATTATATAGTACATTATGATATGCAGATCTATCATTAAGAAATGCAATTGTAGGCATATATAGTGCACCCTTACTCCAATCTGTAAACTCATCTCCCAGAGGCTCCATAATGTTTAATGTAACACTATAGGATGTACTCTTATCAGAGTGTCTCATTAGTTCAGGTAATCCTACTTGAGTCATTAAGTGTACATCTAGGATGAACTTAGTGAACTGATCAGCCTTAGCTGAAGCAACTCCATCTCTTTCATCTACTTTAACACCACTAATATTATTAAGTACTAGAGCTACCTTAACTCCATTTACAATTTTTCTTTTGCCATAGTTATTACCATCTTTCTCTTTATCTAGATAGTACATATTTTTTAACCATGCATAATTTTTTGCAGCAGGATTAAATTCATAATGCAAATGTCTAAGATGCGGTAACTTTAAAAAGTCATCATAGAATTCAACATTGTTAATATCAGTAACCATTACTGACATAGTACTATTTAAAGAATGCTCAAACTGCGTATTGTTATCTGCAGTAGTAGCCATAAATGATGGTATACCTGATCCAAACTGACCTTCAACTAATTGTAGGGTTCCCCAGTTTTTATTTTCTCCTTTTAGTTCAGGCATGTCATATACCTCAGTACCTATTTTAACAGAAAGATTTCTTCTATCTTTAAATAAATCTGAAGGACGTTGTATTATAATATTAGGATCATTAGCTAATATCTCTAAGTAAGAAGGAAATTCACTATTTTTTAGAGATCCTAATGTTGGATCTAATGTTCTTAGATCACTGAACCTATTAGCAAAAAATGTTTTTAATACATTAAAATCTGCAGGTACTTCAAATTCAGGATCTCCATTTTGTAATGCATTAATTACTTCCTTATTAGCTGTTAAATTAATACCTAAAGCACTTAAGAAATCTAATGCATCTTGTGGATCTATTTTTCTACTCTTCTGAACCTTATTTTTTAATGATGAAAAATCTTTTACTATTTGTTTTAAGTCAAGTTGTGGAATACCATCAATAACAATTTTATATTTATTAGTTGATTTTGGAAAATCACTATCCCACTTTTTACCTACTCTAGCATTAGGATTAATACCACGACCAATTCTAGATTCAAAACTTATTTTTCCTTTATCTTCAGTAATAGTAGCAGTCATTGCCATAAGAGCAATACGTCTATTAGAGAATATACTCCAAAAACTTGTCCATAAGTTTTCTGCATCTATATCCTGTAGATGTTTATGCTTACTTCTATCTAAACCTTTAGGGCCCAACTTATTCATAAGCTGAGCAACAGCATATGTCATTTCAGTTTTATCTTCAGAAGCAGCAAATTTTGCAAGCTTAGCATACATCTCTGCAGGATCTAATGTATTCTCTAATAGCAGTGCTACCTTATTCCATAGATCTCTAAAGTGCATTATTTCAGGAGCACCTAGAGAATTCATATAAGGAGTTCCTGTTTCTGGATTTATTCTAAATACACTTCTAAATAAAAACTTAACCTCTGCTCTTTCTTTTGCTAAATCAACAAGACTTTGTTCATTACCTAATCTATCAGCATATGGACTTCTAGAGTTTGTTTCTTCTTGATCTATTGCATCAAGACCTTCTATAGCAGCACCACCAAATGCTGGAGAATTTGCAATATGATATGCAATAACTCCTTTAAACGTACCATCTTCTGATTGAACATTTGCATCTAGATTATTAATATCTCCAAAGTTAGTATATGACCAGTAAAGAATTTTAGCTTGTTCTTCTAAAGCAGCTAATTGATTTTGTTCTTCTTGATTTCTATCTGTCTTACGTTTTAACTCTTCACGCTTATTATATACTTCATTATATAACTTACCTAGTATATTATATACTTGCTTATATAAATTAGTACGACCTTGTTTGCTTTTTAACTTACGTGCTATCTTCCCGTAGTTAAGTTCTTTTGCAATCTTAGTTCTTTCTGATTCTATTTGCGATGCACTTTTTTCTCCAGATACATATGCCTTAATAGAATCATTAAAGAATTTTAATGCTTTTTCTTCTGATAATTGTGTAGCTTCAACAGATAGTACTTGTGCCATCCAACTATCTATAGATGACATAAGTAAATCAGACTGCATGTTATTTAAATAAGGCATCTTCTTATTAATAGGAAGTTCCTCATTTACAGCTTGAGGGCCTTTGTATAATACATCAAACCCTTGATTTAAATTATCTACACTAAACTTATAAATACCAAAATCACCTTTAGGATCACTTAGTTTATTATATATATCTTCAATGAACTCATTAGCTTTATCATTGGCTGTAATATCACTAATCTCGTATTTGCCAAATAAAGCTTTAAGTTTATTAAATAGCCATTCAAAGAAGTTGGCAATCTTAGAAGATGACTTATCTAGTGAAGTTTTCTTAGCTCCTGCAAGCATCCATTTTCTAAATCCTTCAGCTAAGTATTCCTCAGCTTCTTTATTTGTTGCATCTGCAAAAGATTTAGTCTGTCCTTTATATGTAACAAAAGTTCCTGATTTTTCTCTTACAGCATTATATAAATCTGCTCTTTGAGCAGGAGTCATAAATGCTTGTGTAAAGCCGTGAAAAGCCTCATGATATAAATCAGTTAGATTAGATCCTTTAAATAACACAATACCATTACGTGTCCATTGTGCAATAGAATCTGGGTTACGTTGATTTACTAGATTATATGCTTCTTCAAATGTAAAGACTTTACTAATTGGACTCCTTTCATACCACTCTCTAGCTTCTTTAAGCTGCTGAGCAGTAATTTTTTCAGAGTTATCAATTTGTGCTTGACGTTTGTAATAACCATCATTATCATCTTCCTCTTCTTCTGTAGATTGATCCTCACCTCCTGTAGCTTCTATACCACTAATTAAACTATCAGTCTCAGCAATCTCATCATCTGTTAAAGTAATTTCTGCTACAGGTTGTTCAATTACTTCTTCAGGTACAGGTACATATTCTTCATCAGTAATTTCAGGTAGAATTTCAACTTCAGTTTCTGAAAAAGCAATTGTATCAATTAGCTTTTGTATAGGAGTAATATGTGTTTTCTTTAGAGCAGCATTTTTAATTAACTCATCAAGAATTTCTTGTACTTCTTCTTTTGTACGAGCATTATAGTTACCTTTCTTTAAGTTATTTAAGAAAATATCTGCAGCAATTTTTGCAGTAGACTGACGAGGGCCTTTATTATTTTCTGCATACTCAGCTATCTTAAAAGCTTCTTTTTGTGCATAAGACATGTTCTCATAATCTTTAGCAGCACTAGGATTTGTTTTATTTAAAGCTTCATTAACAGCATCTTTTACAGGTTCTTTTTTAACTGCAATTGATCTATAGTTAAGAGGTGTAAAAGTAAGATATGGATTTAATAATACGATTTCATTATTACCATTAAGCTGTTTATCTATTAAGAAGTTCTCAAATACATAGTCACTTATATATCCATCAGCAATAGTAGATAAAACATACCTACCTTTATCATCTTTGGTAAGATTGATAAATGGTACAGTACCTGTTTCATTTTCTTTAAGATCCCAAATCTTTGGAGCAATGTATAATCCAGGATAGTTTAGCAATTGATATACTCCATCTGTTTCAAGTATATCACCTTGTTTAATTGCTGGATCATTTTGATCTGTATATACTTTAGCGCCTTTTGCTTTTTTCTTATTTACTTGAGTAGCAGATAATGTTCCTGATACAAAAGGTGAGTTGAATATTTTTAATATTTTTTCTTTAGCTGCAGCTTTTGCTTCATCAGTACTTAAATCTGTTTCTTGACCAAAAAGTATTAAAGCTCCACCCTTAACATCTAGATTTGCTTCAAACTGTAGGCTAAAATATAAGAAGTTCTTTAGTTGTTTTTTCTTAGCTGCTAAAGTAACTGGTGAACCTGATGGAAAAAATACATCATTCACAAGTAAGTCTGCAAATAATTCCATCAGTTTAGGGTTAGACCTAACTTCAGGATTAAACAATGTTATAGGATTTTCAGATATACTTGGAATAGTTATTTGGTATATGTTACCTTTGCCTTTTGTAATAGTAAAAGGTGCATTATTAAGATTAACTTTTGATAATGTATACTTATCTTCTTGTGAAGCAACATATCCTAATGATCCACCTGTTATATCTAACATAACAGAATTAGTACTAGGAGATAACATTACATGGTCTATAATACCATTTACTGTTTTCTTCTCATCAAGTAATCTATCAATTGCTTCTTCTTCAGATACACCTGACATCTTAACTATAGCAGCTACACGTTTTCTTTCGTACTCTGCTTCAATATTATATGGCTTATTAATATTAAAGAACACAATGTTTCCGTTAGGACTTACATTGCCTGCATCATCAAACTTAACTGGGTTACCTGCAGCATCTACTACAACAGCTACTACATCAGATGTATTCCTAGAGCTTCTAGGATCTTTATCTGATAATAGTCTATCATCAGGAATAGTACCTTTACTTTGAGCACGTAAATAAATTTTACCCGCGCCAGGATAATTAATTTCTGATCCTGAGTTCTTACCTGTTAATAATCTTAAGATATTTCTTTTAACTACAAAATGTATTGTTCTTTTAGGGTCAGTGTCTTTTACATTATAATTGGGGTCTTCAGGATTATCTGAAATAGCTTCTTGAGCTGTATCTTTTAATGCGGTATCTGCTAGTGCTTCAAATCTTTTACCTTTATAAGGAGTTACTGTTTCTCCCTCAGTATCAAGTTGTTCTT
>Ga0172362_10000292_pt1 | contig 39415 bp, 38 predicted proteins | sample LakKivs1_kivu2a2_FD_114534 | JGI IMG/M metagenome (GOLD analysis project Ga0172362, IMG submission 114534) | Sediment microbial communities from Lake Kivu, Rwanda - Sediment s1_kivu2a2 | ecosystem: Environmental > Aquatic > Freshwater > Lake > Sediment | place: Rwanda: Western Province, Lake... | reverse complement strand
ACGCCGGCAGAGGTTCCCCCGGCAGAGCCAGCGCCAGAAGAAGCTATTGCCCCGCCGGTCGAGGAAGCCGCCGTTCCCCCAAGCGCCGAACCGTTCGGCTGGACCCAATTCGGCGAGCCGGAAGCCCCGCCCGAGGCCGCCGCCGCACTCGAAGAGGCTCCACCGATAGAAGAGATTGCTCCCCCTCCCGCAGCGGAGGAGGCTCCCCTGCCGGCGTGGCTGGAGGGCGAGGGAGTGCCCTCTGGAGACGAAGCGCTGGCGTGGCTTGAACAACTGGCGGCGGGCAAGGAAGAAGAACTGCGCGCCCAGGCCCAGGCGGAAGGCGAGCTCCGCATGGCCGAAATCATGGGCCGCGTCACGCCGGCAGAGGTTCCCCCGGCAGAGCCAGCGCCAGAAGAAGCTATTGCCCCGCCGGTCGAGGAAGCCGCCGTTCCCCCAAGCGCCGAACCGTTCGGCTGGACCCAATTCGGCGAGCCGCAAGCCCTACCCGAGGCCATCGCCGCGGTAGAAGAAGCTCCGCCGATAGAGGAAGCACCCTGGGAGGCAGCACCGGAGATTCCGCTGGAGGAAGCCACTTTGCCCCCGGCGGAGGAAGTTGTTTCGCCTCCGGTAGTCGAAGAAGTGCCAGCCGTGGCTGAGGTGGAGGTGCCAGAGCCACTCAAAGAGGCCATAGCGCTGCCGAAAATTCCAATCGTCGAGGAGGCTCCTGCCGAACCTTTCGCCGCCGAGCGGACTTATCTGAAAGCTCATCCGCGCGACTACAAAGCCTGGCTGGCGCTGGCACAGGCACTGTGGCAGGCTGCCGAACGGCAGGAAGCATTGGCGGCCTATACCCGTGTGATCCGCTCCGGCAAGTTCCTCGACGAAGTGACCGCCGACCTGGAGGAATGTTTGATCCAGTGGCCCGACGTCAGTACACAGCGGGTACTGGGTGACGCCTACATGAAGGACGGCCGATTGCAAGAGGCGTTGGACGTCTACCGCCGGGCACTGGAAACCCTATAAGACGAGGAGGAAACTTGGAACGCACGCTGATTATCATCAAACCCGACGCCGTACAGCGTGGACTGATTGGGGAAATTATCACCCGTTTCGAGCGGCGAGGGCTGCGTATCGCCGCGCTAAAATTGATGCACATTGGCGAAGCGCTGGCGCGACGCCATTATGCAGTCCACGAAGGGAAATCCTTTTTTGAGCCCCTGGTCCGCTACATCACCTCCAGCCCGGTCGTGGTGATGGTACTGGAAGGAAACGACTCCATCGAAATCGTGCGGCGCACGATGGGGGCCACCAACCCAGCTCAGGCAGACCCCGGCACGATCCGCGCCGACTTGGCCCTGGAGATCGGGCGCAACCTGGTGCACGGCTCCGATGGGCCAGAGACGGCCGCCTTCGAGGTGCCACTCTTCTTCACCGAAGAGGAGATCCTGTCCTACGAGCGCAGTAACGAGCGCTGGATATTCGAGTAATCCGTCATTCTGAGACCCTTCGACTTCGCTCAGGGTGACGCCGCCCGTCATTCTGAGCGTAGCGCGTCATTCTGAGCGTAGCGAAGAATCTTCCAGGAGGTACAAGGATGAGCATCAGAAACGTCAGGAGCGGCCAGGTGAGCCGGTGGATGGTCATAGCCGTGGTTTTGGCAATTGTGTTCCTATGTGGCCTGCTCACCGCTGGCCAGGCCTACACGCCGGTCAGTTACGGGACAGTCGCCCTGGTTACCCGCTTCGGAGGATTGACCGGACAAGTCTTCGAACCAGGGCTGCATTGGCGCACCCCCTTCATTGACCAGGTGGTGACCATTCCCACCATCGTCCAGTCGTACGAAACCAGCGACAACCCAGAATCGTCCGGTGCTGATTATACAGACTATCCCGTGACTGCCCAAACCATAGATGGCCAACAGATCAACATCAAGTACACCGTGCTGTTCCGTGTACCACCTGGAGAAGCCGTAAAGATCGTGCAAAACATCGGCCGCCTGCAGGAGGTCGTCGAGAACGTCGTCAAGGCACATTCCAGGAACCTGGCTCGTCTGTGGGCACAGAGCCACACGGCCGAGGACCTGTACAGCGGCGAGGGTATCTTTGACTACGAAAACGGGGTGCGAAACGCGCTGGAGCAGGAGTTTAAGAAGTACGGCGTTCTCCTCGATGACTTTCTCGTCCGCAAAGTGGACTTTGGCGAGGAGTACATCAACGCCATCGAACAGCAGCAGATTGCCCAGGAGGCCATCGAAACCGCCAGGTACCAGTCCGAGGCCGCCGAATACGAGAAGGAACGCCAGATCCGCCTGGCACAGGCAGAAGCGGAGCGCACGAAGCTATTGGCAGGGGCAGACGCAGAACGGCAGCGCCTGCTGGCAGACGCCGAAGCGTACAGCATTCAAGCGCGCGGCCAGGTGCTGCAAAAGTTCCCCGAAGTTGTCCAATGGGAGTTTGTCCGCAACCTGCAACAGGTTGAATGGGGCATCTTGCCAAGCCAGGGCATCACGCCATTTCTACCTTTGCCGTCCTTCGAGGGTCAAGAAAAAGTGCCAATCCTACCTACACCCATACCCACACCTACGCCTTCCAGCCAGTAGCCTGTGTGAACAGGGGCGCTTGCTGCGCCCCTGTTTTATTGTCCACCAACCAGCACCCGCTCACAGCATCCGCACCACGATTTTTCCATCCCGCCACAACCCCTCCAGGTCATAGTATGCCCGCATCTGGGGCGTGAACAGGTGGACGACGACGCTCCCATAGTCCATCAAGACCCACCCGCTAGAGGCTTCCCCCTCGACGTGCAGTGGCCTGACGTCGAATGCCTGCTTGATCTCCTGTTTGACGCCCTCGACGATGGCCTGTGCCTGCCGCTCGCTGGTGGTGCTGCCGATCACGAAACAGTCGGCCAGGATAGAAATGTCCCGAATGTCAAGCAACAACACGTCTTCGCCCTTCTTGTCGGCGATCACCTCGACGATGCGTCGAGCCATTTCCAATGAATCCAGTGCTACACCTCCTGGGATTGATCGTTCCACAGTTTCGCCACCTCGTCGGTGGTCTGGGCTGCCGCCAACACGACCATCAGCTTGATGCGCGCCTTCTGCCCGTTCAGTCCCTCAGCAAACAGACAGCCCTTGTCAGCCAGCGTGCGATATGCGCCTGAATAGCCATAGGCATCCCAGACCCTGCCGGAGGGACAGCGGCTGGCAATCACTACTACTACACCTTGCGATCGCGCCCGTTCGAGCGCGGGCAACCACCAGGGGGGCACACGCCCGCCTCCCAATGCCTCGATCACGACACCTCGCATGCCTCGCGCCAGGACATCCTCCAGCAAGCCGGCCTCCATACCCACCGCCAGCTTGAGTAGCAGTACGTTTTGCTCCAGGCCACACCAAGGCAACACGCGCCGCTCTAGCCGGCGCGCGATGTAGACTGCATCTCCTTCCACCCGGCCCAGCGGTCCCCAGTCAGCCGATTGGAACGTCGCCATGTTGAGCGTGTGCGTCTTCGTGACGTAGCGCGCGGCGTGGATTTCGTCGTTGAGCACGACGACAGCCCCCAGTCCGCGTGCCTGTGGGGCGACTGCAACCCGCACGGCCGCCGCGAGATTGGCGTAGCCCTCGTAGCCCACGTCAGAAGCCGCACGCATTGCGCCGGTGAGCACGACGGGCTTCTCGCCTGGCACGGTCAGGTCGAGCAGGTAGGCCGTCTCCTCCAGCGTGTCGGTGCCGTGCGTGACGACGAGGCTCACGACGGCAGGATCCGCCGCCAGCGTAGCCACCCGCTCACGGATCATCTGCAGTGTCTCCAGCGTAAAGTGGGAACTGGGTAGGTTGACCAGTTCCTCGGTCTGCAGTTCCGGCAAGCCGCGCGGTAATGCAGCCGTGAGATCAGCAGCACCCAGCATGGGCACGGCTCCTCCGGCTGCCACATCGTGCTGCATCGCGATCGTGCCGCCGGTCGTCAGAACAACAACCTTACTACCCCGAACTCCCATCTCCACGCGCCTATCGCCATTTGCCATTCGCCATTCGCCATTCGCCATTCGCCATTCGCTAATCCAGTTTCAGTGATACCACCTGCGAAACCCCGTCCGCACCCATCGAGACGCCGTAGATGGTATGGGCGGCCTCGGTCGTGACCCGGTTGTGGGTGATGACGATGAACTGGGTCTGCTGTGCCAGTTCCTCCAACAGTGTCCGAAAGCGTCCCACGTTCGCCTCGTCGAGCATCGCGTCCACCTCGTCCAGCACGCAGAAGGGAGTCGGGCTGACGTGGAGTAGCGCGAACAGCAGTGCCGCCGCGGTCAGCGCCCGCTCCCCGCCGGAAAGAAGCGCCAGCCGCTGTGCACGCTTGCCCGGAGGCTGGGCGACGATGTCCACGCCGGTGTCCATCAGGTCTCCAGGCTCCGTCAACTCCAGCCGCGCGGTGCCGCCGTTGAACAGCGTCGTGAACGTCTCGGAGAACCTGGCCGCTACCGCCTCGAACGTCTCCCGGAAAGCGGCCTCCATCAATTCGTCCAATTCGGCCACCACCTGGCGCAGTTGAGTTGAAGCCTTCTCCAGGTCAGCCGACTGCTCGGTGAGAAAGCGATGCCGTTCCTGGACCTCGGCATATTCGGTCGGGGCGTTGGGATTGACCGACCCCAGGCGCCGAAGATGGGCCTTGAGACGCTGGATTTCCTCTTCCAACCCTTCGGGCAATTCCTCGACGGTGGGGAGTTGAGAGACCAGCGGCCGCAGCGGCAACGGCGTCTGGGCCGTGACGCTCTCGGAGAGTTCCAGTTCGACCAGCCCGAGGTCCTCCTCGATGCGCCTGGCCAATAGCTCCAGCTCGTCCCGGCGGCGGGCCACGTCCAACTGGACGTGGCCCTGACGGGTCTCTGTATCGCGTGCCCGGTCACGTGCCCGTCGTTCTTGTCCCTCCAGCGCGGCCTGCTCCTCGCGCAGGTGGGTCAGTTCCTCCTCGGCTGGCTGAATGCACGTATTCACCTGGCGTAGTTGTGCTTCAAGCTGTGCGGCTTCTGCACGCAATTCCTCGACACGCGTGCCAATAGTCCTGTGCTCAACTTCCAGTTCATGCGCCCGCTGGTGGCGGGCAGACACCTGTGCCCACAGCCGCTCCAGCAGCGCCTCCTCCCGCTGCAGGGTAGCACGGCGGCTATGCAGCGCCTCTTCGGCCACCGCGACCTCGGTACGCGCCGGTCCCAGTGTCTCTCGCTCGACGCGCGCCGCCTCCTCGCGGGCCACTTCTACCTGCTGAGCCAGTTCCTGCAACCTGGCCTCTAACGCCGCCACCTGCTCGGCCCCCACGCGTTGCTGCTCCTCGATGTCCTGGCAACGCCGGTGGGTCTCCTCCATTTGAGCCGGAAGTGAGAGCTGGCTCTGTCCTCCCTTCACCAACTGGATGGACATACGTGCCCCGGCCGCTTGCGCTTCTACCTGCGAGGTCTCCCCACGCCAGGCCTGGATGCGGGCGGCGATGGACGTGCGCTCAGCCTGCGCTGCGTCAGCCTGTTGGCGCAAGGCCACTATCTGTGCCTCCAGCCGCTCCAGCAGCGACGTCTCCTGTTGCAGGATCACGCGCTGGCTGCGCAACGTCTCCTCGGCCACCGCGACCTCGGTACGGGCCGTCCCCAACTTCTCCCGTTCAATCCGTGCCGCCTCTTCGCTCGCAGCCGCTGCCTGGCGGGCCAGGTTCTCCAGGTTAGCCTCCAGCGCTGCGACCCGTTCGACCTTCGCATGCTGCTGCTCCTCGGTCTCCTGGCAGCGGCGCTGGGTCTCCTCCAGTCGTGCCAGGAGCTCCTGGCGTCCATGCTCGTCCGCCAGGGCACCGTCGCTCCTGGCCTGTCCCACCAGGAGTGCACCGTCGGCTCGCAGGACAATGCCCGTGGCGGTGACGCAGCGGCTCCCCGGTGGCATGGCGGGGGCCAGTGCCTGGGCTGCCGCCAGGTCATCGCACAGCGCAATATTCCCCAGCACCGTCTCGACCGCCAGTCGCCCTCGCTCGTCGCAGGTGACGACGTCAGCGGCCCGCCGTGCGCCTGGGGGTAACGGTGGAGCCGGGCGCAGGCCATCCAGCGGCAGCAGTGTCAGCCGCCCACCTGTGGACTCGAGGATGCGATGTATCTCCTCGGCCAGCGACGCTCGTTCCACGACGATGGCCTGCCAATCGTCGCCCAGCGCTGCGACGACGGCAGGGTTCCACTCCGGGGGTACCTGCATCAGGGCCGCCAACGGCCCGAGCACACCATCCAGATTAGCTTCAAGCACCGCCTGGACGCCAGCATTGCAGGCAGCCTCCGTCGTATACACCCGGCTCAGCGCTTCCTGCTCACCAGCCAGGCGGGCCGCCTCTGCGCGGGCTTCGAGAAGCGCCTGGTTCAGCCGCTCCAACTCGGCCCGCTGGGCGTGCAACTCCCGTTCCGCCTCGGCGCGCTGCCGGACGGGTTCCTGCGCCTGCCTCTGCACGGCCACCCACTCCTGCTCGAGCTCTGCCAACTGTTCCTTGCGTTCTACGAGTGCGTGTTCCAATTGCTCACTCTGGGCATGGGCCTGGTCAACCCGTTCGGCCTGGGCTTCGCGCTGGCCACGCAGTGGTTCGAGTTCAGCCAGGATCTCTTCACGCCGGGCCTCCAACTGCCACGCCCGCTCTTCCGCCACCGCCTGTTCGCTCGCCAGGCGGGCCGCCTCTGCACGGGCCTCCAGAAGTGCCTCGTGCAAGCGCTCCGCCTGCGCGCGGCGGTCGCGCAATTCCTGTTCCACCTGCGCGCTCTGCCGGACGGGTTCCTGAGCGCGCTCCTTTACGGTCGCCCACTCCTGCTCCAGCGCTGCCAAGCGCTTCTTGCGCTCCGCCAGGTCACGTTCCAGTTGCTCACGCTGGGCGCGAAGTTGGGCAACTTGTGTCTTCTGCGCCTCCTGCTGGCTGCCCAGCGGCCCAAGTTCAGCCAGCAATTCCTCGCGCTGGACTTTCAACAAGCGTGCTCGCTCCTCCCCTACGGCCAATTCGCGCTGTACCTCGTTGGCGTGGTCGTGCAGGTCGGCGCTTTCGCGGTGCCAATCGCGCAAGCTGGCGCGCAGTTCGCTCTCTCGCTGGCGCAATTGAGCCAGTCTCTCGTTCAGCGCCGCGACTTCCTGCTGCTGTTCAAGCACATTGGATTCTACAACCGAAGCTTTCTCCAACTCGCGGTCCAGCGCGGCCTGCCGGCGTCCCCACTGATAGCCGTACCACGTGGACTGTAGTCGCCCCAGGTGGGCCGTCAGCCGGCGATGCTCTTCTACCCGCTCTGCCTCCTGCGCCAGCCGCTGCAGGCGGGGTGTAATTTCGCTGACAATGTCGTAGACACGCTCCAGATTGCGCTGCGTCTCGTCCAGGCGTTGGACGGCGTCCTCCCGCCGGCCGCGGTAGACGCTGATGCCAGCGGCCTCCTCGAACAGCGTGCGCCGTTCCTGGGGGCGCAGCGAGAGCGCCGCATCTACCAGCCCCTGGCCGATGACCGTGTAGGCGCGCTGGCTGAGGCCGCTCTCGGCCAGGAGCGTCGCGATGTCGAGCAGTCGCACGCGTGAGCCGTTGATGAGATACTCGTTCTCGCCGGAGCGATAGGCGCGACGGGTGAGCGTGACCTCGCTGAATTCAATTGGCAGCCAGCCATCGGAATTGTCGAGCGTCAGGGAGACTTCGGCCATGCCAGAGCGGGCGCGGCGTTGCCCGCCGGCGAAGATCATGTCAATCGTGGACTTGCCTCGGAGCGTGCGAATGCTTTGCTCCCCCAGTACCCAGCGAATCGCATCCGCGATGTTGCTCTTGCCGCTGCCGTTCGGGCCGACGACGGCCGTGATCCCGGTGGGAAACAAAAATTCAGTCTTGGTCGCGAAGGACTTGTAGCCCTGGAGTACGAGATGGTTGAGACGCATAATCTAGCGCGCAGTATACCGCGCTTGGGGAGAGATGGCAAATGGCCCCGGAGGGGCTTTGCTCTCTCAGCGCGGGTTCAGCCCCGCGCTCCGCCAGGCGACGCTTATGACAGTGCACATTCCCGCTCCATGAGCGACTCCCACGCCGCCTGGGCCGCCGCCTGTTCGGCCGCCTGCTTGCTGGACCCCACTCCCCGCCCCACCACCTTCCTGCCCAACAGCACCTCCGCCACGAAAGTCTTGGCGTGGTCAGGTCCTCTTTCGGCGACGATACGATAATGAGGCGTGACCCCCAGCTCGGCCTGGCTCCATTCCTGCAAACGACTCTTTGCGTCCCAGTCCGCCTCTACTGCCAGCGTTGCCTCGGCGACAGGCCCGATGAGCGACTCGACAAAGGGTTCGGCAGCCGCCAGCTCACCGTCGAGATAGAGCGCGCCCACGAGCGCCTCAAAGGCATCACACAGATTGGCGTCCCGCTCGCGTCCGCCCGCTTCCTCTTCCCCGCGCCCCAGCCGCAACGCCTGCCCGATCCCGATCTGCCTGGCAAGTTGTGCCAGCGTCTGTGTGCGCACCAGTGCTGCCCGCAGGCGAGTCATCCGCCCTTCATCGAAATCGGGATAGTGGCGGTAGACCCACGCGCCGGTGACAAAGTCAAGCACTGCGTCGCCCAGAAACTCGAGGCGCTGATTGTCGGCCGCCTGGCTCTCTGGGTGCTCGTTCACGTAGGAGGGGTGAGTGAGAGCACGCAGTAGGAGAGCGGGATCGCGAAAGAGGTATCCGATGCGTTGCTGAAAGGGGTCCAGGTCGGGTGTGGGTTGGAGATTGGGGATTGGAGATTGGGGGTTGGATGCTGGATGCTGAATGCCTGGTGTTGGTTGTTGGTCGTCAGTTTGTGGGGGCATAAGACGCTGGATCCGCTCGGACAACAAAACCCAGTTCATCAAAATAGGCGTGCGGCTTGCCAGCCGCATACATGAACACGTTGGTGTCAAGGAAAGTCACACTGTTCATGAGCTTAGCCGTCCTAATTCTGTCTCCAGCTCCATGGTTTCCCAATCTGCTACTGGTAAGTCCATTGCAGCAATACGTTCAGTAACAGGAACTGCCGCTTGACCGGGCTTGATCATCACACCCTCATCGGTCACATACAAGGTGACTTTTTCGCCAGGGTGCATTCCTAAAGCATCGAGCACCGGCTTGGGCAAAACAATGCGCCCGGCTCGATCAACTACAGTCGTCTGCTGTAACACGATATGCCTCCTACAGTTAAATTCTGGGTGCCCACTCTATAGTAACACAGAATGGCCAGACAATCAATCCCTTCTGTCAGCATTGAGTCTTATTTTGTACCTGTGGTGGGCTCTTGAAGCCGCTGCCGGTCAGCACGACGACCGGCACGTCACCCAGCCGGCCGCGCAGGTGCTCCAGCGCCGCCACTGCCAGTGCGGAAGTCGGCTCGACGTAAAACCCCCGCTGCGCCAGTTTCCGCTGCGCTTCCAGCGTCTTTCCATCTGGCAGGGCCAGCACCGCGCCACCGCTTTCGCGCACGGCAGCCAGTATGGCCCGGCCCCAGGGCGGCGCAGCGATGCGCACGCCCTCCGCGACGGTCTCTCCTTCTTCGACCGGTTCCACGTCAGCCGCGCCACGCTCCCAGGCGTTCGCCAGCGGTGCGCACGGCTGGGCTTGCGCACCGAAGAGCCGTGGCAACCGCTCGATCAGCCCCGCCGACCATAGTTCCCCAAAGCCACGGTGCAGCCCAAGCAACAGCCCCCCGTGGCCCAGCGGTGCCACGACGCTCGCCGGTGCGCGACCGTCCAACTGCTCCCACAGTTCGAAGGCAATCGTTTTCATCCCCTGGGGGTAGAAGGGGCTGTAGACGTGGCTGGCATAGATAGCACCCTCTCTGACAGCCTGGCGCACGGCACGCGCCGTCTCGGTACGGGGGCCAGGCACCAGCACAACCCTCGCGCCGTAAGCTGCGATCTGTGCCTGCTTGACCGGCGAGGCATGGGCCGGCACATAGATGGTAGCGCTGAGCCCTGCGCGGGCGGCATAGGCCGCCAGCGCAGCGCCGGCGTTGCCCGAGGAATCCTCGACGGCCTCCCGCACACCTGCCGCCTTCAGCGCCGTGACCAACACGGCCGCACCCCGGTCCTTGAAGGAGCCTGTGGGGTTGAGATACTCGGCCTTGAGGTAGAGGGCCTGCCCGTCCCATTCGGCAGCCACCAGCGGGGTCCAGCCCTCGCCCAGCGTCACCCGAGTCGCACCATCCGGCAGGGGCAGCGCGACTCGATAGCGCCACAGCGTATAGTCCATCTCATCCACGCAGGCTGGGTTGAAGGATAGCCCGCCTGCAATTTCCAACACCCCGCCGCACTCACAGCACCAGCGGGCAGGGTCGAGAGGCCAGTTACGTGCACAGTCGCTACATCCAAGTTCCACCCTGAGTCAGTCCTCTATCATCTCCACGACCTGCCCAATGATATGCTGCGCCTGACGAAGCGCTTTCTCCGCATCGTCAGCGTCGAAGGCTTCGGCCGGGATCCCACCAGGCAGCCCATTCGGATAGCGAGTGGGAATATAATGACGGTCGAGGCCCCCACCCACGCCGATCAGCGCCTCGAAGCGAGCGTCGTATTCCGCTGCTTGCCTGACCAGATCGGCCACTGAATGTCCCCAGACCCTTTCCTCTCCCTGCGCATACAGGTAGCCTTTCAGTACCTTTTCGCCAGCCTGCTGGGCCAGGAAGCACGCCAGGTGGTAACGCCCTCCGGCCTGGTTGTATTGGGCATCGTCGATGTCTTGTTGAGCCTGCTGCAACCAGCGCCTGCCTTCCTCCCTCGGATCAGGTCTCATAAAGCACCGTCCCTTCCTGCAGAGCCTGCCGTATAAACGGCCGCTCACGAAGCGCCTCAAATTCCTGAGGAGTATATGCCAGCAGGTCAAGGCCAACACGAGGCTCAATCTGTTCGTAGAGCAGCCCTAGCCGCTTGATGAACGGCAGGTCAGAGTTCAACACGACGATGAGATCCAGATCACTCCATGTGTTGACCTTCCCACGGGCAGCGGAGCCAAATAGGATAATGCGCTGCACTTCCATCTGGCGCAGAATGCGAACGATGCGCTCCAGTTCACACTCCAGCAACTTTTGCCTCTTCGAGCATTGCTCTTGCCAGTACTTTAGCACGCTCGCCTTTCCTCCCGTAACTCGCGGCTCAGTCGCCGCCGGAAGCGCGCCAGGTCACGGAATGCTTTGGCAACGACCTTCAGATTGGCCCCCGTGGGCTTGCCCGCCACGCGCGGCAGATGTGTCACCGGTACCTCCGCGATGCGGTAACCCCGTGCCCTGGCGCCGGCCAGAACCTCCGTGTCAATCATTGCGCCGTTCGAGACGATGGTCACGTGGTCCAGAACTTGGCGCCGGAACAGTTTGAACCCGCAGTCAATGTCACGGCACAGATAGCCAAACAGCAACCGCACCACGAGGTTCCAGCCGAAGGCATTGAGCTTGCGGATAAAATGATCCTGCCGCCTGGCCCGATAGCCGGACACGATGTCTGCCCCGTCGAGACGTTCCAGGAACCGGTTGATCTCGCCAAAATCAAACTGCTTGTCAGCCGGGACGAACGCGATCAGGTCCTGCGTGGCTGCCGCAAACCCGGCCTTCAGCGATCCCCCATAGCCCCGGTTGGGATAGTGCTCTACCAGCCGAAAATTAGGGACCCGCTGCGTTAATTCCCGACCAATTTCGCCCGTGCGGTCGGCGCTGCCGTCGTTGACCAGAATGATTTCGTAATCTATCCCCAACCGCTGGGCCACAGCAGAGACCTGCTGCACAGCACTTTCGACATTTGCCTCTTCGTTGTAGGCAGGCAGAACGATAGAAAGACCAGACATTGTCACTCCTCCATCAAGTCGTAGTTCCAATGTTACACCAATCCGCGCAAATTAGCAATTGACACTCAGCCGACAATCAACCAGCAGCGTCCAACCCGGCATTGCTCAACCTTACGCTTTAGGGTATAATCTGGCGCACTGAGTTGTATACCTATCGTAGCGCATTTCCGTCCCAACAGTGTCAAATGGTTGTGACACATTCACTAAAACACGGCATCGCCAAATCAATCAAAGACAGCCTGACTCGCACGCGCAACGCGGTCTTCAGCCGCATTGCGGGACTGTTGCACGCCACCCAGGTGACAGATGCCACGTGGGACGAACTGGAGGAGCTGCTCATCCAGGCCGACGTGGGTGTGGAGACGACGCTCTACCTGGTCGAACGGCTGCGCCAGCGCGCCCGCGACGAAGCCATTCTCCGGGCCGGCGTACTCCAAACCGCACTGCAGGAAGAGTTGCGCGCGCTGTTGCCCGACCCGCCCCCCCTTAACCTGGGAGGCCGCTCGCTCGACGTCGTGCTCGTCGTCGGTGTCAACGGGTCCGGCAAGACAACGAGCATCGCCAAACTGGCCCACCGCTATCAACAAGAAGGCCGTCGAGTGTTGCTGGCAGCGGCCGACACGTTCCGCGCCGCGGCGATGGATCAACTGGAAATCTGGGCGCAACGGGCCGGCGTGGACATTGTCACCGGGCCGGAGGGCGGCGACCCCGGTGCGGTCATCTTCGACACGTTGCAGGCAGCACACGCGCGTGGGAAGGACTTGGTGATCGCCGACACCGCCGGGCGGTTGCACACCCAGTACAACCTGATGGCTGAGTTGCGAAAAGTGCGCAAGGTCGCAGCAAAGACCGTCGAGGGGGCGCCTCACGAGACGCTCCTGGTGCTAGACGCCACCACCGGCCAGAACGCACTATCGCAGGCGCGCCACTTTCAGGAAGCGGTGGAAGTAACAGGCGTCGTGCTGGCCAAGTTGGATAGCACCGCCAGGGGTGGCATGGTCTTCGCCATTGCACGCGAGTTGGGCCTGCCGGTGCGCTTCATCGGCACAGGGGAGAAGATAGGGGACCTGGCCCTGTTCGACGCCAATCTGTTTATAGAAGGATTACTTGAGTAGGAGAACAACAACGTGGAAGAGATCCGTAGCCGTCTAACGACCTTGAACACCAAACTGAAGGATATCCGGGGGCACCTTTGACCTGGCCGCCAAGGAACAGGAGATCACGCAACTGGAAACGCGCGCCAGTACTCCCGGCCTCTGGGACGACCCCGAAGCGGCACAGACAGTGATGCGTAACCTTTCCGAGCTGCGAGAGGAGGTGGAACGCTGGAACACGCTGGAGCAGCGAGTGCAGGACACGCTGGAACTCTCTGCCCTGGATGACGAGAGCCTGGCCGCCGAATTGACCACCGAAACAGCCGCGCTGGAGCAGGAGATCGGGCAACTGGAGTTCCGCCTGCTCCTCTCCGATCTCCACGATCGAGATAATGCCATCCTGGCCATCCACGCTGGTGCAGGCGGTACCGATGCCCAGGATTGGGCCGAGATGCTGTTGCGCATGTACCTGCGCTGGGCCGAGGCAGGCGGGTATGAGGCCGACGTGGTGGACCGGCTCTACGGCGAGGAGGCCGGCATCAAACGGGCCACCGTCACCGTCTCCGGCCTCTACGCCTATGGTTACCTGCGCGCCGAGCGCGGTGTGCACCGGTTGGTGCGGCTTTCTCCCTTCGACGCCGCCCATCGTCGCCATACTTCGTTCGCGCTGATCGAGGTTTGGCCCGACCTCGGTGACACAATCGACGTGACAGTTGCTCCGAGCGACCTGCAGATTGATACCTTCCGGGCTTCCTCGGCAGGCGGTCAGCACATGCAGAAAAACGAGACGGCCGTGCGTATCACCCACATCCCTACTGGCATCGTCGTCTCCTGCCAGAACGAACGCTCGCAGACCCAGAACCGGGAAACGGCGTTGCGCGTGTTGCGGGCACGGCTGCTTCAACTGGAAGAGGAGAAACGGCGCACGGAGATCGCCGAGCTAAAAGGAGAGCACGTAGATGCCCGGTGGGGCAACCAGATCCGTTCTTACGTGCTGCATCCCTACCAGATGGTCAAAGACCATCGCACCGATTACGAGACTGGCAACGTACAGGCCGTACTCAATGGGCGGCTGGATGAGTTTATGGAAGCCTATCTACGATTCGCCATGGGGGACGAGCAATCCAACAATGGGCACTAGAACGAGGAAGCAGAGGAGACAAACATGAGTATCACCAAGAAGGAATCCAAAATCCCGGCGGGAAGACAGCCGGCAACGAAGGCGCCTGCCCCCGTCCGCGCCACCACTGTAGCACCGAAAAGCCGCCCAGGCGTGAGCCAGACGGCGGCAGCCGGAGCAGCCAGTCCAGCAACGACAGCCGGGGCATTGAGTGAGGAAACCCGTACCAAACTCGACGGGCTTCAAAGCCAGTTGGGGGGGCTGCAGAGATCGTTGTTGCTGACCGACATATCCAACGAAGTGGCGAGCATCGAAACGACCCTTTCGCTGTTCCCGTCTGAGATCGAGGAGCTGCGCACCCGCGGCTACGTCTTTCGCAGCTTCTTGGAAAATAAGGCCAAGGTGCTGGCCGGCCAGTGGGAAGAAGTGCACAACCGCGCCTCGAGCGAAATCGCCCGGCACACGCGGGAACTGAAGCACGAAGCCGACCTGGCGGGAAGTGTGTTACGCCTTGGCCTGGGCGGTCAACCCACTCAGGTGGCCCGCGCCGAGACTGAAATCCAGTCACTACAACACAAAGTGGAAGCCGCGCAGTCGGCGACCAGGGCTATCTACAAGGCGCTCCAGGAGAACGTGAATCAAACCAAGTCCCAGGTGGAGCAGATTCGCTGGCTACTCGATCAGATAGACGAGGCCGGTTTCCAGCTCCGTCCGGCTGAGGACCCTGTGGCGGCCTGCAAGGCCCAGTGCCTGGAAACTGACAAGGATGGGCCGGAGGGCGTGCTCTACCTCACCGACGAGCGACTGTTCTTCGAGCAGAAAGAGGAAGTCGCCACCAAGAAAGTACTCTTTATCACCACCGAGAAGAAGAAAGTTCAGCAGCTCGTCTTCGAGGTACCGGTTGGACAGATCGAGGAGGTCCTGACCAGCCAGAAGGGATTCCTCGGACACAAAGAGATGATGGAATTGCGCTTTGGCCCCGCAGCCGACCTGCGCAGTGCCACGCTCCGCCTGCACGGCGCTGACAATGAGGAATGGGCCGGGCTGATTGGACGGGTCAAGTCGGGCGAAATCGCCAAAGAGCGCACACGGCCGAAGGACGAGGCAGCGATAGAGGCCGCCCGTACCGCGCCGACCAAGTGCTCCACCTGCGGCGCGACCCTCTCGGTCGAGATCGTGCGCGGCATGCGCGAGATCACCTGCACGTACTGCGGCTCCGTGATTCGCCTTTAAATTGATGGCCAAGGTGACGTAATCCTTGATTGACCTTCTGAAGCAAGTCCGGCGCACAATTGAGAGAACCGGGCTGCTGGTCCCTGGCGACGGAGTCGTCGTCGGCGTCTCCGGCGGCCCGGACTCGCTTTGTCTGCTCCACGTCCTGCGACGCCTGCGCGAGGAGTACCGCCTGCGCCTTCACGTGGCCCACCTGCACCACGGCGCACGCGGCGCGGATGCCGACGCCGATGCCGAATTCGTCGCGGCGCTCGCTGCTGAATGGGGGCTACCGGTTACAATCGAGAAGCAGGACGTGCCAGCACTGGCCCATGCGCATAAGCTGGCCTTCGAGGAAGCGGCCCGGCGCCTGCGCTATGCTTTTCTGGCACGGGTGGCCGGGGAAATTGGTGCGCACAAGATCGCGGTGGGCCACAACGCCGACGACCAGGCCGAGACAGTGCTGATGCACTTCCTGCGCGGAGCTGGCCCAGCCGGGCTGCGTGGCATGCTTCCCTTCACCCCTCTCACCGACTACCGCCTTCTCTCGCAAATCGCAAATGGCGAATGGCGAATGGCGAATGGCGAATCTCCAATCTCCAACCTCCAACCTCCAATCTCCATCATCCGCCCCCTCCTGGAAATCCCACGCTCCGCCATCGAGTGCTACTGCGCCGACCACGGCCTCACGCCACGCTTCGACTGCTCCAACCTGGATACCACCTACTTCCGCAACCGCCTCCGCCACAAATTGTTGCCGCTGTTGGAAACCTACACCCCCAACGTTCGCGCCCGGCTGTGTCACATGGCCGCCGTCATCGCCGAAGACTATGATCTGCTGGCCCAGCTACGGGAGCAGGTCTGGACCACCGTGGTGCGAGAGGAGCAAGAGACAGCCATCCTCTTCGACCGGATTGGCTGGCGGGCATTGCCCGTGGCCTTGCAGCGTGCCACCTTGCGCCAGGCGGCTTACCGGCTGCGAAAGGATCTCCGCGACGTGGATTTCGTCCACGTGGAGAACGCCCGGCAAGTAGCAGTGATGGGAGAAACCGGTGCACAGGCTACACTGCCAATGGGGTTGATGCTCACCGTCGGCTACGACACGCTGACCATGAGCGACGCTGGCGATGCCGGCCCTCCACCTGACGAACCACTCCTGTGGAGTACCGAGCCGCTGCCGGTGCAGGTACCCGGCACACTGCCGCTCCCCCAGTCGGAATGGGCGTTGCAGGCGGAGACGCTGGAAGAATGGGATGTACATCAGATCGCTACCAATCCTGACCCCTGGACAGCCTACTTTGACGTGGACGCGCTCGCCGGCCCGCTGGCGCTGCGCCCCCGCCGCCAGGGGGACCGCTTCCGGCCCCAGGGAATGGGAGGGCATCGCGTCAAACTGAGCGCGTTGATGGTCAACCTCAAGATCCCGCGCACCCGGCGCGACCATGTGCCGCTGCTGGTGGCGGGCGACGAGATTGTGTGGGTGTGTGGCCAGCGTATCGGGGAGGGAGGTGCCGTCAGATCAGAAACCCGCCGGGTGGCGCGGTTGCGATTTGAGCGCGCGCGCTTTCAGATTGCACATTTGCTACGTTAGGTTATAATCCACTTAGGCGTATCTATCTTACCGAGGAAACAGGAATTCTCGTAGCATTAAACGAAAGCGCATGAGCGACTCAGACGAACCTCCGCTTGAAACCAATCTCGTGGGGTCTATCCACACATTGCCCATCCCGAAAGTATACAGGGCGATGGGGACACGGCCCCAGGGCCTGACCCAGGCCGAGGCCACGGAACGTCTGCAGCGCTTTGGCCGCAACGTCATCCGCAAGGTCAAGGGCAAACCTCTCTGGTTGAAATTTCTGACCAATTTCACACACCTGATGGCCATCCTGCTGTGGATTGGCGGTATTGTTGGCTTCATCGCCCGGATGCCACAGTTAGGCATCGCTATCTGGATGGTCAACATCATCTGAGGCAACATTCATTTTAGACCGATCAGGAGGATAAACAAAGAATGGCATCTCTGCACGTGGCTCTACTGGCCAACCTGAAGAAGAACGCGCCCGCCGTACCCGGCAAGCCGGCTGACTACTGGGCTGACCTGGATTCGGAACACACGATAGAGGCCATCGCCGACGCACTGCGACAGGGAGGGCATCAGGTGACCTTCCTGGAAGGAGACGTGACCCTGTACGACCGCATTCGAGAGGTGCAGCCGGACATCTGTTTCAACCTCTGCGAGGGTCACTTCGGCGACAGCCGCGAGGCCCAGGTACCCGCCATCCTGGAAATGCTGCGCATTCCCTACACCGGTTCCAACGTGTTGACCCTGGCCCTGACGCTCGACAAACCGATGACCAAGCGCATTCTCACCTTTCACGGCCTGCCGACGCCGCCCTTTCAGGTTCTCGAACGCGAAAACGAACCGCTGGACCCGGCCTTGGAATTTCCCCTCTTCGTCAAGCCCAGTTCCGAGGGCACCGGCATCGGGATCAGCACCCAGTCCACCGTCTACGACGAGTCCCAGTTGAGAGCGCAGGTCAGACGCCTCCTGGAAACCTACGGGGAACCGGTGCTGGTGGAGCGCTTCGTCTCCGGCCGCGATATCACGATAGGGATGGTAGGCAATCTTGTTCCTCCCGTGGCCTGGCGGGTTCCAGAGGATGAAGATGCACCGCGCATCCAGCGCGGCCTGCATTTCCTTCCACCGCTGGAGATCGAGCTGGGGGCCTATGAGGAGGAGGAGGGTGGAGTTTACACCTCCCGCGCCAAGGTGGATCTGGCCGAAAAACTGGAGTATATCTGCCCTGCCCGCCTGGAGCCAGATCAAGAGGGGGAGCTAAACTGGTTGGCGGCGGCGACGTTCCGCGTCACCGGCTGCCTGGACGTGGCACGGGTGGACTTTCGGCTGGACGAGACGGACGACGACACACCCTACATTCTGGAGATCAACCCATTGCCCGGGCTGTCACCAGAGATCAGCGACCTGGTGATCGAGGCCGGCGCGGCCGGCATCAGTCACGCCGAACTGGTCAACATGATCCTGGACGAGGCCCTGGAACGGTATGGTTTGAAGTAGGATGCAGAATGTAGAATGTAGAGTGCAATGGAGGCTTAAACCGTGTGAGTCGTGTAGTGTCCTGTGACAGGAAAGGAGGGCAATATGCCGACGAACCACATGACGTTCAAGGTCGGCGGGGAAGCCGGCCAGGGAGTGGAATCCATAGGGGCTGCACTGGCCAAGGTCCTGGCTCGAGGTGGATTACACATATTTGGCATGCAGGACTACATGTCCCGCATCCGGGGTGGGCACAACTTTTACCAGGTGCGGGTTGGCAGTGGTCCCCTCTATTCTCATACCGCTGAGGTCCATCTGTTGCTGGCCTTCCTCTCCGAGACTATCGAACGCCACAAGGATGAGATCGTGGCCGGAGGCGGAATCATCTGCGATGAGGGGCTCACAGTAGACCGCGAAGACCTGGCGAGGCGGGCGATCGAGCTTTTCCCCGTCCCGCTGTCTACCATCGCCGAAGAGGCTGGGGACAAGATTATGACCAATACCGCCGCGCTGGGTGCTGCTGCCGGTGTGACCGAGTACGGCTTCGAACACATCGCCAGCGTGATCCGCGATAACTTTGCCAGGAAAGGCCAGCCGGTGGTGGATGCCAATCTGGAGACAGCCAGAAGGGCCTACGATTTCGCCCGGGAACACTATGCCGCCAGGTACGACTACAAACTGCAGCCGGTCGAGGCCCCACCACGCATGGTGACCAACGGCAATGAAGCCTTATGCCTGGGCGCACTGCTGGGAGGCTGTCGCTTTGTCTCCGCCTACCCGATGACACCGGCCTCATCCATCATCGAGTGGATGTCGGCCCACGCCACCCCCTATGGCCTTGTCACCAAGCACACCGAGGACGAAATCGCCGCCATCTGCATGGCCATCGGTGCCAACCACGCTGGCGTGCGCGCAATGTCCGCTACCTCTGGCGGCGGCTTCTCGCTCATGGTCGAAGCGTTAGGGCTGGCAGGGATGACCGAGACGCCCCTGGTCATCGTTGAGGCCCAGCGCCCCGGTCCTTCCACCGGGATGCCAACCCGCACAGAGCAAGGAGACCTGTTATTTATCCTGCATGCCTCTCAGGGTGATTTTCCGCGCATCGTCCTGGCACCTGGCACCGTCGAAGAGTGTTTCTACGCGGGCTGGCGCGCCTTCAACCTGGCCGAGAAATACCAATGCCCGGTGATCATCCTCACCGATAACTTCCTGGCCAATTCTGTGCGGACGGTGGAAAGAGCCGACCTCCGTTTCGAGGCTGTCGAGATAGATCGAGGCAAGTTGTTGACCGAAGAAGCACTGGACCAATTGGCCGGCGGCTACAAGCGGTACGCCATCACCGCAACGGGCATCTCACCACGGGCACGGCCGGGCCATCCCAAGGCCGTGTTCGTGGCCTGCAGTGACGAACACACCGAGGATGGCCACTTTGAGGACGAGGACCCGCAGAACCGCGTCAGGATGGTCCAGAAGCGACTGCGCAAGATGGAGGTTGCACTGGAAGAGATGCGCCCTCCTGCCCTCTACGGCCCTGAGCAGGCCGACGTCACGTTCGTCGGCTGGGGGTCGAGCTATGGCCCGATTCGCGAAGCAGTGGACCGCTTGAATGAGGGTGGGGGCAGGGCCAACTTTCTGCACTTTACCGACATCTGGCCCTTTTCTGAAGAGCGGGTTCGCCCTCTCCTGGATGCAGTTAGCCGCCTGGTTGCCGTGGAGAACAACGCCACGGGGCAGTTCGCCCACTTTCTCCGCGCCTGCACGGGCAAGCAAGTTGACGCTCAGATTCTCAGGTACGATGGCCGGCCCCTCGCGCCAGAATATATCCTGGACCGGCTGTCACCCTGAATGAAGTGAAGGGAGATTCTTCGCTGCGCTCAGAATGACGGTAAAGGCGCTCAGAATGACGGTAAAGGCGCTCAGAATGACGATGTTTCGTCCCGTCACCCTGAGCGAAGCCGAAGGGTCTCCAGACGGAGGCGTCACCCTGAGCGAAGTCGAAGGGTCTCCAGGTAGGAGGTAATGACAATGATCGAAGTCAAGGATTACGACAGCCCCGTGCGCCCCACGTGGTGTCCGGGTTGCGGTGATTTCGGCATCTTGAATGCGCTCAAGCGAGCGCTGGTGAAGGCGAAGCTGGCACCCCACCAGGTGGTGATCTGCACCGGCATCGGCTGCGGCAGCAAGCTCCCTGACTACATGACGGTCAACGGTTTTACGTCTCTCCACGGCCGCCCCATACCCATTGCCCAGGGCATCCACCTGGCCAACCACGCGCTGAAAACCATCGTCGTCGCCGGGGACGGCGATACGTATGGCATTGGCGGAAACCACCTGGCTCATTGCATGCGCCGCAACGCCGACGTCACGATCATCGTACAGAACAACCGTATCTACGGCCTGACCAAGGGGCAGTATTCGCCCACCAGCCCCCAGGGCTTTCCCTCCAAGACCTCACCCGCGCCCGTCGGAGCTATTGACCGGCCGGTCAATCCTGTCGCCATGGGCCTGGCGGCTGGCGCAACCTTCATTGCCCGTTCCTGGCCCGGCGACCTGCCCCACCTGATTGACATGATGGTCGCGGCGATCCGCCACCGGGGCACTGCCCTCCTGGACGTGCTCCAGCCCTGTGTGACCTTCAACCGCAATTACGCCTACGAGTACTACCGGCCCCGCGTGTATAAACTGGAAGAGGAAAGCTACGACCCCGCCGACCGTGCGGCAGCCTGGGAAAAGGCCCACCCGGTGGGCGACCGCATCCCGATTGGATTGATCTACCAGGTGAAAGACCAGCCCACCTACGAGGATCAGGTTCCCGCGTTGGCCATCGATCCTCTGGTCAGACAAGGGCTTCGTACCTGGACGGAGGCAGATTATACAGACCTGGAGACAGAGTTCCTCTAAATGCGCATCCGCTATCTCAGCCTGACCAACTTCCGTAATTACACCCGCCTGGAACTGGCCCTGCCCGAGCGGCCGCTGCTTCTCTACGGCGCGAACGCCCAGGGCAAGACCAGCCTGCTGGAGGCAATCTACCTGCTCGCCACTGGTTCCTCGCCTCTGACGCCGCTCGACCGCCAACTCATCAAATGGGAGGCCGAGGCAGAAGGGCTGCCCTACGCCCGCGTGTGGGCCGAAATCGTGCACCGTGACCGTGTCCAGGAAATAGAGATCATCCTGGAGAAAAAAACGCTGGTGGACGGAACAGTCCGGCTGCACAAGACGATCCGTGTGGACCGGGCTCGCAAACGCCGCACCAGCCTGACCGGGCGATTGAACGTCGTGCTCTTTACACCGCAGGACGTGGAACTGGTTAGTGGACCGCCTGCCGGCCGTCGTCGCTACCTGGACGACACGCTGTGCCAGGTAAACGAACCCTACTGTACGGCGCTGGAGCGCTACACCGAGGCATTACACCAGCGCAACGCGGCGCTGCGCTACCTGCGCGACGAAGGCGGAGACGCGGCCCAACTGTCTCCCTTCGAGGACGTGCTGGCCCATCAGGGAATCGTCATCGCCAACGGCCGCCGCGTACTCGTGGCTGCCCTCTCACAACGCGCCGACCACATCCACCAGCAACTGACCGGTGGCGCAGAGTGGTTACGGCTGGAGTATCACCCCAACTTTGACCCGGCCGCGCCACCCGCACTCAAGTACCAGATGGGACTGGGCCTGCACTACGGAGGTCCTCCACCGGGGATCGAAACCGATGGATTGGCGGAGGCTTTCCGGCAGGCACTCCTGGCGCGGCGGGCGGACGAGATTGCGCGCGGAACGACGCTCATCGGCCCCCACCGGGATGACTTGAACTTTATCGCCGGTAACCCGGCCCAGGGCACACACGAAGTGGACCTGGGCACCTACGGCTCGCGGGGACAGCAGCGCACGGCGGTACTGACACTCAAACTGGCTCAACTGGAGTGGATGCAGGGGCAAACGGGAGAGACGCCGGTGCTCCTGCTGGACGAGGTGCTGGCCGAACTCGACGCAGCACGGCGGCGTTACCTCCTGGCCCAGGTAGATAGCGTCGAGCAGGCGCTGCTGACCGCTACTGATCCTGAGATGTTCAGCACTGCGTTCCGGGAGCGAGCCGTGCTGTGGGAGGTCCAGAGAGGAATTGTAAATTGTCACGAGTTGTAGTATAACTAAACTGACAAGTCGCCTGTCCAGAGAGTCCACCTGTAAGGTATCGCGACGAAGGAGGTGTACCATGCGTGCACAAGTCTCACTGCTCAAAGCCCTGTTCGCAGTTCTACTTGTCATACCGTTGTTTGTAGGGACTGTCACATCGGTTGCCGCGGCTAGTGTGCCCACGTGGCACACGGTCGCCCGGGGCGAGACGTTGTTCTCCATCGGCCGTCTCTACAACGTGAACCCGTGGGCCATTGCTTCGGCCAACAAGCTCGCCAATCCGAACCGGATCTATGTCGGACAGCGCCTCTATATCCCAGCCGGGTCGCCCTATCCATGGCCGCAGCCGTGTGGTTCGTACTACACTGTACTGCGCGGGGACACGCTGTGCCGCATTGGCCGCATTTACCGCGTCAGCCCCTGGAGCATCGCGGCGGCTAACAGGATCTACAACATGAACTACATTCGGATAGGCCAGAGGTTGTTCATCCCGTGCCGCTAATCCACGATATCTCCCTACCAATCTCAGAATCGCTCATCACCTGGCCGAGTGATCCACCGGTCCGCATGACCCAACCCTCCCACCTGGCCAGAGGCGACAACGCGACGGTCACGCACATAGATATGGGCGCACACACCGGCACGCACGTGGATGCGCCCGCCCACTTTATCCTGGGCGGCGCAGGCGTGGACACGCTCGACCTGGACGTGCTGGTAGGCCCGGCGCTCGTCGTCGAGGCGCTGGAAGCCGACGCACTTTCGGCGGACGTACTCGCAACGCTGCCGATCTCGCCTGGCACCGAGCGCGTGCTCTTCCGCACCCGCAACTCCGACCGCTGGGCACGTGGCGAGCGCGACTTTGCGAAGGACTTTGTCGCCGTCACCGAGGATGGTGCACACTGGCTGGTTGCGCGCGGCATCCGGCTCGTCGGCGTGGATTACCTGTCGGTTTCGCCTTTCGGCAACTCCAGGCCCGTCCACCGTGCACTGCTGTGCGCGGGCGTCGTCCCGGTCGAGGGCTTGAACTTGAGCGGCATTGCGCCGGGCGTGTACCAGCTCGTGTGCCTGCCGCTGAAAATCGTCGGGGCCGATGGCGCACCTGCGCGGGCGATCCTGATAGAGATAGAACAGTAAACACTCGGAGGGACAGATGATACTCCTTGCCGGTGACATCGGTGGAACCAAGACCAACCTGGCCGTTTTCTCGTCCGAGGCCGGACCACGTGCGCCGCTGGTGGAGAAGGCCTTTCCCAGCCCCGACTACCCTGACCTGGAAGCACTCGTGCGCGAGTTCTTGACCCAGCTTGATTTGAAAGTGGAGCGGGCTAGCTTTGGCGTGGCAGGTCCCGTGGTGGACGGCCGGGTCAGGGTCACCAACCTGCCGTGGGTGATAGACGAACGACAACTACGGGAAGGGCTTGCCCTCTCGTCTGTCCATGTGCTAAATGACCTGGAGGCTATTGCCAACAGCGTGCCGTTCCTGGAGCCGGCCGACCTGCACACCCTCAACGCGGGCCAGGCGGTTCCCGGCGGCGCGATCGCTGTCATCGCGCCAGGCACCGGGCTTGGGGAAGCATATCTCACCTGGGATGGATCCCGTTATCGGTCGCATGCCTCGGAGGGCGGCCACACCAGCTTCGCCCCAATGGACGAGCTTGAGATCGAACTGCTGCGTTACTTGCAGGCCCGCTTCGCCCACGTCAGTTGCGAGCGCGTCTGCTCCGGTATAGGGTTGCCTAACGTCTACGCTTACCTCAAAGACAGCGGCTACGCCGACGAACCGGACTGGCTGGCCGAGCAACTCGCCGCTGCTGGCGACCCCACCCCGGTCATCGTCAACGCTGCGCTCGACGGCGAAAGGCCGAGTGAATTGTGCGTCGCTACGTTGAACGTCTTCGTTTCCGCGCTCGGGGCGGAGGCGGGGAATCTGGCACTCAAGGTGCTGGCCACCGGCGGCGTCTACTTGGGCGGGGGTATTCCCCCGCGCATTCTGCCCATCCTGAGACAGGCGCAATTTATGGACATGTTCCGACGTAAGGGACGCATGTCGGACCTGCTGGCGCGCATGCCAGTGCGCGTCATCCTCAACCCCAAGGCCGCGCTTCTGGGTACAGCCTGTTATGGTCTTGAATGGTTGTAGCCGATGGGCCAACTCACTTCCAGTTCTCCTTCTACTATCGTCATCTTTGGTGCTTCGGGCGATCTGGCGCAGCGGAAACTGGTGCCAGCGCTGCACAGCCTGGCGTGCGAGGGTCTCCTGCCTCCGACTACTCACGTACTCGGCGTCGCGCGCACGCCCCTCGCCGACGAAGCCTATCGTGAGCGGCTCTACGAGGGCGTGGTGGAGTATGCCCGGCTCACGCCAGGTGTGTGCGAGCTATGGCCTCGCTTCGCCGAGCGCCATTCCTACGTGGTGGGCAGCTACGACGATGCACAAACCTACCGCCGCCTGGCAGCACGGCTGGCAGAGCTTGATGGCGGGTCCGGTACCCAGGGTAACGCACTGTTCTACCTGGCTACTCCCCCCGCACTGTACCCGCTGATCGTCGAGCAATTGGGCCGGGCCGGGCTGAACCGCAGCGACTATGGCTGGCGACGCATCATCGTCGAAAAACCCTTCGGACACGACCTGGCGAGCGCCCGCCAGCTCAACGCGCAGATCCACGCCGTCTTCGAGGAAGCCTGTGTCTACCGCATTGATCACTACCTGGGCAAAGAAACCGTCCAGAACATCTTGACCTTGCGCTTTGCCAACGCCATCTTCGAGCCGCTCTGGAACCGCAACTATGTGGACCACGTTCAGATCACGATGGCCGAAAGTGTCGGCGTGGAGCATCGTGCTGGCTACTACGATCAGGCCGGCATACTGCGGGACATGTTCCAGAACCACCTGCTGCAACTGCTGACGCTGACAGCGATGGAGCCGCCTGCCCTTTTTGAGGCGAACAGCCTGCGGGACGAAAAGGTCAAGGTGCTGCGAGCGGTCCGTCCGGTAGCCCGCAGCGTGCGCGGCCAATACCGTGACTACCGCGCTGAGCCAGGCGTGCCCCCGGACTCGCAGACGCCGACCTATGCCGCACTCCAGTTGTTGGTAGATAACTGGCGCTGGCGCGACGTCCCCTTCTATCTGCGCTCCGGCAAACGGCTGGCGGCCAAGACGACCGAGGTTGCCATTCAGTTCAAGCGCGTACCTCACCTGATGTTCCCGCAGTCCACCGGGCGCGAGATCACTCCCAACGTTCTCTCCCTCTGCCTCCAGCCCGACGAGGGGATCCACCTGCGCTTCGAGGCCAAACAGCCTGGCGCTGGCATGCGCACTCGGTCAGTGGATATGGAGTTCCATTACGCCAGGGGCTTTGGCGCAGGTGTGCTGCCGGATGCCTACGAGCGGCTGCTGCTGGACGCGCTACAGGCAGACGCGTCGCTATTCGCACGCGCCGACGAGATCGAGTTGGCCTGGGGGCTGATGGATCCCATCCTGGCCGGTTGGGAACGGCCAGATGCATCGCCGCTCGTCATCTACGAGCCGGGAAGCTGGGGACCGTCCGAGGCTGACGACTTCCTGGCTCAAGATGGCCGCACCTGGTACTATGGCTGCGGCACTCGGTAGCCAGCCTGAAATCCTGGGACTGATTTTCCGGCCTCGTTCTGCTTCGAAACCCGGCCTGCTCCCGATTTGCCAACGACCTGGGATGCTGGTATAATTATATCTATGCCACCCTAGCTCAATCGGCAGAGCAACCGCTTCGTAAGCGGTCGGTTTTGGGTTCGACTCCCAGGGGTGGCTTTCACCGCACAGGCCCCGTAGATGGGGCCTTTTTCTAGTCAACGAGCAATTGTGGCAGGCGGACGATGGATCAAACCTCGCGCGACCCCTGGCGAACCATCTGGCACATCGCAACCAGCGACTATCTGATGACCGTTGTGGTACTGGGCATTGCAGCCGGATTGGCCATCACACTCTGGTTACCCCAGATGCCCGGGGCTGCCCCGGTGGCCTATGCACGCTGGCTCTCCGAAGTACAGGCTCGCTTTAAAAGTGCAACTCCCACGATACAGATGCTGGGCCTGTTCACTGTCACACGCTCTCTTGGTTTCCGGGCGCTGCTGGCGCTCCTGGCAGGCTGCCTGCTGCTCCGGCTGACCGAAAGCAGCCACCAGCTACGACAGTACCGGCAGTTGGCAGAGCCAGCAGGAGCATGGCGCGCGCTCGCCGACGCGCATCTCCCCGCCGTGATGGACACCCTGCATCGGCGACACTATCGAGTGTTGAGCGCACCTCCACTCTTCCAGGCCGACCGCTGGCCATGGGCCGATCTGTTCCCTATCCTGACCCAAGGGGGTGCACTGTTGTTTCTGGCCGGGCTGCTCGTCACTCATCTGTGGGGCTGGCAAGTCGCCGGGCTGATCGCCCAGAGCGGCGAGCAGGTCACGTTGCCCGGCACCGACGAGTGGGTTGCACTGAACGGCGAGGCCTGCCGGGCAACACATAGTTCCAGCATCGTGACGCATGTCGAACAGTGCGGACCTGGCGTGCGAGCCAGCGCCACGAATAGCACGGGGCAAGCTTTGCCACTCCAACAAACTGCCAGCAGCGCCCCGGTCGCTCAACTGACAGTACCACTCACGGAGGATCAGTTCTTTGCCATCCCAGAGGCCCAACTGATCATCCGGCTGGCATCACAGCCTGGCCACGCCATTCATGCTCACAGCCCTGTGCTCGTTCAGGTCTATCGTAGCCCTCCTGGGCGGCTGACGGCTGAGACGGTGGTGGAACGCGAGGCGGAACTGACAGTCGGCGACGTGACGCTGAAACTTACCAGCACTCCCTATGCCAGGCTGACTGCGACGTTCAATCCCGGCCTTTGGCCCACCGGGGCTGGCCTTGTGCTTCTGGGTATGGGAATGCTGGGAAGTGTGGTGTGGCCTGTGCGCCGATTGTGGCTGCGGCAGGAAACCGAACAACTCGAAGGCACCGGTGACCTTCTGCCAACGCCGGCCTGGGGCAGGGAGGCCTGACGTGCTGACGATCTTGATCCTTACCGGCCTGGCCTGTGGCACATTGCTGGCCGCAGTCGGATTCATACTGTGGAATTGTCTTCGCCTGGTGCCTGGGCTTTCTCACGCCGTACAGGTTCTTGGCTGGCTGGCAGGCACATTGCTGCTGCTCGGGGCACTTCTGGCATGGCTCGGACACCATAATCTCTCCCCATACGCCCCGCCCCTGATTTTGATGGCAGCACTGGCAGCTCCGCCACAAGCCCATCATCGTCGCGATGCTCACTGGGGTAACGCTTTGTTCATCTTGCCAGCGCTGGCCCTGGCTGTGGTCGGTCTTTTTTGGATCACAGACCATGCTGGATCTGGAGTGGGCAACCCTACGATCACGCTGGCCAAGCTGGCAGTTGTCATCTGTGGAGGGTTTGGAGCGCGGGCACTCGGCGGGGCACTGGGCGATATGGCTGCCTCGATCCCGCACGTCGAATGGCCATCTGCTGCCACATACACGCTACTGACACTGTGGGTGGGCAGCGTGACATTGGTGAGCCTGTGGCAGCGCGGCTCGGTGTGGGGAGGAACAGCAGGCGAAAGCGCTCTGGCAGCAGTCTGGCTGGCCTGGAGTGCAGCCTGGGTAAGCCCACACTATGCCCCCCGGCTGCGAGCAGCGCTAACCGCCGTCGCTGCGTTGTGCCTCATCGTGCTGGCGACTGGATACCCGATGTCGGATGTTTGACGCCGGATACTGGATGCTGGGGGACGAGATATGCGACCGATTGTGATAGCAGTGGCTGGAGGAACCGGGTCTGGCAAGACGACGGTGGCACGCGAAATACTTGAGCGTGTAGGGACCCAGCACATCGCTTATATCCCTCACGACGCCTACTATCGCGATCTCAGCCACCTCACGCCGCAGGAGCGTGCCCAGGTGAACTTTGACCATCCCGACTCACTGGAGACTGAGTTGTTGGTTGAGCATCTGAAGAAATTGCGTGCTGGCCAGTCTGTCGAAATCCCGGTCTACGACTTTACCACTCATACACGCACATCGCACACACGCCGTGTGGAACCTGCTCCCGTGGTCCTGGTCGAAGGTATCCTGGTCTTCGCCGCACCTGAACTGCGCAGACTGTTCGACGTCAAGATCTATGTAGACACCGATGCCGACGTGCGCTTCATCCGCCGGTTGCAGCGTGACATCCAGGAGCGAGGCCGTACCGTCGAGTCGGTCTGTGAACAGTACCTCTCGACAGTGCGCCCGATGCACCTGGAGTTCGTCGAGCCAAGCAAACGCTACGCCAACATCATCATCCCGGAGGGGGGCTTTAACGAGGTCGCCATCGAGATGGTCGCGGCGCGTGTCCGGGGTATGCTCGAAGAACAGACGTAGGGGCGAGGCTTGCCCTCGCCCATTGTCCTATTGCGTCAGCTAGAGGAGTAGTGCCCATGTTCGAGCCTTGTTGCCTGGCCACCACGATCGGCAGCCTGCCCCATGCCGATGTCGTCCGTGGAACCGCGCTGATGTTCGCGAGCACGCCGGAAATCCCTGCCTGGGTCCAGTTCCCCCGGCGTGTTTTCTACGAGAACATGATGGTGCAGTTCACCGAGGGGCTGCCAGCGCTGGTGGAGGGCGGCGACAGGGTCTACTTTGATACCACTGTGCCCGACTTTACCGAGCAACTGACCGGCTTTTACACCCGCTACCTGGCCGCAAGCGAAGAGGGAGACCACACCGCGCTCAACCACTTCGGCCTCTCACCCGAGTACGCGGCGGGTTTCGCAGAATTCATCGCCCGGCTGCCAGAACAGGCGACGCCGCACGTGGCGCTCAAGGGACAGGTTACCGGTCCTTTCACGCTCGGCACCAACCTGCTCGACCAGCATCGCCGCTGCGCGTACTACGACGACCGACTGCGCGACGTGATCGTCAAGACAGTAGCCCTGCAAGCGGCGTGGCAGATTACCCGCTTGAGCGCGTTTGGCCCACGCGTGATGATCTTCCTCGACGAACCGGCGCTCCTGGGCTTCGGTTCCCAGACCTTCATCACCGTCAGCCGGGAGGACGTCATCAGAGACCTGAACGAGGTGGCGGCCGCCATACACACTCACGGCGCGCTGGCCGGCATCCATTGCGAAGCCAACACCGACTGGTCGCTGTTGATGGAGGCCGACCTGGACATTCTCGACTTCGACGCCTACGACCACATGCAAGCCATCACACTCTATCCCGCCGAGCTGCGCGCCTTCCTTGAGCGGAGCGGCAGCCTGGGCTGGGGCATCGTGCCCACCCTCAGTCGAGAGGCCGCGGCCGTTGAAACTATCCCCTCACTGCTGGCCCGCTTCGACGAGGGAATCGGACGGCTGGTGCATAAGGGCTTTGACCGGGAGTTATTGCTGCAGCGGGCACTCGTAACTCCCAGTTGTGGCGCTGGTGGGGTACTCACCGAACCACTGGCCGAGCGCGTACTGGACCTGCTGCGCCAACTGTCCATAACGCTGCGCAGCCGACACGGCTTTGACGGGTGACGTCCATGGCACGCAGAACGTGGCTCAAGCCTTCGACAGTCGAGCTCATACGAGAAGCCCGGCGTACACCAGGATTCTCGCTCTTCGACTGGGTGCATGGATACGTTTACGGCCGCTGGCCCTACCTCTACATCGGCATCGCGACCGGCGAGCACCCGCTGGCCCGGTTCTTCGGCCCGCTCGTGCGCTGGTTGGCCCACTTGCTCCCACCCCGGCCGGCTGACGGCTCCGGCCGCGTCACCTTCGCCGATACGTACCACGGCAAGGTCGTGCCCCTGGAAGCAGCAACGCACCTGGTCGCCGTCGAGGAAGAGATCACCCTGACGGGCCTGGAGCAGGTGGTTCCCTACGCCCGCGCCCGCGACATCGTGCTGCAGCACCCTGACCACATCGTGGCGCTGGAGTGCCCGTGCCGTGCCTCACGCCCCTCGCCTTGCCAGCCTCTCGACGTCTGCCTCGTCGTCGGCGAGCCATTCGCCAGCTTCATCGCCGAACACCATCCGCGCCGCTCCCGCTGGGTCACGCCGGCCGAGGCAGTAGAGATCCTGCGCGCCGAGGATGAGCGCGGTCACGTACACCACGCCTTCTTCAAGGACGCGATGCTCGACCGCTTCTACGCCATCTGCAATTGCTGCGCCTGCTGCTGCGGCGCGATGCAGGCCCACCAGCGCGGTACTCCGATGCTGGCATCCTCCGGCTACGTCAGCCAGGTAGACGCCGACCTGTGCGCGGGCTGTGGTACCTGCGCCGACTTCTGCCAGTTCCATGCGCTCTCGGTGGAAGATGGCACTGCTATCGTAGACGCCGCCGCTTGCATGGGTTGCGGCGTGTGCGTCTCCAAGTGCGCGCAAAACGCGCTCTCGCTCGTGCGCGACCCGGCCCGCGGCGAGCCGCTGGAGATAGGCGACCTGCAAGCGCGGCTGACACTGACGAAAAAAGCCCTCCGTACCTTTGAGGGGGCATTCTGATCCAGGAGTACAATCAGGTGGTTGCGGGCACGTGAGCAACCCACATAGAGCAGCCGGGCCATGTCATCCCACTCGGGTGGCCAGCGGTGTATATCCGCCAGGACGACAACCGCGCGTTCTAACCCCTTGAAGTCATAGATGGTCGTACAGTAGATCTGGCCCGCTGGGGGCGGCCAGGTATCCGTGAACAGTAGGCCGCCGCCGACACCGCCATCCAAGAGCCGGCCTTTGCTCAGCGACCGCGGGGTGAGCACGGCAATTTCGTCGCTAGGGACCTTGTCGTCCACGATCAGCCGATGCAGAATGTTCTGCAGGACAGATCGTAGGCTTTGCGGATTCTCGTAAGAGACCACTTCCACCGGCCGGCCAAGAGGGCCGCGTGCTGTGGGAGAAACCTCAGCCTCGTAGAACTTTACGACTACCTGATGGATATTCCGCGTGTTGCGGCAGTTGACGGTCAGAGAATAGGGAGGCTGCTGGATAGGAAACGTGCTGTGCTGCACATAGAGACGCTGGTTGTCGTCGAAGAAGATGTAGAGAATGCCATGGTCGGGATCACGGAGCAGTGTCTGCAGCGGGATCCACCAGCCCTCGTGAAAGTCCTGCCCTTCATCCACCACGATGGCGTCGTAGCGAACATCCAGGAGGTCAGCCGCGTCCATAAGCGCCTCAGGCAATTGCTGGTTAAAGAAACGTTCGTTGTCTCCCTTCGGCGGCAGCACGTTAGCCCGCTGGGCCAGGTCGTAACACAGTGCATGGAAATTGGCGATGTCGAGGTTGGAAGATGGCGTTAACCGGACCCGCAGGTCGGCAGCCAGGTTCTTGTTGAAGCAGGTGAGCAGGACGCGGAAGCCCTGGCGTGCCAGGCGGCTGGCCTTTTCGGCGGCCAGCATGGTCTTGCCCGACCCGGCACAGCCACAGATGGCCGCCCGGCGCTGCCTTTGGAGCGCGTCGAGGATCAGGTATTGCTGCTCGGTGAGGCGGATGAGTTGTTCGCGCTCCTGGACAAACTCGCCCCACAAGGCTGGGCGGAGTTCCCACGACTTACCCAGGAGATTCACAAGTGCCTGAACCGCCTCTTCACCAAGGGCGGTTTCACGCTGGCTTTCCCGGCCACGCCAGTAAGCCATAGTTCGGCCGATCCATCCAGACAGGTTGGCTAAATCGGTAGCATCGAGGATGATGCAACGCGGCCTATCTGGGCCGAGCAATATCTCACCGACGACGACGTCGGGGAAGGCAACGGCATGGCCGACGTTGATGCGGCGCTGGGGCATGTTCAGCATAACCTGGAGTAGATCCTGCAGCGCGTATTTGCTATACTGCACCTGGGCGAAGGGGTTTCTGATGTCGTGGGACCGACCCCATTGGTCAGTGCTGGTCCACTGGTCCGTGTTGGGATCCCAGCGGATTGTGCCGCCTTTGGCCTCCAAAACCAGGATGCCACGCTGAGGATGGACGATGACAAAGTCAGCCTCTCCATCGCGAGGCCGGCCCTCGCCATCCAGCGACTGCCAGGCCACGCTATGGAAGACGCTATAGTCGTTGTCCAGTCCGTCGCGGAAAGCCTCGTAGAGCTGCCATTCGGCGTGACTTTCGGTACCTGGGCTGATCTGGTTGGGGTACATGCGGGCCATAGTTTGGAGCCTCGCATCAAGCGTTCTCTTTGATCAGCCTGCTCAGAAATTCCTGGGCGAGCGCGGCCTGCTCATCCACGTATGCCAGCCCGAGCGGCTCGTGCGTGTCGCTGAGGACGGGATGGCATAACTCGTAGCAGAAATAGCCGTCGTACCCAATCTCCTTCATCAACTGAATAAAGTAAGCGTAGGGAGGCAACGGTTGGCCGAACGAAAGAGGCTTGAGTTGTACTTGTCCCTCGTCGTCGCGGTAGAACTCACCGCCAAAGTGGGAGTGAGCTTGCAGGCTGCCCACGGTGAGGGCCGCCTGGCGCACCCAGTCTTTGTCGTAGCGGGTCATGATGGGCAAATCCAGGCACACCTTGAGCCACGGTGAGTTCACCTCCCTGACCAGGTCATAACAGTCCTTCCAGTGGCGGAGCAGGGGGGCATGATTCTGCAACGCCATGACCACCCCAAACTCTTCACCGAAAGCCGCCGCTTCCTTCAGGCACTCCTTCACCAGGTTCCAGCGCTCCAGCCGCGTGGCGTAGGGAAACTGCCGCTCAAACGCGTAGAAATCGCTCCGTACCAGATCGTAAGTTGCCAGCCCATCGTGCATCACCACGCCCGGCCAGGCCGCAAACAGTCTCACCACTTTGGCGCCCAAATCAGCCGCCAACCGAGCCAGTTCCCGTACCATCAGGAGCTGGCACTCGCGATGCTCAGGGATGGGGCTGGAGAAATCATTGTTGGCAGCCACGCATGCCATCTCCAGGCCTTCTCGCTCCAGGACATTGCGCATCTCATCGCGAGCGCGCTGGTCCAGGTCCATCGGGCTCCCATGCGGCCGCTTGCCGTCGAGCTCGACGCCAGAATAACCATGCTGTTTGGCCCGCTTCGCGAGCTCCTCAAAGGTCAAAGCCGGACCGTCGTACCAGATCCCCAGATACGTGATGCTATACAACCCAACTCTCATTTCGTTTACCTCCTTTGCAAATCTCCTGACCAATTGCGCGCCAAATCTAGCGTACAGTTGCTCCTTTCATATTTTTTTAATCTATCTCATACGGTTCTTATACGGCTGTTGGCTATACTCGTGTTTACGGAACCAGGGCGGGATCAAAGGAGATGAAGCAAGATGCTGTGCTTAGCACACGAAGAAGGCCAGGGCCTGGTCGAGTACGCGTTACTCCTCGCTTTTATCGCTCTCGTCGTGATCGTAATCCTGGCGCTCCTGGGCCCGGCCATTGGGGACATCTTCTCCAACCTCGTCAGCAACGTCTAGCGGCGATGACGTTGGCGTGTGGCGTCCATTTTCTGCTGTGATAGCAGTTGCTCTATGATCTGCTACTATACGCCGTTTCCCAACGGCTGGCAAGCCGGGCAGATGTAACTGCTCGTGCTGCCGGTCTTGACCTTGACCACAGCCATGCCACACACCGGACACGACTGCCCCTCCCGGTAGCCGACCAACAGAAAGCTCTCGTCCCACCCTCCCTTCTTGCCGTACAGGTTGAGCTCCCACGCACTGCCGCCGCGGTCAATGCTCTCCTGCAACGTCTCCCGCAGCGCCTGCCACAGTGCAACCACCTCCTCCTCGTTTGCTGGTAAGCAGGATTTCACCGCCCATCCCCAGGCTGATCAGTAGCCAGCCCTGTGTCGTCTCTACCCGCAGCCATTTGCCTCTTGGCGTCACGTCGCGAATCTCCGCCCCGTTCAGCGCGGCCTGCAAGTCCTCCACCGGCACGTTCAGGCATTTGGGCTGCAGCACCTCGACGCCCTGGATTGTCCTGCCGACCAATTCCTTGCGCATGTCGCGGGCAAAGACGACGATTTCGGGTAACTCAGGCATGGTTCCTCTCTCTTTCCACGTGTTTCCGTACCAGTTCGATCACCGCAGTTCCATACTGCTCCAGTTTGCGCGGGCCGATGCCCTGCAGCCTGGATAGAGCATCCAGCGTGACAGGCCGCTCTGCAGCAATGGCGCGCAGGTGGCTGTCGTGAAAGACGACGTAGGGGGGCACATTCTGCGCGTGGGCCTGTTCCAGCCGCCACGCCCGCAGCGCCTGGAACAGAGCTTCGTCTATGTCAGGTCCGCGTTCATCCGTCCCAGATGGTTTGGGCGGCGATGGTGGTCTTACCGCTGGCACGACCAGCCTATCGAGTGTGGTCGGATCACGCAGTGCCGCCCTGCCCGCCGGCGTGAGGTCGAGCACAGTGCCGCCGTGCTCAAGCCGCCGCGCCTGCAAGACCCCGCCGCGTTCCAGGCGATCCAGCATCCGTTCGACCGCCGTGCTCGAGCAAAAGGCCAGCGCCCCGAAGTCGGCCTGATCGCGCGCTTTCTCGTGGAGGGGCTGCGCTCCACGGTGTCCCTTCTCGTCGCCGCGCAGGATGCGCACCAGCGTCTGCCGTCCCCAACTCCACGGCGCTTCCGCCACGCAGCGCAGGATGGTCAGGAACTGCGCTCGCTCGTCCGGCAGGCTGCTGGCGGGCGGCGGCTGAGACGCCACACAATTATCGCAGGCGGCGCAGCGCTCGATCGTGCGGCCGCCCAGGTAGGCGTTGATGTGGCCATGGCGGCAGCGCTGTGTTTGGGCGTAGGCCGTGATCTCGTCCACGCGCTGGACCTGGATAGTCTCGTAGCGCTCCAAGAGCGTATTGATCCGTTCGGTAGCGTCCGCTGGCGGTGGCAGTAGTTCCAGCAGCAGGTCGCGCCCGGCCGGGCTGTAATATAGCCAGCCCGCGTCGGCCCACTCCAGCACCCGCCGCTCGACGTCTTCCAGTAGCAGTCCCGCCCGTCGCGCCACGTCTGCCAGGTCTACGGGCAGTCGTTGCTCGGGGCGCAGGCGGGCGGCCGTGCAGAAGGCCGCCAAGTCGGGGGGCAAGATGGCATCTTGCCCCACACCTGTCAGGCAAGTACTCGCCGTGCGGGGCAGATCGGGGCCACGTCGCAGGAGGCCCACCTGCTCCAGCAGGCTCAAGGCCACGCGCACGCGCGTATCGTCTGCTTGCACGTCGCGCTCCAGGTCCGCCGCCGCGACACGGCCGGACGGTCCCCCATTCAGGCGGCGCTTGACGGCCGCATAGACGGCTCGCAGAAACTCTACCGACAATGCGTCGCGGTGCACCCAGCGGGTCAGCATGGCCCGATCCGAGCGGGCGTACATCAGCAGGCAACGGGCCGGCAGCCCATCACGTCCGGCCCGGCCCGCCTCCTGGTAGTACGCCTCCACTGAGGGAGGCGGGACGAAGTGAATGATAAAGCGAATGTCTGGCTTGTCAATTCCCAGGCCGAAGGCGACAGTTGCCACGACGACGCGGATGCGCCCGGCCATAAAGTCGTCCTGCACAGCGGCCCGGTCGGCGATGCCAGCGTGGTAGTAGCCAGCGCTGATCCCATATTGGCCCAGCAATGCTGCCAGTTCCTCGCAGCGGGCGCGCGTGCCGGCGTACACGATCCCGCTGCCCGTTTCGGCCTGGCAGAACGCCAGCAGGCGGCGCAGTTTGTCGTCGGTGTTACGGGCGTAGAACACTTCCAGGTGCAGGTTCGGGCGGGTCACGTCACCAGCAATCACGCGCATGGCATTCCCTGGGTCGGCCGAAAGTGCCTGCCCTGAGGCGGACCTACAGTCCGTTGGCGAAGGGTCACCCAGGTGGTGGAGGATGTCCCGCCGCACGCGGGACGGCGCCGTCGCCGTCATTGCCAACAGCGGCGGGTTGCCCAACGCCTGTCGCACCCGCCCGATCGTGAGATAATCCGGCCGGAAGTCGTGGCCCCACACACTGACACAGTGCGCCTCGTCAATCACCAGCCGGTTCACGCCCGCACACCGCAGCGCGTGCAGGAAGGGCGGCTGGCGCAGCCGTTCAGGCGCGGCGTAGACCAGCCGGTAAGCCCCGTCGGCGATCTGTTCCAGCCGCTGGCGCAGTTCATCCCGCTCCAGGCTGACGTTGATCGTCGTCGCCCGGCGCCGCAGCCTGTCTGGCAGCGAATCCACCTGGTCCTTCATCAGCGCGATGAGCGGCGAGATGACCAGCGTCGTCCCCCGCTCGGCCAGCAGCGCCGGGAGCTGGTAGCACAGCGACTTGCCGCCGCCGGTCGGCAGGATAGTCAGCACGTCCTCGCCGCGCAACACGCAGGCGATGGTCTCCACCTGGCCGGGCAGCATCGTCTCGAAGCCGAAGAGCCGCCGGGTGGCCTCCACGATGCGTCCCCGTTCTTCTTCAGAGACAGGCGCCTGGTCGAAGGTAGGAAGTGGCGGACTGTGGTCCGCCTTGAGCACAGTGGGTTCCGTCTCAAGCGCGGCAGGTTCCGCCTTAAGCGCGGGAGGCGGAGGGGCAGGTCGTGCCCCAGGGGTTGGGGAAAGGGCTGCCCGCAGCTCGGCCAGCTCGTCCGCGTAGCGACGCGCGAGTGCGGCTTCCATTTCGGCGACGCGGGTCTCCTCGCCACTGGCCTGGAAATAGTCGCGCAACTGGCGCAGGTAAGTAGCGGGCAGTGGGCCTTCTTCATCGGCGGTGCGCAGCAAGCGCACGGCGTAGCCACTGGCGGTCACCCAATCGTCTCGCGCCTGGTAGAAAGAGACCATCCCCAGCAGGTAGGCACGGCTCTGGGGGCGCAGCTCGTTCAAGTGGCGGTAGGCGGCCAGCGCACCCTCTGTCTGCCCGCGCGCCAGCGCGACTTCGCCCAGCAGTCCCCAGGCTGTCACACTGTCTGGCTCCTCCTCGACGAGCGCGCGGGCGATCTGGTGGGCGGTTTCCCCGTCACCGCGGGCCAGGTGCACCCGGACCAGGAGCGCACGGGCAGTGAGGGACGTCTTGAGTTTCAGGCGCTCCTCCATCACCGCCAGCGCGTCGTCGGGCTGGCCTTGCGCGAGTAGTGCCCGCACGCGCAGGTCGAGCAGTGAGACGAGCTCAGGATTGGCCGGGATAAGCACGTCCAGGCAGGCGTGCAGCGCCTCCAGGTGCTCCCACCGCAGGAGGAAATTGAGCAGCCGGCTGCGCTGATTGCCTGTCAACCACGTGACGCTTTGAGGACCAACCCCCAACTCACCCAACACATCCATCATTCCTCCTCCCCATTTGCTCATTGTTCATTGATTCATTGTTCACTCACTACACAATCTGGCACCACGTGCACCCCCACGACGAGCGGCCAGTACTCCCCCTGCCAACTGCGGCTCAAGCCCACAGTCAGGTAGAGAGATTCAACTCCCAGCCGTTCATAGAGCGCGTCGTGATCCAGCGCCAGCGTGCCGCCTTTCTCGCCCAGCCAGGCCCGGCCCAGCGCCTGCCACTTGAGGTCGGTCACGGCAGCGCCGCGCCGGCTCGTGGCCCGGGGATGGTTGGCGTCGCCAGCCAGCACGAAGCCCATGCGCGCTTCGTACTTGCCCGAATAGCCATCCAACGAGAAGAGCGCCCACACCTGCTCCGGCTGCACCAGGCAGAGCGAGCGGGTATGGTGGACGAGCACGTCCTGCGGGGCACGGTCGAGGTGCCTGGCGAAGAAAGCGGCCCGCCGTTCCCCCTCCAACCGGCGCAGCAAGCGCGGCCGGCGGCGGGCGAAATCGGTGAGCCAGTCCTCGACGTGCGGCGGGTCAGGGCGCGGCTTGAGCAGGTTCAATTCGACCACGTCATCACACTGCACCAGGCGGCCGTCGGCGTCGGTCACGTCGCCCGGCAGGAGTGTGCCAAATTCGCGCACCGGGCGCACCCAGCGCAGGCCGGTGACGGGGTCAGGCTCGCGGGTGAGCCCGGCCGTGCAGATGCCGCTGAGCATCTTGCTCATGGCCAGGATGAGTACTTCTTGAGGTGGCATACCTCCCTCCTTTGGTACATTGGTAGATTGGTACATTGGTATATGCACCCGTCCTACCAATTTCCCAATTTCCCAATCTACCAGTTTCCCAATCTACCAGTCTACAGATGGACGATGGTCAGACCCTGTATCCGCCCGGCCCAATATTCGGCGACCAGGCGGCGGTGACAGCAATCGGCGGTCGGTTCAGCGCACAGGAGGCACGGAGCACGATAGCGGGCTACAACTTCACGGCCCACCGCTTCGGCGGCCTGTTCTGCCAGGAGCGGGAGGAAGCGGGATTCGTAGGCCGCCCAGTCGTGATCCTCATGATAGGCGTCGAGGATGTCGGCGGTAGGGGCCAGTTCGGGATGATGCTCGTAGGCAATGCCGAACCCCTCGCGCAGCAGGAAGGCCAGGTCGTCCCGCTTGGTGTAGCCAGCCAGATGGGAGGTATTGCGCAGGCGGACGTCAATCACGGCGTCCACGCCGGCCTCGCGCAATTGGCCGATGAAGGCGGACAGTGGTTTGCGTTGGTAGCCGATGGTGTAAAGGTGAGCCAATGGACTCCTCCTCATAGCGGTAGGCATGTGTACAAGTAGAAAGTAGACAAGGGCCTTGTCTACTTGTATGCTTGTCTACTCCCTCCTTGTCTACTTCCCAAAAAACGATAGTTGCTGTGCCTCGAGCTGTCCCTCAACTGTCTTGCCGTCGGGCTGGATGTGGAGCACGCGGACACCACGTGCCAGGAGTGTCTGCGCGATGAGCAGATGCCGATGGCAGTGGCGGTGGTCGCCTTCGCCGCACATCACGGCCACCCGCCCGGCCCGCGCCAGATCAAGCAGCCGGTCAATGCCAGCCTGGTAGGCGGGTGTCTGTTCCACACGTGGATAGTTGGGGTGCTCCTGTCCGGAGTCGTACAGCGCGGGGTCGGTTGGGCGGCCGCCGAGCGCGTCACCCAGGAATTGGTAGCCGATGCTGGCCTCCTGCAGGGCGCGGGCCAGCAGCTCTCGGGTGAACTGGGGTGCCCAGCGGCTGTAGGGTTGGCTGCGCACGTCTACGATGAGCGTGATTCCGTGCTGGCGCAGCAGGTCAACGAACGTT
>Ga0172362_10000291_pt1 | contig 39549 bp, 59 predicted proteins | sample LakKivs1_kivu2a2_FD_114534 | JGI IMG/M metagenome (GOLD analysis project Ga0172362, IMG submission 114534) | Sediment microbial communities from Lake Kivu, Rwanda - Sediment s1_kivu2a2 | ecosystem: Environmental > Aquatic > Freshwater > Lake > Sediment | place: Rwanda: Western Province, Lake... | reverse complement strand
GAGGATGCGCTTTCGGAGGAAAAGGACAAGCTGGCCCTTATTAACAGGTTCATGTCGGCCAACGAATGGGGTATATTTTCAAAAAAGGGAATAAATATAGAAAACCTCATACAACCCGGTAAAGTTTCAATAATAGACGTTTCCTTCTTCAGCCAGATAAGCGAGACATGGAGCGTAAGAAACCTTCTGGTCGGCCTGATATGCAGGAAGGTCCAGCAAGCAAGAACCATAGCAAGAAGGGAGGAAGAAATGGAAACGATGGCAGGATTCAGGAAGATAAAGATACCGATAACCTGGATAATAATAGACGAAGCTCATAACTTCCTTCCTGCGGAAGGCAAAACCGCTTCATCTGACCCTCTTTTATCGATAATAAAGGAAGGAAGACAACCAGGCATCTCCTGCTGTCTGATTACGCAAAGGCCGAACAAGCTCCATGAGGACGCGATTTCGCAGGCTGACGTAGTTATCGCCCACAGGCTCACGGCCGAGCAGGACCTGACAGCTCTCAGAAGCATAATGCAAACGTATCTGCTTTTTGACATAACCAAGTACATCGCCGACCTTCCGAGAAAACCCGGCTCGGCGATAGTACTGGACGACAACAGCGAGAGAATTTATTCCATGTCCGTGAGGCCGAGACAGAGCTGGCATTCGGGAGGAACTCCCATAGCTATAACCGAAGAAGGGGAAAGCTAAATTTTTTTCCATCTTACGTATTCGCATTCTTTTTTGTTCTTCCTGCATTCATTGTTTGATTCTTCGTACTCCGGGCACATTATACCTGTCGCGATGTAACGTTCGTCTTCAAGCCCGAACCTGAGCATTACGTTGAATTTCCCGCTTGGAACGTTCTCGTTCAAAACAGGGCACTTTATAGTCTCAACGATTTCCTTTGTTCTTGGCATAAAATCTCCTGATAAGAATACTACTGGAAAAAAGGATTAAAACCTTTAATAGATTTCTCTGAGATTAAACATTGTCTTTTTAACTAATTTTGGCATTTGGGGACAATTGTAGCCCAAAGTTTTGTAGGGACAGGATTTGGTTTTCTTGCCTGAAAGCACTTCCAGTCCGTGCAAAATGGAAAAAAGAGGTTTATCAAGTTGTTGAGCCAGTTCGTGCTCGGATAAAGAATTCAATGTTTTAAGTTCATGTAAAATCGGGGAGGTTAAATGAACCTTTTCATCATCCGAAACTTCCTTCGTTGTGTTAAAGATATAACCCAGCTCCGTAGGTCTCCAATGAGATGGTCTAAAATGAATATTCTTCTCATAACCCCACTGATGAGCTAACCAGTCCAACTGCTTTAGAACCCTTTTTCTATTTTTACTTTCACCCAAACCCTCTCGAAGAATATGATGGTAATTTTCAATTTTCTTTTGTTCTCTCTTTGAAATAATCTCTTTTTTTGGCCCGGTTCCTGCTGCACAAAGAATGTATAAGGGTTTTACGGGTTCTCCTCCTTTCAGATAATCTTCAATTGAATTTTTCAAGTCTTCAACTTCATTCGTTGAGATTGGATCCTTTGTTTTATCCAGAAATTCGTGGTCTTCCAAGTAAAAATTATGAGGAGAACTATCTTGAATTCTTCTTAAAAAAGACTTTTTTACCCCATATTTACCTACTTTTTCATAACTGTACTTGTCTAATGAAACAACCCACTTATAATTTCCATGGATTTCTAATTTTTTCTTTTCAATATCATAGGGATAAAGTTCACCCCCACACCCGTAAATCTCGGATAACTCTTTTTCCACACTTTCTGGTGAAATCTTAATTCTTATTGCCTCAGCATAGGAAGAAATGTCTTTGGCATCTACCTGAATATCAGGATATGCTAGGAAAATCTCTTCTAAAGTATGTTTAATATTTGATAAAATTTTTTCGGATTCGCTCATTCATTCCCCACCTGTTTACGGAAATCTTGTGCTTTCTTTATTTTTTTCTCCACCACTAAATTTCCTTGTTTATCGATAATCGGAAAAGCCTCGGAGAAATCTATTTCCTCCTTCCCGATATAAACTTTAGTTTGGCTGTATGCATCCGAATTCTTAATATACAGCTTATCCCCGTAAATTGGCGGCGAAAGAATGAAATTGAATGGATCCGATTTTTTAATGACATATTCGGGGGGATAATATTTAGGGGACCCAACGCACCAATAATTTTTAACAGCTGATACGATTAAATCGGAGGCGGTCTCGCTTCTTTTTTCTAAATCATAAATATGTAATTCCGATATTGAGTTTTTTTCAAGCACTGGAGGTGGCATCTCAACTTTACCTTCCCTGGCTTCTTTGATACGCCTTCTTAATATTCTTTCGCGGTGTAGTCTATCTTCGCAATATGCAAGACTGTCCAATCTTTTAAGCTCGTTCAATTCATTTACAATAAGACCTTCAAACCATCCGCAACTATTTGCTAACTCTATTCTATATTCTTTACCTTCTGTGAGCCATGATAAAATTCTTTCCAATCGCCTCGCGGGGGAAAGATCGCGTTCGGAAGGGAACACCTCTTCTTGAATCTCGTACCTGAACATTCCCTTACCTTTTCCTTTCATACGTGTCAAGAGTATAGGTATCCCAAAATCGAAAATCTCATGGTGATGGGTGTTGTGGGCTGGGTCAAAATAGGCTGACTCAAAAGTAATTGACCAACCAAGGTCCGATAAAGAGTAAATAACTTTCGGATGCCACATCGCCTCTTTTATCTCGAAATCCAAATCTTTCTGGACTTCCCTACGTTCTTTCATTAATAAATTTTTTTCGTTATTTTTTGCCTTGGCAATCTTGCTCTCTATGCTTTGTATTTCCAGTTCCAACGAGTTAATTATTTTCCTTCTGGTTGGGTACAAAGAGGGGATTCTACTTTGCATCTTTATTCCTCTTGGGTTTTTTCCTGTAAGTTATCCTTTTTGAAGTTGGGATGGCCTCGAAGTCTTCTTCTCCTAGTTTTTTCATGATGTATTTTTTGCTTATAAACTCCCCGACATCGTATTTTCTCTCGGGCGGTATACCATAAGTTGTCATCATATCAAAGCTTAGGCAAGAAATACCTGCTCTCTTTGCTTCATCTACAATTCCGTCCATATCATTCTTGGGTATAAAATGACCTGAATCTGAAATCATGAGTTTGTCTTTCTTAACTTTTAAAAAGAGCTCTTCCGGAAATTCTGAGAACATGGTTTTTTCTTCTAATGGAATTTCTGGTGCCTTTTTTTCCAAAATCTTTTCCTCCGGTTTCTTTACTGGCAGATATACAGTTTTTCTGTCTGATGTCTTTTCTTGTCGGTATTTACCAGCTTTGGAATCATTATATAATATTCTGTTAACATCTTTAACATCTACTATTCCTATTTTACTCAATTCTGCTGTTACAGCCTCTCCTGTTGGATGTTCTTGCCTCTTAAACAAATCTGTTGCAGCCCTTTCAACATACTCGGGTAATTTTTCTTTTGGAATTTTGATTTTCTTGGCCAATTCCGGTCTTTTTTTCTTATATTCTTCTTTCATTCCTTTAATGCCGAGCTTATCCCATAGAACTTTATATACATTTTCAAGGCCTTGTTGTGATAAGGCTTTCCAAAATCTAATTTCACCATTATAATACATTCCTGCATTAAGTACTGACTCATGTAACTTCTCGAGAAGTCCATCAACTGCATATTCGTCTTCTTTTGCTTTTTTTTCTGGAACAATAAAGACTTTCTTTCCTTCAATTTTTTCCTTTTTTAAAGTTTCTTCATCGACTAAATATCTTAATCTCCTTTTTATCTTTGTTCTATCCAGAGGACAACTTCTTTTTTCCAGTTCTTTAAATATATCATCTTCAAACACTCTGTTTTCGGGGTCCTTTATTTCCTGAATTAAATCAAAAATATCTTTATATGTTGGTACCTTTACCATTTCTTTGGGTACATATATCTTTTTATTTCCAGATATTTGTGACACTAACATTCCTTTTTCCATTGAATAGTCTATGCCTCCCTTTAGGTTAGAATTCTCAAAAGTATAATTACGAGACTTTAGTTCTCTGGCTATAGCCTTTTTTGTTGGTTTTTGACCTCTATTATAAATTTTCGTGGCAGCATCAATGACATCTTTATAACCTATTGTGGACTTCTCGGATGTTCTTTGAATGAAAACTTCCTTCCCTTTGATTTTTTTTGTTTCCACAATTCCTTTTTGTATACAGTATCTTAAAGCAAAATAAACATCATCTCCTTTTAACTTGTATCCCTGAACTTCTAATTCCTTTTCCACCAATTCTCTAGTAGCCTTTTTTCCACTTTCATGAATTCTTTCAATTGCATTAAAAGCAGTTTTATATGATAATTTCTCTAGGGGTTTTGATGGCATCATCTGTAATTCTATGTCCTTTTCCAAGCTCTGTATAAATTTCCTAGCTTCTTCCTGTGTACTAGTCTCTGGGAATTTTTCAAACCTATATTCTATTCCATCCAAAGTTAAATTCGGTAAATTGAAATTTTTGGCTTTATTTAACATCTCTTCTTTAATTCTTGGATTAACGTAAATCTTGGGACTTTTTTCCAAATCTTCCAGCGTTTCTTTATAAGCTGTTATCGCATCAACTTTAGAAACATAGCCGGTCACCTTTATTTCATATTCATTCAATTCCTTCAACAATGAATCTAAACCTTCTAGATCTTCCTTTCCTTTTTTTATCTTTCTACGAAGTTCGTCTCCAATTTCAGTTACCATTTTTACTACCTAAAAATAACATTATACCGAAAAGGATTTAAACTTTTAATAAAGCCAGAGAAAAATAAATATTATGCTTATAAGGAAGGCTATGATAAAGGATTTGGATGAAATTCATAAACTGAATATGAAACTTGTCACGGAGGGTTATGCCTTATCTAAGCTAAAAAATCCAAAAACCATAGAAAAAATATATTACAATTACTACAGGAAGATGTTCAAGAACAAGAATTCATTATTTCTCGTAGCTGAAGAAGAAGGAAAAATAATTGGTTACTGCCTTGGTGAGATTTTCAGACCCAAAAAGGTCTGTAAGTATGAGATAGCTGGATACATTTCGGACATGTACATCCTTAAAGGTTACAGGAAAATGGGGATAGGCCAAGAACTCGTCAAGGAGCTTATGAAATGGTTCAGATCTAGAAAAATAAGATGGGTTAAACTTCATGTGGATGTCCACAACAAGGATTCTATCAGTTTCTGGAGAAAAATGGAATTTAAGGACTTTATGATAGAAATGGACACTCTGCTGAAATGATTCAGTTGTTTATCTGGGGGCAACAGAACGGGCTTTTCAGGAAATCAGGTGCGCGGTCAAGCGGCGCTCTTTCTCTAACTTCTTTCGGGGCCATTTTCATTTTTTCCACGATATTTTCATGGTCTATTTCGTACAATTCTAAATCCTTAACTTTCTTTTTTTTATCTTTAGGAATTTTATACAAATCGCCCACGGATTCGTCGTATAAAGATTTTAAAAAACTTTCATACGAGCCTAGCATTTTATCGTTGAATTTAAGGATTTTGTCTTTTTCATCAAGCGGAAAAAGATAGGAATCAGTTAAAATTGAATATTCTTCGTTTTTATCGAACATAATTATTAAATATTTAACGAAAATATTTATACCTTTCGGATTGCTTGTTTTAAATCTTTATTACATTCTTGCCCTAATTATTAGTTATGCCTTACGTCAACTACCCCCTTATCAAGAAAGAATCGCTTGAGAAAAGGCTTTACCAAGAGACTATTCTAGACACCTGCGTAAAGGGAAACACGCTTGTCGTGATACCGACGGGAATGGGAAAGACAGCCTCGGCCATACTCCTGGCCGCGCAGAGGATGAACAAAATAGGGGGTAAAGTTATGGTTCTCGCACCGACTAGGCCGTTGGTGGAGCAGCACAAGAAAACCTTTACCCGCTTCATGGAGATAGCAGAGGATGACATGAAGGTTTTCACGGGGAAGGTTGACCCCGAACAGAGGGAGCGCGAATATAAAAAAGCGACGATGGTTTTTGCCACGCCCCAAGTTATTCAGAATGATTTGATTGCTGGAAGGTTTGATTTCTCTGAATATTCATTGTTAGTTCTAGACGAATGCCATCGCGGCGTCAAGGACTACCCTTATCCCTTCATCGCCGAGTTTTACATGAGAAAAGCGAAGAATCCAAAAATTCTCGGACTGACAGCCTCTCCTGGAGGCTCTAAGGATAAAATAGACCAGCTTTGCAAGAACCTTTATTTTGACCACGTGGAGATAAGGACAGAGGAAGACGGAGACGTAGGTCCTTACATACAAAAAATACATATGGACTGGAAGATGATAGAGCTTCCAGAGGAGTTCAAGAAAGTCCATGAACTCATAAGAAGGGCTTTGGTCGAGAGATACAAAAGGCTCAAGGACATGGAACTCACGAACACCATTGATTTGAAGAAAAGAGACCTCCTCCAGATGCAGGGAAGAATGAGAAGCATAATCGCTTCCAAGGCTAGACCGAATCCAGCGATGTTCCACGGGCTTTCCGTTGTAGCCGAAGCCCTGAAAATAGAACACTCGTTAGAACTTTTAGAAACTCAGGGCAGTAAGTCACTACTTGAATATTTCAAGAGGATGAAAGAAGCCGCCGACAAAGGCAAGACTAAGGCCGTGAAAAGGTTGATGAAGGACCCCAAAATCGAGACGGCTTTTTTGAAGACTTATGAGATGGTCGGAAATGGTATAGAACACCCAAAACTGGACGAGCTTTACAAGATTGTGGAAAAGCAGTTTCGTTCCTTCTCAAAATCAAAAATTATTGTTTTCTCCCACTACAGAGATACCGTAAACAGGATTGTGGAAGTTCTGAAAGGAGTCTATGGCTGCAGGCCCGTTGGTTTCTTCGGACAGGCAGGGGAGGACGGACTGAGCCAGAAAGAGCAAGTCCAGATTCTAAACGAGTTCAAAGACTTGAAATACAACTGCATCGTGGCCACCTCGGTGGGTGAGGAGGGACTGGATATACCAGCAGTGGACCTTGTGGTTTTCTATGAGCCTGTGCCCTCCGAGATTCGCTCCATACAGAGGAGGGGCAGGACCGGCAGACAGAAGACGGGCCACGTGATGGTGCTCATAGCAAAGGACACGAGGGACGAGGCGTTCTTCTGGGTCTCAAAGAACAGGGAGAAAAAAATGAAATTCATACTCCAGAACATGAGGAACCATTACGACGAAAAACAGAGGAAAGTTGATGAATATAAATGAGAAAGTTTGTATTTGTTCTGATTGCTGTCTGCACTGTTTTGTTTATGCTACAGTTGATTTTTCCTTACATTGAAGACAACTTCGCACTTTACAGTAACCGTGTCGTTTCCGAACCCTGGATGCTCGTAACGTCAATGTTCTTGCATGGAAGCTTTGAACATCTATTTTTCAATATGTTCGCTTTGTTCATTTTTGGAATCGTTCTTGAAGGTATAATTGGCTCAAAGAGATTTCTGTTGGTTTACTTTTTGTCCGGAATTGTAGCCAGTTTGGGCGCGACCCTTTTCTACCCAGCAAGCCTCGGAGCATCAGGAGCGATTTTCGGGATAATGGGTGCCGTTGCGGTTCTGAGGCCCAGAATGGTTGTTTGGGTCATGGGAATTCCCATGCCCATGTACATTGCTGCGGTTCTATGGGCAGTTCTTGACCTCGTGGGCATGTTTGCCCCTTCAGGTATAGCTAACGCAGCCCACCTGTTCGGGCTCGGAGCTGGTCTCCTAGCTGGCTTCCTTCTGAAGAAAAAATTCGAGGAAAGTAGAAGGTTCGTGGTTCCTCTGAGTAGAAAAGACAGGAAAAGGGTTGAGGAATATTTCGACAGGCTGGACGAATTCTAAGCTTTAAAACCAGATGAAACAAAATTTATTTGTGCGTATTATGGCTCAAAAAATACTGAAGACTGATAAGATTGTGATTTTTGCGGACAACCGCGAGTTCGCATCGCGGGTCGTAAAAGAACTGGCCCGCCTTGACTGCATCGTGAAACCAAAGCAGCTTGAGGTCGGGGACTACATACTTAGCGAGAGGGTTTGCGCTGAGAGAAAAACGGCACAGGATTTTCTGGGTTCGGTTTTTGACCAGAGGATTTTCGCCCAGCTTCGCGACCTGAAGGACTCGTTTGAAAAGCCTTTGCTGGTTATAGAGGGTCAGAACCTTTACTCTGAGAGGAATGTGCATCCGAATTCCGTCCGCGGGGCTCTGGCCTGCATAGCCATCGATTACGGAATCCCGATTTTGTGGACCGAAAGCCCGGAGGAAACAGCAGCGCTCCTTTACTGGATAGCAAGAAGGGAGCAGGTTGAAGAGGAAAAGTGCCTAGCAATCCGCGGGCAGAAAAAAACCGTGACCCTGAAGGAACAGCAGGAGTTCCTCGTGGCCGGTTTGCCGGGAGTGAACACCAAGAGGGCCAAACGACTTTTGGAAAAACTAGGCACTCCAGAGAAGGTTTTCCGAGCCTCAGAGGAGAGACTGAAAAAAGTGGACGGAATCGGGGACGTGATGGCGAAGAACTTGAGAAAAATTCTCACGGAGAATTATGAAAAGTAAAGATTTATTGTTTTCTTAATAATTTTATATCAGTGATTGAGTGAAACTTCCTAAAATTATCGTGGGAATAGACCCCGGGACAACTTCCGCAGTGGCGGCCATAAACCTGAAGGGAAAGCTTCTTGCCCTAGAGAGCAGGAAAAACTTCGGGAAGAACGAAATAATCAAGTACATCTCGTCTATAGGCTCGCCCACGATAATAGCCACTGACAGAGAACTAGCACCATCTCTTGTGATGAAAATTTCTTCCGGCTTCAACGCCGTCCTGTTCTCCCCGGAAGAGGACTTGAAGCACTGGGAAAAACAGGAGCTTACGAGGAGCTTCGACACGAAGGACTCGCACCAGAGGGATGCCCTTGCGGCTGCTCTTAACGCATACCGCAGGAACGAGGAAAAAATAAAAAAGGTGGAGAAGGCGATTGAAGGACTGAACCTTTGGAAATACGTGGACGAGATAAAGGATATGATAATCAGGGAGAGGTGTAGCAACATCTCCGAAGCGATAGACAATGTCCTTTCCATGGAAAGGAAGCCGGAGGATGAAAAAATCAAAAAGGAAAAGGAAGTGACCAAAGGAGATATAGAAAACATACTCAGAAAACTGAGAATGAGCCTGAAGGACAAGGAAAAATCCCTGTCCATTCTTGACAATTACGCCAGAAAGCTGGAGGAGAGAGTCGAGTTTCTGGAAGGAGAGAACGAAAGACTAAAGAAAAACAGAATGACTCCCCAAAAAATTGACTACAAAATTAAAAACATCAGAAGCGAGATGGTTAAGAAAAGGGAAAAGATGGAAGAGATGAATGAAATCATCACGGCTCTCAGGGAAATGGAAAAAATCAGGAAGCAGGGACTCGTACCGGTAAAGGTAGTGAAAAATTCCAGCTATGAGGAACTAAAAAGACTGGAAAACATGATAGGCCTGCACAAGGATGTATTATATTTCCGCGAATATTTCAGGGTGGACAAAAAATTCATGGAGAAATTGAAGGAAAGGGAAGTGGAGATCGTGATAGGGGATTTTCCCGAGAACGTCAAAGAGAAAATGGAAGGGGAAGGCATAATTGTTTTGGGTAAAAAGGAGATTCAAGTTGATATCAGCAAAAACTACGGGAAAATTTCTCCGGAAAGCCTGAAAGGGGTTCATAAAAAAAGTCTAATCGGATGGCTAAAAGATTACAGGAAGAGATTGAATGAATGACAAAAAGAAAGAAACCCTGTTTTTCCTGACAAAACTTCTTGCACTTTCCACTCCTCTTTATCTTATTCTTTGGCTCGGCATCGACCTGAGTTTCCTTCAGGAAATAGTGACCCGTGTCATTTATTCCTTCCTCAATCTTACGGGAACTCCTGCGGAAAGATACGGCTTTTCAATCGTTTTCCGGGACTTTTCCTTCTATATATCGAAGGACTGCACGGGATGGAAGGGTATGTTGTTTCTAATGGCCCTCATCATTTCCACGAAGTCCACCTGGAAAAAAAGGCTTGTTGGATTTACCGTCGGACTGCCGGCCTTCTTCTCCTTCAACCTTCTTAGAATACTTTTCATGATATGGGTAGGCCTCAGCAATCCCGTCATCTTCTACCTGCTGCACGAAGTCCTGTGGCAGCTTTCAATGATAATGGCCGTTTTGGTTCTGTGGCTGATGTGGGCAAGGCTGGATATTAATAATTTAAAAAACAGGAAAAATTCATGAACAAAAAGAAGGATTTTGCCTTGGAATTCAGGAAAATAACGAAATACGGAATTGGGTTAAGCGAAGAGACTATAGATAACATATTCAGAAGCGGGTATCAAAACGAGCTCTTGAGAGAATTGAAGGAAAATCCAATAGAATCCGTTGTAGAGAATTTAAACAAGAGAGAACAAGAGAAACAGACATTTGGCCACAAATACGAGTTTAAAATAACGGAATTGAGGCTTAGAAAATACTTGCTTGTGAAAGAAAAATAAATCATGTTTTTATAATCATAAGATTTCTATATAATTAGTGATGTCATGTTCGGCTTCCTCAAGAAAAAACTGAAGGAGAATATAGAGAAGATAACGAAGAGGGTTGAGAAGGTCGAGGAGGAAACAGAACCGGACAAAATGGTTGTGAAGACAGACACGGAAAGGGAGATTGAAGAATTCAAGAAGGAAAAGCCGAAAAAACTTCCCAGCCTGAGGGAAAAAATATTGAAGATGAAGAAAAGAGAGGAACTGGAGAAAGCGGAGAAACCTGAGATAAAGGAAATGCCGGAAAAGGAAGAAACTGTCAGAGAAGTGGAGAAAGAAGAAGTCAGGGAAATGAAGATTGGAGAAACGGAGAAAACTGAGACGAAAGAAAAGATTGAAGAACCTCCTAAGGAGCCGGAAAGGAAAGAAACTCTTGAAGAGAAATCCAAGAAAAAATTTTTTACAATAGGAGGAAAAAAAGTTATAGAGGAAAATGACATAGAGGATTTGTTATGGGATTTGCAGGTCTCGCTTCTTGAGTCGGACGTGGCGCTTGAAACAGCCGAGAAGATATGCGGCGACCTGAAGAAAAATCTTGTTGGAAAGGAAATGAAGAAAAACGAAATAGAAAACGTCGTCAAGGAAAACGTAAAAAATTCTTTATTCAATATACTGGACCAGAAACCAATAGACCTGCTGAAGGAAGTGGAGAAAAAAAAGCCTTACGTGATTCTGTTCCTCGGGTTCAACGGCTCGGGAAAGACAACGGCCATAGCACGCGTTGCGTATCTGCTCAAGGAAAACGGGCTAACGGTCAACATGGCTGCCGGGGATACGTGGAGGGCCGCGGCAATAAACCAGCTGGAGAAGCATGGACAAAAACTGAAAGTTCCCGTGGTAAAACACGACTATGGCGCGGATGCGGCCGCTGTAATTTACGACGCAGTGAAACATGCAGAGGCCCGGAACATAGACGTCGTACTAGCCGACACGGCAGGAAGGACTCACACGAACGTGAACCTTATGAAGGAACTGGAAAAAATAATAAAGGTGAACAAGCCTGACTTGAAAATTCTGATTATAGACTCGCTCACGGGGAACGACGCCGTGGAGCAGGCTCGTTCTTTCGAAGAGACCGTGGGCGTGGACGGAATAATTCTTACAAAGATGGACGTGAACGAGAAGGGAGGCGCAGCCCTCTCTGTTTCCCATGCCATAAAAAAACCCATCCTTTTCATAGGCACTGGCCAGGAATACAAGGATTTGGAAAGCTTCAATCCGAGAAAAATCATACAGAGCCTTCTGGAATGAGTTATAAATCTTTTTCTACTGAATTATTTTGTAGGTGATACAAAAATGGTTAAGTTAGATAAAATTGAAGCAACTGCGGTTGCATATGAGAAAGAACCGGAAGAAGGAGATAATGAAGTAGACGTTGGTTTACAAATAAAAATGGATTACAAAGGCATAGCTGTTACTGATGAAGTGCCATATGCTAATGCATTATACCTGATGAGAAAACTTCCTAAAAACGACCCACTCAAAAAAGAAATGTTTGATGCACTGAAAACATTACCGAGAGAATAACTACTTTACGAACTTTGCTATTACTATACCGCCGATAATATCTATTATCAGGGCCTCAATCATCCATCCTACGTTCAGGACAATCGGTATGTTAAGCAGCAGCACCATTGAAAGGAAGCCCGGAAACGCGGTTATCAGGAAAAGGATTAATCCGTAGTTGATTCCCTTCATGAAGCTCATTTTCCCGGGCACCGCACCTTTTATCAGAGAATAGAACCATGTGAAAATGAATGCCGTTATGAAGTTGAAGGCCACGGAAAGTGCAAAGAACTCAATTCCCGGCGGGCCTATGTCCGGCATCATTATCTCGCTCCAGAGTGCGAAATACTGAGGGTCTGTGTAGAAATCCATGGTCGCGTAAGAGCCCAAGGTGTGAACGACTTGGGCTATAATCATGAAAAGAAACGCTGCAATAACGATTCCCTTTAATTTTCCTTTTTTCTTCTCTTCAACCATAGTTTAATATTAAAAGCTTTGATATATAAAATTTGTTATGGTGGTTTTATGCTAGTCCTTATCGGACTGGGTCTATACGACGAAAAGGATATGACTCTGAGAGGTTTGGAGACAGCCAAGTCCTGCGACTCCCTTTACATAGAGTCTTATACGTCTTTATGGTCCGGCCTGAAAAAACTCAAGGAAATGCTTGGAAAGGATATAATTGAGGTCAAAAGAAGCGACCTCGAAGAAAACGGGAAAAGAATCCTAGACGAAGCGAAGAGCAAGAACGTGGGAATACTAATTCCGGGAGACCCAATTGTAGCCACGACCCACATAACCCTTCTTATTGAGGCAAGGAAGATGGGAATAAAAACCAAGGTGGTTCACGCCCCTTCCATCTACTCGGCCGTCGGGGAAACCGGCCTGTTTATCTACAAGTTCGGCAAGACAACAACCATACCTTTTGCGGAAAAAGGCTACGAGCCCGAAAGCCCTTACGACGCGATAAAGGAGAATAGGGAAAGGAGTTTGCATACGTTATGTCTACTAGATATAAAGGAGAAATTGATGACGCCGAAGGAAGGATTGCAATACTTACTGAAAATTGAAGAAAAAAGAAAGGAAAACGTGATAACCCCTGAAGACAAAGTCGTGATTTTCGTTTCAAGGGAAAAGAGTTTTATAACATACGATACAATAAAGAATATCATGAAAAAAGATTTCCAGACTCCCGCGGTTTTGATAATACCCGGCAGTCTGCACTCGGTAGAAAAGGAGGCTTTGCAATGAACGAAAAAATTGGCGTGGAAGCGCAGTTGAACGAAGAAATAAAGAAATGGATGAAGAGACTTGAAATGAACGTGGACGAAATAAAGGCAATGAGCCCCAAGGGCGTGGAGTTCCTCACGAACATAAGGGCCTACCAGTCCGACTCGCTCCACTTCTACAACAAGGGAGACCTTGTCCGCAGTTTTGAGGCCCTGATTTGGACATGGGCATATATTGAAATCGGAAAAAACGTGGGAATTCTGAACTCAAAGAAGTAAATCTACAAACAAATGAAAAAATTGAAAGAAAAAATTTCTGACGCAAAGAAAGCTTTTTGGCAGTTAGTTTTATAGGCTAATTTTACCATATTTATTATTGTGTGGTGATTAAATGGTCGTATATCTTCACATGATAGGAAAATATGGAACAAACATTTCAAACGAAGATATATCTGAAATTAGTTATTATTCTCCTGATGCATCCCTTATGTTTTTAGAACCAAAAGTAAAAAAAAGAAGAATTAAAAGGTTATGCGAATAAAAAACCTGTATAAATCCTTTTTCTTTCTTATATATTTTGTAAAAAACGTAAAAAATTGGACAAATTGGCCCAAAATGTCATTTTTGGCCAGTAATGACAAAGCAAAACCTTTATAAGCAAGCTCGCATAATATATTTACTATCAAGTGGTGAATAATTGGAGGTGTGAAAATGGGAATTCAAAATTCAGGTATATCTTCTGGTCATGAAATGGAATTTATGGCTGTTGCTAGAGGTCATCCTGATCTTCAAAAAAAATATGCTCATGTTGTAGATATTTGCTCTCCCTCTATGGTACAAATAGACCCCAAAACACACAACCTGTACTTAGATAACGATGTGCCCTACGTCAGAAGTTGGGGAATCCTTGACACAGAAACGGACGTATTCAGTTTGGGTTATCCATTTGTACCCGTAATAAGTGGTATTTTGAGTTACTTCAGTATTAATGATATGGTCGTAAATCCTCAGGAATTTATTGCAGAATATAATACAAACCACCCAAGACCAGGAGGGGGAAATGATGAAATCTATCAGGGAATAATCGGGCAATTGCTTGATGAACTTACTGACAGAGAAATAGGCAGAGAGACAAGACTCGGAGAGGGATTGATACACAATTATGGAGACAATATAAGTTACGGAAACGCGTACAACACAAACTATGAAAATGCGCCAAACGGTGGAAATGACTTTGGCTTCTCCGTGAACTACAGAAACCCAAATAACGAGTAATAAGAGAGATTAAAAATGATAGAAAACTTGAAGAAAGCGCTGGATATAAGAAAAGAAATTATAAAATCTGATGGGAAAATCCAGGAAATTTTGGAATATTCAAAGATATCCTCATTAGGAAACGTTTATGATTCTTTGAGGCAGGAATTCGCTCCTTTAGAACAGGCGATAAACGAACAGTACGAAACCTACAATTCTCTTCTGGATGAAATAAGAATAACTCAGGATTTAATAATTAAAGATGGTAAGAAAAAAAAGACCGAAAAGCAAGGCGAAGACTATCTTTTTATTAAGAATTGTGAAAAAAATCTTAACGACAAATATCAGGATGCCACGATTAATACGATACAATATGAAAAAAAATTGGAACTTATACCAGAAGTCAAGAAAAAGGAAATGGAAGGATTTTCGAACCGCATAAAAGACGTTTTCGAAGCTTCAGGCGTGATTGAACACATAAATGATTCTTTAAAAGACTTGGGTGAAATAAAAAAATGTATAAAAAAAGACCCAATGAAGGCTTTGGGACTGTATATAGAGTTTTTGTTTGAGGATAAGAAAAGATTCAAATACATAGAAAATTACGCCAAGGTGCTTGAAAGGAATTTTGAAAGCAAGCGAGAAAACGTGTCAAAATACAAAGCAGAACTTGAAAAAGAAGGTAGAGGGATTGCAGACGACCTTAAATCAATAAATTTTGAAAAGGAACTGAAAGACTTGAAAGGCAAAATAGACAAAAAATCCAGGGAATATTCACCGAAAAGAAAGGGTAATAAAAATTAAAAATTTATACTTTTTATATTAGCTTTTACTAAAAATAACATAGTGATAAAATGTTTGTTGTGCTCGCGCAAATGCTGGCTGCAGGGGATTTAAACCTTTATGACTTCATTTTCAACACGGTTTTAAGACTGCCTGAATGCATGGGCACGCAGGAATGGGGATGTATAAGTGGCGTATTCGCACACGATTTCATTTACGCCCTTTTGCTGCCTCATATAGTCCTGTTGATATTCATTTGGGGCGCATCAAAAATCGGGGAACATAAGGGATTAGCGACTCTACTTGCAGTGGCCATATACATATTCATTGTTTACGGCGGTTATTACGCTTTCTTTGCAAGCTTTACTTTATTTTGGCTGGCCCTGTCAATTTTCATATCATCAGGTCTGTTTATAATGGGAAAAATAATCAATCCTTCCAAAGCGCAATCCCTGTACGGTCTTTTTAGAGGCCAGAGAAATAAAAGAATTCTCAGAGAAGAGATACACAGGCTGGAAGCTGAGCTGAGAAGGCCGGGACTTAACGACCATGAAAGGGCAGCTATCCAAACACAAATCGCAACATTAAGAAAACAATTAACCGATTTATAATGTGATATAATGGCTTATGAGACTAGTCTAATAACTCAGCTTACTTTAGACCCGACCCTTCAGCCTTTGTTGCCTTTCCTGTTCGTTCTGGCCGTGATTTACGGAATGCTTACCATAGCAAACATTTTCAAAACCAGGTCCGGAGGGTCTATGAGGTCCGTCAACTTCATAATTGCCCTCGTATTCGCTTTCTTTGCTGCCGGTTATCAGCCTTTCGTCAGTTTCTTTTTCGCAAATTTCGGAATAATTCTGTGGGCTTTCATAATCCTCTTCTTCATAGCTTTCATTCTTGAGGCCATAGGTCTCAGAAGGAAGAAAGTCCCGCCCGGAAAGGAGCATATTCCCATATTTACAGTTGCTATTATAATACTAATTTTGGCGGCATCAGGATTCGCTTACATATCGGAACTGGAAATACCTGTCATAGGCACGGAAAATTTCCTGATTATTCTGGGTTTGATACTGATTTTAATACTATTCTATTATGCTTATGAGCATGGAAGAGCAAATGTCGTTGAAGATTATATAAAAGAAAAAATGAAAGGGAGATAATAAGTTTAAATAAATACCCAGATAAAGTGATAATATGGCTATAGGAGACATAGTAACGGGAGAATTCTTCATTTACCTTTTCCCATGGATGCTAACGTTAGCTATAGTTTATGGCATTCTCGAACACTACAAGATACCGCAGAGCCAGAGCGCCCGCGCGGTGATATCCCTCGTGGCTGCCTTCCTCGTTCTCCCTCTGGCGCCCAGCCTAGCGGGCTTCCTGACGGGAATGGTTGGAGGACTGCTAGTGATAGGTGTTGGAATTTTGGTAACACTCATATTCGTGGAGATGCTTGGTTACAAAGTAGGCAAAGGGGAAAACATCTTCGAGAAGCATCCCATAGGGTTCGGAATAATCATGATACTCATAGCGTTAATGGTCTTCGTGGGGGCCGGAGGATTGGAGCTTCTTAACTTCAAATTGAACATAGGAAGCGACCTTTTGGCTATCTTGTTCTTTCTGGGAGCCATGACCTTAGGCGTATGGTGGATGACCGCCAAAGAGGACTAAAGAAACCTTTTTATACTTTCTTTTAAAAATCATATTCAGGAGGTAAAAATATGGCAGCAACAATAGACTTAATGAACATAACCAGCCAGAATAGCTTTTTCATATATGTTATTCCCTGGTTATTGGTTTTCGCCATCGTGTACGGAATACTGGGACACTACAAAGTGCCAAAAAGCAACTCCGCAAGGACCATTATAGCCCTTGTTCTGGCATTCTTCATAATGCCTATAGCAGGACCAGTGGTTGCAGTACTGGGACAGCTTGGAATGGGAATGCTAATCCTGTTCGCAGGATTGCTTTTCATAATGATACTCTTCGAAATAACAGGAATCAGACACCTTAAAGGAACAGTAGACCAAGAAGGTAAAGTTTCAATATCAAAAAAGGAAAAAACTACAGAAAAATACTACAAATCCTTTGGTGTAGCAATAGCAATTCTAGTAATAATGGTCTTTATCGGAGCAGGAGGACTAGCATACTTTGGATACAGCGCTCCTTGGATTCAAATAAACTATCCACTCGTATTCTTCGTAGGAATTATAGTCCTTATAATATGGTGGATGGTTAAGGAGGGTGAAAGCAAATGATACCAACAGGAATGGAGCAATACTTAGGAATAGACTTTTTCACCTACGTTTTGCCGTGGCTTTTGACCTTTGCAATAGTGTACGGAATAACAAGCCACATAGGTGGTGGAAAAGGTATACCAGAAAGCAAACCAGCAAGAATGGTAATTGCTTTAGCTCTTGCATTCATCGTAACGCCATTTGTTTCGCCATGGGTAGCAGTATTCATGAAAATGATAGGCGCTCTTGCAGTAGTCATAGCAGGACTATTAGTATTCATAGTATTTGCAGAAATTCTAGGAATAAAGGGAAAAGGAAAAATAGACGTGTATGATGAAAAGGGCAAATTAGTTAAAAAGGGACATGAAGTTGAAACTTCACTTTTTGAAGCCCACCCAGTAGCATTCGCAATACTCTTCATCATAATAGGAGCACTAGTATTCATAGGAGCAGGCGGTTTGCAGGCACTAGGATGGTCAACAGCACCAATATACCTGACGTACAACTGGCCATTGCTGGCATTCTTGATAATAATAGCGCTGGCAATCTGGTGGATGGCTTCAGAGAAGTAAACCAACTTTTTCTTTTATTTTTCATTTTGATTAGAATTAGCTCTATATGTGGTTAAACGTATCTGTACCTGGGCCCCTGAGGCGTGTCTTCCACGACTATTCCTTTCTTTAGTAGCTCGTTCCTGACCTCATCAGCCTCTTTCCACTTCCTTTCCTTCCTCAGCCTTTCCCGCTTTTCCACAAGTTCCCTGGCCCAATCCGGCAGTTCCTTTTTCTCCGCTTCAAGAATTCCGAGAACCTGGTCTAGTTTTTTCATCGTATCGTAAAAGGCCTTTGAATCCGCTTTGCTTAGTTTCCTTTCGTCCATAAGCTTGTTGACTTCGCTGACAAAACTGAAGACTATAGCCAGAGCACCTGGCGTGTTTAAGTCATCATCCATCTCCTTCTCAAATCCTTTTTTTACCTTTTCAATAAGTTTTTTTGCCTTCTGGTCGCCTTTTCCTTCTGCCGCCCATTCCTTCAGCCTGTCCATGAAGTCCCAGAGCCCTTTCAGCGTTTCCTCTGACTTCTTTAGTTCTTCCAGAGTGAAGTTCATCTGAGTCCTGTAATGGGCCTTTAAGAAAGCAAACCTCAAGGATTTCGGGTTGTAACTTTTTTCCGTCAAGTCCTTCAGCGTGTAGAAGTTCCCCTTGGACTTGGACATCTTCTCCCCGTTGACGAGCAGGTGCTCACCGTGTATCCAGTAATTGACGAAAGGCTTGCCTGTGGCCCCTTCAGACTGGGCTATTTCGTTTTCGTGATGGGGAAAAATCAGGTCCACGCCTCCCGAGTGTATGTCTATGGTTTCCCCGAGATTGCAAGTGCTCATGGTAGAGCATTCAATATGCCATCCCGGCCTTCCCCTTCCCCATGGGCTGTCGAAAAAAATACCTCTTTCTATCTCTTCTGGGGTGCTTTTTTTCCACAAGGCGAAATCAGCCGGGTTTTCCTTGTCATATTCGTCCACCTCAACCCTTGCTCCCGCCTTCATATCCTCAGGGTTTATTCCCGAAAGCTTTCCATAGCTCTTGAACTTTGATATTTCGTAGTAGACAGCATCCTTTCTGTCGTAGGCCATTCCTTTTTCCACCAGTTTTTTAATCAGTTCAATCATCTGGGGGACGGTTTCCGTAGCCCTTGGATAAAGCGAGGCCTTTTTTATATTCATGTAGTCAAGGCCGTCAAAGAAAATCTTTTCATATTTTCGAGTGAACTCCTTGAGCGTCAGCCCCTCCTCGCTTGACCTCTTTATCGTCTTGTCATCTATGTCCGTGATGTTCATCACGAACTTCACTTCAAATCCCTTGTAAAGCAGGTAGCGGTGAATCAGGTCGGACAGAAGGAAGCTTCGGAAATTCCCGATGTGCGGGTAGTCGTAGACCGTAGGCCCGCAGGCATACATCCTGACTTTTCCCTTCTCTATTGGCCTGAAGGTTTCCTTCTTCCTGGTCAGCGTGTTGTAAAAGTTGAGCATAAGATTCTTAGGCCTCCAAACCTTAAAAAGTTTAAATAAGTTAACTAAAGAAAATTGGTATATGAATGAAGTCATAAAAGGTTATTTCGCTAGGAAAAATTACACAATAAATTCGGGATTAAGTTGGGAAGATATGCACCCAATAAATTATCTTTTTGTACCTTCGCAAGAGGATATTGAATGGCTGAAAGAGAAAATAAGAAAGGATGAGGAAAGCCTAAGATAATATATTCCTGCCAAAATGTTTTTTGGAGAACTTTTGATTTGTAATTTTTTTTCTTTTGGGGTATTTGAAACCATAATGTTTCAAATTTTGGAACTTTTAGTTCCAAAAATACAAAAACTTTTCTTTTGAAAGAAAGGAATTTGTTGGAGGAGGGGCCGAGATTTTCTTTCCATTTTTTTCGTTTTTGGGAAACGCGAAGCGTTTCCAAGTTTTGGGAAGTACAGAGACCTTTTTGAAAAGGGATCTGTGTTGAACTCGGTTAATCCGCTCTGCAGGCGGGCGCATGACCGTTTCAGCCAGCGAGCTGTTTTTGCAAGCAGGTTTCTGCCACCCCTCCGTACCTTTCTACTTTAATTTCCAGCTTATATAAAATTTCTTCCTGAAACATTTAAATATTCATTCCAGAAAATTAATAGTATGGAGTCAAAACCTTTCTTTTTGTGGATTATCGGGGCGGGTTTGATAACTTTCGGCGCTCTGATAGCTGGGCAGGCACGCTACGATGTTCTTGGAGCCACAACAACCTCGTTTGCTATAGCCTTGCTTGTTTCGTTCATATTCATTCTTCTGGGTGGATTGTTCTGGATAACCGTGGCCGGAGTAATACACAAATAGAATAAATCAGTTCAAAACTTCCAGTTTTCTCACTTCAAACCTCATAAGTGGATATATCTTGTTTACTTCCTTTCTCACGTTCTTCTGAAGCTCGTCTGATAGAATCGACTTGACCACGTCATCGAATTTCATTTCCCTCACTTTCTTGTCCATCAGCTCGGAAATGTTTTTCCCTACTTTGCTTTTTATGGTGGTTTTGGTCTTGGTCAGGGATATCCCCAAAGTTTTGATTATCAATTTTTTATTGTCCTTGGTTTCGGTTATAATCCTGTTGTCTATCCTCAAAGTCCTTTTCCTAATCATCTGTGCTAGGTAGTCCCGTTGGCATTCGTGACCGGCGTATTTCATGAATATTTTACCTTCTTCGACCTTGTCAGCCTTAAGTTTTATCTTGATGTAATACTTTGAAGGATTTCCATCCATCTGAGTGTAATTGACGACCATGCTTCTTTTCAGGGCCTCTGCTGGGTCCGTAACTAGGGCCTCTCCTATAACTCTTCCCTTGAATAATTTCGGAGCTACTATTTCATACCATTCCTTTCCCTTCAATTTTTTTACCATTTTTTTCACCTTTTTGTTACCTTAGTATTAAGAGACATATGCTTTTAAAGTTTACCTTTCAGATAATTTTCACACGAATCTGTGAATTCCTTTTCCTTTCCCTTGGGAATGAATGCCCCTGCCGCCGCAACGTGCCCTCCTCCGTAACCGTCATAGTCTTGGGTCAGTTCGCTCAGCATATCCTTCAGGTTCAGCCCCCTTTCTATCAAATTCTTAGGAGCCCTGGCACTTACCTTGATCTTCCCGTCTTCTGTTTCTGCCATGCCGAAAATTATTTTTCCGCCGTTCAGTATGGAGGATTTGTGGCATATTGAAATTATGGTGCCTATGAAATTCTCATGAATCTCTTCCCCGGCATTTATGTAGTAGGCGTAGCTGGTCTCCTGGATTTTTTCCTTGTTCTCCTTTACCCACTTTATGTATTTGGTTATCATCTTTCTGTATCCGGAGAGAATGCCGCTCATCTTGTCCAGAGAATTGAAACCTAGAACGGACAAAACCCCTATGGAAGCCTGGTCCATTCTTCCGCAGGCATTCAGGGAGGTGGCCATCTCCCTTGCATCCATCCTCTCGTTGTTTATTTTGATTGTGTATATGTCGCCGAAAATCTCTTCCGGGCACGACTCTTTTTCTCTTATTCTCTCGCATATTATTGCCGTGGCCAGTTTTTTCGTTTCCTCGTTTGACAAGTCTTTTAAGGTTCTCCACGTTTCCCCGTTTTTGAGCTCAATGCCTAGGTTTGAGAGAAACTGTATGGCCGCAGACTCGTCACCGCTTATTCCCGGTATGTACGGGTTCGTGCTGTATTCCAAAGCCTTGTGCACAGGCCTGTTCATTCTCCCGAAAAGCCTTATCCCCTTTTCCTTTCTGACAAATCCCATTTTCACGGCTTCCTTAACTATGTTCTCGTTAATGCCGTTCATTTCCCAGTTTTCGTCCTGTATGTCCCCGATGGCGCCCACTATGGCCAGAAAAATCAGGTCTTTGTTGGCGGGATTCATTTTGTTTGCCAGAAAATAAGTGACTCCCGCGCCGCTGATTTCATCCTCTTTCATGCCTTCCAAAACGGGATTTATTTGTATCAGGGCAGAATCCTTTTTGGAAGAGGGTATGTGATGGTCGCAGACGATTATCTTGCAGTTGCAGGCTTTCCCCAAATTTTCCAGAAGTTCCATGTAACCCGAGCCCAAATCCGTAAAAAGAAACAGCTCGTTTTCTTCCTTCTTCAATTCTTCTATAATCTCCGGGGTTATCTGTTTTTTTATTGACAGGTGAACCCTTTTTCCTGCTCTGGTAAGTGCGGATAGCGCAATGGCTGCGGCAGATATTCCGTCCGCATCCAAGTGTGAGACCAACCTAACGCTGCTAACCTTGTTTATTTCTTCAACTGCCTTGTCCAAGCCATTGAACAAAAAATACACCTATTTCACGATGAGCTTTAGCTTTTCCGGGTCGTATTTCCATTCTTGCGGAAGCGTTCCGTTTTTTACATAAAACTTCCCGAGCCTTCTTAACTTGCTTTCGGTCAATTCAAGCCCCCTTATTGCCGAGGGGTCGTGCTTGTGACTGGCCAGATGCTCCTTTATTTTGAGAGCCTTCTTCATAAGGTTCATCATGTCCTCGGGATAATCAAACTTGAATCCGTTTTCCTTCAATATAGCCACTATTTTCTTTCCTGTTATTTCCTTGACGTTTGGTATTCCATACTGGTCCCTGAGAATTACGCCTATCTGAGCGGAGCTTTTTTCTTCCTTTGCCAGTTTCAAAACAAGCTGTTCCACTTCCTTTTTGTTGTATATAATCCACTTTGGCGCCTTTTCCCTGAGTGGCCTCTTAGAACCAGATTTTCCGTGCTTTCTCGAATACATTCTTGCGATTTTTACCACCTCTTTATCTTAACGGCGGTAAAAAATTGAAAATCTCTGATTTTCATATTGTTTATCACCCGACTTGAGCCCGTCTTGTGACCGGCCCAATCTTGATATTATGTGAATTATTGTTATGAAAGATATTTAAACGTTTTCATGAGCTTCTACTTTAAATTTGTTTTTACGAGAACTATAACTTATGACTGAAAAGATAGGCGCAGGATTGAATTATTCTTTTCAATTCGACGCAACAACAGGTAAGATGAACTTATCGGTAAAGGACGCGAGAAGATTCAACTGCAATCCGGAGCATTACAGCGATTTGTTAAAGGAGGCAAAAAACGAAAGGACTGTCTACATTCTAAATCAAATGAACGAAGAACTCCACAAAAAGAGCCTTAAAAAAACTGGTGCTTATGTTCTTTTCAAAGAGAAGTTGGAGAATTTGTACAAGATGGAATGTTTGAATTTTATAGAACTTGATGAGCAAGTCAAGCAGGAAACGACCCGAATGGTGAAACCCAAAGAAAAAACCATGGGCAGGAAAAGGGTTTTCGGAAAAGCTGACGTAACTAATATGAAAGAAATTTTCAGACAGCTCACAAAAAAAGACGGACAAAATTTATGCAAAACTTATGCTTATGAAGCTTTGGCGCAGATGTATGAGACCAGCAGGCAGACTATTTATGATTATTTGGACGGCAGGAAAAAATCTGGAAAAATTGGCAGGCCCTTGAAATACAAGAACTTGGAGCACGTAACGTGGCAGCTGTCACGGATAGAAGGCCTCTCCAGCACCAAAATAATCAAAATTCTCTCGAAGGATTTTGGTCTACCCTTCAGCACGGCCTATCGCTATGTAACTAAATTCAGGGATACGGAAAAATATAATCAAGACTTGAAAAAAGGAAGGAAAAGAGCAAACAAGCACCTTAAAAAAGAAATCTACAATACTCCTCTGACTAAAATTGAAGCCATTAAAAACATTTACGAACCTGTTTTTAAAGAACCCCCTGAAATAACTAAGATGTTTCTGGATGAAAAGAAACTGGAAGGAAAATACAAAGAAAAAAAGAAAAAAGAAACTCCTTTGACTCCTGAAATCCAGATAAAGGAGGTAACCGGTGAAGTTGGACACGAATATATGAAACTTGATAAAGGGGAAAGGGAATTAATAAGACAGATTAAAATACCTAAAATTCAAGTTCCCGTGGCTATCGATAAAAAAGCTGTTGATAAGGCAATACCTTTCAGTCGTGATGTCCATGACATGGTTGTTAAACTGGATGACATGGCATATGCAATTTTTAATCGCATAGAAACGTACAAGGACGATTTTGGGGCGGCAAGGAATGACGCTGATTTTATAATGGACATATTTGGCTATGAAGAAAGAATCGTGGACAACTTTTTGAATAATGCAGCCAGGCAACTTTTCTATATGCTAGAAGAAGAAAGCATTGTGCAAACAGACAGAGAGGAAAGCATCCTGACTGACGGAAAGGAGTGGAGAACCAACTACTGGATTTTAAGAAAGGATAAAGTGCTGAAATACGCCAGAGAGGGAAGAAAAATAATTGAACTGAAGGAAAAAAGCCTGCATGAAAAAACAAACCCGCAGGAATTATACGAAACGTTGCCTTTGGAAATCTGGAATTCGAGAAAGACGGTTTCACTAGCAAATTCAAGCAAAGATATTTAAAGTTTAGTTTTAGAAAAGATTTCATGGTAGAGAGAAAATCTGTTTTTGTCATATCCACGGTAAGGAACGCCAGCAGAGTTGATGAGGAAGCTCTTAAGGAATACAAGCAAAAACTTCTAAATAAAGATTATGATGTATACATACCCAATTTTGACACAAAACAGGAGGGAGACCCGATTGGATTAAGGATATGCTCGGACAACGCCGAGGCTATGCTAAAGTCGGACGAAATTCATGTATTTTACAACCCGGAAAGCCAAGGCGTGCATTACGACATCGGACAATACAACATGATGTGCAAACTGGGGGTTAAAAAACCGATTGTTTTCGTCAACAGCAATGATTTCGAAATCAAAGACCACAAGGACTTTTCCAACTGCCTTCATTTTTTGGACGAATTTTATAGAAACGGGGGATTTTACCCGGAAAAATCCGTTTTCAAGGGAATGAAATTACCTAATTTTTACAACAAATTCAGAAAAATATGAGACTTACTCAGATTTCTTTTCTTTGCTTTCTAGAATCCCTACGAACTCGCTTATTATGTACAAAACTATCGAAACCAGAACCAGAAACGCTCCTGCTATAGCAAGAGCCACCGGGATTCCCGGAACGAAAACTCCCACCGAGATTCCCACAACGGTGAATACGGACGCTATTATGAGAATTATGAAGGAAATGCTTTCAATCTTGTCCGAAACTTTTTCCCACTTGAACCAGTCCTTGAACATAAAAATTACTTCCTTTGGGAAATATTTAAATCTATCTTTTAGTGTATCTTCCTCTTTTTCTTATCTGTTCCAGCCTCTTGAGAACGGCCTCCCATCCCTTGAAAGTTTCCTTGTATCCTTTTACGGTAAACCCCCACAACTCTTCCAGATTTTGGAAATGCGTGCTCTGGTACGCCTGGTGCAAAAGATGAAGGTCGATGGCCTGGTCTTCTATGGAAGAGGAATGGAACGCCAAACCAAAATCTATGAAATAAATTTTGTCGCGGAAAATCATGTTTGAAGTGGTAAGGTCTCCGTGTATTATCCCCGAGGAATGAAGTTTACCAACAAGTTGTCCTATTTCCAGAGCCAGTTCCTTTCTTTCCTTGGAGGAAACTTTTTGCAGAAGCTCCTTGAGCCTTTCCCCCTCTATGAATTCCATTTCAATTTTGTAGTCCCCAGTATTAAAAACGGACGGCGTCGGGACGCCTACTCTTCTGGCCCTGGAAAGAATCTTTGACTCCAGTTTCGTTCTTCTCTTTCTCAGCCTCTGGTCTATTTCCTCCGTTCTGTAACCTTTTTTTATTCTCTCCTTTATCAGATTTCCGTTTTCCATGTAAAGGACTGCCTCGGCTCCTCTCCCTATGATTTTCATAAAAATCCCTATAATTATAAAGAAGTTTGAAACTTTAAAAACATGAAATCCTAGGTTTTTCTAAATCAGTCCAAAGGACAATCCGATTATTGATATAAGAATAGAGAGTATGAAAACCCCTATTATGAATCCCATCAGGAATCCGTTGACTGGTTTCCAATCCATGTTTATTCTTTTCTTTCCGTAATTTAAAAACCTGAAATGTTTATAAAACTAAAAATCCCAATATTTACTATGAATAAAATTTTCCTGATTTTTTTAATCTTCGTCGTTCTGGTAGGAGGCTGCCTGGAATCCGCAACCGTGAACTTCAAGGAGTGCAGGCTCGATTACGACAGAATCAACGAGAACAGGGTTGCAAAGCTCTGGATAGAAATAGAAAACAGCGGAGATTTTATCAAAGAAGTCGAGGTGAAGTTCGTTTATCCTGAAGAAGTTACGATAGAGGATAAGGGAAAAAGAACCGAAGGTTTTAACGTAACGATAGACCCGAACGGAGCCACATCGGGAAGAAAATCATTTAACGTTTACGGGGATTACGTGGAAGGCCAGCCGTCTTCGCCGTGGGAAATAAAAGTCCAGATGTACGTCGGAAAGGAAATGGTAAAGGAGAAAACGATTACACTGACTGTTCTTCCATCTGATTAATAATATTTATTCTTTTAGGACGATATATGAGCTATGAATGAAATAGCCAGATATTTGGGAATGCTAGCTACTTCTTACGCAGGTATTTATCTTTCCGGACGCATTGTCAAAGACTACAGCGACTTAAGCATCAGTGAACTTGTTGAAAAGAAAACGAAAATCGACAGCTCCAAAATAAAAAAATCAGCTTACTTGTTTTCCGGACTGCACGGAGCCCTGAAGGACGAAATACGTTACAGGAAAAGGAATTTGAATGACTTTCCAGAGGCTTCAAAAGATGATATTGAACTGCTAATGAAACTCTGAAATCATAACCATTTTATTTCCATCTCGTCCGTTCTCCATCTTGACACCGGCTCCAAGTTTTCCGTCCTTTCTCCCGACTTGTAGGCCAGTATTCCCGTCCAGGCTATCATGGAGCCGCAGTCTCCTGAGTATTTCATCGGAACGGCATGGAATGTCGCCCCTCTCTCCCTGCACATCGTTTCAAGCATTTCTGTCAGCCTTTTGTTTGCCGCGACCCCGCCTGTAAGGAGAACTTCCCTCTTTCCCATATGGGCTACTGCCCTTTCCGTGACCTCCACGAGCATAGCAAAGCAAGTTTCCTGAAGGGAGAAGCAAATGTCCTCTATTTTTGCCCCTTTCTTGTAAAGTTTCTCGGCGGCTGTCACGATTCCGGAGAAGGACAAATCCATTCCTTTCACGACGTAAGGCAGTTCCACGTAACGGCCTTTTTTTGCAAGTTTCTCCACCTCAGGTCCTCCGGGATGAGGTAAACCCGCCTTGCGGGCAAACGTATCGATAGCGTTTCCTACCGGTATGTCCTCCGTTTCCCCGAAAACTCTGTATCTCCCCGCGGCAAAGGCTATTACCTGAGTGTTGCCGCCGGAAACGTAAATCACGACCGGGTCTTTCGTCTTCGTTGAAAGCTTGGCTATTTCTATGTGGGCAACAGGATGGTTTACCCCGATAATCGGGATTGAATTCTTTTCGGCCAGTTCTTTTGCAAACTCCATTCCCGCCCATAGGCAGGGTGGCAGGCCCGGCCCTTGACTGTAAGAAACTAAATCTATGTCTTCCATTTTCAGCCTTGCCTCCCCGAGAGCCTTTTCAAGAATTTTTTCCCTGACCTGAAGGTGGTGTTGTTTTGCTTCCGCGGGAACTATCCCAGAACCCAGTTTCGGCCTGTACGTGTCCTTGACATCCGTAAGAATTTCCCCCCTGTCCGTAACTATACCTATTCCAAAAGTGTGTGCGGTTGATTCTATACCGAGGCAAATCATGGTTTATAATGAGAAATTGGAGAATAAATTTGTTTAATTTTCAAGCATTTAAAGATTCAAAATCATCTTTAGACTTATCGGAGATTCAGATGAACTTCAAAAATTTGGATAAGAAAACCTTAAGAAATGCCTGTATTTGCGGCAGTTTGATAGGGGGCCTTGCTGCAGCCGAAGCCTTGACCGGACACAAGCTTGGAGGGGAAATGGGATACGAACAGGGAATTTTTCTTGCGAAAAATGTTTATACTTCCATTGACCCAGAACCTTTCATAGGTTTCTGCAAAGGCGTGGGTGAGGCTGTGGGATATGGAGGCGGATTTTTTTTGGGTTTGGCGGAAGGCCTCGTAGGATATAAAACTGTCGAATTTACATATAAAAAACTGAAAGGAAAATTCTCAAAAATTGATTAAGTTCATTCGTCCTTGGTCGCGCTTTCGCTGTAGCCGCACTTGCCGCAGGTCTTTCTGTTCTTGTGTATCGCTAAAAAGGTCCCTATCCCGCATCTGGGACATGACTCTCCTTTTCTTTTCACTTCTTTTCCGCTGATTTCATATTTTTTCCAAACCTGAACCTTCTTGTGCTTTGACTTGCTTTTCGGTCTTTTGCCTCCGCTCTCTTCTGCCATCATTCTTCACCTTTCTCTTCTTTTTTCGATTCTTTCTTTTCCGCGGTTTCATCTGGTTTTTTCTTGGCGGCCTTTTTTTCTTCTTTCTTAAGCTCTTCCTTTTTCTTCTTTTTGACCTTCTCTTTCTTTACTTTCGGTTTGTATCCGAAAAGTTCTACCTTGAATTTTTCCTCTTCCTTTGAAACAACGATCTTTACCCTTTTCGGGGGCTTTTTGATTCCCCTTGCCCAAACTTCATGGTTCAAACCCGGACCTATCGAAAAGTCTTCTGTTTTCAGATGTTTCTTCAGATAATACTTCAGGTAAGTCATGGCTTTCCTTGCCCTGACTGTCCTCGGAGCCTTGTAAGCATCCTTCAAAGGTATTGTGTAAATCCTTTCGGTTTTTTCTTCAGCCATTTCTCTCCGCCTTTTTTTCTAAAACAATTACGAGTGCATCTTACCGCTGCGCTTCCAGTTCTTTTCCTTGTCTACCCTTATCCTTCTTGACCTGACCCTCTTGAGGCCGAACTTCCTTATGTGAGCCCAGAAGGGAGGCGACCTTATCGAGGCTATGCTGTTCATCCTCTTTTTCTTTGCCCTGTGCTTCAGTCTTCCCATTTTTTACACCTTTTTGTCCAACCATCCTAATTTCAGGTTCACTCTATTTAAATCTTCATCGTATATTTGGCCACATACCACGCAATTATAGTGTTGACTCTCTGGTATTCCAATTTTTTCCATTTCTTTCCTGAAATTTGAATAATCCGGACTATTTTTAAAAATGTCCTCAATTGGTTTTATTTCTCCTCCGCATTTTTCGCACGGCTTCAATGACATTTTCTCACTTCTTTACGCTCCATCTCTTCTTATCCGAAAGTAGCGTTAACATTTCTTTCAGTTTTTCGTCATCTATCGTTTCCCTTATCTGTCCGGCCTGAAAAAGCTGAAGGAGATAAAGCTCCACCTGCTGCGTGAGGATAGGATTCACAATCCTCACCCTTCCGAGCCTTTCCATGGCTTCCTTGGTGAGTATTTTCCTGAGAGCTTCCTTCTTTATTTTTTCCAGCTCTTCCTGCTCCTGCGGAGGCACGTCATACATTTATTTCACCAGTTTGCTGGCAAGGTTGTCCAGCATTTTCTGCCCTTTTGGTGAAATCATCCTTCCTCTTTTCTTTGTTTTTACGAGTCCGGCGCTCTCCAACTGTTGCAACACTTTCCTTATTATTGAGCCGCTGCCGGGATAATAATGCTCCGGTTTGTAGCCCCTGTTCTTCCTTCCCCCAAACATTTTCCTGAGCCTCTGGGTTCCTACGGGACCGTAAATGTATATCTTCCTCAAAACCGCTGCGGCCCTCATGTACCACCAGTCTTCCTGCTCAGGCGGCCTGTCCCTGCTCACTCCCGTTTTTACGAAAATAGACCATTCCGGAGGCTGGATTTCATTGATTTTCTTCATTTCCTCCTTTAAGCTGTTCAAAAGTTCTTGCGTGTCCACATCTCTTGCTGTAACCATAAAACCACTGAATTTTATTTTTTGTATGTCATATTTATAAAGGTTAAATTAACTTTAGAAACAAAGAATTTAAAGGTTATTGTACCTTTTTGAATACGGATAACGTCTTTCTTTTCCGCATTCCGAGCATCGCCAGACCACGCACCTTTCCTTCGGAACGAGCCTGACCGTGCAGTTCACCCCCGGTTTCATGTAAGCGCGGCATTTCTTGCATATCCTTCTCTTGTATTTCTTCGGAAGCCTGACCTTGTAGCGAGTTCCTATAGTGCGAGCCAGCTCCGCATAACGCTTGCTCCTCTCCGGGTGTTCGGAAACTTCGGCCTCGGCCAGTTTTAAAAGTATAGAAATACGCTCCCTTGCTATTTTCTTGAAATGGCCTGGAATCATGAATAATACCTGTCATAAAACTCTTTTATGTCTTTCGGTTTTGAAAATTTTGATTTCATAAAATTATTTAATATTAAATCAAATAATAAGTTATATGAAGAAAGTATTGCTTGCTTTTCTACTTGCCTTCGTAGTTTTAAGCAATGCAGTCCTCGCACTCTCTAACCCTGCCGCCGTCTACTGCAAGGAACTGGGCTATGAATATAAAATAGAGAAGGGGGGCTTGGGAGAAAGCGGAACTTGCATTCTTCCAGACAAGAATTGCGAAGAGTGGAATTTTCTGAGCGGAAAATGCGGAAAGGAATATTCCTACTGCGCAAAACATGGTTATGAAACAAAAACTGTGGAAAGGGGGGAAGCCATCTGCGTTCTTAATGAATATTCTCTTGATAAAAAATCCTTTGCTGTGAAGGAATCCAGAGTGGGCGAATTAATTGAACTGGAAAGGGGTTATGAAAAAGAACAGAGAAACGGGGTTAAACTTGAACCGAATGAAAATCCTCTGGTTTTGGGTGAGTCTTACAACGCCTCGGACTTCTCCTACTGGGACTGGAGAGACCCGCCCAATGGAACAATTTACAATGAAAACAACTACAGTTTTTTCGACCAGAACCACGGATGGGTAACGTCCGTAAAAAACCAGGGCGGTTGCGGCTCTTGCTGGGCCTTCTCATCCGTGGGAGCCGTTGAAGCGAAGTATGAAATAAATGAAAACGAATCCCGCCTCAATCCCGACTTGTCCGAAGAATACTTGGTTTCAGGCTCCCATGAAGACCCATACGAATGGTTGTACCAGGACTGCTGCGGGGGCTACATGGAAGTTGCCCTGAATTACACGAAATACGAGGGAATAAGCGACGAGAGCTGCTTTCCATACGTGGATGCGTCCAGTTGTTCTTGCGACTCACCACATGCATGCAGCGGAACCTGCACATACAACACCGGCTCCAACTGCAGCGACGCATACGTAACGGACAGGTGTTCTGGCTACGCGGAAAGGCTCTGGACAATCGGCGGCGCGAATTATTCAATCTGGTGGGAAAACTTCACGATTGAGGAACTGAAGCAGTGGATAATAGACAGAGGTCCGCTTTCAATAGCAATACACATGGAATCCTCAACAGACTCGGAGGGCTTTATCGACTGCGGCGCGGGTGGACAAAGCACACACGCTGTCGTTCTTATTGGCTATAACGAAACGGGAGACAACCACACGAGCTACTGGATTTTGAAAAACAGCTGGGGAACAGGATGGGGTCAGAACGGCTATTTCAAAATTCGTTTCGACGACAACTGCAACGTCGGGGATGAGGTCCATTACGTTAACGTAACGAACCCTCCCGAATTCAAGCCTCTCGTTCAGTTGAACAGCCCCGCTGACAACAATGAAACTCATTATCAGAAAGTTGAATTCAATTTCACAGTTTACAATAAAGTCGCTGCTTCAACATGCGACCTGATGATAAACAACGACATAAAAAACACGACTACAGCAAATAACGGGACTCCGACAATAATGAGTTACACACTGGATGATGACAATTATAATTGGAAAATAAACTGCTGGGAAAATAATTTGGGTGTAGTCAACAGCTCAGAAACTAGGAATCTGAGCGTATCGGCCATATTAGATATACGAATAGATAACCCCCAAAATACGAGTTACAACTATCTTCCAATAAGTCTGAATGTAACTACTGATGAAACAGCGGAATGGTGTGGATGGAACCTAAACGGGACGGACCCAAACACGACAATGTCTGGCTTCGGAACAACCTGGTATGACACGATAGACTCATCTGCACAGGGAACCCAGCACCTTTATGTTTACTGCAACAACACAGAAGGCGTCATGAGTTCCAATACATCCGTTTACTTTACTTATGATTCGACGCCTCCAGATCCGTCCGGTGAAACAACATCACCCTCTTCACCAGCCACGTATTCATCTCAATCCTACCAATTCAACGTAACATATTTGGATGCGGTTTCTGGCGTATCGGTAGTTTGGATAGAAGAAAACCTAACTGGGCCTTTGAATAACCATTCTGTTTCAACCCATGATGGAGACGAATATTATTATGACGTACCAAGCCTCGGAGTGGGCACATACGCGTACAGATGGTTTGCTAATGATACAGTAGGAAATGAAAACTCTACTTCGCAGCAAACCTATATAGTAAACAAGGCCCCGTTACAAGGTTCAATTTCAGGCTCTGGTGTAACTTATCCCACCCCGGTTAATGTAACGGTTTCAGAGCCAAATAGCGGAGATTCTAACGTTAACTACACTCTCTGGAGGAACAATACCCCTGTAAGCTCTTCAATTGGCTCAGCTCCTTCAGGAGACACCTCTCAGCTTGCTGTGGGCGCTTATCATTACATTTTGAACTCTTCAGGCGGAACCAACTACACGGCAAACTCAAGCATATCCACTCTGGACATAACCGTAAACATAGGTTCAACCTCGATAAAACTTTATCTGAATGGAACGGAATGGACTTCTGACCAAATATTTAATTATCCTCATCCAACGAAGACAAACGCTACGGTAAACGTCTCCTCCCTGCAGGCGCAGGTTAACCTTTCCCTGAATGGCACGCCTGTTTCCAATCCTTACGAGACTTCCCATGACTTGGGAGCCTACAACTACACTGGTTTCTTTGCAGGAAACGAGAACTACACGGGAAGTTCCGTCACAAGATTTTTGACCATAGTGGACAACGAAACTCCAAACATATCAAACTCAACCTTTATTCCGAGTGTGGTGAAGCCGAATTCCAATTTAACAATTATAACAAAAATAGAAGATGATTACGGGATTGGCTATGCCTACGTTGCAGGCTACAACACCTCATGGAATGAAATTTACGGCCCGCAGAACTTATCCGGCTCAGGAATAAACTGGTTCATAAACTTCAACATGAGCGACAAACCCCAAGGAACCTACTACTTCAATCTTACCGCTTTTGACATTTCAGGAAACAACAAAACGGCATGGATTGGCAACGTTACAATAAATCAGACTGCGGGCTCCAATCAGACATTTTTCAACAATTCGGTTTTTACAATAAACAACCAAACCATCGTGAACACCACGATGAATTTGACACTTCAAATAAAAACTTTGCAGGAAATAGTAAACGGCTCTCTGGGCATCGCGTATTATTACAATAATCCAGCGGAACCAAATCCGGAATTTACGCCTATAGGCAAATATTTTGAAATTGGAACAAGCACCGATATGATTGAAAGCTTGGACTGGTGTGTTTTGAAAACTTATTACACGCAAGAAGAAATCACACAATCAGGGACTGATGAAAACTCTTTGGGGCTTTACTACTTCAATGAAACCTCTGGAAACTGGAGTCTTGAGGCAGGCGGAGTTAACGACTCGGAAAACTATGTCTGGGGAAATACGACCCACTTAAGCGTATTCGGAATTTTCGGCCAAACTACGACAACATCGTCTACCACATCCAGTTCCTCGACCAGCTCTACTACAACTAGTTCATCCTCCACTTCAACCACTACGACAACGACCACTACCGTAAGGAGCAGGAGCGGCGGAGGAGGCTCAACGACTACGACAACGACCGTGCCTACAACAACCTCTGAATCAACGACCACGACTACAACCGAAACTACCACATCCATCCTACCGACAGGAAAAATAATTGATACCCCCCAAATCGAGAAGGAAAATCCTCCGAACTTAATCTTTCCCGTGATTTTGCTAATCCTGTTCGTTTCTATAATATTTGTTATAGTAATAGCCGTATCAAATTTTGCCGGAAAGAAACGTACTTACGTACCACCAGTTCTGGAGAAATGGATAACAGAGAACCTGAAAAAAGGCTACAAGCCCAAGCAACTTAAAAAATCTCTGTTAGAGAGCGGATGGAACCCGGACTACGTGAATAGATTCTTGGCAAAGAAAAGGAAGCTCAAAACTTAGGCACGTTTTCGTATTTCCCTTCCTTGGCTTCGAAAAAATACCTATATGACTTACTAGGTCTGTAAATCCTCCACGGTTTCAGGTCCCTTTTAACTTCAACTACTTTCTTTTTTTCATTTAGAAAGAAAACGTCAATAGGAAACCTCATAAATGGGGTCCATACGACAAATCTTACATTTTCCTCGAAAACGAAAAGCATTTCTCCATCCTTTCTGAACATTAAGCCTAAGGTTCTTTTGAATCCTCTGTCAGCGACTTCCATGAAAGTATTTTAGTTTCTTTTATTTAAACGCTCCCCGCATAAAAATATTCATGAAAAACCGTTTCTATGAGATTGACTCCCTGCGCGGACTTGCTATAACGATGATGATTGCATTCCACTTCTTTTTTGATTTGAAGTTCCTGGGATTGTACAGCTTTGAAAGCGATTTGTTTTGGTGGCTGTTCCCCAGACTTATCGCCAGTACTTTTATTTTGCTCGTGGGAGTTTCCCTGACGCTCAGTTATTCTAGGGTCAGAACCCGGAAACGGGTTTTCTTGAAATACCTGTTAAGGGGCCTGAAAATATTTTCACTAGGACTTGTTATAACACTAGTCACGTGGCTTTTTATTGGGAAAGGTTTCGTGGTGTTCGGGATACTTCATCTTATAGGTCTTTCGATAATACTAGCCTATCCGCTGCTCAAATACGAGAAGCTTAATCTCTATCTAGGTACGATTTTGATGATACTAGGCTGGTACCTGAGCACGTTACGCTTTGATTTTTCTTGGCTCTTGTGGCTCGGTTTCATACCCGAAAGCTTTTATTCGGTGGACTACGTTCCGCTGCTACCCTGGTTCGGACTGGTCCCGATTGGGATTTTCTTGGGTAAAATGCTCTATCCCAACGGCAAAAGATGCTTTAAAATAGCGGAATTCAAAAATCCTCTGGTGAATTTCTTCAGTTTTCTCGGCAGAAACTCGTTGCTGATATACCTAATACACCAGCCGCTTATAGTTGCCCTTATAACTGTTCTCTCTTAATTTATACCTTTCTTCGTCAAGAAACATTCTCAATACTTTTCCATTTTCATCTGTAAGGAATCTGTCGTAAGCCAAGCAATTCTCTACCATCCTTTTCAGGTCTGGGTCAATTCCTTTCTTTTTCAGGAAAATTTCAAGGTCTTTATTCTCCATTTGAACCACGCAAAAATTGCCTTGTACTTATATTTAAATCCATAAGTTTTTTATCCTTTTAATTTGAAACTGACCAAATATCTAACGGGTGATTAGGAATGCCTTTCGGAAATTATGCGATAAATTTCAGCTCGGTCAAGGACAAGACCCTTGGAGAGGTTTTCGGAACCAGCGACATGAAACCCTCTGAAATGACCAAGAAGTTATGGGATTTCGTAAAGAAAAACAACCTCGCGAAGAAATAATTTAACCCGGCTTATTCAATGCACGGTTTTTAACGCCAGAAAAAACTAGGGCGGTAAAGCACCCGTGCATCTCCAGTTTATTTCCGCAGACCCATCCTCGCTCACAACGCAGGCAGGGTTGCAAAGCGGCTTTTCTTCGTTCGGTTCCAGGTCAATCCACCATGTTCTCGAATTTGGGTTGTAGAAGGTTTCGTTGGTGAGCGTGCCTTCCTTTGTGCAATCGCTGTTTTCAGCTATTTCCAAAGCCCTTTCCAGTGTCATTTCTCCCACTTCTTCGACAAAGGTTTTCCCTTCCGGGGTCCTGCACTGCCTTGGATAGCTTTCCATAACCGGGTATCCCATGGCAACGCACTCGTCAAAGTTCTCGACCTGCGCCTGAGCCACGCAGCCAGAAGCAAAAACCATTGAAATAAGGACTAAACTTAAGCCAATAAACCCCAAAAATCTTTTCATTTTTTTCACCTCTTTTTTACCCTGTTTAATCTTTCTCTTCGAGAAATAAAAACATGCCGATTTTGTTCGGTTTTTTCCGAATCCAGCTAATAGTTGAAGTTTCCGTGTTTTGTTTCAAGGCGGACTTTGTTAATTCCCCTTGTTCTTTCGCAAATACCTATGACCGATGTCTCTATGTGAAATTCTTTGTTTACAAAATCAGGAACTTCTTCTGCTAAACCATCATACACATATAATTCTGCACCGATTCCCATGTTGAAGTCCTCGTACATTTCTTTCCAGGGCACTTTCCCGTGCTCCTGAATGAGCCTGAATATCTGCGGCACTTCAGGAAGTCTATCCTTGACGTATTTTATGCCTTCCCCAACCCTGCGGCATTTCGTGTGGCCTCCTCCAGTGTTGAAGACTATTCCGTGAACGCTCTCGCCGAATTTCTCAATAACGCTCTTGAACACTGGGGCGAATATCCTTGTGGGCCTCGTGATTTCCTCGCCGATTGTGCCCTCTATTCCCTCAACCTCGTCGGTCGGAGAAAAAGGTCCGCTGTAGGAATTACCCGGATGAAGAATCTCTGGATATTTCTCCCCGAACTCCCGTTTCATCAAACAGTGCCTCGCGAGCGTCAACCCATTGCTCATAATCGGTCCCGCCTGCTTTTTTTCATAACTTGCGCGGCCCCCGCTTGCCAGCCCTATTATAGAGTCTCCTGGCTTAATTTCCTTGCCTGTTATCACAGAATCAAGCTTGTATCTGGCATGGATTGCCCCGGAAACGTCCAGTGTTCTCGTTTGGTCCGGAAGGTCGGCTGTCTCTCCGCCCGCGAATTTGATGTTAATTCCGTGTCTGTCCAGTGTTCTAAACAGTTGAGACCAGTCCTCTGCAAGAATCTGCAGGACTTCTTTTTTCGGCACTTTCAATCCGTTGATTGCAACGTAATCAACGAAGCTGCCTGAAACCGGAACGCCAACACAGAAAGCGTCTCCGATGTTCATGGCCAGCGTGTCCTGGGCAATTCCCCTGAACGCGTTTACGTCACCGGTTTCCTTCCAGTTCAGGTAGTTCTGGACAGGCTTGCTCCCGGCGCCGTCCGAATGATGGACAAAACCGTAATCTCGGTTGTCCGTATCTTGATGGATGTCGCAGAAAGAGTGCTTGTAAAGACCGGAAGTAACGCCTCGAAATGCCTCTATTCCTTTTTTGTGAACGTCAATTCCAAGTTTTCCGTATTTTGAACCGGTCATGATAAAAATTGGCCTCAAAAACTTAAATAGAGGAAAACCTGAATTGGGAGTTTAAATGTCTAATTAACCAATCCTTATAGGAGATAAGATGAAGGTTGAGAAGCGCGTTTCAGGAGATTCAGAATCCTTCAGGGTCGTGGAAAGAAAATTAATGAGAAAGAAGAACCTGTTCCAATTTGTTAAAAACAACGATTCAGTAAGTTACATAGGAACAATTTACGAAAATGGCATGGAGTGCTGCGCTAGTTCCTATTCCCCCTTGCCTGAAAATTTCGATGGAATACCAAAAAGGTCTTCCGTCGTTTTTCTCTGTGAAGACGATGAAACCGGCTATTTCCTGCTTTCCAGAGACTACTGCCTCTTGCCCTCCGTTGAGATAACTGTTGAAAGGAATACTGCCGATGAGGCACTGAACGATTTGAAATTAATAAAAAGTAAATATTTCGGGCATAAACAAACTTAACTTTTTTAAATTCGTTATGTGTGACAGAGCACGTTTCAAAATCTATAAGCCAAAAACACTTTTATAGAATTCACTAACAGGTCCAATAGGTTTTTTGGATTTCTTCATTTTCTTTGCGATGTAGGACAACTGGCCGCTTGCTTCTTCGCCGTTTGATTGGTTTACTAAGTCGGCGACCATTGCGGTGCCTAGAAAATTTTGATTAGCGGTTTCATTGATATCCTTCAGGCTTCTTCCCGGATACGTCTTACTTATTCCGTCCACGTAAGCATCGCGAAGCTTTTTGAGACCTTCTTCGTCATTATTTTGGTATAGTCTGTTTATTTCCCGTGCAACTTCATGTATATTCACGTTCTTTATGCCAGTTTCCTGTAATTTCTCAATAATGCTCCTGTCATCCATGCAACCACCAAGATATCTTGGATAGTAATCTTTAAATGTCTTTAAAAGCCTGAAATCATGGGGTTTAAATCAAGCTTAAATAATTTACTACCCTATAGTAAATATGAGGTAATGGAATGAAAAAGGAAAATATTGGCTTGGAAATTGGCGTTGAAGTTTCAGGAGAGAAAAACCTTTACATTTTCTGTGTAGATAATACTGGAAAAATTAGAGGATGGTACGAAGATGGCTTTAGGCATTATATGTCTGACTATGAACTTTGGATGAATGGTAAAGGTTTAGGCAAAATGTCTGGAGATTATAAAAAGGATGGGTTGGTTTCAGCTTTAGATTTAGACGGTAAACCTTTGACAGAAAACGGACACGAAATAACTAATTTAAAGGTTAAAGAAATTACAGAAGTTGATATTAAAGAAATGACAAAGAATGCTTATATGAGAGTGGGTAGTTTTAAAGTTCCGATTTAAACCCGTTCTCAATGTTCTACTTTCCGGCTTGGAGTTCTTTAAAAGCCTAAAATTATAGAATATTATTTAATCTGTAGGCGGTTTTTAAGAAATCCAAATTTTTGGAAATATCATCCAAAATTTCCTGAGAAGGAGGTTTCCATTCGTCAAATGGTTCCATGTATATCTCTCCTCTATTGTAAATAACTATCAATTTTCCCATTTTGGTCTTTTCTATGTTTACCTTGATTTTTTCGGAACTCATGAATTGTTTTGCTATCGAATGCTTAAATCTTTTTATGACTTAATACTGGATAGGTGAAAAAATGGCCGAAAGGTTGAAAGTCTGTGACGGTTGTTACATAGGATTTTTAAACGGGAAATCTTTTATTGGCTATAAAGTTAAAAATCAAAGAACAAAGGATGGGACAGACTGCTGCAACTGTGGAGAACATTTAAGCGAAACCGAAAAATCATACAACGCACTTGACAATTAAATTTCAATTAAATTTTACTAACAAAATCCCAGTTAGAGATATGAATCTGGAGTAATGGTGCGCCGACCGGGCAGAATTATTGCAGCTTTGTATCCCACATTTACACAGAGAAGATTGCAAACTATGCAAATCCTTCTGTAACTAATATTTGCATGAACTAAAATAAATTGTTATGTGTGATAGTGAGTATATTGCAAAATCACTAAAAATAATAAATCATTATTTGATATTACATAGGAAAAAATGAATGAGGATAAAATAGAAAAGAAGATCAAAGATTTTCAAAATAG